>Ga0207709_10000033_pt1 | contig 320483 bp, 280 predicted proteins | sample KBSM34metaG_FD_184397 | JGI IMG/M metagenome (GOLD analysis project Ga0207709, IMG submission 184397) | Miscanthus rhizosphere microbial communities from Kellogg Biological Station, Michigan, USA - KBS M3-4 metaG (SPAdes) (version 2) | ecosystem: Host-associated > Plants > Roots > Rhizosphere...
AAAGGTCAAATCCATACACATCCCGCATCATATTTTCTATATCCGAAACACTCATGCCTTTGGCATACAGCGAAACGATCACGTTCTCCACTCCATCAATCATGTTCTTGCGTTTAGGGACAATGATGGGATTGAAGGTGCCATCGCGATCTCGGGGAACCTGAATTTCCAGATCTCCCTGATCGCCACGGACCTTTTTTCTCGTATGTCCGTTGCGTGAATTACCCTGACCACTGCGCTCATGCTTTTCATAGCCAAGGTGGCCGCCCATTTCTCCTTCAAGCATTTGCGATACTGCACGTGCCTGTAACTCGCGGAAAAACGATTGCAGCTCCAAGCTGTCCTTAAAACTCTTTAAGAACTCCTTGTCCTTTAATAGTGACTCCTTGTCAATCATACTCTTATAAAGTTAAGTAAATAAAAAATGCGAGTCCTTTCCAACTCCGCATTTTTATAACTTACACACTTGATGAGACAGTGTCTTTTCATGGGAGTAAAACCAAAACTTATTATAATCATATATGTAAGAAAGCCTTTTCTTAGTCTCTAGAAGAGGCTTTCTTGTACAAAAGCTTTTAATTTTTATTCATCTTCATCGTCCTAAACTCTGGAATTCTTCAATTAATGCTTGTGCAATAGGAATATCAGCAGGAGCAAGTTTCCAGTTTAATAGATCGCTGACCTTTACCCATTCAAGTTGATCATGATCTATAGATTCAGATGGAATATTTTCAGTTTCACAGATGAAAGAAATCAATTCGATAGCGCCTTTATCGTAATGATGTACAGTATCGAAAAAGTGCTGTTTGATTTCTACCTCCAAGTTTAGTTCTTCGATCAGTTCGCGGAGCAAAGATTCTTCATAGGATTCCGAACCCTCAACCTTACCTCCCGGAAATTCCCAATATCCACCTAAAGATTTCTCTGGTTTCCGCCGACAAATCAGGACCAGATCATTTTTGAATATAATACCGCAAACAACTTTTATGATAGCCATAGCATTATAATTTATTTAGTTTTGTTACGAAGATTGATGGCCTCTTTACTAGGTTGCAATTCAGTCGTTTTAGGAAGATTTAGTTTCTTTCCATTGTATATTTTATATTCGGAATCTTTTAGGGACTCATCAATACCAATAGTATATGTCTCAGAATCTATAGATATAAGTTGTAAATCAAATAGCGTGTGTAAGTCAGCGCGAAGGAGTATTCCATTTTGAACGTGATTAGTTTCCTTTCCCTTATAAGGGAGGATATGGGCAGCCTCTAAAATAGGTTGTATTTCACAACCTGAAATTGCACACTGATAATTGTATGCCTTTAATAGATCCTTTCGAAATTTTGGTTGACCTTGTCTTACACTAATTTCTCTGGCTATTTTTTTTCGTCCATCTTCGACATTTTCTGGATCAAATGGACGTGTGAAAGAGTTACTTGTCACAAGGTCTTTTACTGGTATATTTGAGCTGTCTATTAAATTCAGCTTAAATAGAACGAGCTTAAGGGAAGCTTCCAAATGATCAAACAATTCTTTATCGTCAGTAAGTTCGTAATAGAACTCCTGAGGATTGGTGAATGTATTATTATATTTCGTGTTCTCTTTGCCGCCGTCAACATCAATAAACAATTTGTCCTTATTGGATTTTTTTCTAGTGATAACGTCTAATCCTTTTGGATGCGTTTTTGATTCGGAACAACCTGCGAGAGCTCCTCTTCCGAATTTATCGAAACATATTACTACGTAGATACCATTTGAAACTTTCTGCTCGGGAGGTAAGATAGAGACGTGTAGAATGTTCGGGAAGTTCGAAGCTCCTTTTGAGTACTCAAATTTTAGATCTACGCCCTTATAATTTCTAAATCTGTTCTCAAGCTTATCTCTTAAAACGGCAAGATTTACGAATACAGGCTTAACCAGGTCGGAGTTGGTTGATATTGCTTCACCTTTGACTGGTGGATGGTTCTGCCTAAAAGAACAAAGTTCATTAAATTCTTTTTCAATCATTTTTTCAGTTGTAAAGTTTATTATCACCTTGTATCGCCATTTTGCCTTTCAAAAAAAAATCAATTTATTAAGCTATATCTCTTAAGCGAGTTAACTTATCATCTGCTGAGAACTCAAAACTGATCTGTCTACTAATTTTATCTCGTCACCCTTTTTTATTGCATTCGGAAAATCTATTGCGACAATAGCTGTGTAGTTGATGACGATTTCAGTAGAATGAATTTTGTGAGTTAACTTCTCGATAGACTGGTTCCTCGAGCTGAAATAGGATGGGGCTTTGATAGCTTTTTTTCTTAAATTATTCAATACCTTAAATATTAGGTTATTGAACTAATATCAATTACTCCATAATACTTTTGTAAAGTCGTTAATAAATCTAATCCTAGGCTGTCAATGAAATTTATTACTTCTTCTATTGGTGCACGTTTCTTTTTATCACTCATATATTTAGAGAGTTTCCCTAATGGTATTTTGGTTTCAGTTTCAACATCTTTTCGTTGAAAAGTATGGTAACCAAAAAGTTGAGCAGCAGGAGAAAGATCTTTAAGTTTATCCGTCAATAGATTTTTTACCCGATTTGGAAAAATTCTGTCAATTGCGGAATCGAATTTATCATCTGAAATATTAGAGAGATAATTAGCCACGTATATAATGGGATATACCTCATCAGCATATTGGATCGCAGAATCCTCATGACTCAAAGCATTTATTCTATCAGTGGTAATTCCCGTAATATTTGAAACTTGTGATTTATTTGTTTTTAGTTCCTCTAAATACGCTCCTAAAGGTGTGTTCATAATTTAAATTATATTTTTATATGACATTTGGTTTTATTATTTCCGATTATCGTATATATCTATTATATTTGTGATAGTTATTATAGCGACATAATTGAGAAGCTTATCAGGCCTCTCTTACGATTGTCACTCATGAACGAAACCGTCAAATTCCACATGAGTAGATCGTGAGCTCGCTTTCTATTGGATTTTCTTATCTTTGCTGATAATAATTCAATAGAGCGATGCTCATGTTAGTCTTCTGTGGAACCATAATTTTGATTATGGAGGCTCTTGACGGTGCCAGTTCAGAAGCTTTGGGTATCGCTCTATTGGTTTTAATCCAATTTCACTTTCCCGAACTTATCTGAGTGTGATCGTTTTAATAAATAACCAAAATGATTATGACAAAACGATTCAAAGACCGCCAAAAACGCCCTACCTACCTCAATGAGGTTAGCTTTCGGTTTTCCTATTCAATTCTAATTAGTAAGATTATTCGAGGGCCAGAATAATCGGTTAAAAATATAAACCAAAATAGGGGATAGCGGCATCCGCATTTTGTGCTGTGCCGAATAGGTATAAACTAGAAAGGCCCTTAGACTAGGTTTTCCCGATCTGTATTAGAAACACTACACCCTTAATTTTGTGTAATTAATAAATTGCTCTTACGAGACTTCTAACACCTTAAAAGTAGCATTTTATTTTTAAACAACAAAATTAAAAACTATAATTTTGTATTGGTATTCTATACTAATAAGGTTGGGTTTTTTATTTTTTTCCGAGAGGAAGCGCCATAACGACCCCTATAAATGACTTGTAACCAATTTAAGGGCGCTTTTCGGATCTGTTAATTTCTTATTTGTTGTATTGGCAGTTATACATAAAGCTGCTGCATGACAGCCCTTTTTAACGCATAAATTTTTGCGAATGGGGAAGCTACGTCCAGTTAACAGAGGTCGGTAGGCTAAAGTCATCTTTATGAACCTTAAAAATGAATCAAAAATATTCAAATGTGCTAGCTCTTGAGTTAGCCATATACCAAGTACACGATCAGGGATATAATCCTGTTGAAAAGATCGTCTACTTTTGGAAAAAATACGATATCAATACCATCCAGAATACGATCAATACCGTATTGAAACACGCACCTGCGTATAAGAAAAGTGGCAACATTGTGCAGCTCTGCCATAAGCAGATATTTGCCGTTGATCTGATGCGGTTGTTGATCGCATACTTTCATGTGCATACGGACCATATTGACATCAGTCAGCTGAATATATCCGGTGCTGAAACCACGCAGAGTAGTCTGGATGAGCTAGAGATCACCAAGCGGATCCATGAGTTCTTTGGTAGAATAGTAGACTGATCTTAACAATAAGCAAATGACGAAACAATCAAAATCGTTGGCTGCCTTATTGGATACGGTAGTTAACATTCCAACAATACAGATTACATTATTTGTAATTGTGTTTTTATTGCTTTCTATGTTTAGTTTATCGGCTCAGACGCCCCGCAAGGACAGCGGGGCGGATGGGCTGTTATCGGTCGGCGGTACTGTTGTATCTTCTGTAGACGGTAAGCCGATCCAAGGTGTTTCCATCCGAGTAGAAGGTGAAAAGGGTAGAGCATCTTCCAAAAATGATGGTTCTTTTTCATTGCCGGTCTCCAATCCTAAAGGTATAGTTTCATTCTCCCATGTAGGATTCAAGCGTTTAGAAACACCATATACAGCCGGAGTATCATTGACTATAAGATTGATACCATTAGAGAATCAATTAGAAGAAGTTGAAGTAGTCTCTACGGGGTACCAAAAGATCCCGAAGGAACGGTCGACGGGGAGTTTTGCTCAGGCGGATATGGAATATTTTAATAACCGCCCATCTACAACGGTGCTATCGCGATTAAAAGGATTGGTAAATGGGCTGCGTTTCAATAAGGATAAGGATATATCCATAAGAGGGCAAAGTACGCTATTCGCCAACGATCAACCTCTGGTCGTCGTAGATGGATTCCCTTATAATGGTGATATCGATATGCTCAATCCGGAGGATATCGTTTCTGTAGACCTGCTCAAAGATGCTGCTGCGGCAAGTATCTGGGGGGCACGAGCAGGAAATGGGGTAATTGTGATATCTACAAAGAAAGGGAAGGCAAATCAGCCAGCTACAATTTCCTTTGCTTCGCGGTTCTCGATTTCAGCTAAACCGGATCTGAAATATGCACCCAATTATATGGATGCTCGGACGTACTTAGCGGCAGAGAAACTGCTTTTTGAAAATGGAAGATATAATTCCTTATTTGACGACACCCAAAACTATCCGGTTATTTCACCGTATGTACAATTATTGCATCAGGGAAAGATAATGGAGGCTGAAGTACTTGCAGGCCAACTAAGTAACTACGATGTTAGGGATGAAATCTCCTCGGCTTTCTACCGCAATAGACTCCTGCAGAATTATGATCTGAACATCAGCGGCGGCTATGGAAAAGGGCAATATTATACATCTATCGCGTACAACAGGGACTTACAGAATCTAAGGAAGAATCGGTCGGATCGCCTTTCGGTCAATCTGTCGAACACCATCTCGATTACTGACCGAATTAGATGGGCCATTGGATTGAATTATATAAATGCAAGAAACTCAGTAGACAATAGCCTCGCTGAACTGCTTAGTGGAAATGGTCTTTATCCGTATACACGGCTGTGGGATAATGATGGTAACCAAACCGAGCTGTATCCGATATTCAATTCAGATTGGGTAGACGGGTCTGCACGAGACAGAGGATTTCTTGACTGGAGCTTTTGGCCGTTACAGGAACTGGGACGTAACGAAAATCGTAGCAATAATCACGATATCCGTGCTTATACGGCGCTAAATTTACAATTGGCCGAAGGGCTTACCGCCGATATCAGTGCGCAGATGCAACAAAGCTTTTTGGATAATGGCCTCGTTGCTCCACAGGAAGCTTTTGCGACACGTAACCTGATCAATCAATATGCAAAATTGCAGGACGGACAAGTAATTGGTTTTAATATTCCAGTAGGAGATATCGCTAGTTTTACAAAGAGCCGTACGCTGTCTGCCAACCTGAGAGGGCAGCTCAACTATACACGCGAAGCAAAAGACTGGCGTTTGGACATGTTATTGGGAGCTGAAATTTCGCAGACACAGCGTAGCTCGGATTATTTTAGGCTGTACGGCTATGATAAGGATATTCTGACCTCGCAGCCTGTCGATTATATTTCCTATTTCGCCTTATCACCTTATGGAAGCGCTGCCACGATTCCCAACTACAATGGTATTAATAGCGGCATATCACGTTTTGTATCTTCTTATTTCAATGGATCGTTTACGCTCTATGATCGTTATGTCCTGTCGTTGAGTACACGGGTGGACGGCTCCAATTATTTTGGTGTCAACGCCAATCAAAAACTGGTACCGCTTTGGTCTACCGGAATGAAGTGGAGAGTATCTAAAGAATCTTTTTTCAGGAAAGGCATTTTAGACCAGCTTGATCTGAGAGCAACCTATGGTTATAGTGGCAATCTTGCTTCCAATCTGACTGGGATGACGACGTTACGATATCGCAGCAATGCGTCGTTTACCGGATTACCCTATGCGGAAATGGTCAATATAGGTAACCCTGACCTTCGTTGGGAGCGTATAGGGCAGGCTAATGTTGCACTGGATTTTCGCTTGACCAGCAAATTGCTGGAAGGAAGTATAGAATATTACCTTAAAAAAGGTAAGGATATGATCGGAGATAGGCCTTTTCCTCAAAGCAGCGGACTGACCTATATGCGCGGTAATTACAGTACGATTTCAGGTCAAGGTATCGATATCAGGTTAAAGGCCCGGGTTTTTAATACAGATACTTATAGCTTTAATTCGGAGGTTCATTTTAGTTATACTACTGATAAAGTGAAAGCTTATGATAAGGGCATTGTGCCAATAGCAAGTTATACAGTTAGCACGGAGATTCCTCGTGTGGGGTTTCCGGTACATAGTCTGTACAGCTATCAATGGGCGGGTCTTGATCCTTTGGATGGTGGTCCTCGTATACTGGATGCCGATGGAAATGTCAGTAATGATTACGACGCTTTACCTGCGGCATTAAACGAAGATGATCTCATTTATGGAGGAATGACTCGAGCTAATTTTTTTGGAAGCTGGGTCTCCCGTTTATCGTTAAAAGATTTTGAAATAGGGGCCAGTTTCCTTTACAAATTGGGTCATGTTTTTCGCAGGCCCAGTCTATCTTATACTCAGCTGGCGGGTAGCCGCTTATTGGGTCATGTCGAGTTTGCAGACCGTTGGCAAGCTCCCGGCGATGAACTGAAAACCAACGTGCCCAGTTTCACTTATCAGGAAAACACGAATCGGGACAATATCTATCAATATAGTACAGTGAATGTTGGAAAAGCTTCTCATCTCCGTTTTCAGGATGTATTTGTCTCCTATAAATGGCACCCGAGGATCGGGAGCAAGCGCACCATTCTCAAGTTATCTTGTCAGCTGGAAAATCTCGGTTTGCCGTGGCGGGCAAACGGCTGGGGCTATGATCCTGATTATATTTCGGAAAATGGTTCCACACTTTCGACATATCCAGCACCTTTTCAGATGACTATAGGTGCGACATTAACTTACTAAACTATATAAATATGAAATTACCGCTTATTTTACCTATGGTTTTTCTGGCGATATTGACAGGCTGCTCGAGCTCATGGCTTGAAATAAAACCGGATCAGGCGTTGGTCGTTCCAAATAGTACCAAAGATTTTCAAGCTTGGCTGGACAACGTAGCCAAGTTTAACCGCTCGAGTTCCTTTGGCTATATGGAGATCGCCTCTGACAATCTCTATCTCACTAATGACATGTATAACGGATTAAGCTCTTCGGCTGAACGCAATATTTATTCTTGGGCTAAAGGACCGGAAGATTTTTATGGGACTGCCGGAGGATCTAGTTGGCGTGATGCTTATGCAAAGCTGATCGAAATTAATGCGGTGTTAGAGGGCATTGAAAAAATTAACAAATCGATTAATACCGATGGATGGAATAATGTGAAGGGTAGTGCACTGTTTTATCGGGCATTTTACCATTATGTACTGGCATCTGAATTTTGTCAAGTGTATACTTTGGACGATCCTCTGGGTATCCCGCTTAGGACATCATCAAACCCCAATGTAATGCTCCAGCGTAGCGGCATAAAAGAAACCTATGCGCATATATTGGCAGATCTACAAGAAGCTGCTGTCTTATTGCCAATTGTGGCAGAAAATAAAATGAGACCGTCGCGTTTGGCAGCTTGGGCCATGTTAGCACGTGTTTATCTCGCAATGTCAGATTACAGCAACGCAGCTCAATACGCAAAAAATTGCCTTTCCAAGAATGATGTATTGCTCGATTATAATGCTTTAAATACAAGTAATCCATATCCGTTTTCATGGAATAATGAAGAGGTAATTTTTTCGGTGTATATCGCTAATCCATCTACGCTTTTGCAGAACGGTCATGTTATTGATAGCACACTCTATCGTTCTTATGTCGATGACGATCTCCGAAAAGTATTGTATTTCCGGATAAACGCTGGATTGCCACGTTTTAAGGGTGGGTATTTTGGCTCGGCAAATTGCTTTGTAGGGTTGGCGACAGATGAAATTTATCTGATAGCAATGGAATGTCTGATACGCCTGGGAAAATTAAAAGATGCAGAAATCTTATTTAATAGGCTTTTGATAACACGGTATAAAACAGGTAAATATACCTTGATTGATTTTTCCTATCAAGAAGAGGCTCTGGCACTAGTACTGAAGGAAAGACGCAAATCTCTTTTGTTTCGCTGTTTACGCTTTTCTGATATCAAGAGACTCAATAAGACAACGCCGCAATTGGTATGGATAAAGCGTATAATTAATGGAGAGGAGACCATCATACCCCCCAACGACCCAAGGTATGCATTCCCCATACCTCTTAAGGAATTATTATTGAACCCTATACCCCAAAATCCAAGATAACATGAAAAACTTGCTATTATATCTAATTATATCGCTCTGTAATATATACAGTGTATCTGCATTGAGCGGATCGAATTTTACAGTCCAGTTGGATGGGTTCGACAAATTCGACTTTGCTGTAGTTAATGTTCGTCCATTGGATCAAGATGCTGATATCCTAACAAAAGAAAATGAGCTGATAAATGGGCATACCGTCCAATTGGAGGCTGGAAAGGCCAAGGTGAATCTAAATGATGTGCCTGAGCATTTTATATTGACACTCAATTTATATTTACGTGGCTCTAGGTATGAACTGCTTCCCAATTGGTATGCAAGCCAGGGAGACAGTCTTTTTATAAGGGACAACGGTTCAAAACAGGTATTCGACAATCTTGAGCTCTCTGGTCGAGATATCGAATTATACCACTTGCAGTATGCACTGGATGAGATTGCCCGAAATCATACGGCTGTCAAAAAATATCCTCATACTGCTGATTATTTTACAAGTAAGTTTGCGCAGGAGTTTCAGCTTGACAACGTAGTTGACAAAAATATTGGAGTGGGAAAACTTATAGGGAGCAGCAAGGTTGATTTAACTGCAAAGCAGTGGATCTTGACCAAAATGTTTTACAAGATATATGCACAATTCTTCTTAAACCCGCTATCTGTTACTTTTATAAAGAATGATAGCCAGCGAACAAAGGATATCGAAGATATTTTCCACCATTTTAAATCCCTTTATAAAGCTGCGATTAGACCTAACCCCCTTTGCCTCACAGCTGAATATATAGACTTTTATCTCAAATATTTAAAGCTTGAAGCGATTTTTGCGAATACAGATAAGGTTGATTATCAATTGCGACAGTTAAATAATGATTTTCAGGGACAAGCACTTGAATGTATGGGCTATGCCTATCTTGCTGAATCATTTTATAGAATAAATGAGCTCGATAGGCTCAAAGTACTGCAATGGCTATTGTCCATTACAAAATCATCTGAACGTATGGTCAAATTGGCGAACATGCAGGCAATTGCTGCAGGAATGCCATTCCCACATTTTGAATTGACTGATCTATATGGAAAGCGATGGCATAAAGCGAACCTGTTGGGAAAGGTTGTTTTCTTTGACTTTTATTATACAGGATGTGGAAACTGTGCACGATATTTTAAAAATAAGGTTTCCAAAGTAGAGGAATATTTTGAGGGTAATACAGATGTTGTATTTATTAGTATAAGTATCGATAAGGATTTGGATGTATGGAGAAAGTCTGTTGAATCAGGGGAGTATAATTCGGAACATAGCCTCAAATTGTATACGAACGGTTTAGGTGCAAAGCATCCTTTGATCACAAGTCTCAGAGTAACCGCATATCCCTTTCCGATTTTAATGGGTAAAACTGGTCTAATAGAAACGTCCGATAGCAAAAAACTGGGGTCAGGATTTTCTAGTACGGAACCTTTGATAAAAACTATTGAAAAGGCTTTGGTTAAGTAACAAACGGAGGGCCGGAGACAATGCTCCGGCCACTTCCGTTAATTTGCTGGTTCTTGAAATTCACCTGGCTCTTCCGAGCTAGGTACCGGAGTAGATCCAGTCGGAGGTGCTTGGCCAATTGTAGGATTGTTTGAGCCGAGATTGAACTGTTTGGAACATATTTTTTCTTCATTCTCGCCACACAATTGATTATCTTCATCATAGTACACATAATCGCTAAGGTTAGGAGATGAAGTTCCTGTTGTACTATAATAACGATGTATACCAGCCAATTTCTTATTTGTGGCCGCTTGTTCTGTAAACGACTGCGTCAATACTGCGCCGCCTAGGATTGCTACTCCAAGTAGCATTTGTCCTAATTTTCTAAAATTTTCCATTTTTTTGATTTTTGGAGTGTATACTTTTTATTCTTTTTAGGGCGTAGAGTCCTGCTATCAGCCATATTATATTAAATGCGATATGCGTTTTCCAGCCCATTGATTCGATGATACCACCACAGTGACAAAGCTTCTTCTCCACAAACTTGACCATCAGACTGAGGTAAATTGTAAATACACCCATTAATAATGTCGATGCCCATAATGCGGAGCGCTTTACCCAATATACAGGGAAAATTAACAGGATAGCCAGCACAACCTCCAAGGAGGGGATGCCATAGCCGATAGCTTTTGCATACTGACCTAGATGGGGGATCTTACTATTGCCTTTAATGAAGGTGGTCATATTCATAAACTTGGCCCACCCCGTGTACATGTACATAAAGACATAACCATAGATGATCAGATCAGGCAAGCGAAAATAGATCCAGCGTGCAGCCCGGCGGATTAAACTACCGCGTTTTGTGGAGCTCGCAGGGTGATCCTGTTGATATGCTGAAATATTGATGGGCTTTTCCATAAGCTTGTACGTATTGCTGTTGTATCTTTTTGGTTTTCTGCGGAGCCAGCTGCATATTACAGATGGGTTTCCTGGGTAGTCTTGCTGCTTACCGGCATTGCGGGAATAAGGCAAATTTTCTTTTGTACTGTTTCATAACATTGTTTTTTATTGGAGCTTTCGGATAGCAGCCTCACCTGTACATGTTACTTTCTTCGATTAAGCTAATGGCATTGATCTGCTGCATCCGACCTGCTATTACAAAGTTCTAAAGCAATACCTGTTATATTTTGGGATTTGGACCACTATGTTTTGTGTTTTAAATACCAAAAAATTGGTATTTCAGCTCCAATAAATTTGATTCTTAATGCTCCCGCTCCCGGAATATACGGCGCAGTAATTCCATACTGATCCCCATAAACTTAGCTAACTCCCTTTGTGTAATGTGCGAATGTATGTTGGGGTATTTATCAAAGACAAAATCATATTTATCTTGATTGTGGAGCGAAAGCAGCTTGTGCCTATAGTCCAGATAGACCTGCTGCTTGTCCTTAAGGTTGGCGTAGAGGTAAAAGACTTTGGGATTGTGATCATTGATTTCCTCCAATTGCTTGAGCGAAGTGCGATAGGTGTGGCAGTCTGTCAATGCGACAAACTGATAACCGTGTTTTTGATTAGGGATCATCAGCGATTCGCCGGCAATGGCATAGCGTATGGGACAGGTCTTTTCATATTTTCCAAATGTCCCCTCAACAATCAGATAGAGGTCGCCCCAGTCATTGATCAGGTGTTCACCCTTGACAAATCGTTCCTCTTCAAATACTACAGTTAACTCTGGAATCTCGCTCTGCCATCGGGGGTTGATATCCCCCAAGAAGGGATGTAACAGGTCTTTTTTACTTTTCTTCATTGTTTAGTTTATGTCGGCATTTTTATTATAAAAAAGGAACAGGCAATATACTGATGCTTCGTCATTTTTTTTTCATCGAGGGATACATAACCTATTTGAGGGGTGAAATGCATATAACATGGGTGAATGGTTTATGGTGGCTTTCATAGTTGTCTTTTGGTCGTTCGATACGCTATTTTTGCTCTCTTTCCCCCGACTCGCTAATTTTCTACCTAAAACCGCAAATTTGATTATCAGCTGATCAATTAATAACACAATCGTGCGATTGAGCAGGATAGATTCGACCTGCATCTTTCGAGTCAACAAAATGAATTTATTATGGAAAATGAATTGCAGACAACAGTAACAGATCTATTCGCGGGGTACACAGTTTTTGAGATCCTTGGTGAAGACCCCATATTGGGTGATCTGGAAGATGACAAGTGTTGGACAGGATCTTTATAGACCTTAATCGTTAACCAATGGCCCACAGTGGTTTTGAATCACTTGGGCCAAACTAACCTAAAAGCATGAATAATCAGAAAAAAGTAGAACTGCAGCGCCTGCTGTGGATGGCAAATGTACAGGGCTTTTATCCGGATAAGCCTGCTGTCGAACTGGAGGCCGGCTATCAACGATGGCAACATCACCGTCAGCAGTTTGCACAACTGGATCAGGGTTTTTCCCTCGAAGAGACTTTATACGAATCCCTTGGCAATGAGTCCCTCGCTTTGACCGGCGGCATTCTATTTACATTTCATTATGGTCCATATCGTCTAGTGCCACGTTGTTTGGTTGCAGCGGGATACCGGGTCACTATTGTGGTCTCGGCTGCGGTGCTGGAAAGAGAACGTAGGCAATATGCACGTGATCTCGCCAACATGGGATTACCAGCCGATCGGCTTGAATGTTTGGATGCGAATGATGCCATGGTCTTGCGCAAGATGCTTCAGGCGATTTCGACCAATAGACTGATCCTCGTCTTCTTGGACGCAAATGAATCTGTTGGCAGAGATGAAAGCAAAGAGCAGCAGGGGCGGGTACGGGTCTCATTCGGTGGTAGTTATTTTTATTGGCGTAGCAATTTGCTTAAGCTTGCACATCGGATTGGCTTAGCTGTGCATGTGATACACCTCATGCCACAACTGCAAGACGGGAAACAGATTTGGCAACTATGCAAACCAATTACCGTGCTCAGCACAGTCGATAAAAATAATCCGATGGCGCTCTTAAATGCCTTTGTCAAGCTACAAGATGTCTTTCAGACAATGATGGGGGAGGATTGGACGGCTTGGGAAAACTGGGGACTTATACACCATTATAGAGGATTTGACGAGCGCCCTGATATTGATGCAAGGTGTCAGGGGAGCTGGATGGTACCTTTTTCCTTTGCGGATAAAGGTTATCTATTTGATTTGTCTCGGAAGCTTTTCTATGAAATTATTGCTAAAAAAGATAATATTGGCTAATTTGGGTTAATAACTTGACCGATTATCATATGAAAGATTTTTCACTAAACCTTACTTTTTTAAGTCAACTGCATAGCAGATTTTTGCTGGACATCACGATTCTTACATTTGTGCTCGCTACCCTACATGTTCATTTGTGGTTGAACCACTCACTACTGATCTTTTTATTGTTTATAGTTCCGTATTTATTCTATTTTACCGTAAGTTTTATAATTTTCCATATCATCCGGCTGCAAAAAAATCGTCTCTGGTTTATATTGCTGCCTAGTGTTGTGCTGCTCGTGCTGGTTTACGATGTCGTGAAATGGTATTACTATAGTTTTCTAACAGCACACAATGTCGTATTCTATTATCCATGGGCGGAGGGTGATGCACAAAAACTCTTTATCAAAATTATACGTGGACTTTCATTCGTAGCTCTTTTACTCTGGGCCGATACCATGTTTTGGCAGAAAAGACGTAAAAAAATGAAGATTAATGAGCTCGAGCTTGCGGTAAAAGACATTTCTGACAATGCACTGCTGTCGGGTCATTTTTTGTTTAAGCTTTATCAATTTTCAATGGAGAAAAGGATTGTTTTTGACCTCAAAGTGCTGGATTACTTTCAATACATCATCAATAAAATTGCCATGCGTGATGCTCGGGTAGGATTGGATGAGGAATGGACTTATCTGAAACAACTGGTTAACATGTGTGTACACCGAACGATTGAGATCAAAGGGGAGGAAGTTGTCCCGCGCTATATCTGGAGCAGATCTATCCCTGCGCTTTCGATGATGACTTGGATTGAAAATGCGGTCTCCTATAGTCCGATCGGTAAAGCGATCCCTATTGTCCTGGAATGGATCCAGGAAAATGACACAACTATTTTTAAGGTGCGTAATCGTATCGCGGGAAGTATAGTGGAGAAGGGAGGCGGCAGGGGACTTGAACTGGTCAATCGTCTTTTTGAACCATTGCAAAAAGACCGCGTAGACGTTACGTATCGTATTGAAGAGCGGGAGTATTTTGTCGTGGAGTTAAAATTTATGAATTAATTATGCCTAAATATAGTATTGTTGTGGTCGACGATGATGGAGCGGATGCCAATAAGGTTGTCGAGCAGATCTTAAAATTAAAAGACATCCATAAAATAGGTGATTTTGAAGAAGTTAAAGTCTTTGAAAAGGGAAAGGATGCGCTCAACTACTTGATGCGCAATAAGGTGGATATTCTCTTTCTGGATATACAGATGCCCGAACTCTCAGGGTTTGAGCTCTACAGGATATTGCCGCAGCAGATGCGTCCGGCACTGGTATTTGTCACGGCTTATGCTGAATTTGCGCTGGATAGCTACAAATTGGACGCTTGCGATTACCTCATGAAAAATGTCAATTTTGAGGCTGTATTCCATGCATTAAACAAATGTCTCAAACGATTAGGTACACCAATAATGATCGCTCCAGCAGTACAGCGGGAGTATTATGTCTACGAAGTCAAAGATTCCCGCACTAAAAGGGTCCTGAAATATCGGGATATCGTCTATATCCAGAGCATAGACAATTATGTAGAGATCGTGACCCGCAATGAGCGGCTGATCTGCAGAATTACCATGGAGGAGATCGAAGAAAATATGCCGCTATCCTACTACGTGCGTATCCATCGAGGCTATATTGTCAACTTCAAATTTGTCAAGGATATCGATGGTGCCAGGGTATGGCTCACCGAGGGTGAAAAAGTTAGCCTTCCAATTAGTCGGTCGCGCAGAAAAAATATTGCTGGAATGGGAAAATCAGTTGAATAAACAGTCTTTTATAAACCCTAAATAAATCTGTATGCGTAAAAATCAGTACCTCAGGGGCTTTTCCATAAGCCCAGGGCAGTCCCATGCCCACAAATTGATCTTGCTGGAACTATTGGCGGTAAAGCGTCAGCTGGCTACCTATCTGGACCTGCGGCAGCAGCTAGAAGTAGACAATGTCGTACTTCGCGATGCGGAATATGTCAAAGCACATGTCGGTATCTCGACCGAGACGCTCTATCGCCTGCAACGGGATGGTTATATCTGCATAGCTAAGCGTGAGCGCAACAAGCGCTACTACCGAGATGTGGATGTAGACCGGCTGCGCAATAGCTATCGCGGTCTATAGGATCGCTCGATCACTTGATTTTTACCTGTACGCGGATTACTTTCTTCGGGCGTCTCTTTCATTGAGGGACGCTTTTTTAGCTATTCTTTTCCATCACATAGTTGGTCAGCTGAACACCGTTTCGGGTTACCTGCTGTTCTCGGATCACTTGATATCCACGGCGCTCAAAGAATGGTTTGGCCGTGATCGAGGCGTGGGTAGTGAATTTATCGCTCTCGATGGCATTTTCCAGTTCATTGCATAACGCAGTGGCAATGCCTTGTCCTTGATAGTCTTTGTGCACGTAAAGTCGGTCGAGGTAGCCCTCCCGAGTGATATCGCCGAAGCCAGCAATTACATCATTACTTGCTACGGCTACGAGTGTATAATGAGCCAAGAAGGATTCGTTCCAGGCAGCCAGGTTAAGCTGCCCTGTCGCCCATACATCCGGTTGCTCCTTGCTGTAGTCTATTGCATTGACCCTATGTACCGTATCGTAAAATAACTAACTAATCTGTGCCAGATCGGAGGGTAGGTATCGTCTTATTTCCACTGTTTATTTTTAGGGTCTTCAAATTTACCATTATTCACGCGATTGCCCAATCTTCTTCACACTTTCTCCTGACCAACTACTACCACTGCGGCAGTCGGCATCGAATTGCCTTCGGCGGTTCGTCGGGATAAATTGAATCACTACCCGAAGCCCGCCTGAAGAAAATACGATAAAGGGCAGAAGTTAATTGGGTATTGCTTGGGTGTTGACTGCCTGCAGACACCTCAATATGACCTTAAAAATGCTGCCTGATTTTGTCTTTTTTTGCTTCAAAATGAGTCCTAGCTGTAGTCGTTTTCGGTCGATAATCGGTCAAGTTTCCGATGCCCATCGGTCAGTAATAGGTCTGTTGTGTTTCTGCTATTTGTTATTGATTTAAAGTATTTTATGTTTGTTATGTCAATCAGTTGTACCGGTATGAAACAGGGTTGATTTTAACACATGGGAACTATTGTAAACGGAGCTAATGGAGGCTTTAAGGGTAAAGCCGGCTCCATAATCGGAAGTAGTTGGAAGAGTATCAACTACATTAAAGGGCTTTATAAAAAAAGATCAAAGCCCGCATCGGAAGCTCAGATGATGCAGCAGGAAAAATTCAAAACGCTGATGCGCTTTCTGCTTCCCATCAACTTCTTTTTGAAGATCGGCTTCGGCCGTAAAAATACGGAAAAATTGACACCGATTAATGCGGCGTTTCAATTTAACCTGGATAAGGCAATCACGGGTGTCTATCCCGATTATACGCTGGATTATGCGAAAGTCAGCATCGCTGATGGTGGCTTGTACGGTGGCGGGTCTGTAGGTGTCGCTTATGATGCCGGAGATCTTACGTTCACCTGGAGTACAGGTGACAGCGAGACGTTCGAAACCTTTGCGGATGATATGGTCTATGTGCTGGCCTACCATGCCGAAAAGGACGAGTTTATCTCCACACCGGCACCGAGTACCCGGGCACTTGGTACTGTGACCTTCACAGTACCCGAACATCTAGCAACGGGTGCGGTACATACCTGGCTGTTTTTGTCCAACCGGTCTAAAACCAAGGTGTCTAAAAGTGTGTATCTGGGCGAGATACAGCTTATCTAATTGAACAGGGGCTGAGCTGTTATTGCTCAGCCTTTTTTAATAATGTATTATGACTAAAAGAACAGCTAGTCCTGCACAGCTGCGTGCACGGGCTGCATTTAAAGTCGCACAGGCTTTTTTGGCGCCATTGAATGGGTTGATCAAAAAAGGATATGCCGAAACGGCCAAGCGAAAGAGATCATTGCCTGCCGGGCTTGCGCTGGGTTATACGCTGCAGATGGCTATAAAGCACGAAGTACAGGGGCCAGTGGTGGATCCATCACTGGTACGCTTAAGTGATGGAGCCTTGCCCGGAGTCAGCATGCCCCAATTGCAGCGGCATGACGATCGCATTGAGCTAAGACATGATAATATCAATGCTAGACTATTTGCAGCGGATGATCGGCTGATCCTCTGCGCCTATCAGGTCGAAAAAGGTTATGCATTTGTCAATGAGCAAGTCTGGCAACGCCGAGAGGGAAAAGTAATCGTACCGATTCCTGAAGGTTTTCAGAACGATGGATTTCATCTCTATCTGCTGCTCTCAAACAGAACCGGTTCAAAGTATTCACGCTCAACCTATATGGGCTATTCAACAGCATGAAAAGGAAACATATCCTGCTGCTCCAACGGACATATGGAGCAAACGGAACCAATGGAACCATTACCTATGGCGGTGAAGAAATCTGCCATACAATCGAACTTCCTGACCGGAATAATATCCCCCGGATCAGCTGCATCCCAATTGGGCAGTACAAGCTGCAAAAACGGCGCTACCCCAAGCATGGCGAGCAGATCGGCATCCCCAATGTATTGGGACGCGAAGCGATATTGATCCATGCGGCCAATAATGCGCTGAAGGAATTGCAAGGTTGTATCGCTCCGGTAACAGCTTTAACAGGTGAAGGTATTGGTGATTATAGCGGTAAGGCTTTGGCAAAACTGAAGGCACTGGTGTATAGTTTGTGGGATATGGGGGATGAGGTGTATTTGAATATTCGATAACAATTGGGAGGACATGAATTTTGCGCTGCATTCCTTTGTGCCATCTTCTTAGCAAGATGACGGCATAAATCAAACTCGCTGTGCTCAGACAGTGATTTATGCTACCGTCATCTAGCGTCAGCGATTGGCAATCGGAATGCTAGGCTTTGAATTCTTTGTCCTCCTATATTGCTTGAATATAGAGGGGGATTGGGATGTAGGGCCTGAATAGATCATGGCATTCTTTGGTGTCATTGATTTGAGCACATGAATTTATCGCTGCATTCCTTTGTGCCCTCTTCTTAGCAAGATGACGGCATAAATCAAACTCGCTGCGCTCTGACAGTGATTTATGCGACCGTCATCTAGCGTCAGCGATAGGCAGTCGAAATGCTAGGTTTTAAATTCTTTGTACTCAATTCGTGTTAAAGCCATGCTATTCCGGGCCCTTCATATTTATCGAAGCGGGTTGTGGGGGATGGAATTGGAATGCTGGGCTTTCAATTCTTTGTCCTCCTATATTGCTCGAATAAAGAGGGGGATGATTGGATGAACGGTCAAAGCCTCATATTCCGACTGCAAATTGATAAAGTCCAAAGGCGTTAAAAATGAATTCTTGTTTGAACGAAGTGAGTTTGAATTCATTTAGCCGTTGGGCAAAAGCAATTGCACGAAGGAATACAGCGATAGATCGTCATCCTATCACTTTTAAAAGTAATAATCATGAAAAAAATCTTAAACAAAATCGGACAGGTGCTGCAGGTGGTCCTGCTGGCGCCGGTCAAGCTGCCGGGAAAGGCAGCGAATATAATTAAGTATTTGGCATTGGGGCTGGGTATACTGGAAACAGTCATCGAGGAGGATAAGCCACCGCCCGAAGGGATAGATCAGCCGGATGGCAATGCTGATCCAGGCGATAGCGCTATGGAGGAAAGGAGTGAGGCCGATGAAACTCAATAATATGCGTATCTCTGCGATTGGCGGTACCATCTGCTCCATCTGGGCAAGCTTTTCCTTGGGCGATGTGCTGCAGACAGTGCTGACTGCTGCGCTGGGTACCATCGTGAGCTTTGCAACAAGCAGGCTCTTGGGACGCTGGAATAAAAAGGCTAGGAATAAGTAGCTTTAAGGACTGTGGGCGGGCGCGGATCAGTTCCGCGCCCTGGCCCTTGGTCTCGGCCAATTAGGACGCTAATTGATCTAATAATTCGATTTAGTCGCTTGTTTTCTTATATTTGGGTTATCAACTAATCTTTGCTTATACCTAAATTGAAATGATGAACGGAATGAAATGTCGACTGATGATCCTAATCATGGCGTACTTAGCTCTCGAAGTGGCAAAAGCGCAATCCCTTGATGATTTTACACTGCCCACCCCCTGGACGGCCGAGGCATTAAAAGCCGAGATACCGCTGCCAGAATATCCGCGTCCGCAAATGCAGCGTAGCGAATGGCAAAATCTCAATGGACGATGGGATTATATGGGCGGCAGTTCGCTGCAAGATCCGCGTCAAGCTGGAGCGCCACCGCTGTTTCCGGCAAAAACCGAATCAATTCGTGTGCCTTTTGCTCCCGAGTCGGAACTCTCCGGGATTGCCCGGAGCGGGGAGAAATTTCTCTGGTACAGACGCGCTCTTACCATTCCATCAGCATGGAAGGGTAAACGTATTTTATTGCATTTCGGTGCGGTGGATCAGTATGCGGTGATCTTTGTTAACGGTAAAAAGGTAGGTGACCATATAGGTGGATACCATGCTTTTAGCCTGGATATTTCGGATTTTCTAAAGGCGGGCGACAATAGTCTTGTCGTGGGAGCTTATGACGCAAATGATGGTAAAACAGCATCTGGAAAGAATGGCGATAAAGGTGATTATACGTTTAGCTCCGGCATCTGGCAAACAGTCTGGATAGAACCTGTACAGCAAAAATACATCACCCAGCTGAAACTGATCCCTGACCTGAAAAATAACCGCTTGCAGCTAACGGCGCTCACCGAAGGCAAAGACCTCACAGTGGTTGCCACCGCACATGCGGATAAAAAGCAGCTGGCGACAGCGACAGGAACGGATCACAAAGCATTTTACCTCGATATAAGCAATCCGCACCTATGGAGTCCCGAAGATCCATTTCTCTATCAGCTGAAAGTGGAACTTAAAGATAAAGAGGGGCGTACAGTGGATCATGTAGACTCGTACTTCGCCATGCGCTCCATCGGTATCGGTAAGGTGGACGGCATCAATAGGACCCTGTTAAATGGTAAATTTCAATTTCAGATCGGCGTGCTTGATCAAGGATATTGGCCTGATGGCATTTTTACGGCACCGACCGAAGCGGCTTTGCTGTACGATATTGAACTGGCGAAAAAGGCTGGATTTAACGTCATCCGTAAACATATCAAAGTGGAGCCCATGCGCTGGTACTATCACTGTGACCGGCTTGGGCTGATGGTCTGGCAGGATATGCCCAACTTGTGGTATCCGGACGATACGGATTCGGTAGCGGTACGTAAACAGTTTAGGACCGAACTGAAGCAAATGATGGATCAGCTGCTGAGTGTGCCATCAATCGTCACATGGGTGCCTTTCAATGAAAACTGGGGGGCATTTGAAGTGGCAGATATAACCAAATGGACAAAAGCATATGATCCTACGCGCTTAGTCAACGGCAATTCGGGGTATAATTACGCGCCCGGATATCGGCCTGCGCAAGGTGACCCGGGTAATGGCGACTTTGTGGATAAACATCACTATGGAAAGATGGAAGATAAAGCCTTTCCACAGCCGGACGAAAATCGGGCTGCATCTTTGGGCGAATTCGGAGGAAAAGGTCTTTTTGTGCGCGACCACATGTGGCCCGTGGCAAATAACGCCTATGAGATACTGATCAATAAAGATATACTCTCGGATACCTACGTTTACCTGCTCAATGAGATCGAACAGCGCATGTTGTACAGCGGTTTAAGCTGTGCGATCTTTACACAAACTTCAGATGTGGAGCATGAAATCAACGGGTTGGTGACCTATGATCGCCAGGTGGAAAAGTTCGACATGACGAAAGTGAACTCGATAAATCAGGCAATCATCCGTAACAGCGAAAGAATAGGCAAAAAGAAAAAAATCAGTTCAATTTCAAGGTTGTACCCGGTGGAATAGCCCTAGCTCAGCCAGGGGCGGTAGCTCCTGGATATATGAGCTAAGCGCACTATGTTGTAGTGCGCTCAGCTCATCAACTTAGCATGCGTTAACCGTTAAAAACAACACCTTCGTAACAAGCGTTATAGATGGCTTTGAGATCTTCCAATACCGGAACCCGTGGGTTAAATCCTGTACATGGATCTAGCAACGCGTTGTTTGTGATGTAATCGATGTTTTTCTCCCAATCTGCTTTGGAAATACCAAATTCTTTGATGGACGAAATATTGTTGACCTCAGCACGTAGCGTTTCAATGGCCTGCGCCAGTTCCTCAGCGGTTTCTTTGCCGATCACTTTCGCTAAATCAGGAAAACGCGTAGATACTTTGGCATTGTAACGGATGACATTGGGTAAAAAGATCGCATTCGCAGCGCCATGGGGAATACCATACAAAGCGCCTACCTGATGTGATAGCGAGTGAACAATACCTAACCAGGCATTGTTAAATGCTAATCCTGCCATAAAAGATGCGTCGTGCATATTTTGGCGGGCCTGGATGTTAGTCGGATTCTTGACCGCTTCTGTTAAATTATTGAAAACAATTTCTAGACCGCCTTTGGCCAGTACATCTGCGTAGTTGTCATCAATATTCGATACATAGGCTTCCACACAGTGGGTCAACGCATCCAGACCGGTATTTGCAGTGATATGCGCTGGCATGGAAGCACATACTTCGCCGTCTACAATAGCGATATCGGGTGTCAGTTCGTAAGAAACAATAGGGTATTTGACGCCTTTTTCCCGGTCAGTGATGACCGCCAGACCAGTTGTTTCGGTACCTGTACCACTGGTGGATGGGATAGCGATAAATTTTGCTTTGTTTCTCAGGCTGGGTACCGTAAAGGGTTTCACCAATGCATCGAAATCTGCATCCGGATGTTCGTAGAATACCCACATCATTTTGGCAGCATCAATCGCCGAGCAACCCCCAAGGCCAACGATCCAGTCCGGTTGAAACGCAAGCATCGCTTCTGCGCCGCGGAAACTTGTAGCTGATGACGGATCTTCCTCTACACCGTCAAAAACAAAAGTTTCAAGACCTGCTTCCTGTAAAAATGCAATTGACCTATCCAATGTTCCGCTCTTGCGCATCGAATTTCCTCCGGTCACGATAAAGGCTTTTTTACCTTTTATATTTTTCAGTTCTTCAAGCTTCCCGCACCGTGGAATACTTCCCCTGCAATAAATAATTTGCTCATTTTTCTATCTTTAAATTTTATGCCTCAAAGATAGGGCGGCCATAAGGCTCAGTTATTACACAAACAGGCCTACGTGTTATACATTTGAGCCAACTCGTTCTGAAGCTGCGTGGGGGTTTCATTGAGTTTTGCTTTCACAAATTTGTTGAGTGCTGCCGGCGAGTTGAAGCCCAGATCAAAGGCAATTTCTTTGTGGGTAATGTCCGCAAACATCAGCTGGCGTTTGATCTCGGTCAGGATCCGATTGTGAATGGTATTGATCGCGGTATCGCCGCAGTGTTTTTTGGTGATGGCATTTAGCCTTTTGGGGGTGATATAAAGCTGATCGGCATAATACTGCACCGATCGCTGTTCTTTGTAATTTTCATGCAGTAATTTTTTGAACTCGATATACAGATGTTGGTCTGCGGTCTTATGCCCCAGAACGGGATGCTGACCGTGTACCGATTCAATGAGTTTGAGTAAAAAGATCTTGATGTAAAAGCGTGCTTCTTCCTTGCGGACCAAACTCGGATGTTCATAGATATTTTTTATCAGCTGGATCGTATGTATACTTTCGGCAAACTCTCCCGCGGACAGGACGGTGTTGTTCAGTTGCGTCGAAAGGTTGATATTATAGGGACTTAACTCGTTTTTGAGGATATCCGAACAGAATAATACCTCTTCAAATAAGATAATTTTGCCGGCCACCTGCTCTGAAATAGCCTGAATGGCGTGGACCTGGTTGGGGAAGATAACCGAAATCCGGCTGCTGTTCAGAATATATTGCCGGTCTTCGATCTGTAGTTTTAAGTCGCCGCTCTGGACCACTAAAATGCAAAAGTGATCTTTTTGATGTGGCGTTGTATAGGCATGTATATGTTCAGCATCCAGATCAAATACCCGGAAAGATAGTTTCTCATCTTCTATTTTTTTGAGCTGTTGTTTAAGCTGTAGTCGTTCCATCAAAAATTGCTGTTGTTTAACAAGAAAGGCAAAGTTAGGGATTTTAAATTCAGCTCGACACCGTTGGCGCGTCATGCATATTACATTTTCTCGAAATCTGCCCTAGCTTTCCGACAAGTAGGCGCATAGGACGCTGAAATAAAAAGACCGGGAATAAGAAACCATGGCCGGCTTGTTTAAGATGACTTAAATAAGCCGACCGAATTGCTCCATAAAGTGTTGGCAGGGATAAAAAAAAGCATATATACGGAAAAGGCAGCCTCCTCTGGCTGCCTTTCCTCGCGCGTGTATTTTTAGCGTAATCATCCAGTTGTGATGCATCCGTCTAACGGGTTAGTGAAACAACACATTCTTGCGATTGCGTATTGAATTATAAATTGATCAAACGATATTAATGGCTCAGCTGTAATTTTCCGATAAAGGGGCGGCTATCGATCGTCGTAATCGCTTCTTTAATGGAATAGCATAGCTGGTAGTTTTCGCCCAGTATTTTTTTGCTAGATTCTATTTTGTTGCTTTCAACCTTATCGACAATCCAGGTTGGGTTTAACGGATCTGAATTAAATTTGGTGATTAATACTGTAAATCCTTCTTTCTGAGCACTGATTAAAGTGTCTTTTGTGATGTCTACTATTTTCATAGTGAGATAATATACGAAAAAAAAAAGGAAATAGGGTTTGCCTAGTTTAGTTGATGGCCTTGTCAACATCCTTACAATTGAACTAAAATATAGCTTCTTTAATGTATCCGGGCCTAAAATTAGCAGGTTCAGCGATCGGTCTATCCATCGTGAAGCAGATCGCAAAATAAATTAAATGTAACTAAAGGCGATCTGTATATGCATTATTCTACTGGTTTTAGTAGAAATCCATCATAAATTGACTTTCCTAAAAATAAAGCCTAATTTTGAGTGATCAACAATAACTAAACTATCAGGATGAATGTAGCACATGTCAGACAACTGTTTACCCAGCTTTACGAAGAAAATTGGGTGAAGTTGTATGTACATGTTTTCCGGATGTTAAATGATCGGGACGAGGCCCGTGATATTGTACAGGAAATTTTTGCAAATCTCTGGGACCGTATGGAGCGGCTGGAAATCGAGCATTCTTATCAGGCTTATCTTTTTCGTTCGGCCCGTAATTTGGTGATCAATCGCATCGCAAGCCAGGATGTGGGCCGGAAATATGAACATTACCTGGAGCATGCTGCACCAGCATTTGAAATGATGCCCGACGAGTTGCTGCGGGAGAAAGAATTAGCCGAGCAGATTGATCAAGCGATTGAAAAGCTGCCGCGCAAAATGGCTTTGATCTTCAAAAAAAGCCGTTTCGAGCAACGGAGTTATCGGGAGATCGCCGAGGAACTCGAAATCTCTGAGCAGACTGTCAAAAAGCAGATATACAATGCGTTGACAGTCCTAAGAAAAAAAATACGAACTATTTTCATTTTTTTCTACCACTAAGTGGGCGCTATCCTGTCTTCTAAACTGTAAACAGGATAGAACCTATGAAACAACGATTATCGAAACAATTACTGCAGAAGTATCAGCAGGGGATGTGCAGCGCCGAGGAAATTGCGTTTGTCGAAAGTTGGTACAACCAACTTAGTAAGACAAATAACGTAAAAGATATCCCGGAACTTGATCTGGCTGCCGAAGATCGCTATTTCCAACAACATATTTTTGGTCCCGAATTGCGAGCCAATCGCCATAGGAGAGCCTATCTGAAGGTCGCGGCCAGTATCGTATTCTTTTTGATGGCAGGAGCAGCGATGTACTTCTTTTCTGGACGCCAGCAATCTCCACAGCCACTGCCTTTTAGTGTCGGTCAATTCCAGGCCGATCTGCTGATCGGAAACGAAGTGGTCCGCCTGGACGAAAAGAAGCAGTTTAGCACGGCATTGATGGAGCAGCGCAAGGGGGATCAAGTGGCAATCAAGACCAAAAAGGGGCAAGAATTCAAGATGGAACTTCCGGATGGTACCCTCGTGTGGTTAAATGCAGACAGTAAGCTGGAAATCGGGCCGGGATACAACATACAGGAGCGCTCGGTATTCTTGCAGGGTGAAGCCTACTTTAAAGTGGCAAAAAATAAAGCGAAGCCCTTTATTGTTCATGTCGGCAAGACGAGTATTGAAGCCCTGGGGACAGCTTTCAATGTCAAGTTGTATCCAAATGATAGTCAGCTCTTGACCACGCAGCTCGACGAAGGAAAAATACGTGTCAGCAATGCCGGCCTGCAGGAGATTCTGCTACCCGGACAGATCATCCAGCTGAATGTGCTGAATGGGGACTTCCAGCTTCAGCAAGAAAACAAACAGCAGGATGCTGCCAACTGGAAAGACGGTTACTTTGAATTTGACCAGACACCGCTTCCTGAGATTTTGGCTGATCTTGCCCGTTGGTACAATTTTACCTATAGCCTGTCACCTGTCTATAAAAATAAAGTGCTTAGCGGAAAAATCAGCAAAAAAGAGTCCTTTGAGGAGGTGCTGAAGATATTACGGTTCGCCGGCATAAATTATAAAATAGACAAGGACAGACTCTTACTTGTTCCCTAACCAAAGAAGAAACAAACGAATTTTCAATCTAAATACCCTATGAAACAGTCCGTAAAAACACTGCTATTTATGCTGATGCATGTCAATGGCTATGCCTTTAGCCAGCAGGGAGACAAGCCATCCGAACATGTTCAATTTAAACAGCTCGTCAAAGCCATCGAGCAGCGTAGCGATTATCGCTTTGTGTATGATCCCAATGAAATTAGCCCCGATCTGCGTGTCGATGTCAATTTGACCAATGCCAATATCCCTGAACTGCTTAAACAGGCATTCTCGGCAAAAGGCATCCGCTACCAAATTGTAAAAAACACCATCGTGCTCCAGGGGAAAGCAGCTGGTAAAACCCCGCAGGCTACCATCAGTGGTCGGGTCAGCAATGCTGCCGGTGCAGCGCTTGAAGGGGTCAGTGTCCGTGTTAAAAATAAGGTAGTCAGTACGGTTACCGATGCTAGCGGCCGTTTTAGTTTAAATGGGCTGCAGCAGGATGATATACTGCTCTTGAGTTATGTGGGCTATCGCAGCAAGGAAGTGAAGCTTGCGGGCAACGGCAGCATTGAAATAAGTCTTGATATAGACCCGGGTAATCTGGATGAAGTGGTCGTTATCGGTTATGGTACGTCATCGATACGCAAAAATACAGGTTCGGTATCCAGCGTGACCAGCAAGGAAATAGAGACACAGCCGGTATTGGACCCCTTAGCGGCATTGCAGGGTCGCGTGGCCGGACTCAATATCGCATCCAATTCGGGGCTGCCGGGCAGCTCTTTTCAGGTGCAACTGCGTGGTGTCAATTCACTGAGCAATGGGAGTAGTCCCCTTTACATTATCGACGGTATTCCATTCTCGGACGAAAGCATGAATCAGTTTGCCTCGGCCAATGGGAATCAAAGTCCGCTAAGCCTGATCAATCCAAAGGATATTGAACGGATTGATGTGCTTAAGGATGCCGATGCAACAGCCATTTATGGCTCCAGAGGAGGGAATGGAGTGATCCTGATAACCACGAAAAAAGGAAATAAAAGCGGACTTAAAATAGATTTTAATGCCAATATTGGCTCTGGTAAAGCCATTCGGAATCTGAAGATGCTCAATACGGAGCAATATCTGGAAATCCGTAAGGAAGGATTTAAAAACGATAATTGGACCGCGACGGCAGATAATGCGCCGGATCTACTGACCTGGGATCAGTCCGCTTACAGTGACTGGCAAAAAGAGTTTTATGGTGCAAGTGCTCCTTTCTCAACGTATCAGCTGTCATTTTCCGGCGGAAACGAGTATACCCAATACCTGGCCAGTGCCAATTTCAATCGCCAGGGTGATCCATTGCCCGGTAATCAAAATTATCAGCGTGGAGGTGCGCTGTTGAATCTGTCTACGCAGTCCAAAGATCAGCGATTTAAACTCAACAGCAGTTTCAACCTCAACCTGGACCGTAACAATACAGTGCCGACGGATATTGCGCAGTTTTATAACCTGGCACCCAATTATCCCATATACGATGAAAAGGGCGATTATTATTGGTTTCAGCAGACCTTGCAGAATCCCGCCGCCTACATGGAGCGGTCGAGTGTATCAAAATCAAAATCCCTGCTCGCCAACTTTTCAGCTGAGTACGCGATCTTGCCCGAATTGGTTGCTAAAATCAATGTAGGGTATAACCTCAAAAGCATGGACCAGACACGCCTGCTGCCCAATGCCGGATTTAATCCATTGACCAGTACAGGGTCAACGGCCTCTTACGGGAACTCGGATTATCAGTCCTACATCGTTGAGCCGCAATTGAATTACAGCAAAACGTTTGGTAAACATGAATTTAAGTTCCTTTTGGGCGGTACCTGGCAGCAGCGGATCAGCGAAGGTAAATACTTGGATGGCAGCAGCTACCCAAGTGATTCCCAGCTAGGCAACTTGGCTGCCGCAGGTGTCATTACGATCCGCAACAATCAGTATGCAGATTACCGCTACCAGTCTGCATTTGGCCGTATCAATTATGCGTATGCCGACAGGTACCTTGTGAATGTCAGCTACCGAAGGGATGGCTCGTCCCGCTTTGGCCCCAACAATAAGTACGGTAATTTTGGGTCGATTGGCGCCGCCTGGGTATTCAGTAGCGAAGAATTTTTAAAGGATCAGTCTATCCTTAGCTTCGGAAAGCTGCGTGCCAGCTGGGGGGTGACGGGCAATGACCAGATCGGAGATTACCAGTACCTGGATACCTGGGGAACGGGCTTTGCCTACCAGGGCATCACCGGGCTTTATCCGGCACGGGTATTTAATCCCAATTTTGGATGGGAAGAAATTAAAAAGAAAGAACTGGGCCTCGACCTTGGATTTTTCAGAGACCGTATTTTCCTCACAGCCAATTATTACAACAATAGATCGGATAATCAGTTGATCAATATCGTGCTCGCGCCGCAGACGGGCTATAATTCCTATTTTGGTAATACCCCGGCACTGATCGAAAATAAGGGCTTAGAGTTTGAGCTGAGCAGTGTTAATATCCAAAAAGAAAAGTTCAGCTGGAAAACCAATTTCAATATTACTTTTCCATCCAATACCCTGCTCGAATATCCTGGACTTGCAAATAGCAGTGATGCGAGGCGATACGTCATTGGCGAGTCCACACGTATCGTGCGTGGATTTCAGTTTACTGGAGTGGATCCGCAAACTGGGATCGCTCAATTCCGGGATGTGGATGGCGATGGGAAGATCAGTGATTTCAATGACTATGTGACCTTGGGATCACTGCTGCCCAAGTATTATGGTGGTATCGGCAATAATCTAAGTTATGGCAATGTGAGCCTTGGATTCCTATTTCAGTTTGTCAAACAGGAGGGACCATCCATTGGTTATGGCCCACAGGCGACGACCATTGGCGCTTTGGCCAATCTGGATGAATATGTATTAGACCGTTGGCAGCAGCCTGGGGATGTGACGGATGTGCCACGCTCTACCGCCAATAGCGCCAACGAAGCCAACGTAGCTTATCGTAATTACTACCGCTATTCATCAGCTGTATGGGACGACGCTTCATTCATCCGCTTGAAAAATGTATCGCTCAGTTACGATATTTCCAAATGGACCCAGAAGATCAATATCAGCCGGGCGCTGGTACAATTTAATGCGCAGAATCTCTTTACCTGGACAAGCTTTAGGGGGATGGATCCCGAGATGCCGGGTTTTGATCGCACGTATCTCTCGGATGTCAATCCTTTTGGTTCGGTACGGAGCAGCGCCACGCCATCGATGCGTACCTATACTTTTGCGGTTCAGCTCACTTTTTAATGATCATAAAACGACTAAAGACTTATCCCATGAACAAATATATCATCTACAGCCTTTTTGCGACACCACTGATGAACATATCCTGCAATAAATTTCTGGCAGTGGACCCACCCAAGACAGAAGTGGCGGCAGAGTCGGCCTTCAGTGACGAAAAGACTGCCACAGCAACCCTGGGCGGACTCTATACCAGTATGAACAACTACAACAACCAGTTTGCCAGTGGACTGATGACCATTGTGCTGTCCAGTCTGGCCGACGATTACAACTCAGCCTTTACAACCTACGATGAGTACAAATACAATAAACTAAGTCCGGCGACCTCTTATCTCGATCGGCTCTGGTCGCAACCTTATAGCTATATCAATCACAGCAATAAGATTATCGAGGGCGTGGAAGCTTCGGCACTCAGCAGTACTGTAAAGGCACAGCTATCGGCTGAAGCCCGTTTTACACGGGTGTTCAATTACTTTTACCTGAGCAACCTCTTCAATAAAGTGCCCCTGATCACCGATACCAAAGATCTGGAAGCCAACAACCGAAAAGGTCCGGCCTCCCGGGAGGAGCTCTATGCGTTCATGGTGGATGATCTAAAGAAAGCTGCTGCCGATATTGCTGATGCCTATCAGGGCAATGAGCGTACCCGTCCAAATAGAAAAGCGGTTGACGCGCTATTGGCCCGGGTATATCTGTATCACGCAGACTGGGCTAATGCAGAAGAGATGGCCGACAAAGTCATCGCTGATAATCGGTATGAACTGTCGCGTGATCTAAATACCGTTTTTTTGAAAACGAGCAAAGAGGCGATCTGGCAGCTGCAAACCGTGAATCTTTCTACTGCCGGGGTCAACACCTGGGAAGGTTTCAGTATCGTTCCGGCAGTAGCTACGGCACGGAGTTACTATCAGGTGTATGATACCACGGTAGCGGCCTATGAAGAGAATGATTTACGTAAAACAATGTGGTTAAAGCCTTATGTTGTAAGTAATAAGACGCTTTATATGCCCTATAAGTACAAGCTGCGTACGGGCACACCTGTTACCGAATACAATACCGTGCTGCGTCTTGCCGAGCAGTATCTGATCCGTGCCGAAGCGCGGCTGAACCAAAATAAGTTGCAGGCGGCACTACAGGATATCAATCTGATCCGTGAGCGTGCAGGCCTTGCCGCGCTGCCACAAACGATGGACAAGGCGGGCATCGCCCTGGCGCTTGAAAAAGAACGCCAGCTGGAACTGCTCGGTGAATGGGGACACCGTTGGTTTGACCTGGTCCGCACGAACAGGGCCCTGCCTGTACTTTCAAAGGTCAAAACAGACTTTAGTGAAAGCGATACCAAAATACCGATCGCCAGTGCTATTTTAATCACAAATGCTAACCTCCAACAGAATGATTAAGCTATTCAAATACGCGTTGCTGCTTTGCCTGCTCCAGGCAAGCCTGCTGTTGCAGGCACAAGTCAGCATTTTGCCAGAAAAAGCAGCGGCCGGTGATACCGTGACCATCAGCTTTAATCCGGGTAAATCTGCTGCTGCTCATCGTGCAGGGCCATTTTTCGTGGATTTCAACTATTTAAATTTTTATGAATTCCCGAGCCGGATGCCCATGCAGCAAGAAGGCGGACTGTGGCGTGTACGGTTTAAATTGCCCGCCTATGCCAACTTTTCTTGCTTTACGATCGCCGACAAAGACAAAAAATTTGTACAGCAGGCAAGCGATAGCAGTCAATATGAGATCTACGTCTATAAGCAGGGGAAACTGATCGCCGGTAATTACCTGGGAAAATCCTACAGCGTACCGGTTCAGGATAAAACCTCGGATCGCATCGTTGCGACACAGGAATATTACCTCAAAAAAGAGTTGAGTCTATATCCCGACAACTATGAGGCGCAGCTCCGTCTGATTGTGCTACAGATGAAAACCAGTAGTCCGGCGCAGCAGGCGCGGCTGTTGAAAAAGGGCTTAGCGGTGGTGGAAAAAAAATTCCGAAGCAATCCACTCTTTGAAGGTAACCTCAACAAGGTGACCATGGGCTATCTGATACTTGGTCAGAACCAAAAAGTGGATTCGATCCGTCAGGTCGTGATCAAGGAGTTTCCCAACAAGAAGATCGGGATATCTTATCGGCTCAATAAGCTGTTCCGCGAGCAGGATTCCGCCACCGTGGTCGCGAAGATAGGGGAGCTTCTTTCGCTCAAAACGGCCGATAATGAGACGGCCTATGGCAGCGCTTACGAATATCTTTTTAACTACTATGTGCGGCACGGCGACAGCGTACAGGCCCGGAAATATCTGCCCCTGATTACCAGTTGGGAACAAGATCCCTATAAATGGCGCACCTACAATGAGTATGTGCAGCTGCTATTGGATCATAAGCTAATGCTGCAAGATGCATCCAAACTCAATTTATATCTACTTGATAGTGTTGCTGCCTATCCCGTGAGTCTAATACGCTATTTCCCGGAAACGGGTTATCTGGTTGCCCATGATCCGGCCAAGGCCGATAAGCTCAGGGCGATAAAAGCTGAAATTATGGCCAATCAGGGACTGATAGCCGCTCAGCTAAATCAGCCCGAAGCTGCCCGAGAATGGTTTGCCAAAAGCATCCCTACACTTCAATCGGCGGCATTGCTCCGCGCAGTGGCCGTGCAGTATCAGCAGTGGAATGATCCAGACAGTGCTATACCCGTGTTGGAGGCAGCCTATCGGCATGCTCCTTTTGACCCACAGATCCGGCAGCTTCTCGACAGCGCGCTCGTTAAAACAGGGATGGGCAATGCTGCTGAACGGCAAGCTTATTTTAGCAAGCTTGACAAGCAATGGAAACAGGGGTATTACGAGGAGTTTCAGAAAATCATCGGCAATACGCCATTTCCGGAAGACATCAGCCTAGTTGATATGGACAAGAAACCTTTGCTGAAAGCGGAACTCATGGACAAGATTGTCATCATTGATTTCTGGGCTACCTGGTGCAAGCCCTGCATTGCCTCTTTTCCCTATTTGCATCAGGTGTACAAAAAATATGCGGACGACCCGCAAGTGAAATTCGTTGTACTCAATTCGGGCAGTGGAAATAGCTGGGACGACGCCTACAAATGGGCACAGGCCAATCCCCAATTTGACTTTCCATTTTATTACAACCAAGATAAAAAGCTTAGTAGCAGGCTGGAAATAACGTCAATTCCGACAACGTTAATCCTGGACAAAAAAGGAAACATTCGTTTTCGAAAGGTGGGGTTTGAAGGTGAAAAGCTATTGCAAAGCCTCGATGCCATGATCGAGTACCTGAAAGAACAGGAATAATAATGCGTTGTTTTTTCATTCCTTTGTTTGACCTGGCCGCGGGCAAGCAAAGGAATGAAAAATTAGCGCAATGAGCTATTGTCGTGGTAGCTATTCATGATCCTGAGGTTTCAATTAGGTTTTGTGTTACTACCTTATTGATGCCTATTGCCTTTATGGTAATACGAAATATTTTTGTTGATCCCTTGCGCCGCATCATTTCTGTTAGGCGATACCAATACGGGCACATATTGCAATGACACAATATCAATCGTGTCGATTTCAGGCATTTTAAGCGGGCGGTACCAAGAGGGTGGGTTCGCTAGATTGCCCGTCTGTTTGCCATCTGTTTTTTCTGTTGATTCTTGTACAGTTCCTTGTTTCCAGCGTCTGTATACAAGCAATGCTGCTCCAGCAACTGCCGTGATAATCAGTCCGATTTGTGCTTTCATGCTTTCTTTTTAAGAATTGAACAAAATTCCTTACAAAAAGTTCAACAAAAAACAAATCGACGGCTTTTGGTCCCCTTTGTAAGAACGATCACAACGATCAATAAAAAAAATCTACTATTTTAGTATACATTATTTTATTTTAATGCTTACATTTGTTTAATCGTAGTTTCAATTGGCGTTGGCGACGATTTAATCACTATCTAAACAAAGTAAAAATGAAACAGCATTATCTAAACCATCTTTTCACAGTAAGTACACCATCTTTTCCAAAAGCTTATAGGGCGTTCTCTGCGCCTCGAATGTGTAGCTAGTAAAATTCTCCAATTCTTGTGATAAATAGGGCAATAATTCGGGTATTGCTCACTATCCTTTTGCTATAAACATGTTTATGGCCAGTACATCTATTTTTTAAACTAAACGATTCTACCTATGAATAAGAGAAGAATACTACACTATTCGGCGTACCTGTTATTGGCAGGCCTGGCAGAACAGCCATTGGTAACATACGCACAGGAAACTCCAAAAACGATTATAAATGCATCCTTCCGGGGGCAGGTAATTGATGCCGAGAATGGCCAGCCTATTGAAGGTGCTACGGTCAAGCTTTATGGTGTTACGCATGCTGTGACCACAGACCGAAAGGGCAATTTTGCTTTTGTCACTGGACAAAAGCTACCGGCACGTGTCGTCGTCTCATCCGTCGGCTATAAGGAGCAAATCGCCCTTATTGAAGAGCCGGGGGATACTGTACGCCTGGTGCGTGAGGACCGTACGCTGGAAGAAGTCGTCGTCGTGGGCTATGGAACCCAAAAACGAAAAGACTTTACGGGTGCAGCATCAACAATATCCGCAGAAGCAATCAAAGATATCCCCGTACAAAGTTTTGACCAGGCCCTGGCGGGAAAAGCCTCGGGGGTAAGTATATCTTTGCCGAATGGATTGCTCAATAATCCACCTGTTATACGGGTGCGGGGCCTGAATTCGATATCCCTGAGTTCGTATCCTTTGATTGTCATCGATGGTATTCCCGTCAATACGGGTAATATTGGTACATCTAATGTGGCCAATAATCCGCTGGCGGATATCAATCCCTCGGATATCGAATCTATTGATGTCTTGAAAGATGCGGCTTCTACTTCAATCTATGGTTCGAGGGCAGCAGGCGGTGTACTGATCGTAACGACCAAAAAAGGTAAACAAGGCCGCGCAAAAGTCACCTACGACGTCTGGGGCTCTGCGGTATCCGCGACACGTTTGCCTAAGCTGCTGAATGCCAGTCAGTATATAGATATCAAAAATGAAGCTGTATTGAACAACAAGATCCTGTCAGGAAACGCTACCAACGATAAGGTGGCTAGTGCGCTTTTCTTCCCGCAGTATGATGCCAATGGTAAGCTGGTTGAAACGAATTGGTACGATCATGTCTATAACACCGGCTATAGCCACAACCATAGCCTCGCCGTAAGCGGAGCCAACGCAAATACACAGTATTATTTTTCGGGAAATTACTCGGACCAGGAAGGCTTTTTTGCAAAAAACAGCTTCGACCGGAAGGGCCTGCGGTTTAATATAGAGCATAAAGTTAACGATTGGTTCTCGCTTGGTAGTAACCTGACTTACAACAATACCTTCAACGACGCCAAAAATTCGGGTTCATTGCCCAGCAGCCAGCTGCTGTTGATCGGTGGCGCTCGATTGGCGCTGGTATTGCCGCCAAATGTTTCAGCATATAAAGATGACGGTAGCTACAATTTAAGCAGCACGGGTTTATTAGGTCCCGGAGCCAACTTGTTTACGAACACACTTTACAATCCTGAAGCATTATTTGCCTACAGCAAATACACGACTGGGAATGATCATATCTTGGGAAACCTGCATGCCTCGCTCAATTTGTTGAAAAACTTAAAATTCACCACGACCTATGCGGTAGACCGTAACCTGTCCACTACCAAAACGTATTTGAGCCCCAATCTGGGCTCATCGGGCTATACAAATGGTGGATCGGTCACCAATGTGAGCAGTCTGCGCAACAACTGGAATTTTACTAACAGCCTGAGCTATGATCAGGTGTTTGCCGAAAGGCATGCCCTGACGCTGTTAGTGGGGTACGATATCCAAAAATACGACAACGATAGCTGGAATGCATCGCAAAACAACGCCTCTGATCCGTTTTTTGAAAACTTTCAGGGCAATTGGACAACACTATCCGGGGCTGGCGGGAGCGTTACGGAGCGTTTCTACCGCTCTACCTTTGTCCGTGCCACTTACAACTACAACAAGCGCTATTTCCTGACAGCCAATTTTAGAAGGGATGGTAATTCGGCTTTGGGAGCAAACAGCAAGTATGGTGATTTTGGTGGCGTGTCGCTGGGCTGGTCTATTTTTGAAGAGGATTTCTATAAGAATAGCAGCTTGGCAAACCTACTGGGCGACTTGCGTTTCCGGGGGAGCTGGGGTAAGGTCGGCAATGGAAATCTTTCGGCTTATGAATCGCTCAACCTCTATAGCTCATCGCTCTATGGAACAGTGCCTACCTGGAGCATGTCGCAGGCGGGTGATCCGGATCTGGGCTGGGAGACTTCCGAACAGACCAATTTGGGGCTGAGCTTGGACTTAGCCCATAAGCGCCTGCATGTGGATGTCGATTACTTTAGAAACAATGTGAATGGACTTATTCTGGATGTACCGCAGTCGCCATCAAAAGGTATTCCAGGTAACAGTATCCTTAAAAATGTCGGCAGCATGTATAACCGCGGGATCGAATTTGCTATCAGTGGTGATATCGTCAAAAAAAGGGATTTTACCTGGAACTCATCGCTTAATTTTACGCATGTAAAAAATAAAGTCACATCGCTGTCGGCCGGCAATGCTGATATCATTGGCTATACACACACCACCACTGAAGCCAACAACATTACACGTGTGGGGTACGCGGTGGGTAGCCTCTACGGTGCAGTCACTGATGGTGTAAATCCTGAAAATGGGCAGCGGATATTTATCAATAAAAATGGCGAGCGTGTGCAATATAGTGCTGCGGTAGCTTCAGGACAGAGCAATTGGACCTATTTGGACGGCCGCGTTGCTAATCCGATCACGGTAGCCGACTATCAGGTCTTGGGGACGGCACTGCCAACTTATTACGGCGGCTTTAATAATTCATTCCGCTATAAAGCTTTTGATGCTGCGGTCAATTTCACCTTTGCAGGTGGTAATAAAGTCATGAACGGTACAAGAGGTACGCTACTGGATCAGCGTTTTTACAACAATTCGGTCGAAGTGCTCAATCGATGGACTACGGCGGGGCAGCAGACTGACATACCTCGACTGGTCTATAACGATGTGATCTCAAACGGTTCTGCTGGATTTTCCATCGATCAAAATGCCGAGAAAGCTGATTTCCTACGTTTGCAACAGTTAACGCTGGGCTACACATTCCGTGGTAACCTATTTAATAAGATCGGACTTTCCAGTATCCGGATCTATGGTCAGGCGTCGAATCTTTTCTTGATCACGGGGTATTCGGGTACAGATCCAGAGTCTTCTTCCAACGGAAATTCTAATACCTCCATCGGCGTGGAAAAGAACTCGATCGGACAGGGGCGTACCTGGACAGCTGGTTTAAATGTCTCATTCTAAAAATCTGAAAACATGAAAATTAACACAAAAAGAAATCTTTACTTAGTCAGCGCATTATTACTGGTATCTATCCTGAACTCCTGCAAAAGGGATGACGGATTGTTTCCTGTGCCGACTACCTCTATATCGGATAAAAACGTCTTTGATACACCTGCTCGGATCGAGGGGGTCGTCAATGGCATTTATAAAAGTTTAAAAGCAGCCAGTTTGTATGGTGGACGTTATCTCCTTTACCAGGATGTCCGTGGCGAGGATTTTATCAATGTGACGGCCAATAGCTATACAGCCTATGAAAGCTGGAACAATTCCTACAGTTCGGGATCCAATGATATCAACAACCTCTGGTCTGCGGCTTATACTACGATTAACGGCGCGAATATCCTGATTGCTGCCCTTAGTCCCGGGACTGAAGTCATCGGTACTGAACTTTCCAAAGCTTATATTGCAGAAGCAAAGTTCCTGCGTGCAGTATCTTATTTTAGTCTGGTGACGGTATTTGCGCAACCCTACAACAAAGATCAAGGGGCCTCGCCGGGACTACCATTACGTCTGCAGGCCGAGGTGGACGGAAACAACAATGATCTGGCCCGCAGTACGGTTGCACAGGTGTACAAACAGATCTTGAGCGATCTCGATGAGGCTGAAAAGGATTTGCCAGAAAACTATTCAACCGCGCTGCTCAATACAACGCGGGCGCATAAAAATACAGCCCGGGCATTCAAAACCAGGGTTTACCTGACGATCAATAATTATGCAAAGGTACTGGAGGAAGCAAAAAAGATCGTCCCGCAGCAAATTGCACCATTTAAGGCGCAGCAAGGCGTTGCGAATGAGTTACAGACAGATATTACGGCGATTTTTGGGGGCAATTATACCACGCCGGAATCCATTTTAAGTATGCCGGCGAGCACAACGGATGCACTTTCGGGGCAGTCTGCGGTAGGCTATGTCTATCTGGTCAATAAAGAATATTATCTTAATCCAAATGGTATTCTAAACGACACGCAGTGGCGTCAGGCAGACAAACGGCGTAGCCTCCTTCAGGCAAGTGGTGACAAACAGTACCTGAAAAAGTATGCTAAGGCTTCGCCTTACGTGGACTATATTCCGGTTATTCGCTATGCTGAGGTCTTGTTAAATTATGCAGAAGCTGCTGCGCAGGCTGAACAGCTAACGATCGCAGGCTCACTCTTAAAGGCTGTGCACCAACGATCTGATGCGAGTTTTGAATTTCCTGGGGCCGCTCTGGCAAGCAAAACGGCCATCTTGGAAGCCATTGCCAAAGAACGACGAATAGAATTGCTCGGTGAGGGCTTGCGGGGGCACGATTTGCTCCGTCAATTGAAAGAGCTGCCTGCAAAAGGTGATGCGAATATACAGACACCTTCGGTACCTACAACAGCCCAGAACTATATTTTTCCGGCGCCCAATACCGAATTGGCGGCCAATAAACTTTTTAACTAAACTAGTCAAATATGAATAAGAAAAGTAAACTCCTTATTCCTTTACTGCTGGTCAGTGCAGGATCCTTACAGGCACAACAACAGACCCTGTCACTCAAAGGAACGGTCAAGAATAGCGATGCTACTGTTGTGTATCTGCAACGTTTTGAAAATAAAATATTTACAGTGATTGATTCTGCTCAGGTGAAAAAGGGCTCCTTTGCTTTCCGGAAGCAACTTCCGTTGCCTGACCTGTATGGCATTTCTACAGAGCGGGATGTGGTTCCGAGCTATGTTTTTCTGGATGTAGGGGATAATAAAGTGACGATCGATGCAAAAGATGACAACAGACAGTCGGTATCATTATCTGGGTCGAAAAGCCAGGAACTCTTTGAAGAATATCGGGCACAGCGCAAGCCCGATATACGATCCTTCATCCAAAAATATCCGGATAATATCGTTTCAAGCTACCTGCTTTACAGGGAATGGTCCTATCGATTGTCTCCGGAAGAACTGGAAGCGCATATCGCCCTGCTCTCTGGGCCTCAGCAGCAATCGCGTTATATACAGGATCTCCGAAAAATTATTGCCGTCGCACGGCAGGTAGCCATAGGCAAAAAAGCCCCGGCCATTGTCGCCAATGACCCTGATGGTAATCCGCAGGCGCTCTACGATCATTTGGGAAAATATACATTGATTGATTTTTGGGCTTCATGGTGTCCTCCTTGCCGAAAGGAGAATCCGAATATTGTGGCCAATTATCAAAAATATAAATCCCAGGGTTTTAAAATTTATGCCATTTCACTGGACAAGAAGAAAGAAGCTTGGCTCAAAGGTATTGCCGACGATCACCTGACCTGGCAGCATGTCTCCGAATTAAAATACTGGAATAGCGGAATTGCCGCTACCTATGCTGTTCGTGCAATTCCCGCCAATTTTTTGGTGGACGATAAGGGGACAATCATTGCCAAGAATGTCCGTGGCGAAGAACTGGGCAAGGTGTTGGACAGTTTGTTTAATCAAGGGAAAACCGAGATCGGCGGACTGAAAAAGGATTTTAAAGGGCAGAATCCGATTAGCTATGAATCGACCAAATCCCAAGCTATCGTCAAACAGGAACGCGGCACTTTCACAGTGGATCAACGGGTCTTTTTTAGCAATGACTATGATGGTGCCCGACTGAATGGCCTCACAAAATCCAGTGAAGGCGTGTACCACCTGCAGGTAGCGCCGGAACGCACTCCGATCAATCCGAGTCCCTGGTATGGTTTTCAGGTCTGGTCCACCCGCGATACGACGATAAAAATCCAGCTTGACTATCCTTCCGGCGTGCGTCATCGCTACGACCCGAAAGTGAGCACAGACGGAACGAACTGGAATAAGCTCAACGGTGCTTCTTTTGACCTGCCGATCTCCAGTAAGAGAACATGGATCTCGGCACAGGCAAATATTCCCTCCAAAGCCGTATATAGCTGGATTGAACAGGTAAATCCTGCTGTTCAAATACAAAAACAGGAAGTGGGTAAAACGGCCCTTGGCAAGCCAATTAACGTATATGTGGCGGGCAATCCGCAAAGCAAAAAGGCGATTGTGGTCCTCGGGAGACAGCATCCACCTGAGATTACAGGGCATTATGCATATGCTAGCTTTGTCGAATACCTCTTGGGCAACAGCGACGATGCAAAGCGGTTTCGTGAGAAATATCGTATTTACCTGATCCCCATCGTTAATCCCGACGGAGTGGATCTAGGGCATTGGCGTGCCAATGCCAATGGCGTTGACCTCAACCGTGACTGGGCCGAATTTAACCAGCCCGAGACTGTGGCGCTGCGCGATTATTTTAAACGGGAAATCGAGCAGCAGGGCCGCGAGCTTTATTTTGCCATCGATTTTCATTCTACGGGAAGCGATATTTACTACACGGTGGATCCTGCCTTGCCAAGTCGGTTTCCTGGCTTTATTCCCACCTGGATAGCCGCGGTCAAGGAAGCTATTCTAGGGTATGAACCACTGGTGAAGCCCTTGTATTTGGGTGGCTCGACCTTTACGGCTTATAGCTATTTGTATAAAACGTATAATACCGAAGCATTGGTCTATGAAATTGGCGACAACACCGACGCTGATTTTATACAGCGCAAAGCCCGTATTTCTGCACAAAAATTAATCGAAAAACTCAATGAAAGCTAGTCAATACAAACGTTGGAAGCACCATCTAATTTGTCTGCTGCTGCTGGGGAGTATTTCTCCAGCTTTTGCCGGGGCACCGGCGACGGATAGTTTGATCGTGGCGAGTGATCTGGTTCGAATAAAAAATATCGTTGACCTGCAGGTGAAACCGGACGGAAGTGAACTGGCTTATGCCGTGCGGGGGATTGTTGCCGATACGACCAAGCATGGCGGTTTTCGTTATGAAACGCTCTGGTATGTAAACAGAACGGTATCGACAGCAAAGGCTGATCCGCTAAAGGTGGACCAGCAATTTACACAAATCTTGTACGGCCGGGATGGACGCAGATGGGCTGTTGGCAAGGGAAGCAACAAACGTTCGCAGCTTTTTTTATTTCCATCAGATGGTCAAGAGCCTCAACAGCTAACCAAGCTCGAGCAGGGGTTGGGTACTGTACGATTCAGTCCGGACGGTTCAAAGGTACTTTTATCAAGTAGCTTTACGCTTGGCGAGCTGGTAAAAAGTAAAGATTTCAATCCTGCTGGCTATGTGCCACCATGGTCGACGGAAAAACCGGCGGATAGCCATAATGTATCCTTACTAGCTGAACCTGCACAAGAAGATCGTGACGGCGGCCTAGCGGAAATAATTGCCTATCTCAAACATGATGAACAGCAGGGGATCGCCAAAGTGACCAACAAATTGCAGTTTCAGACAGAAAATTCAACGACGGGCGAAATCCGCTTTACGCATTGGTACATCTTGGATCTCGCAGCCAACACACAGCCTGTTCCTTTAACCCAAGGCTTTCGAAGCTATACAGGAGCGGAATTTTTAGGGAACAACAAGGTGCTTTTAAGCGTGGAGACCGAAAATGGCCTTCATCCGGACCGCGTAGCATCGACTGATCTGATCTTATTTGACCTGCCTAGTAAAAAAAGGCAGGTAATTTTGGGGGATAGCATACATCGCTTTCAGGTGGCTGCGGTATCGGCATCAGGAAAATGGGTTGCCGTGAATCGAGGCCGGCAGAATTCATTGACAGTCGGTGAATTGTTTATCTATAATACCCAAAACTGGAAAGGTAATAGCCTGGCTGTAGACCGTAGCCTAAGTAATATACAGTTTTCAGCAGATGAAAAGTCAGTCTACTTTATTGCGTCGGATAGAGGCGGACGTACCATAAATCGCGCGGATATAAAAACCGGCAATATACGCACCTTGAGTTCGGTGGAAGAGGGGATCGGTGACTATTGGGTAAATGGTCAGAAAGCTTTCTACACAAAAACTACTTTCGCAAATCCATCAGAGCTGTACCGTGCGGACGCCAATTTTAAAAATAGTGCTGTCATTAGTGAGATCAATTCAGGATGGCTATCGAAAAAAAATATTGGTATTGCACAAAAAAGCAGTTTTCGAAATGAAAAGGGGCTGGAGGTCGACTATTGGCTCTTGGAGCCTGCAAATTACCAGACGGACAAACGTTATCCGCTTCTGGTAGAGATTCATGGTGGACCAGCTTCCATGTTCGGTCCTGCGGATGCCAGTATGTGGCACGAGTACCAGTATTTTCGCGCACGTGGCTATGCGGTATTGTTTTCGAATCCACGCGGTTCGAGTGGCTATGGGGAAAATTTTTTAAAAGCTAATTTTAAAGACTGGGGAGCTGGACCATCACGTGATGTCCTTAAGGCCGTGGATCTGTCGCTCGCGACCGGTGTCGTCGACAGCTCGCAGCTGTTTATCACTGGCGGATCTTATGGTGCGTATCTAACCACCTGGATATTGGCGCATGAGAGCCGGTTCCGCGCTGCATCAAGTCAGCGTGGGGTGTATGATCTCTATGTATTTTTTGGTAGCGCCAATGTGTGGCCCATGTTGAAACGCTATTTTGATGGTTTTCCGTGGGAAAAGGGGATGCGGGATATCCTTTTGGCGCAATCGCCTACAACTTATGCCGAGAAGATAAAAACACCTTTACTTATTTTCCATGGGGAGCAGGACAATCGTACAGGCCCTGTGCAGAGTGATTTTTTATACAAGCAGCTCAAATATTTGGGACGGGATACAGAATACGTTCGACACCCGAATGCAGATCATGAGATCACACGCTCCGGAGATGTAGGCCAACGCCTCGATCAGCTGTTGCGCACTTATGAATTCTTTGAACGTTATCGCCACTGATTCTTATGCTTAACGATGATGATGGAGCATCCAACCTTTTATATTGAAGTCCAAAAGGTTTTAGCAGCGGTTGCTTAGTTTGGTTGATTGCCAAGTCTATTTTCTCGGCAATCAACCAAAATTCAATCCACGAGCTCCATAAGCATATCCGCTAATTTTTTCGGCTCTGTGAGCATGGCATCGTGCCCCGTAGCGATCTCCCGATACTGCCAGTTGAGCTTGTGGTCGCTTCGCACCTTTTCACTCATCTCCTTCATAATGGGAAGTTGTGGATCCGTGCATGCGATATAGACCAAGGGTAATCCATTGCCATATGGATTTTTTAGGTGCAGCCGCTGGGCGAATGTACCAAAGGGTTGTGGGCTGAGCCTATCCTTGACCCAGGCGACCATGCTGGGTGCTGTAACACCAAACAAAGCAACATCAAAAGGAGCGAAATTTTCTTTGCGCTGAATGTTTTTGAGCTGAACTTCTTGCACAGCCTTGGGTTGCAACGAAATGGGGCTCTGGCCATCTTCAATAATCATAGCGTCTAGAAAAATCAATTTGTGCAATCGTGAAGGAATGCGATCGGCAACTCCGGCAATCACGGCACCGGCATAGCTGTGCCCCACGAGATACACATCATGCAGATCTTCCATCTCGATCAGGTTGACAATGTCCTGGATATGGGTGTCAATATCGACCGACGGCTCGATCAAATGTTTACGCTCGCCCAGTCCGGTCAGCGTAGGAGCGTAGACCTTGTAGTGTGCATCAGTTAGCCTTTGTGCGACGTCTTGCCAGCACCAGCCACCATGCCAGGCGCCATGCACCAGTACATAGGTCGGCCGATGACCTTGGTTTTGTGCGTAGCCGGATAGGATACCGCCTAATAGCAGGAGCAGCAGAAATAAAGTTCTCAGTTGTTTCATTTTTTTATAATTTTATACTGTTTTTTAATACCTGACAAAGGTATAGGCAAGCTTTTGTCCACACAATAACTCATCCTGAAGTGAGTGGCTGTAAATTGATATTTAAAATGGCAACACCCCGAAAAGAACAATCGACCAATACGGAAAATCTGCAGACGTTGGCACAGGCATGCGATGTGAACGAAGTACTGCTACAAATAGCACTGCGTTGGAAAATGCAGATTTTATATTGTATTGCAGAGGACGTATCGCAATTCAGTACCTTAAAAAAAATGTTTCCAACACTTTCAGATCAGGTGCTGAGCAAACGTTTAAAGGAGCTGAAAGAAGAAGCGCTTGTCGTTACCGAAGATATTGAAAATACCATACCTCCTCAGATTCGCTATAGCCCAACAGCAAAAGGTAAAGAACTGCTGAAGATTATCCTTGATCTGCACCACTGGGGGCTAAAATGGAAAATCACAGGCAATGACTATTGCCAACTGAATGTGGTAAGCGGAAAGCTATAAGGATCACTCTTGTTAACTCTATTTATATCTCATGGAATCACTCTTTAGTGCCTGGAAAACGAGCAGAAAGGCCTACCTCAAGTTCTTCGAAAATTATTCATTGGAACAGCTCAATCGCATTCCCGACGGCTTCAGCAACAACCTCATATTGAATATCGGGCACATCATTGCCACACAGCATAAATTGATTTATATTGGATCTGATGTTGCAGGACACATTCCCGAGGAAGTCTTTTTAAACTACCAGTCCGGAACAAAGCCTACTGCACCTGTAGGGCAACAGGAAGCCGACTTGCTGAAAAGATTGCTCCTTGAACAGATAGAACCGACGATCAGTGATTTTAACAACAACAAATTTGTGACCTACCATGAACGTACTACGGGGACGGGCTTTCATCTCACTTCGATATACGATGCCTTCGAATGGAATAATTTTCATGAAGGGCTGCATCTAGGTTATATGATGAGCATCAGAAAGTTTATTGTGTAGCTATACGCATGGAAGATTAAGGTACATCCTGCTTTGATTCATTAAACAAGTGAATTATTGCGTAATCCCAATGTGATGACCAATGTTTATCTGAAAGATAGGCTCAACATTTTGCAATTGACTAAAGGCCTGCTTCGAGAGCGTCTCATTTGATTACACAGATTGCTCCCTTAGCGCTGTATATTTCTGTAATATAAAAAATACGAAAACGTTGTAGTTAAATTACGAAAACGTTGTAGTTAAATTTTGTCTGCTCTGATTTTTGGAAGTTTCTGGTACAATTTCATACCCAACCACCTACTCATATTGATTTTTCATATTGAAAATCGTGTTATTGAGACAAAATAGCACTTTTTTGATACGATCGAGTCCTGTTTTTCTAAGGGCTATTCTTCACTTTTACAGTTAAAATCCCTTAACACGAGGGAGCCAATTATAAAATTTATAAATCACCTAAAGTGAATATTTCTTTATGGGAAACAATTGTAAACTAAAACAAAATCGCTTTTATCGCTTTGGAACTGGCAAATGGATGCCCTGTTCCTGCCTGCTCTGTCTGGTCTCGCTGGCTGCTCCTGCAACGTCGTTAAAAGCCAATGTGCCCTCCGATTCAATGGTTAGCCTTGAGGTACAAAACCGCGAAATTACCGGTAAGATATCGGATAGCAATGGCCAGCCGCTAGCAGCAGTGACGGTCAATGTGCCCGGCAGTAACATCAGTGCCGCGTCAAAAGCTGATGGTACCTATGCTATTTCGGTACCCCTGGATGCAAAAAAACTGGTATTCAAGCTGCTGGGTTACAAGAGCCAGGAAATTGACCTGACACCGGCCAAGGTCTACAATGTGCAGTTAACATCCGCCACCGGCGAGCTGGATGAAGTGGTCGTGGTGGGCTATGGCACCATGCGCAAAAAGGACCTGACGGGCTCGGTATTGCAGATCCATCCGGATCGCATTGCCAATGAAAACCCCAAAACCGTACAGGATATCCTCCGTGGTTCGGCAGGGATGAATATCGGCTATGATGCCTCCGCAAAAGGCGGTGGCTCCATTGAGGTGCGTGGTAAGCGTTCGGTTTACGATAGCAACAGCGGGCACAATAATCCGCTGCTGGTACTTGACGGGATGATTTTCTATGGTGAGCTTTCTGAAATCAACCCGGATGATATCGAGCAGATCGACATCTTAAAGGATGCCTCTGCGGCGGCCATCTACGGGTCCAAGGCTGCAAGTGGTGTCATTATCATCAGTACCAAAAAGGGCAAGCAGGGCAAGCCGACCATCAATATGACCATGAATGCGGGTGCTACCCAACTGAGCGAATACCGCAAAAGATTCAGCCCGGAAGCTTATATGCAGCATCGGGAAGACTGGTATACCAAGAATACCTATGGCATCGATCCAACGACGGGGATCTATGGGGCCTATCAAACGCGTGACGACAACGGAAACCTCACCGTGCCCTATGGCTTTTACCTCAATCCCGACCAATTGCCCTCATCTTTAGCACTCGATGCCTGGCGCGCGCAGTCGACCAATCAGAACGGCGAATCTGACCAGAGTATCTGGGGCCGCCGATTGGGCCTACAGGGAAATGCACTGCAGAACTTTCTGGACGGAAAAACGGTAGATTGGGCTGACCATACTTTTCGCACGGGTTTCAACCAGGATTATAATGCCAGTGTCAGTGGTGCCAGCGATAGGGTCAACTATTACCTATCCATGGGGTACCTCAAAAATGAGGGTACCGTCGTCAGCGATACATACAAGGCTGCCCGCGCCAACATGAAAATCAATGCGCATGTAACCAACTGGCTGGAATTGGGCGCGAATGTGAATTTTCAGGACCGCTCCGACGGAAACATCGATATCGATATGGATCAGACACTGCGCAACAGCCCTTACGCCGATTATGCCGATGCCAACGGCAACCCCCTGCAATATCCACTCAGCGAGCAGTTTAGCCAGCGCGGTTATAACTATGATTTTCAGAAGAAATATCTCGAGCTGGACAAAGGGTATACGGTATTTAATTCCATTTTCAATGCGAAAATTAAACTGCCTTTTAACATAACCTATTCCTTCAACGCGTCGCCGCGCCTGCAGTATTTCCACGACCGCTATTTTATGTCGGCCGAGCTCCCCGGATCTAACCCCGCCGATCGTGGGGCAAACCGCGAGCAGACCAAACGCTTCGACTGGTCGCTCAACAATACCATCAGTTGGGAACAGACCTTTGCGGACAAGCATCGACTGATGCTGACTTTGGTGCAGGAAGCCGAGGAGCAGCAATCCTGGAGAGACCGCATTGAGGCCCGTAATATCTTACCTTCGGATGCACTGGGCTTTCACAATACCGAAAATGGCTCGAAGGAAAACAGCAGCTTTAATAGCTACGACACGCACCAGACAGCAGATGCCTTATTGGCCCGTTTATTCTATTCTTACGACGATCGCTATTTGCTTACGGCTTCCATCCGGCGGGATGGCTACTCGGCCTTTGGTACCTCCAATCCGTATGCGACCTTTCCTTCGTTGGCCCTGGCCTGGAACTTTACCAAAGAGAAGTTCTTTAAATGGACCGATGTGATGGATTATGGGAAATTGCGTGTTTCATACGGTAAAAATGGCAATCGACAGCTTGCTGATCCCAACCTGGCACTTGCCAACCTGTATTCAGGCAGCGGCAAAATGCATGGTTACCTCAATTCGGCCGGCGAACTCCTCCCGTATCGATACCTGATGGTAGACCGCCTGGCCAATCCCAATCTGCAATGGGAAAAGACCACCGCATGGAATTTTGGCCTCGACTTCGGCTTCTTAAAGAACCGGATTTCGGGTACACTGGAGTACTACCTGATGCAGACCCACGATATGATCATGGAGCAGAAGCTGCCCAATTTTACAGGATTTAGCCGCATCACCACCAACTTGGGGCAAGTGGACAACAAGGGAATTGAACTGACTTTAAATACGGTCAACCTCAAAAAGGAGACGCTGCAATGGTCCACCACCTTCAGTTTCTCGTATAATAAGAACCAGATTGTGCATCTGTATAAGAATTACGAAGACGTGCTGGATGCCAATGGGAACGTGGTCGGCAGCAAGGAAATGGACGAGATTTCGAATGGCTGGTTTATCGGTCAGCCCATCGGGACGATATGGGACTATCGTGTGACAGGCATATGGCAGGCCAATGAAGCTGCCGACGCGGCCAAATATGGGCAGGCACCCGGTGACCCCAAAGTGGCCAATGTGTATACAGCAGATGATGTGGTCAATGCCAACGGTACAAAACCGGTGTACAACAATAACGACAAGGTCTTTTTGGGACAGACCGATCCGCGTTTCCGCTGGTCGATGCGTAATGAACTGACTTTATGGAAAGACCTTAGCTTTTCGTTTAATATCTATTCGTATATGGGGCATAAAAGCCTGTCGGGCAACTACCTGAACAACGACGATGATGGCGGACGGATGGCTTATGGACTGGCCAACCTGCCAGCGAAGGAATACTGGACGCCAGATAACCCCACAGATCGCTATGGCCGTATTGAGGCCAAAGGACCCATCGGGGCTGAGGGTGCACAGCGGCTTTACGACCGTTCTTTCATCCGCCTCGACAATATTTCTGTAGGCTATACGCTGCCAACGGCATTTACATCCAAGTATAACTTGAACCGGGTGAAGTTGTATGGCACCGTGCGCAATGTGGCCACCTGGACCAAAGAATGGGAGTATGGTGATCCGGAGACGGGTTCCTGGGCTTCACGGGTGTTTACCTTCGGTGTGAATTTATCTTTATAACCTGATTAATTTGATCGCTATGAACTTGACAATAAATAAATCCAGATCCCGTAACAGGGGGATCGTAATCCTACTTGCCGCTGCGCTGGCCATAAGTAGCTGTTCGAAAGAATTTCTACAGCCTGACCCACTGTCTATCTATCTGCCTAATGAAACCTTTAATACCGAGTCTGGCCTGCTGTCGGCCATGGCTATCTGTGACCGCCACCTCAAGGGGTATTGGGCCACGGATCATAATGAGATGCTGACCCTCGGTACAGAGTACATCTTCTCCGAACTGATGGTGGCCAGCAATACAGACAAACGCAGCATGATGGCGGATGTGGCCAATATGCTCACCCCGACAAGCGACAACTCCAGCCTACAGAACCTCGACCGCTCCAATAGTATGTGGTACCTGTGGGAGGAAACTTATAAAGGCATCAGTTATGCCAACACCATTATCAAATATGTGGATCAGGTGCAGACCTTGAGCGAACAGGATAAAAATGCCTACAAAGGGCGGGCATATTTTCACCGTGCATTCCGGTATATGGCCTTGGTATTTGAATACGGCGATGTCCCTTTGGTCACGACCATTATCGATGTGCCCAAACAAAATTACCGGAGCACCAAACGTGACGCTATTCTGCAGATGATTACCAAAGACCTGGAATTTGCCGTACAATGGGTGCCCGACCAGAAAAATATGAGCCTGATCGGCATGATCAACAAAGGGGCCTGCCGGATGTTGCTGGCCAAATGTTACCTGGCCCTGGGAGCGTATCAGAAAGCCAAGGAACAGACTGATATGCTGATCGATCAATCGGGTTATGCGCTGATGACCGAAAGCTTCGGAACGTTCAATGATGGGGGCGAGGCGCAGACCTGGCCCATCACGCGTAACGTCATCTGGGATATGCACCGCCCTGAAAACAAATTGATTCCGGCCAACCGCGAGGTGATCATGGGGATGCCCAACCGGGGCGCCGATGCGGAGTCTTTTGTGAAAATGCTGACCATGCGGATCCTATATCCCTTTGTGTTCGACACTCGTATACAGACAACGGATGGTAAACAGGCCTTGTTGAACATCAAACGCAACAGTGGGGATTATAATGCAAAATATGACTATATGCGCGCTTTTGGCCGCGGTATCGCGACTTTCCGGCCAACATCTTTCCAGTCGAAGGGGGTATGGGCTGTAAACGGTAAGCAAGATGAAGGTGATCTGCGCCACAGCGCCAAAGTGGGAAACTGGCTGCGGATGGAAGACTACAAGGTAAACAATAAGGCTTCAAAGGATTTTGGGAAGCCGGTCACGCTGAAAGATCCCGAAACGGGTAAACTCCTTTGTAGCGACTCCATCCGCCGCTGGTATGATGTGCCACACTATAAATTTTTCCTGGATGATCCCGTTAGTGAGGCCAATATCAGTGGTTCGGACGGTTCACGCGGGGCCACCAATGGCAGTGTTGCCGACTGGTACCTGTATCGCCTGGCCGAGGCTTACCTCTTGCGCGCCGAAGCTAAATATTATATCAACCCAGCCGATGGAACGATCAAAGACGACCTAAACGCCGTGCGCCAGCGCGCAAAATGTACCGAGCTGTATCAGGGAACAGTGAGCATTGGGGATATCATGAACGAAAGGGCCCGCGAACTCTACTGGGAGGAATGGCGCAATGTGGAACTAAAAAGGGTATCGCTCTGCCTGGCACGCAGTGGTAGACCTGATGAATGGGGAAATGTATACAATCTGGACAATTTCGACAAACAGAGTGGTACTGATGCGATCGGTGGAAGCTACTGGTATCAGCGTATCGTGCATTATAGCTTATATAATAAAGGAATCATTCATGTCAATGCAACGGGTCTAAGTGATATCAAGTATACCATGGACAAAAAGAATATGTACTGGCCGATTCCAAATGTGGCGATTACTTCCAACATTAAAGGCCAGTTAAAGCAAAATTATGGCTACGACGGTTATAATCCCGCTACTCCGGTATGGGATAAATGGGAGGATGCTGTTGCGGATGAAGCAACAGCAGACTAGTCCTGTCGATGCTCCTGAACCGATCCGCTCTCTTGAAGATCGGTGCAGGATTTTTTTAAACACAGTAATTTAAAACATAAAATGATTTGGTATGATAAAGAAAATCCTTTTGTTTTTATTGGTGCTTCCTGTTCACTATCTAATGGCACAGGCCGATCTGGGAAATTTTCCGGCTGCTGCGGACCCCAAGGAAGTAGGACACCGCATTGCACATCGTTTCATTGCAGGCAAGCATATGCTGCACGCTGGGAAATGGATCAGTTATCCGGAGACGTTTTATTGGACGGGTGCTATTAACTATGCACACTTAACCGGTGATGAGGAGTTGATGCAGGCCATGAAAGACCGCTTCTCGAAATTAACGGCAAGTGAGCAGCTGCTGCTGCCCATTAAAAATCACGTCGACTTAAATATGTTCGGGAGTCTTCCGTTGCGGCTTTATCAGCTGACCAAAGATAGAAGCTACCTGGACCTTGGCTTGCCCTACGCCGATACGCAATGGGAATTGCCACAAAATGCCAGCCAGGCCGAGAAGGACTGGGCACAAAAAGGATACTCCTGGCAGACCCGCCTCTGGATTGACGATATGTACATGATTACGATCGTACAAACTGCCGCGTTTAAAGCGACCGGTGAATCGAAATATCTCGATCGCGCAGCCAAAGAAATGGTGTTTTATCTGGATGAATTACAGCGCCCCAACGGGTTGTTTTATCATGCACCAGATGTGCCTTATTACTGGGGCCGTGGTAACGGATGGATGGCAGCTGGCATGACCGAGTTGCTGCATATGCTCCCACAGGATCATGCGGACCGACCCCGTATATTGAAGGGCTACCGTACGATGATGAAGAGTCTGAAGCAACAGCAGCGCAAAAGTGGGATGTGGAATCAGCTGATCGACGAGGCCGCCTGCTGGGCCGAAACATCCGGGTCGGCTATGTTTGCCTATGCAATCATTTCGGGTGTAAAACAGGGTTGGCTCGATGCAAAACAGTATGGTCCTGTGGCCCGTCGTGCCTGGCTGGCGCTGGTCAACTATGTGGATGATCAAGGCGCGGTTTCGGAGATCTGCGTGGGCACCAATAAAAAGAATGATAAACAGTATTATTATGATCGTCCCCGTCACAGCGGCGATTACCACGGTCAGGCGGCCTATATGTGGTGCGTCAATGCGCTGCTGGAAGGAAAGGAGTAGATAGGGTCTTATTTTTAAGTGTTAGGAGATAATAACATATTTTAGCTTCTGATTATTGTTTTGTAATGGAAGGCCCTTAACGTTGCTAATTACGGGTTCAGAATGGTATTTAAGGCGATGATTACCGGCTCAGAAAGGCGCTTAAGTGGATAATTACCGATTAGGAATGGTATTTAAGGCGATGATGGCATTTCCTTCGACGCGGACTTACGAAGTTGTCCTCCGAAACTATGTGTTTACGGTTTTTTTCTGTCGGGCGATTTTGTAATCGTGCGAAAGGTTAAAGCAAGGGCCAGTACTCGAAATATAAAAATGGCGGAATCTCTCTCATGGGTTCCGCCATTTTCTAAGGGACTAAAACGTCAATAAACCCAATGTTAAACTGGCGGTATAGCGCGACTGCCCTTTTTCAATGGTCCCCAAAGGGCTGGAAAGGGCCGTCTCCACACTGCCGGATCCCTTGAGATAGAGCTGATTGTTGTTCTTTCCGAGGTTGGCAAGCCGGTATTGGATACTTAAGGCATTGGTCACCCGGTCTTGTACCAGATACTGGTAGATGGGCAGCGCAATGCTGTTGGCGACAAAATTGCTCGAATAGCTTTTATCGGTATAGTTCCACTCATTTTTTACCGCGAAATTGTAGTTGGAGGCCAGGTCAATGACCCAGCGTGATACGGCTTTGTTAAAACGGAGGCCAATATCCATGCGATCGATAATTTCCTTGCTCTGCGGTAGGGCATAGCGGTTGTCCCAACCTGAATAACTCAGTGAAGCCTTGGCAAACCAGTCGGAACGGTAGGAGCTTGTTTCTTTGGCCAAAAGATAGGCCAAGGAGGCCTGACTGCGGACCGCTGTATTCAGTGTGCCTTCAAAGATGGTCTCGTAGCTGCGATCTTCGCTACGTTGCAACTGCTGGTATTCGGTATTGGAAATGTCCCGGTACAACAGGTTCAGATCGAAATGATGATTGTAGACCCCACGTTTGAGGTCTAGGGCTGAAGACAGGCTGTACTGATCGGAACGATGCCTACCTGCTTGCATGGGGTAGGTAACTCCATCGCTGACCTTTTCGTCGTGGCGCAGGTAGCCTCCCGACAGCAACCAGCGCAGTGAACCGGCTTCATAGCGGTAACTCAGTTCTGTGCCATAGGCGTTTGTGATATACGTGCGGTACGCGTCACTGGTCATCAGGACTGGTGCGGCGCTCATATATTCCCCGAGACCCAATCGCTTGTACAGGTTGTACTGCTGATTTTCATTTGCGCGCGTTATTTTCAGATCATTTTTGTCGTGCTGATAAATCGCCGCCAGGCCGAGCTGATGGCGCGGGCTGATTTTGTAGGTAATATTTGGCGCCAGCCGGATTTTATTTTCCGTATCCAGGGAGCGCGGGTCCATTTGCCTTGCGCCGATAGCGACCTGATAGCCGAGGTCAAAACCGGCCCGCATTTTACCGCCGGCAAAACTTGGGCTCGCGATTTTCAGGCCCATATTGTAAAACTGCTTGTTCCAGTCGCCCTTCAGCGAATCGACGATCTGGTAGGGATTGTCCGTAAAGGGATTGATCAGGCTGCTGTAGGTAAGTTGCTTCTCTTTCAGAGTTTTAAAATCAAAGCTTCCGTAAAGGGTCCAGTCTCCGGCCCGCTGGAATTTTTCAGCGGAGAACTGCGGGCCCTGTTTTGATTTGCCGGTAAAGGGATGCCTAAAATCTCCGCCTTCGTAGAAGTAGCCTAATTCCGTCTTGCCCACAGCCGGTAGATTGAGCTCCGCCAGAAAGGCGCTGGTATGGAGTTTCAGCAGGCGCTCTTTTTCTTTGGCGTAGCTGAGGGTTGTATTTTCCTGGGCATGCAGCTGCACGAAGCTGGCCGCAAATGCCAGGGAAAAAATATATTTTATATTCATGATGCTCCTGCTTATTTGGAATAACTTTTAGGACTGGGGGTATCGTTGATGCTAAAGTCGGCGGATGAATTGTTGGTATCCATCAGCACTTTAACGCCATTGATCTCTTCCCTTACTTTTCGGACCACCGATTTTCCTGTGCCGGCACCACCGCCCACAAAGGCTACTCCGGCGTCAATATTGCCCGGCAGGCGTTTCTTGTCCAGTGTGATGGTACTGTTGGCGACACAGTCTATGCCGTCGATCACCTTGTCAACCGGTACTTTTACATAGCGTATGGAAGCTGTCGCTCCGGGCTCGGTAACGGTTTCATAGCCGGTATAATCATCGGGTGAAAGGATGACCAGTCCGGACCCATTGACGCCGGGCAGCCAGTCGAATAGGGTTAGCGAAGAGCTGTGGATCAGTGTCACATTGGGTACATCGGGCGAGTCGGTGTCGTTGGTATTTCCCGGTGGATTGAAATAGGTTTCGAAATCTGCTATTCCTGCGCCCAGGTCCGTTGGTGCATTCGGATTGCCATTGGGATCTGTTTTGTGATTGATGCCGTCGACAGCGATAACTAGGGATTTGCCCGGTGGCACGGGATGGTCCACACCGGCGCTACCCGGAATGGTCCAAAGGGAGGCCAGGTATATGTTTTGTTGATCCTCGATGAATTTCGTGGCAACGGATGATCCTGCTTTCGTGGCTCCGAAAGAGAGGCCGCCGGCATAGAGGGTGTCGGTCGAGTTGTTGTAGATCTCGACAAAACCGTCATACAGATAGGAGGCATTGTTGGGTGTCCTGCTGCCGGTATAGTAAAACTCTTTGATCACAAATCCACCGACGGCACCGCCGCTCAGCTGGATTTGTGTTTTTCCGGACTCCTGGATACGTAGGGAGGCAACGGTGGCATTCAGAAAGGCCTTGCCTTCACGTCCGATAATGGTCAGGCTCTCGGTTTCGGTGATCTCCCGGCTGGCCGTGACCGTATAGATGCCGGGTAGGATATCATGTAGGTCAACCTCGCCCTTGCCATTGCTGGTAAATTGAGTGGTTTGTCCTGTAAATGTATTCTTAAGTGTCACCGCTGCCCCCTGGGCAAAGAGCTCCTTATAGGTGCCCGGATAACGCAGGGTGAGGGTATAGGAAAGTGTATTTACCGGCGCGAAATCTTTGCGGCAGCCGCTCAATAGAGCCAGTAACGCGATCAGGTAGATATAACAGCTAATTTTCTTCATTTTATTAGAATTTAATAGACAGTTCGGTCCCAAAAAAGATATCTATATTCCGTTTTGTGAACTGCTCGGGGTAGCGTGTACTCTTTACCAATGGTCTATTGTTGATGAAATTATTGGCGTAGAACGAGAAGCCCATATTCCTGGCGAATTCCTTTGTAAGTTTCATATTGAACAACCAGAGGGGTTTCCAGCTTTCAGTCCGGAAGGTGCCCTCATTCAGGCTCAGGTAGATATCCCGGTCTACGGCGGTAATCTGCTGGCGTTCGGCTTCTGAAAAATAGGTAATGGCCATCGGCTGGTCCGCACCCACGGGGATGTAACCTATGGGCAGGCTCGAAAAGTCTACATTGCGTTCTTTGTCGATCCAGATGGTCTGCGCGGTCAGGGTCAGGATAAACCGCAGTTCGGGAATATGGTGTATCGCCCGTAAGGTGGTCACAAAGCGCTCGGCATCTGTGCCACGGGGTTCAAATACCCCGATACGGGTCATGGGCTTGTTGGGCACCTCCTGCGCGAGGATATAGGGTGTCGTGGTCGTTGACTTGGTGGACTGGTAGGCGCCTGTCAGCTGAAAGGAGGTACGGATGGCGTCAAAACGCCCCATGTCCAGGTCAAACTCGGCTCCCTTATTGATGATCTGCCGGCCATTGGTCGGGGTGGCATAGCTAAATACATAGGGGGTATTGGTCACATCGCCGCTCAGAATCGGTTTACCGCCCGGTACTTCCTGCTGTACGGTATAGGTCGGGATAAGCGCATAGTGCAGGTTGTTCAGCGTGGTCATGTAATCGTAGGCATTGTCGATTTTATCATGGTACCCAGTAATGCTGAGGCGCTGGCTTTTCCCGATTTTCCAATCGATGCCGATTTCCTTTTTGTGCGACTTGGCCAGTTTAAGTTGTTTATTTCCTGTTTCGTAGACGCGTGTGCTCATCAGCGCAAGTGCCTCATTGGGGTCCTGTTTGTAGTAATTTAAACTGAACACGTCGAAATAGGCATTTTCGGGATAGAGCAGGTTCAGTGTCGGCGCCTTGCTGGCGATACCATAGCCGGCACGCAGGCTGAACGAGGGCAGGAGGTCATAGCTCACATTGATCCGTGGGGACAGTGCGGCTTTGTTGTCGCTGCGGAAGGGCTGCAGCTGATCCATTCGCAGACCGGCTTGAATGGACAGTTCGCGCTCGCCAAAGCGGGCGGTCATGCGGTCCTCGGTGTATGCGCCAAGCTGATTTAATGCCGGTACATCCCGATAGGCCCGGGCGCGATAACCGTTCATGTCCCGGGTACGGTAGGGGAAGTTCGGATCAAAGGTCTTCCCGGCACCGGTATTGACATCCATGCGGTAGTCTGCACCGACAAGCAGACGGTGGCTGAAAAGACCGGTCTTGGCGTAAAACTCATCCGATAGCTTGGCAAATAGATTGATTGGCTGTCCTTCTACCCAGGCTTTATTGGTATAGCTTGCAGGTAAATAGGGGACTTCAAATGTACCATCGCTGTAGGAGTTTCCAACGGCAGAGATACCCGAAGTTCCGGAATTCTCGAGGTAGGATTTTTGGAGTGCGTAGTTTAACGACAGGGTATAGTTTAACTGGCGGGCCAGCGCTTTGTTGAGCTTCCATTTTCCGTTAGTGGCAAAGCGGTAGCTGTATTCCTGCGACTTGTTGCGCTGGGGTACCGCATTGGCATCGGGATCAACTTTGACATTGTCCAGGTTGCTGCCAAAGGAAAAATAGGTATTGGTATAGAGGGGCTTGTCCTGACCAAATGTTTTGGTATACTGCGCCGATCCGGTCAGCCGGTTGTAGGCGGAGTAAGCCGAGATCTCCTTGTCCCGGGCGCGGGTGTAGTCCAGATCAACGAATAGGGTACCGCGGTTGCTGCCCAGGTCAAAACCCTGTCCGGCCCAGAACTGGGTCAGTTTGGGGTTGATACGCCCTTTTACCTGCAGCTCTTCCTTACCGGCTTTGGTCTGCACAAGAATGGCACCGGAGGTCATGTCTCCGTATTCAACACCGGCAATGCCGCGGATGACTTCGACGGATTCGATATTGTCGGCGGTATATTGCCGCATATCTGCACCTAGTCCCTGTGAAGTGGAGAAAGCACCGCTTGAACCGCTGGATCCCGAGGTACCCGTGATGATGCCGGCGGAGCCTAGGGACTGCAAATTGGCATTGTTGGATATCGGGGCGCCATTGATAATCAGGGATGTCCCGAGCGAACTCATATAATCGGACGATCGGTTGCTGCGGTCGGTATTCCCTACATTTCGGATACCGGCCTTGTTTACATTGGTAAAATCTGGATTGATGGTAATTGCACCCGGAAGCAATTGCAGCACTTCCCCGAGGCTGGTTGCCTGCATATGTTCAATGGCTTTTCGGTTGATGATGGTCGAGGTGGCACCTTCCTTTCGGTTTTCCTGGGCGACAACGACCACATCCGCTAGCGCGATTGAATTCTCTTCCATTGCAAGGGCAATGGGCTGCTTGCCGGTAGTCACGGATTGTTCAATGCTTCGCATACCTAAATAGCTGGCAACAAGGGTGTACTGTCCCGTTGGTATGCGCGGAAAGCTAAAGTATCCCTTGTCATCGGTCTTGGAGTACAGGCCCAGTTCCCGGATCTGTACAGTCGCTCCCTTGACTGCTTTGCCGCTTGCTTTTTCAGTAATGACACCGCGGACCTCTAGCTCCTGCAACGCACGTTCGGTGGATGCCGGGAGCGTGATGGAGCTAACGGCCAGGGGCGCGGTGGATAAGGTTAGCAGGGCAAAGAACAGAACGGAGCGTTGCCGTATCAGGGCTGTGTCGTTATTTCCCATGGCTATGTCCCATATTTTCGGGGTTAATCATGATATGTGCTTTGTACGATCCTTCGTCCATTAACCAGGGAATACCTGGTACGCCGGGTTTGCTGGATAGGCCGATATCTGCGGCCTTGGCATAGGGGACATAGATCACATAACGCCGCTGTGCGCCTTCAATTTCTCCGCTGCTATTGTCCAATTTGGCCAATGGTCCCCAGTAACCGTAGAGGATGGTCGGACCTTGCGGAATGGTTAATTTGCCGGCTTTGTGCTCCGCTTCCCGGATTTCATCGCGCTGCTTGCGTTTGCCTTCCGCAATTAATTCTCGGCCTCGAGCCATAAAAGGATCCAGGCTTTTGGGGTAGGCATAGGCATAAAGTACGGATAATTTATAGTCGGGGGCGAGGCAGATCAGATTGTTGGAAGCTGTGCCTTCCTGTAGGGTGACAAATTCTCCTTTTTCATTGTAACCAAGTACTTTGGCGCCTTCACGCTGGTCGGCCGGAGCGGCCTGTAAGGCGATTTTTATCTGTAGATCTTTTGCGAGCGGACTGCGTTGGGCTTGTTGTCCGAATACGGACAGGCTACCCCAGCTGAGCGCCAGGGCGATGATAAGGTGTTTCATAGGTATTCGATTAATGCTGTTAATGATTAATTGTTTTTGCTTGTTGATGGCATTATGTTGCAAATATATGTATTTAGATTTATTATAAATAAGTGAAATTTAAAATATTATTTGAGTTAAATCAAATTAATAAGGGGTTTAATCGCCCTTTTTTAGATTAAATAATTTATTTTTAATCGTTTTAAATAAAGATATGTACATTTGTATGCGTCTTTATGCGTACTTTAATACATCTTACTATGAAGCATTTCACATTGACGGGTTTAACCCTCGCCTTGAGCGTATTGGCAGCGGACGGGCTGCATGCGCAAAGCATACAGCAGCCGACAGTGAAAACTCCGACGACTTTTGCCATTGTCGTCGACCAGCATACTTACGATCAGGCAAAGCCGGAGATCGACGCTTATCGGGCGGCGGTAGAAAAAGATGGCTTGGGTACTTATATTATTTCAGGCCGCTGGAGCAAACCGGAAGAGATCCGGACCATATTGCAGGACCTCCACGGAAAACAGCAGCCCCTAGAGGGGACGGTGCTGATCGGTGATATCCCGATTCCGATGCTGCGCGATGCACAGTTTTTGACCTCGGCCTTCAAGATGTCGCAAAACATCCGTTGGGATAAGTCTTCGGTGCCTTCTGACCGCTACTACGATGACTTTGACCTGCAGTTTGATTTTATCCGTCAGGATACGGCCAAGACACGCAGCAATTATTTCTATTATTCCCTGCGTGCCAATTCGCCGCAATATATACAGCTAGATATCTACTCGGCCCGCATTAAACCGCCGGTGGAAAATGGCGAGGATCCGATTGCCAAAATAAAGGCCTACCTGAAAAAAGTGGTCCGGCAGAAAGGGCAGACCAGGACGCTAAATGATATGGTCCTTTCCACGGGCCATGGCTACAATTCGAATTCGGTCAATTCGACAATCGGTGATGCCCTGGCGCTGCGGACACAGATGCCGCATCTGTTCCGCCCGGGAAACTCGGTCAAGTTTATCAATTTCCGCTCCGACAATTTTATTAAGTTCAACCTCTTGAATGAACTGAAGCGGGAGGGACTGGATTTCGCCTACATGACCGGACATGGTACCGCGACGCTGCAGCTGCTCAACGGCTATCCGCTGGCATCCAATCCGCAACCGTCGATGGATAACGTGGCCCGGTATCTCCGTTCCAAACTGCGGTCGGCAAAAGAAGATGGCCGCGATGTGGAAGCGGTAAAAAAATCCTTTATGGAATCCCTTGGCGTAAATGAAAAGTGGATGCTGGATGCCTTTGATCCCAAAAGCATCGCTGCGGATTCTCTCTTTAATGACGATATGGATATGCAGATCCACGATGTAAAAGATGCACATATCAAAGCACCGCTGGTTTATCTGAACTCCTGTCTGACGGGCTCCTTTCACCTGCCCAATTATCTGGCGGGTTATTACCCTTTTTCTGACAATGACAATGTTGCGGCGGTAGCCAATTCTGTAGGTGTGCTGCAGGATCTGTGGCCCGGCGAACTGATGGGCCTGTTGCAGCATGGTGTACGGGTGGGCAACTGGATGAAACATATGGCCTATCTGGAGACGCATATCCTGGGGGATCCAACCTATCATTTCGAAGGAGATGCCGAGCAGTGGTTGAAAATCAACACGGCTATCGGTGCACGTGACGGGCGTGTCAGCTACTGGAAAACGTTGCTGAAAGAAAATGATGCAGACCTGCAGGCGCTTGCCCTGGTTTACCTCTCGCGTCTACTGCCCGAAAAGGAACTGAGCTCTTTGTTAAAACAATATTACTTTGAGTCGGCCTTTGAAACAGTACGTACCCAGGCCTTTATCCAGTTGCGGCAACTGGAAAATCCGGATTATTTTGAGGTATTGCATGCCGCAAAATCGGATTCGTATGAGTTTATCCGCCGTTCGGCGGTGTATGACCTGGCGGAGTTTGGCGGCAACGATTTTGTGAAGGACATGATCCAGCTGTATGTCAGTGATCCGCATTCGGAGCGCGTGGGATACCGCTTGCGAACTTCGCTGAGTTATATGGATCCTATGCTGGTCAGACAGGAGATCGACCGGCAGATTCGCCTCAACCCGAACCTGAGCAACGGTAAACTTCTGGCGGAAAAACTTGACCAGATTGTCGCTTCCGGTGAGCGGGCGACCCAGGCATTGGAGAAAAAGATTTTAAACAAGGACGAGAAGGAGAAGGAGCGAATGAATGAGATCCGTACCATGCGGCTGTACCGTTACCACCGGATGGTGCCAACATTGATCGCGACAGCCTTGGACAAGGGCAATTCGCCGGATATTCGCGTCACGGCGCTGGAAGCCCTGAGCTGGTTCCCACTGTCTTATCAGCGGACTGCGATCGGGGAGGCCTGTGCACAGTTGCTAAACTCGGACGCACCGGAAACCGTGAAATATCAAAGCTTAAAAACAAAAAACATCATGGCTGGATTCTCAAAAAAGTAAGCTTTTAGGCTACTTCCCCCCAAAAGTGTCTAACGTTTTGGGGGCTTTACATTATTTGGCGGGATGTTTTTTATTCTCTTGCGTGTTTCTTTTGAGTATTTCTTTCACGCCGGCTTTTGTTAAAATAATCGTATTGTAAGTGCCCATTTTGTCCTTTACAAATTCAATGGTCCTGTCGTTATCCTCGGATCTGAAAAATTTTGTGTCAGACTCGGGGATAAGTTCTGTTTCGGTATCATTGTAATAAAGCTTCCCATTCCTATGGAGGATCTGAACCTGACCATACTGGCCCACATAGCGCTTATACAAGGTAGAGTCTATCGCTGCACGATGATGTAGGTACGGGAGCTCGACTTCTTTTCCCAATGCAATTGCTGAAAGTCCATAAGCAATCATATGGGAGAGTGATTCGTTATTGGAAAGGACCGTGACAAAAAGTTTGTCATCCGTAAAGCGGTTAAAGGAACTCATTGTGCCGAAAAAACCGCCGTCATGCGCAATGAGTTGATGTCCATGGTTATAAAAGGGGTTGATGATAAAGCCATAGCCCCAGTTTTCGGCGTTATGGGCCGTAAACATTTTTTTCTTCATCTCGGCAGATAAAATAGCGGTTCCATAAAGCAGGCTGTCCCATCGCGCCAGATCTTCGACGGTCGAGTAAACGCCATCATGGCCAACATTGATCTGCCAGTTGATATAGGGATTGCGTATTAGGCCATGCTCGCTATGGCAATAGACCTTCGCCATTTTGGATACGATGGAGTCATTGTTGCTGACGCTTGTATTGTTCATGCCTGCTTTTTCAAAGATATTTTTCTTTAAAAAAGCAGCATAAGGTTCACCTGAAACTTTTTCAATGATCTTCGCCAATAGGTAATAACCGATGTTGCTATAAGCACTTTGGCTGCCGGGTGAAAATACATAAGGAATCTGCTTGATGGCCGCATAGGCGGAATCATTGCTGATGGTGGATACAGCGATTTCTTTGAAACCCATGGCCAGACCGGAGGAATGGGACAATAGCTGATGGATGCTGACACTGTCGGCTTTGGGATAATCTGGAAAAAATCTGCTGAGTTTATCATCAAGGGATAATTGACCCCGGTCAACCAATTGCAGGATCGCTGTCGCAGTAAATTGTTTGGTGACTGAGGCCAGCTGAAATTTGGTATCGACGGTATTGGGAATAGACCACTCATAATCGGCCAGCCCATAGGCTTTTTTGAGTAGTGGGACAGCATCTTTTGACACAAGCACTGTTCCGCTAAAATGATTAATGGCAACCTGTGCCTGCATATAGTCGGCTAGTTTTGCCGATGTGTTCTGCTGCCCAAAAACCAGCATCGGACAGAGGATAATGAATAGAATAAACTTCATGGACTGTTGCATCAATTAATTATGCAGCAATGTTACCATTAAAAAAAACGCGGTCATTGTATTTTTGTAAACCCCTTAAATAAAAATCCATTTGATCTTATCCCGCTCCAGGGCTGCTATTTTGGAAAAGAACACTTTTGGTGTAAAACCTGTCAATTTTTTAAAATCCCGGATCATGTGCGACTGATCAAAATAATCGACATAATAGGATCGGCCTATGTTGTTGTTATCATCCTGCTGGCTTTGAATAGCTGCCCGGAACCGGACTATCTTTTTGAATTGCGATGGACTCTTGCAGATATGCTGATCAAAATGTTTGTTGATCGTTGTCCGTGATCGCCCGATTTTGCGCGACAATGTCGTCATGGACTGATTCAGGTTGTTGGTATCGAGCATTTCGCGGAGCACGCCCTCCAGCAGCAGATCTTCAAAAGGTTTGAGTTTTGAGAGCCAATAGGCTTCCAGGGCCTGGATGCGCTCCTGATGATCTGCGATGGAGAGAATGGTGGCCATGACCTCTTTATAATCGGCGTGGGGATTAAAATCGGGAAAAGTTCCGCTGTTGTAGTGCCGGAGGTCATGCGCGATAAAAGCACTTAGCCCCAGCGGCTTGAAGTAGGTGGTGATTTCATTTATTTTTCCCTCGTAGCTGATCAGGACGGGTTGATTAAAGTCGCAGACAAGGTTGGTCTCTATGGGGGCTGTGGGGCAATGTGTTGTAATGATCTTGTCGGCTGTGACGAACGTACTGGTCTGTTCGCTGATGGTCACGATGGTATAAATACTGGGAAAGGTAAAATAGGTAACTGGTTTCTCGCTTGCAGTTTTCTCGAGGATATAAAAACACGCAATATAGCGCTTCAATAGGGGGCTCTCAGGTTGATAGATTTTTAGGATCATTTGTTATACAGCTGTTTTTTTTAACCTTATTCATGGTTAAAGGTCGTCCGATGAATTTTTTTATTGGTATTCGAACGAGGCTTTAAGTTACACTTTTAATCAATGCGGACAAGTGGGAAGGCAATGGTATTTGTAAAAATTTCGGCCAGTTGAATAGCAACAACGAAGTGACGTGTGGTACCTTGTCAGTGCTAAAAAAGAATTGGCGATAACGCGCGTCTAGCCTAGATGCGCGTTATCGCCAATGATTACCTGTGGATCAGATTAATCCAAATAGAAGAAAAGCCGGCTGAATGTTTGATTGGGCACTTTGGGCGCAATAAAATAGGGCTGAACTTTTCCCTTATCGTTCAATTTTGGAAAAAAGAACCCACCGGCGGGCAACTTACTTTTTGTTTCATCACCGTCAAAAGCCCATTCATCTGTATTGGCCTTTGTGAAATGGACTGTAGCACTCATTAGATCTACATTTTTGTCAAAATCCTTGAGTGGCAGATAATCGACATAGACCCATCTTCCGGGAAGCACATTTTTTGCAATGTACTCTTTACGGACATCGCCCGAAGTTGCATTGACCTTTTGTAGCGAAATATCAATTGGAAAATCAATGCTTTTATCATAAATGTAAAAGCCTAATTTATTGACATTGGGATCCGCAGCGGGAGGGGTCACCTCCTGTACTTTTCCATCAAAATAGAGGTAGTTGAAATTTACTTTGATGGTGTTTTCAGGCAATTCAGCACTATAGACCACTTTCTTTGTCACCGTGTCGGTTAAAGTAACCAGTCTTTTCTTTGGTACTTTGTAGCTATAAGCAGTAGCAAAATGGATATTGCTCTGGGGTTGGATGATAAAATCACCATTTTTATGATCAAATACGGTGGTATCAATCGCGATCACTAAAGGGTGCTCACCGCCATTATAACCATTGATCAGAATATGCATCGCCCGTTCTACCTCAACAGTGTCTTTGTTGCAGGCGCTGAAAAAGAAGGAAATGCTGATCAGCAGTACCGTAATAGGTTGGAAAAATGTCTTTGTCAATAAATTTTTCATAAATTATAATTCTAAAACCTTATTAAACCTTATAATATTATTAAGCGGAGCTTCGTTGATGATAAACAGCTTGGAGATTGCTTTTGTGGGTGAGGGAACAGGTGCACCCGAGGTAAGCTGGCTAAATTCAAATGAAGATCCTTCCGTATAGGGAATGTCGGTCCCGGCTTTATAAATATAGGCCCGAAATAATACCGACGTTTTTTCCCCCTTGTAATCCTGTATTCCTAACGGAAAAGGGTCAAAAGTTATGGGTTTGGAGAATTCATTGGGTTTTAAGTTTTTGATCCGGATGACCTCTTCAAACACTTTGGGCGTAAAATAGTATTTCCCAAATACAATATCCACGGGTTCTCGGTAGTTTAAAATATTGGACTGGAGCATATAGATTAATTGGACCTTGCCTTCTACTGGCGCCGGAAGCGTTGGAAAATCGGCCACTTTTCCGTCCATATAGATAATATTGAGGTTTGTCGAGACCGCCGTATCGTTGGCCCTGATGTCTCTTTCCAGTAAAATTTTATCGGTCGCTTTGGACTTCATGGTAAATTTTAAGTGCTGCTTGCTGGGGTTATTGAAATTATAGTTCGCCCCGAAAGCGATTTTGCTAAAGGCCGGAGTCACTGTCGCACTAAAAGTATCCAATTGAAGAATAAGTTCCTCATTGCTGTTATTGTATCCACTTAAATTGATCATATGTACATTGGAATGATACAGTAGATCGTCTCCGCCTTTATTGCATGACAGGAGGGTGAAGAGCAGAAAAAAGGAGATCGCCGTAGCTGTTAAAATTATTTTTGGTTTCATAGCGGTTTATTTAAAATGTATATCCGATGGATAGGCTAAAGGAACTGCCCACTTTCCGGTTGAAGGTTTCTTTATCGCCTACGCGTGTCTTTTTGGTTCCATCGGCAGAGGTCTCGTAGTAACCTTCCTCATATTTTTGAGAAAATCCAAACTTCCATTCGTAGATCTCATCCCACTCTTGTGTTGGCCACTCGGAGTTTGACAAGCCTTTCCATCGATCTTGCACTTTGAACGTTTCGGGTCTGTTCACATAAAAGCGGAATGGACTGTTCAATAGATTGCTCAGGTTGAGTTTGACATCCAGATTTTTATTTTTCAATAATTTGTAGCTCAGCTGTGCGTCTAGCTGATTCCGAGGGCGCTCGTATTCGATAAGGTCTTCGCTCATGGCAGTCATAAAGGTTTTGTACCCCATATGATTGAAGGCTGCGTTAGCACCTAAGCGGTCTCCGGCATATTGTAATGCCGCATTATAGACTACAGGTATCTGTCCATAGAGCGGGCGCTTACTTTTCAGGAATTGTTTTTCCCGGTATTCAAAGGTATTTCCATATTTATCGGTGCCTATGCCTTTGGACCTGAATTCGGCCGATTGTACTTCTGAGCGTTGAAGTGTGACGTTTCCACTAAAGTTAAAATTCTCCAACAGGGAGCCCGGAAGCATAAATCCTAAGTTTTTGCGGATATCAAATTCCAGTCCCTTTACTTTGGCCCATTCCGAGTTATTGGTCGTTACATAGATGCGGTGCGAGGAATCCATCATCTGCTGGTACAACTCGATCGGGTTCTGGAAATATTTATAGAAAAATCCAATTGAAATGACTTCCGCAATGGAAGGATACCATTCCAGGCGCATATCATAGTTGTTAATTACGGTAGACAGGACGCCTTCATTTCTGCGGTAAGCACCACCCAGTGCCGGATCCTGTCGCACCATTCTGGAGTTTTCAATCAACGCGGGACGGACCACCGACTGCGAATAGGCCATCCGGATATTGAAATCCTGTAATGGCGTCAATGTCAAGCTCGCCGATGGGAGGTAACGCCAGGTTTTCTCTTCGGTTTCTGGATCTGCTGTCATGCCCACCAGTTTTCCGGTAGCTGGATCGACAAAGCGTTGCTTACGCATGGCAATGGTGCGTGCATCCATCTGCAAGTCATTATCGCCGTTTTGCAAACTTTTATACTTGAAGTATTCGGCACGTAATCCCCAGGTCAGTCGAATCCAGGAATTGAACCTGTTGTCCATCATTCCATAGACAGCCTGATTGATATTTTTCCCTTCATAGGCACTGATGGAGAATGCGGCGGGATAATAGAACATCCCATGCAAAGGATCCTGAAACTCCAGGTATTTCGACCAGGTATTTACAGGGGCGAAGGTGTTTGCACCGACCGAAACGATCGGCAGGGAGACCCATTCGAATAGCCCATGCCGATCCATAAATTGATAGCCGGCTTTCAGGGTTTGCTTTTGACCGAACCAGTTCGTCTGGTAGCTCAATGCGCCCTCGGCAATTTTGTTGGTCTCCGTATAATGGTATTCGGAGCGTGTAAATGTCCCGTCACCGGCATTGGCATAGTGCGAAGGGATAATATTGTAAATGGTATCATTTAAGGTACCGATCGGGGCGAGCCAGGCTTCGGTAGCATCTTTCTCTAGGTTGTTCAGACGATTGCGGGCAATATTCCATTCTAGCTTAAAATTGCCAAAGCGATGCTCCCCATCCAGCCTGTTCTGAAGCATATTGATGAATTTGGGGCGGTCGTACTCCCGGATGGCAGGCCTCGAATCGTGGCCAATATCATTTCCCCAGCCCTGGATCACTGAAAACTGGTTGTTGAACATGCGGGAATAAAAGTTGCGGGAGGTTATTTTGTGATTTTTGCTGTTCCAGCCCAGGTTGATCAATCCGCTTAAGCTCGAATTAAAGTTGTACTGCATCGAGGTCGTCGGATGGATTTCTTTTCCAGTGCTTATATCGTAGGTTGTCCCCTCGACTTTTTGCCAGTTGCCGCGTTCAAAATTTGAAATGTTATCAATAGATTGTTCATTTCGATAGCTGAGCGAGCCTACAAATCCAAAGATACCTTTCATCGTATTGTAACTCCGCCCCAGGCTGAACTGATAGTTTTGTCCGGGTAGCGCGGTATATTTTCGTGTACCCAAACGTTCTAATCCGCCGATGCGTTTGTTTTGTGCAGCGATCATTTCGGGTGTAAAAGGCGTCACTCCTTCAGGCACCGGTTTATAAGGGTTGGCAGGGTCATAATTGATACCGTTGAATACGGTTAAATCCCTTGGAAAATTGCCCCGTGTGCCATCGTCAAATGCCAGGTAGTCCCAGCTGCCGCGGCCATAGCCCATGAAATCTTTGCCCGTTGACCCATTGATATACTTGCTTCCCACCGAAAAGGAGGTGAAGTTTTTGACTGGAATGGCCAGGGTATTGATCTTGACCAGTCCACCACCAAAACCAAAGCTCAGATCTGGCGATGAAGTCTTGTGGATAACGACATTGTCGATCAGGTTACTCGGTACAATATCAAATTCGAAGTCCCTTACCTGCACGTCGGTACTCGGGAGGGTAGCTCCATCCATCATGGCTAGGTTATACCGTTCGGCAATACCCCGGATAACGACCCGGCGGTTGTCATTGGTACTGACACCAGAGATGCGTTTTAAGGTCTCACCAACATTTTTGTCCGGTAAAACGGCTATTTGCTCGCGACTGATACCGTTGGAGATCGTCGCTGCATTTTTTTGTTTGGTATATAGGGAAGCAATACTTTCCTGTTTATAACTTCCCGTGACAACGACCTGCTCTAGGCTTTTGACCACATCCTTTAAAACGATGCTTAGGTTGGTCTGCTTCCCGGCATGGACAACGATGTCGGTGATCCTTTTTGTCTGATGGGAAATGTAGCTGACCTCAATCGTATAGGTTCCGGCTGGGAGGTTCAACGTATAGCTTCCATCGGCTTTACTTTTTAATGATTGGCGGGTTTGGAGCACAGTTATACTTGCATCTACGAGCGCTTCACCATTTTCATTTGTAATTCTTCCACTGATATTTCCCTGTTGTTGCGTCCCGATTTTGTCTGTGCTCCGGGATAGTGAAACGGGGATAGCTGCTGTTGTTTTTGCCGAAACGATCACGGATTGGTCTTTCAGCACAAAGGTCAGCGGTTGATTTTTGAAAATTTCTGCCAGTACACTATTTATATCGGTGTTGCGGGTTTCTATCGTGACCGGTCTGGACATTTTAAGAAGGCTGCCTTCTACTAAAAATCCATAACCTGTCTGCGTACTTATTTTTTTGAATACTTTGGCCAGGGAGCTTTTCTTCTCGGAGAGACTGATGTTTTGTCCTATCGCCCCAAAGCTGATCTGTAGCATGCCAAAAAGTGTCATGAAGGTGGTTAGCTTCATTTTCAATAGTATTTTTGTATTTTTTTTATACATTTGTTAAGCTGAAATATGTGTTAAATCGGATCGAGAAATTCATTTGCCTATTCCGGCTATCGGCCAGTAGTGTTACGACCACTATTGGCTTTTTTTGGAATTAGGCATTAGGTTGTGTGTGTTATTTTGTTTCTACAATAAGCCTCCTTCCTTGCATTTCTACCTGAATGCTTTTAAACGTTTTTAATAGATTCAATACTTTTTCAAAAGGCCAGGAACGCGGTATTCTTCCCGTAAAGGTTTCATGTGTTGCGGTGCCATTATAGCGGATGTCGACATTATACCAACGGCCCAGTTCGTCGATAACGCTACCGATATCAGCATCCGTAAAGTCAAAATATCCCTCTTTCCAGGCGATTACTTCAGCCGGGTCCACATTTTTTATGGACATGGACCGGCCAGCTACAATACCTTGTTCACCAGGCTTGAGGATGATGCGCTGATGGGTATTGGTCAGGGCGATGGAACCGCTTAAGAGGGTTGTTTTGGCGCTAGATTTGGCGTTGTAGGTATTGACGTTAAAGTGTGTTCCCAGTACTTCGATCAGTTGATTTTCTGACCGCACACGGAAGGGCATCTTGGCGTTGTGCGCAACTTCAAAGTACACTTCACCCGTGATCGTCACTTCACGCGCAGAACCCTGGAAGGCTGAAGGGTAAGTGATCGAAGATTGCGCATTCAACCAGACTTGGGTACCATCAGCTAAGGTCAACTGGTATCTGCCGCCCCGCGGGGTAGAAAGTGTATTGGAAAGCACCTTGCTTACCTTTTTGCTGGCTGTATAAACTAGATTGCCTGGTTTCAATTTGTTGATATGAATGTTGCCTTCAGTGCTGAGCTCTCCGTTTTTGGAGTCATTCAGCAGGATCTTTTCACCATTACCGAGTATTAAGATGGCTTGATCCGTTCCGGGATTGATGGTGCTGCTTTGCTTTTCTGCACTGCTGGGCAGCTGGGCAGCCTGCTTCTGGAAGATGTAAAATGAGACTGTACAAAGGAGAACTAGGGAGGCGGCTGCCTGCCAAAGCCTATTGCCCAGGTTTAGGGAAAATCGCTTTTTGGACATTTCTGCTGTTGAGGATGTCTCGGTACTAATCTGATCGAAGATTTTTTCCTGCAGTTGTTTTTTTCTGACTGCACGTTCTTCGGGGCTTAAATTATCGATGAGATCTGGATTGGCTTCAAATGAAGCGTACCAATCTTCAAGTAGTAGCAGCTCATCTTCCGTTATTGTTCCTGCTTCGTATTTATCGAGTATATCGAGTATCTGTTGATTTTGATCGTCCATTTCCTTTGCTTTATACTAACTAGTACCCTAAGTATTCAAAAGCGGGAACAGGAATTTCAAAAAAAATGATTTTACTTAATTTTTGTGCATGTAGAGTAGCAGCACCAGATAGAAAATATCCATTTGGTGTTCTTTGATTTCGCTGCGCATGATATTCATGGATTTCGTAATGTGTTTACGGACCATGGCTACAGAAATGTTCAACTCGTTGGCAATATCCTGATTAGAACGTTTTTCGAAACGGCTCAATAGAAAAACCTCTTTGGAGGTAGCTGGCATTTTTTCGGTGATCTGAAAAATCTCGGCATGGATTTGCTTAGCCTCCAGGATATTGTCGGGTTGAATAGGAGCGGTATGCCCGCTGTAGGCTACTGTTTCGATATATTTATCCTGGATCTTTTGCGCCCGATAGGTTTTAAAGACCTGAAATTTAATCGCTGTTTTTAAGTAAGCCGAAAGGGAATGGCTGACTTGGATTTCCTTCCGCCGTAAATAAAAATTGACAAAAACATCCTGAACGATTTCCTCAGCCATAGCAAGGGAGAGCGTCCTTTTCCCTGCAAGATTGATTAAGGGTTCCCAATAGCGGTTATAGAGTTCGGAAAAAGCAGCTTTATTGTCTTTCAATTGGACCAAATCGAGCAGTTCCTGATCCGTAAGCGCTGTATATTCACAATTAGCCATGATAGTTAAGCAAAGACCAAATGTAAGGAGCTAATTATACCTAAGCGTTTTACGAATATTAATAAATTATTAATATTCATTTGGTCTGTGGTAGCTGGACACAGTATTTCTTTATTCTTTACTTTTGACTATTGTTGTATTATGGTCAAAAATTTTTATATTTGTTACGCTAAATAACGGGCATATCGCCTAAGCTGATCGGGAAAATCAGTGTGGAGGTATGGATTTCGTCATCGACAAAAAAATGACATGAAAAAAATGAAATATTACTTACTTACCTTCGCTGTTTCGGCCCAGGTGCTGGCCAAACGTGCTGATCTAATAACTTATCTCAGTCGGCATATTGCTGATCTGAAATATATTTCGGCAGACTTGCAGGATAAACTATGTACGATAACGGTGCGCACCTTAAAACGTGATGAGGCCGCTATTCTTAATCTTATTGCAATTAGAGGATTTAACGCAGCATTTTTATCGGCGACTGAGAGTGCATAAACAAACCGCTCATTTTTATCATTTAAAATTGTGGCCCCTGTGCCGCCAATTGTGTAAAAATTATTGTTCTCAGTTTAAATAGGATAGGGATTGCCTACCTTAAAAGACAGAAAAAGAGATATGAACCAACTTGAAATTAGAATCGAAAAGTACAATGAAGGCTTCTGAGCCAAAACGATAAACTCCCCAGTTGTATTAACCTCTTATGGGGATACGATCGAAGGCTGTAAACAAAATTTTTTGGATAGTATCGAAATGACCAGGGAGCTTGATGAGATGAACCGTTTTCCTTATAAGAGGGCGAATACGAACTTGTTTATATCATCGAAACAGAAATAGCCCTATAGTAGCTATTCCAATAGCAGTCCTGATTCCGATCTATGACTCTTGCTTGTATCCGGTAGCAGTAATAAACCTGGGACAAGAAGCGCTCGGATGGGAACTTTGCATAACAGATAACATGGAGCCAGAAATATTCTTGGCTTTTTGAATTATCCCTATTGAATGGTCAACGGTATAAATGGCTCCTTCTATGTTAGCTTTTTATTTTTTGGTTTAAAGAATAGATAAACAATGGCAATGCCTAATAACATGGCAATAGAATACGCCATAAATGCAACTATTTCAGCCTGTTGTTCTGATCCTTTGTGGACTGTTTCAATGAAAAAACCTGTATTACCTTTAAAACCAAATAGCCAATGTGTCAGGTTCCATGCAAAATGAAGTCCAATAGATAGTGCGATGTTGCCAGTTCTTAAAGTCGCAAAGCAAAATAACACCGCACCCAGTCCCGATCCGAGCAATGCATCGACAAGAGAATAGCCACCAACAAGATGTTCAATAATAAAAATTACTGTAACAATCACCAAGGCGAGCATAGCCCCTGTATTTGCCTTTAATTTCCATAACATGTAGGTTCTAAAGACAAGTTCTTCCCGTAATGCGATAAAAAGAAATAGGGGAATATAAACTGCAAAAGTATGGGACTGGAATGTTTGTGATTGAACAAAAGATACCTGACTAAAAATAGTTACAATTGAGCTCATAACAAGCACCATCCCCACACCAATGCCAAATCCTGAGGCGAATCGTATCATGCTCTTTTTGTCGTATCCCAGTCCATTTTGTGATAATGAACTTTTATCGATCCGGACAAAGCCGTAAATTAAAATAAAAGTAAGTATGGAAGCAACAATCATGGTAAGCAGGTCCGGTAAAGGGCTCTGCTTTGTAATAGCGGACGAACCGATAAAAATAATCAATGTGAGCAGATAAAAAATGATTATCTTCAAATAGCTAAATATACTTTTCATTTTTAACGCGTTCTTTTATATGAAGTTATGTTTTTATTTGTAATAATTGAAAAGACTTTTGCAATTGCCTCCGAATAGTGACTAAAAACTCTATCGGTGATAGGTTGTCAACAGTGAGGACAGTTTTAGGCGCATTTACTAGTTGGATTTTCAAAGACTTGTAGAACTGAGATAAATAATGAAATCGAAATCCCCCAGATGATAGCAACTTGAGTTTTGGAAATGAATTGATCCTTGCTTACTGTTTTACAGGGATCAATTCTATTCGTATCACAGACTGAAAAATTGCGAAGCCTTTCCTGTTAAAATAGTATGAATATAGTTTTAAATTACTATATTAACCACCGAAAGTAATCGATTTTAACCAGTTCAGTTTCATGCCGTCGAACCTAATGGAAAATAATATAAAAGCACTATTTGAGCAGAATTATTACGGGCTCGTAGAACTTTCGTGCCGTTTGGTTGGATTTAGGGAGACTGGGGAGGATATTGTACAGGATGTGTTTGTTAAATTGCTGGACAACGATACTGTCCTTCCAAAAGATACCCAAGCTGCCAAATCCTATATTTATGCGATGGTCAAGAATGCTTCGCTAAGTCATCTCCGAAAAGTAAAGGTAATCCACAATTATCGTCAGGTCAATCCAGCTACTGAAATATCCGATGAAGATCTATTGGAAAATGTCATTTATGCCGAAGCCATTAACCAGCTCTATGCTTCCATCCGTAATCTACCCGAAGCCAGTCAGAATATTTTTAAAATGGCTTACATAGAAGAGAAATCTAATCTGGAGGTCGCTGAAAGCTACGGAATTTCGATCAATACGGTCAAAACCCAAAAACGCAGGGCTATGGCAACAATTAAAAAAGTATTGTTTCCGGTGTTGCGTTCCATCAAAATCCTATTGTTTTAATTTTTTTTAATTTTCTTGTCATCCTTTCTTCCTGCTCGCGCGTCTTGTTAATAGATGGCGTCTTTTTCCTGTGCCTATAACGGAGACATGACCTCATATATTTAAATTATGGAATCAAATTATTTAAGGATAGCTCAATTAATGGAACGGTACCTCAGTGGAACTATCACCGCCGAGGAACTGTTGGAGTTGCAGCAATTTCAGGCATTATATCCACGGATAAAGATCTGGTTGGAGAATAAGGAGGTCAAACAGGAGGAAATTCGCAAACTGCTGAATGCGCATATGAACAATGATATTCAGTTCAAGTGGGAATCTACCTTGGGCAAGGCCCAATTATATCGTAAACAACAAAAGAGAATAAGATGGTTGGTGGCAGCTTCTATTGTCGCGGTACTCTGTCTTGGAGTCTGGGCGGTCTCGTATTTTTCCGGAGTTGAAAATGCACCCCTAGTTGCTCAAATAAATAAAAATGTACTTCCGGGAAAACAGCAGGCCGTGTTGACCTTGTCAAATGGCGAGACTATACACTTGGGCGGGAATGATAGTACGACAATCCGCGAAGGTGGAAATCTGATGAAAATAGCGGATAATCAATTGGACTATGCTGCGACAGACAAAGACGAGGTGCACATTCATAAACTCAATGTACCTGTTGGCGGAACCTATCGTATTCAGTTGAATGATGGAACAGTTGTCTGGTTAAACGCCGATTCTGAAATAGAATATCCCTCTGTATTTACGGGCAGTGAACGACGCGTAGCGATTAAGGGTGAAGCTTTTTTTGAGGTCGCAAAGGATCCTTCGAGACCATTTCGCGTAGAAGTGGGTGAATCTACTGTTGAGGCCGTGGGTACAGCTTTTAATATCAATACGCACCTCAAACAAGGTCAGATCAAGACCATACTGACCGAAGGGAAGATAAAAGTAAGTGTGGCGGACGAGTCGGTATTGATAGGTCAAGGAAACGCAACATTGATCAACAATAGACAGATCACTGTGGTAAAAGCGGATCCAGAGGAAGCTCTCGCCTGGAAGGAAGGATATTTTTATTTTGGCGGAAAAGACCTCAAGAGTATCATGAACGAGGTTGCCCGTTGGTATGATATTGATGTCGAATATAAACATGCGGTCAGTGAAGAAAAATATAAAGGGGGAATCAAACGAACCGAATCTATCCAGGCGGTATGTGCGGTACTGAAAGGGGTAACCGGTCTGGATATCAAGATCAACAATAGAACACTAGTGATAAAATAAAAAGGAGGTCAATGATAAAATAATCAATAAGCAACTAAATAAAGAATCTTAAAAAAACTGGAGGTACGGGAATACCCCCAGTCAGCATATAAGGTTCTAAACGAACTATAGTACTAACACAATTACAAGTAAAACCTTATCTAATCAAATGTATGGAATTTAAGTATATATGGCAAAATCTATTTGTCAGATGGCGTAGCCATATGCTGTTCAAAACACTACTAACCATGAAACTTACTGTATTTCTCGTAATTATGGGGACGTTGAGTGCAGCTTCAAAAGGTCTGGCCCAGAAAGTTAGCCTTAAATTGAACAATTCAACGATGGAAAATGCCTTGGGAGCAATTAAAGCGCAGACAGGTTTTCGCTTTATTTATAAAGAAGCTACCTTAAGGAAAGCTTCCAGTGTCAATATCAATTTGACAAAAGTGCCGTTGGAACTTGCTTTAAAACAATTATTGCAAAACCAGCCTTTAGATTATCAAATGTACGAAGGGACGGTTGTCATCGTACCGAAGCCTACGAAAAAGAACCCCTCACCGAGCACGGTAAGCAGCACGATCCAGCGTGAAGTGCAAGTCACAGGTACGGTCAAGGACTCCCTCGGTACCATATTGCCCGGTGTATCCATCTACCTCAAAAGCAAGCCTAGTGTAGGAACTACCACTGACCTCAACGGTAATTACATTCTCAAGGTACCTGCCACGGAGGTGCTGGTATTCAAAATGGTGGGTTATCGTACGGAAGAGGCTCCAATCGCTGGACGGACTAAAATAGACATTATTCTAGAGCAGTCTTCGGCTTATGTGGATGAGGTTGTGGTGACTGCATTTGGTCAAAAAACCTTGCGGGAGAGTGTGGTCGGTGCAGTTACTACGGTATCTCCAAAGGAATTGCGTACCGGAAGTAGCAATCTTACCACGGCCTTACAGGGGAGGGTTGCGGGGATGATTTCCTTCCAACGCAGTGGTGAACCAGGACTCGACAATGCTGACTTCTTTATCCGCGGTGTCGGAAGCTTCGGTGTCAATAATTCGCCGCTGATCTTGGTTGATAATATGGAGGTTACCGCGAATGATCTGGCCCGGATCCCTGTGGATGATATTGAAAGCTTTTCGGTGCTGAAGGATGCCGCAGCGGCGGCAGTATACGGTTCTAGAGGAGCGAACGGTGTATTGCTCGTAACGACCAAAATGGGGAAAGAGGGCCCTGCGCGTCTTAATTTTCGCGTGGATCAACGCCTGTCGGCACCAACAGAAAAGGTGAAGATCGCAAATCCGGTCACGTGGATGAAAATGCAGAATGAGGCCTATATGACCCGCGACCCGCTGACAGAACGTCGCAACTTATATTCTCCGGAAAAAATTTCCCGAACAGAAATTGGAGATGATCCCTATGCCTATCCGGCTGTTGATTGGCTCGGTATGTTGATCAAAGAAAAAACCAATACCCAGAACTATAACCTGACTATTACTGGAGGAAGTCAGATTGCGCAATATAATATCAGTGGAAATATGACCAGGGACTTTGGCTTGATCAAAGTGGATCCCCTGAATAATTTCAATAATAATGTTGATTTCAAGGTGTATAACCTTCGGAGCAACATCAATATCAATGTGACCAAGTCAACCACACTTGCGGTAAGAGCATTAGCAAATCTTCAGGATTACAGTGGTCCGATTGTGGGGGGAGCTGATGCATTCAGGTATGCCCTGCGTTCAAACCCAGTTCTTTTTCAACCGGTATACAGACCGGGAGTTGAACAATCCTATATCCGGCACCCCATGTTTGGAAATGCAGAGGATGGACGTTACTTAAACTCTTATGCGGAGGTGGTAAAGGGGTATCAAAACTACAAACGCAGCAATATTGTGCTTTCTGTCGAATTGAACCAAAAGTTGGATTTCCTGACTGAGGGACTCCGTTATCGTGGCATGCTCAACGTGACGCGTAATTCTTATTTCGCCGAAAATAGACAGTACAAACCTTTCTATTATGAGTTTATGGGGTATGATGCGAGTAATTCGCCCTATTATAACCCACTCAATCCCGAGCAGGGAACAGAATATCTGGATTATAGTCCCGCAGATCGCACCAACGCTGCTATCTTTCGCCTGGAAAACCAGATCCTTTATGACCGTACATTTGGCAAACACGCGCTTAGTGGAATGTTTTTAACAGCAATCCAGGACCGTGTAGAGCCTGATACCCGTACCCCGTCTTTACTGAATACATTGCCTTACCGCAATGTTTCCTATTCGGGACGGTTTACTTATTCGTTCGATAAACGGTATTCCGCAGAATTTAACTTTGGATACAACGGTTCGGAACGCTTCGCAGACAAACATCGCTGGGGATTTTTCCCATCAGCGGGCCTTGCCTGGAATGTACAGAATGAAAGCTTTATGGAACCCTATAGGGATGTTGTTTCACTCCTTAAATTGAGGGCTACACACGGTCTGGTGGGGAATGATGTGATTTCTGCGACAAGTTCCCGCTTCTTTTATCTTTCGGATGTAGAGCTCAATTCGGGGAATCAGTCCTATACATGGGGGATGCCCGGCGAAACCCGCCGAACGATCAATGGTATCGATATCAGACAATACCAGAATAACGACATCACATGGGAGATTTCCAGACAGTCCAATCTTGGTCTTGAGCTGGGACTTTTTAAAAGCTCATTTAAATTGACCGTTGACTATTTCAATCAAAAACGCTCGAATATCGTGCAGACGAGAGCTTCCATTCCATCTACAGCAGGTTATTCGGCGAATATCCTGGCCAATGTTGGCAAGTATAGTTCACGGGGTGTTGATGCCGAAATGAACTATTCAAAATCTGTAAACTCCGACCTATGGTTTCAGGCCCGGGGTACTTTTACTTACGCGACCGGTAAATATGTCAATTACGAAGAACCGCAATACGAATACCCTTACTTAAGTAGGATTGGTCTAAGTGCCACACAGCAAAGAGGATATGTTGCCGAAAGGTTGTTTATTGATGATGATGAGGTACGTAACAGTCCGGCACAAACGTTTTCTGAGCAGGTACTCGGCGGGGACATAAAATATTTGGATATCAATAAAGATGGCGTCATTAATTCCAATGATATGGTGCCTATTGGTTTGCCGACAACACCTGAGATCAATTATGGTTTTGGCTTGAGTACTGGCTATAAACGACTTGATTTTTCTTTCTTTTTTGCAGGCATGGCGCAGACCTCCCTGTTTATCAATCCGACTTATACCGGATCTGCTCCATTTGGCAGTGTAACGGCGCCGAATGCCGTGCTACAGGTCTGGGCAGACAGCTATTGGTCGGAAGGTGACCAAAATCCATATGCCCTATGGCCACGATTGAGTAGTACGCCGATGGCGAATAACACGCAGACAAGCACATTTTGGATGCGTAATGGTAATGTCTTTCGTCTCAAACAGGTCGAACTGGGATTTGAATTAAATCCGGAAGTGGCCAAACGCTATAAATTTCAGCGGTTTAGAGTCTACGCTAGCGCAACCAACTTGCTGAAATTCAGTAGTTTCAAAATGTGGGATCCTGAGCTCGGTGGTAACGGATTGGGCTATCCGCTACAACGGGTGTTTAACCTTGGTATTAATGCAAGCTTTTAATTATGAAAAGAGAAATTACAAAATATTTAATTGGTGTGTTATTGGTCATTGCCAGCGCATCCTGCAGCAAATATGTGGATGTTGTACCGGATAATGTGCCGATACTCGAACATGCTTTTGCAAGTAGGGTAATGGCCGAACGCTATCTGGCTACATGTTATAATGCCATGCCCAATTTTAGTGGTTACAATGCTAACCCCGCAATCATGGGTGCAGGAGAGATATGGACAAATGAACAGATTGCGTCGGCCGGTAAAAACATTCTCCGTGGCGCACAGAATACGGATAGCCCCTTGCTGAACGAATGGGATGGTACATCCAGTCTCTGGCGTGGTATCTCGGATTGCAATATCTTTATAGATAGTATCGGTCAAGTACCGGATATGCCTATCGAAGAACGTGATAAATGGAAAGCTGAGGCAACATTTCTCAAAGCTTTTTACCATTATGAATTGTTGAAACGTTATGGACCTATTCCTATCATGGACAAATTTATCCCGGTAGGGTCGGATTTGGAAAACTATGCGGTTGAGCGGCAGCCAGTCGATGATGTCTTTACCTATATTATCAAAACGATTGATGGTGCCATGGAGTTCCTTGACCCCAATGTGGTTGATGTGAATGCCGAAATGGGACGTGTGAACCGAATAGCTGCTAAGGCAATCAAAGCGGAAGTACTGGTGTACGCTGCAAGCCCGCTGTTCAATGGTAACCAATCGTTGGTGGCTACGATCAAAAATCAGAACGGGAAGCAGCTCTTTAATACCACTTATTCGGCTGAGAAATGGATCAGTGCGGCAAATGCCTGCCGGGAAGCTATTGAAGCAGCTGAGCAGGGAGGGAAGTCGCTATTTGTCTGGCAAGCGCCTCCTGGAGTTAATATTACCCGCCCTGAGGCTATCGCACAGCTGAGCTCGAGATTGGCTTTTAGCCAGAATAAAGATAATACCGAAGGACTCTGGTTTTACTCCAATAATATTATCAGCAATGAAGTTCAGTTATCCTATATGCCACGCGGATGGGATGCCAATACACAGTCGAATGCAAGTATTCGTTCCTTTCTCTCGGCTAGCCAGAATATGATCGCTAAATACTATAGCGCCAATGGAGTGCCCATAGATGAGGACAAAAGTTATCCTTATAGCCAGCGTTTTGAGGTAGTCAATGTGACCGATCCCAAATACCAATATGATGTGGCACTCAACAACCAGACTATTCGTCTACACTTGGACCGCGAGCCACGTTTCTATGGCAATATCTCTTTCGATGGCGGACGTTATTTTATGCGTAGCAATGCGACAGAAGCAGGTGCCTTCAGTACCTTTTATCGACTAGGGGGAAATGTGGGGATAAACAATGGTACTTACTATAACGTCACGGGATACGGTGTTAAAAAGTATGTGAACTATGAAAATACCTTTGGGGCTTCCAATTCAATGAGTATTGTATCCTTCATTGCTCCAGTGATCCGCTTAGCAGACCTTTACCTGCTTTATGCCGAAGCACTTAACGAAGTGAACGGCCCCACGGCGGAAGCGGTATCCTATATTGATAAAGTACGTGCCAGAGCAGGGCTAAAAGGGGTAGAAGCAGCTTGGCTGGAGTACTCAATCTACCCAAGCCGCCCCGCGACAAAGGATGGTTTGCGGAAAATCATAAAGGATGAGCGGACGATCGAACTTGCATTTGAAGGTAAACGCTTTTGGGATCTACGTCGTTGGAAAGATGGGACTGAGGAATTGAGCAAGGAGGTCGTGGGCAATGATGTGAATCAGCAAAACCCCAATCTTTACTACAGACAGATGGTATTCTATTCCCCGAGTTTTACAGAGCGGGATTATTTTTGGCCGATCAGCCGCGCAGAGTTGCGTAGAAATCCCAAAATGGTTCAAAATTATGGATGGTAGTTTTTAAAATAATCAATATGAACTTAGTATATAACACAAAAGGATTACTTAGGCTCTTGATCTTTGTAGGGCTATCTATTGCTCTTTTTCAGGGATGTAAGGAGGATGTGGGGATACAGCCGATCAAAGAGGGCGCAGTAGCAGGGCAGGTGACAAATGTGCGCACCTATGCATTGGCCGGTGCTGCTGTAATCAAATATGACCTTCCTATAGACAAGGATTTCCGCTATGTAAAAGCAGTCTATGTATTGAACAACGGCAGTCGTGTAGAGACTAAATCTACCCAGTACAAGGATTCTCTTCGGGTAGAAGGATTTTCTGTTGCGGGCAGATATGATGTCGAACTTTATTCTGTAAGTGTTGGCGAGGTCGCGTCCAAGCCGATCGTCGTCACAGTCGACGTTGCTACTCCTTACAATCGACTGATCTCAGAGAGCCTGAAAAGTGATTCAAAATTTAATTCCACCTATGGCGGAGTCAATATTTACATTGACAATAAGGAGAAACAACCGCTGGTTGTCATTGTCATGAAAAAGGATGCGGAAAACAACTGGAAAAATATTGATACAGCCTATACGAGCCTAGAAACGCAGACCCTACGTGTACGCGGCATAAGCGAAGGTATGAGCACCTTTGGGGTATTTATTCAGGATAAATGGCGCAATAATTCAGATACCATTGCAAAGGAGCTGGCTCCACTGGAAGAAATATTGATTCCCAAAGATACCTGGCAGCTGACCCAGATTGCTGTAGGTGCCATTGGTGGGGATTGGGATACGTTTAATGGAACTTACGGCGGGCGTAGTTTGAAATATAAGACATTATGGGATAACAAGATGACATCACATGGAGATGAAGCCTGGTTTGCATCGACACCAATTCCTTTTTCTTTCTCAATTGATCTTGGCGCACAGTCTATCCTAAGCCGTATCAAAACCTGGCCACGGATGTCTGATTTAAATGGATCGTATACGACCACCCATGTGAAAAAATTCCAGGTATGGGGATCTAACAATCCAGATATGAATGACCCAAGCTTTGACAAATGGTTTTTATTGGGAACGTTTGAAAGTGTAAGACCCTCAGGGTTACCCTTTGGACAGGCTGCCACAACGGATGACAAAAATTATGTAAAACAAGGTGAAGAATGGGATTTTCCGGATGTAAACCCTACAGACCCACGTTATAAGAACCGCTATATCCGTATCAAGGTATTGAGTACATGGAATGGTATTGAAGCTTCAGACAAAAATCCTTCTGCTATTATCATGTCCGAGATCACCCTCTGGGGACAGCGTTAGCAGATGATTGTTTAATAGTAATGAGTGAAAATTATGAAAAGAAAAATAATATATATATGTGCGCTTATAGTTGGACTGGCAGCCTGTAAGAAGGAAGATCACTATTATAAGGCCTATTTGGAGAATGCTGAGCGCTACTATCCCGGAGCATTGGATTCATTGGCAATATATCCCGGCAACGGGAGAGCTCAGGTGCATATGCGTTTGAGCACCGATCCAAAGATAAAGCGGGTACGCTTGGTGGTAACCAACGACTTAAATGCGCTGCGGGACACATTGTATTATAATATTGCAGCTTCAGAGATCGGAAAAGAAAAAAATATCTTTCTGGACAAACTGAAGGAAACGCGTTACACGGTCAGTGCCCGTGGCTTTAGTGCAGAAGGAGACAGTTCGAAGGCGATGACAGCAACGACATCCGTGGAGGGTGAACGTTACGGCGCGACGGTCTTGAGCCTCAATAGGGTATTCAACAATTTTACAACTTCGCCGGGTGGCCGAAAACAGGCTATATTTTTCGTCGAGACCGTAGGTAGCGGTTTCTCCCCATTACAGGGGACGCGGGTATATTTTGATAGATCAGACAATAAGCGGGATTCAATTTTCTTGGCGCCATTGGATTTCGCTGTGGAGTTTCCCTCCGACATCCAAGCCAAAGGAAGTATTTCTTTTGTCAGCTATTATAAAAAGACAATGTTCTCCTTGGATAATTTCCAGACAAATGAAAAGGTGGTCAGTTATTAGCCTTGCAGATTAACCTAGTAGGATGCTGTTTCAATTTACTGAAACAGTATCCTACTAGCTGTTATTTTTTAGTTGCGCAATCGGAGCTGATCAGCTTTCCTGCCGATGCAGACCCGAAGGCCCTCGGTCATAAAATTGCCCATTGTTTTATCGAGGGGAAACATGCACTTCATGCGGGCAAATGAATTAGTTATCCGGAGACTTTCTACTGGATGGGAGCTGTTAACTATGCCATTTAACAGGTGACAGGGAGATGATGCAGGCGATGAAAGATCGCTTTTCCAAATTAACCTCAAGCGAGAAGCAGCTGCTCCCAATTATAAATCATGTGGACTTAAATATGTTCGGCAATCTCCCTTTGCGGTTATATCAGCTCAGCAAGGATAAAAACTATCTGGATCTGGGACTCCCTTATGCGGACATACAATGGGTGGTACCGGAAAATGCGCACCCGGAATGCCTGGCTGGCTTTGATAAAATATGTCAACGGTCAGGCTGCAGTATCGGAGGTCTGTGTGGGCACCAATAAAAAGAACGATAAGCAGTATTATTATGACCGTCCCCGCCATACGGGTGATTATCATAGAAAGGCACCTTACCTATGGTGCGTTAATGCGCTGCTGGAAGACAGCGGCAATTCGCTCTGATAGGGCTTTGCTGGGTTATGTTGTTAATATATTCTTTACCTGGCCTTAATGCTGTATTTGTATTAAACCCTGATCTTTACAGCAGACGAAGAATTATTGGATCTAAAAAGTATGCTTGTGAAAACCATAGACGCCGTACTGTTACAACGTCTAAAAGATGCAGATTACAGTGCTTTTGATGAGATTTATGCGCATCATTGGAGCGCTCTTCTCCAAATTGCAGTGAGGAAGCTGGACGATGTGGATCTGGCCATGGATCTTGTTCAGGATCTCTTTGTGGACCTCTGGCAAAGACGGTACATGATCGATATCCATAGCACATTGCGAGCCTATCTTGTTTCAGCCCTATACCATAAGCTTTTCCAGTATTTCAGAAAGAAAGGTGTACAGGAGAAACATATTGAGCAATATAGCTTAATGATACAGGATGGTTTACACGATGCTTTTCCGATTGATGGCTATGAAGAAAACTATACAGATGTATTGGTTGCGATCGAACAGTCTGTGGTGGAGATGCCTGACCGGATGCGGATCGTTTTTAACCTGAAATATCAACGTAGCCTCAGTAACCACGAGATTGCGGAACAATTGGGCATTTCGCTTCAGACCGTAAAAAACCAATTGAGTAAAGCCTTGAATCTTGTGCGCCAGCACATGCAACAGCGGCAGCTGAATCCAACGGTTTTTTTGTCATTATCTTTTCTACTCTTCTTTTAGCAAAAATAGTACATCTTTTTTGGAGAAAAAAGTTCGTGTAAAATGCACCTGTTTTTTTAAAATAAACTTTACATAAACTTAATACGTTTGGGATGGTACGATCGGCCTATTGCAGCAACTATAGGATGTATGCAAGAAAGAAAAAGAGAACTGGAAAAATTAATTCAGAAGTATTCATCAGGACAGCTAACCGATCTCGAGCGTGAGCATTTAACAAAATGGCTGCAGGAGCTTGATGTGACTAAAGGGGATAGCTTCGAGCTGGAAGGGGCAAGTCGTCAGATGAAAGAAAAGATTGATGCACGCCTATTGTCCACTGAGACGACTGTGAAAATTCAGCAGCCCTCTTGGCTGTTTCTGTGTAAAATTGCGGCGTTTGTTCTTTTTTGTTTTTCGTTTTCATGGTTTCTGCTGGAAGGGAACTCCACTGGAGAATCAGAGCAAAAGCGCTCCGTTAGTGTCGCGAAAAGTTTGCCTAAGTCCATAAAGAAGACATGTACGGTAGTGCAGGATAGTATGATTTTATTGGAAGATGGTAGTAAAGTGCGTCTTTTAGCAAATTCTACAATGAGCTGGCCGCAACCTTTCCCAAAGGAGCAGCGTGCGATTCAATTGCAGGGAAAGGCTTTTTTTGAAGTGGCGCATGATAAAACCCGCCCATTTACCGTTCTGGCAAGCAATATTCTGACGACGGCATTGGGAACCTCATTCTGGGTTACACAGGATACGAAAAATGCCAAACCCAGGGTGCGCCTGATCACAGGAAGAGTTTCCATTAAAGAACGTGGCAAAGATGGGAAAGAAAGGCTGCTCGCATATTTGACGCCAGGGCAAACCTGGAAGGAAAGGCCTGTAGACCTGAAAAAAGAACAGCTTTCGGCAGCTGAAAAACCAGTGGAAATGGCGGTTCCGATCGCATTGGTATTTCACCACAGACCCCTCACGGAAGTGTTGCCCGCCATTGCGTTGTTCTACCAGACAACCATTGTCTTTACTGCAGATGAAGTCTCTGGATTATCATTATATGGTACCTATACACACGAAAATGATGTTGCGCAAATTCTACAGACCATCTGCCTTGCAAATGATCTGGAACTCAAGTTTAATTCCGAAACAAATACCTATACGATCGTAAAGAACAGTCAATAAAAATCAATAAAAATTCAATGATAAGCACCCCGAAATAGGGGAGCCTGGGAAAACTATGTACCATTATTAATGAAAAATATGCAACTATCTTTAACAAAGACAAGCCCAGCCAAAGGGGCTTTATTACTGCTTTTGGCAATTGCTTTTGGTCACAAGGGCTTTGCGCAACAGCAGGGAGAGCTTGTTGTCATCGTGCAGGACGAAAAGTCGAAAGGCTTGGCCAATGCAACCGTCACGGTGAAGAACAAACTGAGTAACTTCAAACGTTCGGGTCAGGCTGATCAGCAGGGAAAGGCAATGTTCAACGATCTGCCTGTAGACAGCAATTATTGTATAGCAGTTAGCTATACGGGGCTGCAAGGCAAAGAAGAATGCCAGTTCATCGTCACTGCGGGAAAGCGCTCGAGTGTCGTCTTTCAGTTGAGCGACGCAAATCAGATAGACGAAGTTGTCGTCGTGGGCTATGGTACACAGAAAAAGACCAATCTATCGGGGGCTGTGGACCAGATCAGTGGCGAGGTACTTGCCAGTCGCCCAATTTCAAATGCGGCACAGGGGCTCCAGGGAATCTCGCCCAACTTGAACATCCAATTCAATTCGGGCGAACCGGGGGTAGCACCCAAAATCAATATCCGTGGTATAACCTCAATCAATGGGGGAGATCCCTTGATTCTGGTTGACAACGTACCTATTTCGGCAGCCGAATTAATCCGGATTGCACCACAGGATATTGAATCATTTACAGTCATCAAAGATGCTTCCGCTGCGGCAATCTATGGGGCCCGCGCGTCTTTCGGTGTACTGATCATCACGACCAAAATAGGAAAAGGTGATGTAAAGGTGAGCTATTCCAATAACTTTACATGGAATACCCCCACCGTAATGCCCGATAAAATAACAGATCCCTATGTGTTTTCAAGGTTATTGGAAACTTCTACGGATAATACCCCTTGGGACAATGTCAATTATTCGGATCAATTTTATCAATATGCCAAAGAACGCTCGGATAACCCCTCGATCGCCGGTGTGCGCATCAACCCATCTGATCCAAAAGCCTGGGAATATATGGGCAACCGGGATTGGACGCGTTATTTCTTGTCGGACTGGAACGCGACCAATACGCATGACTTGTCTATCTCGGGCTCAAATGAAAAAGTACAGTACTATATCAGCGGGAGCTACAATCGGCAGAATTCGCCCGTTAAACTGACGGCGGACTATTTTGACCGTTACAACTTACGGTCGAAAGTGAACTATAGACTTTCTGATTTTATTTCATTCGGCAACAACACGGTCATCGGAAGTATACGTCGGCTGGCCCCTTCGCAGATGAGTCTAGCGGATATTTATAATATTTTTCCAACTTCTTTTGATAAGAATCCGGATGGCACCTGGGCCAACTCTTCGGCAGGTGTTATTGCAGCACGGATGGTTGACGGTGGAAAGAGTGATCGGAAACATCTGGATGTGCAATCGACCTTTAATACTGAACTTCGCTTTTTTGGAAATAAATTCAAAGTAAATGCCGATTATACCTTTCAGCGTAACTCGTTGAACCGAAATTGGTACACCAAGCAGTATCAGATCGGTTACGGACCGGATGACATCCGCAAAGAGGGAACGACGGGGGCTTATCGTGAAGCTGGGTTTTCCTATTATAACGTATACAATATATATGGTACCTATCTGCAGTCTTTTAACAAGCATCAGGTCAATGCGGTACTGGGATTCAACCAGGAAGATTATCGGTATGAAGTCATCACTGCCGAACGTGCAGGTTTGATTTCGGAATCCTTTCCGACGATTCAATTTGCGACCGGAACGATGAAAATGGGCGAAGCTATTGATACCTATGCCCTGCGCGGTGCGTTCTATCGGTTGAACTACACCTATGACGATAAGTATATCGTCGAATTCAATGGACGCTACGATGGTTCTTCGCGTTTTCCCAAGAACAAACGTTTTGGCTTTTTCCCTTCGGGATCCGTTGCCTGGCGTTTAGATCGTGAAAATTTTATGTCTTCCATTTCAGGTCTGGATTTATTGAAGTTGAGAGCTTCCTATGGTCAACTAGGGAATCAGTCTGTCGCTAACTATGGCTATCTCCCTTCGATGGAAAAAAAGGATTCGGATTACTTGTTTGGAAGTGAACGCGGTATCTTTATTGATGTGCCTTCGTTGGTCTCCCCTAATTATACCTGGGAGAAGGTCAATACGGTGAACGTTGGCCTGGATGTCGTTGTTCTCAAAAATAAACTGTCGGCCAGTTTTGATTATTATTCCAGACGTACCCTGGGTATGTTGACCCTGGGTAGGGATCTCCCCAATATATTAGGTGCGGATGAACCAAAAGAGAATGCGGCCGATCTAAAGACAAATGGCTGGGAATTGACTGTGAATTTTCAGGATCATTTCGAATTGGCTAATGCCCCATTGCACTTTAATGCCAAATTGTTGCTTTCGGATTCACAATCCAAAATTACACGTTTTGACAACCCCAATAAGAGCATATTACAATATTATGAAGGCATGCAAATGGGGGAGATCTGGGGTTTGCAAAGCAATGGTCTTTTCAAAGATGTGGCCGAAATCGCCAAGTTGGACCAGACTTCCATCATCCCTTGGGGGGCATTGTCCATCGTACCGGGCTGGCCTACTTATGTAGATCAAGATGGTAACGGTAAGATTGAAAAGGGATATACACTGGGGGATACCAAAGATCTTAAAATTATCGGCAACTCCACTCCGCGTTATCAGTTTGGTATTGACCTTTCTGCAGATTGGAAAGGTTTTGACCTACGCGCATTCTTTCAGGGAGTCGGTAAACGCGATTATTACCCCTTGGATTACCTGTATTGGGGCACTTACCAACAGCCTTATGGAAACTTCTATGGACATTTGTTGGATTTTTATCGTCCAGAGGGAGACTCAGAGGCCGAACGTGCCCGCCATTCACAAGCTTACCTAAATCTGGGACTTGCGGATCAAAATCTCGATGCAGCCTATCCCATCTTACAATCTTGGCTTGCCGACCGTAATTTAGGTACCCGCATTGATCAGGCACAGGGATTGGCCATTCCCCAGACCAATTATCTATTAAATGCGGCTTATCTGCGTTTGAAAAACCTGACCATTGGGTATACCTTGCCCAAATCAATTACTTCCCGCGCCAAGATCAGTAACCTCCGCGTCTATCTGAGTGGTGAAAATATCCTCGAATGGTCGGCTGTGAAACGCTATTTTGATCCGGAGACGTTAAACGAAAATACCTATACCAATCCTGGAGAGAAGCCTGAACGCGTGGGCAACGGGCTGACATATCCATTCCAACGGAGTTTTTCTGCTGGTGTTCAAGTCACATTTTAATTGCTTATCATGATACATAAATATATAAAATTAGCCTTTGTATGTTCGGGACTTTTCCTACTTGGAAGTTGTAACGACAGCTATTTGGATCGTGTTCCCGAGACTGCGATCAACAATGAAAATTTCTTTAATACAGCGACCGATTTAGACTTGTATATCAACGGTTTGTATGATTTTTCAGGATTGGGCATGTATCAGGCAGATGCTACCACCGACAATGCAAGCACGACGGGCAATACGGAGATCAAAACCATTATGGCTGGAAATGCCTCCGCGGCGACAATCGCTGGCGGCTGGGAATGGAAACAGCTCCGCAAAATAAATTTCTTCCTGCAGCATATGGGAAAGGCGAGCATCAGTGCCAGCGAAAAGGCGCACTATGAGGGATTAGGACGGTATTTTAGGGCACGGTTTTACGCTGATAAAGTGCAGCGTTTTTCGGATGTGCCCTGGGTAGAAAAAGCTTTGGAGGTCGGTGATACAGATTATCTGTTTGCCAAACGTGACCCTCGGGATACCATCGTTCAGAAAATTATGGAAGACTTTGAATTTGCAGCACAAAATGTACAACCTCTAATCAAATTAGGAAAGGTCAACAAATGGGTTGTCTTGCAGGAGTATAGCCGCTTTGCGTTATATGAAGGAACATATCGCAAATACCATAATGAACTTGAACTGAAAACCTCTGCCAATACCTTTTTGACCAAAGCACATGAACTGAGTGATCAGATTATGCGTGAAGGTGGTTTTTCCATTTACACTACCGGTAAACCCAGTCAGGATTATGGAACATTATTCTTTAGTGAAAACCTGGAAAACAACAAAGAGGTGGTACTTGGCCGCTTTTATGCCAACAATGTACTGAATGCGGATTCTTGGCCTGGGATGTTCGGCAATTATGAATATTATCCGCTACGTGATCTGGTTCAGGCTTATTTAATGAAAGATGGGTCATTTTATTCTGCGCAAGCTGGATATGACAAGAATACCTTTGTCAAGGAATTCCAAAACCGTGATCCCCGTCTGGCGCAGACCTATGCCTACCCAGGATGGGAACTAATCTACTCGCATACCTATGCGCAGGGTGCGGGTCTATATGTGCAACAGCTGGCGAAAAACTTTTCGGGCTACCATCAGATCAAGGGATTTCAAAATATATTAAGCCTGGAAGCGCGCAACAACCTGGATATTCCCCTGTACCGTTATGCCGAAGTCTTATTGAATTTTGCCGAAGCGAAAGCCGAACTGGGACAGCTGACACAGGCTGATCTGGACCGTAGCATCAATCTGTTACGCAAACGTGCGGGCATGCCGGATATGGTCCTCAATGTGGCTATAGATCCCATTATGGCAACGCGCTACGCTAATGTCGAAAGCAGCCAGCGTAATCTGGTCTTGGAAATCAGAAGGGAACGTCGGGTCGAACTTGCTTTCGAGGGATTCCGTTTCACTGATCTGATGCGTTGGAATGTCGGTGAGTTATTGAAAAATAAACGGGAGGGCATCTACTTCGCTGGATTGGGACAGCATGATATGACAGGTGATGGTATTCCAGATATCGTGTTGCTGGCATCCTCCGGAACTATTCCAGCTGTCAAAGAGAAAAATAGCCTTGGAAGGGAATTGCAATATTATCGTGTAGGACGTTTTGGACAAGATGTAGGTGTCTTCCTTTCGGATGGAAATAGCGGTACCGTTGAAACCATCGAAAATACAGGGACTTTTGAGGTGCCTAAATTCTATTATCGCCCTATACCACAAGGGGAGATCCTTTTAAATGATAATCTTAAACAAATATTTGGATGGTAATGAACAGTTCAATAACACGTACTTTATATTTCCTTTTCGTAGCATTCTTGAGCTTCGAAACGGTACATGCACAGGAATTTAAGTTTGCATTTTTAACCGATATGCATGTCCATAGCGATTCGACACTCGGTCAGGTGGACCAACGCTTAAAGTCCTTGTCGCCAAAGGTCGAGCTGATCCTGAGCGGCGGCGATAATGTCGATATTGACAATTTAAAACCCGCTGACCTATCGGGTGGTGAGCAACGGCTCAAGCAGTTGAAAAGCCTTTTTGACCGTGTAAAAAAGCCTTACCACATGGCAATCGGCAATCACGACAGATTGCCGCGGGATCTGCGGAATGGCAAAAATGATTTTGAGCTCTTTGAAAAGACTTTTGGTCAGACCTATTACAGCTTTGATCATAAAGGTTGGAAATTTATCGTATTAAATAGTGTCGAAACCAAGGATAACCATTACGTCGTTGGTGAAAAACAGTTGGCTTGGTTGCAGGATGTCCTGAAGAATACAGCAAAAGATCAGCCGCTGGTGATTATTTCACATGTCCCCTTTTTATCGGTTTACTATCCGGTGTTGGAGGGCCGTTATACCGCCGCGGATACCTTTATCAATCAGAAGCAAATATTTGACCTTTTTAAAGAGCATAGCCTCAAGCTCGTGCTGCAGGGCCATATGCATTTGTATGAAGAAATTAAAGTCAAAGGTGTTCAGTTTATAACAGCAGGAGCAGTGTCAGGAAATTGGTGGAGCGGAAGTTTCGAGGGGACTGCACCAGGCCATCTTGAAGTGGATGTGAATGGAAAAGACTTCAGCTGGAACTATGTGAAATAAACTGATATTCTGCCTGATACGGTTTTTTTAGCAAAAGTTTTGGTTTTTACATCAAGAGTTAATTCGTTTGCCAAATATAAGAACTCCTTATAGTCAGATTGTTTTTGATTGTAGTGGATGTGAAGATGTCCGATTCCAAAAATTTTTCGTACGGAATCGGACAATTTCAACCTGTTATCTTTTGACTGCAATTTTGTACGGTGAGTAGTGGGTTCGCAAGGAATCTCACCTGTTGCAGGGTTTGTCTCTTCGCAGAAAAATTTTCCTGTGGCCAATGCAGTGCTCAAAGAGAATAAAAAAATAATGTGGGTGCTTGTGATTTTCTTATTTAACATTATTGGCAGCGTCGAGCCAAACGCAGGTTCGGTATTTATATCCTGACAGGTAGGCAGGGCCTATCCAGTCAGATGCCGGATTCTTTCAAATCCTGCTCATACCAAAACGATAAGCTTCGCTTTAAACTAGACTGCCGCGAACAAAATTGGCTATAGCTAGAAATGTTATCTTTGTTACTATGAAATTATATGGTTATTTAATTACGTTATCCAGTATTGTTTTGCTATCATTTACAAAGCAACACAACGCAATTCACAAAAGGTGGAAACTCGTTGCCGAGGAAATATCCCATCTTAATTTTGATTATACAAAACAGGAAGGATCCAGGGACAGGCTTGATTCCATTAAAAATGAAACGGTCCAATTCCTGCCGGATGGTTCATTTAAATCAGGTGATGGAGATGGTACTTACATTGTAACGAAAGACTCCATTCATGTAAATCTCAATGGAAAGAAGAGGAATTTTAAATACACATTGCATCATTCAAAATTAGTTTTGGAAACCTATATTAAGGATAGTAGACGTATTGTAAGATCAAGACTTTACTTGGAATAGGCGGGTTCCGGCCTGACCTATATCGGTGCGATCCGGCACATTGAACGAAGGGTAGCGCCAAGAAGATTTAATAAGATGTCGCAGGCATTATAATCACTGTGGTATACCGTAAGAGTTGATCTAGGGTTAGGTAGATATTCCCATTGGGATAATCGTCCCGAATGGGGCTTCATGTATTTTCAAGCAGTTCATCATTCCGACTGTCGCATTTTTCTGAGCGATAATTTCTTGTAGTTGTTTTTTTAATTGCTGCGTCGATTGTGCTTTGAGCTGAACGGTGATGACCAGCAAGGTAATGATCAGGAATATATTTTTCATCGAAATTGTTTAAAGCTTCTTAAATTCGAATGGAATTTGCAGACTATCTCCTGATACCATCGCTTTTAATTGTGTGCCATCTCGCCAATATTTTATCCTATTTGGGAATGGCAGGGAGTCATTCTGTTTTATTTTCACTCTTAAGCAGTTGCAGAGCCATATCCTATAAAATTTTAAACAATCGATTGCACGACTTTAAATTTTCTCCAATTTAATTAAATCTCCTATATTTCAGGTACTGAACTGTTTTATAAACAAAGGGAAACACCAATCACCTAAATAAAGAAGATGAGATTTAAGTTACTTTTAGTTGCATTAGCGTTAATAGCCGCGGAAAATGGATTCGCACAGAAAAAGGAGAATAAGCCGCAGGACTGGTTGATCAGTGGCGCCGCACCGTACCAATCCCGCATTGCGGTCGATGGCCAGAATATTGTCTTGGACAATGGGCTCGTGCGCCGCTCTTTTTGGATCAAGCCAAATGCTTTCTGCTATGATTTTACCAACTTAACTACAGGACAGCAGCTGATTCGTGCCGTACAGCCTGAGGCTCAATTGCAGCTCAACGGCAAGTGGTATAATGTCGGTGGGGTGCATGGGCAGAAGGAACGCGCTTATCTGCGACCGGAATGGATGCCTACATTTACGGCAAAACCCGAAGATTTTAGTTATGTCAAACATGAGGTCAGTGAACTGGATCCACTGCTGCCCTGGAATGGGGACAAGTGGTGGTCTACACATAAGGCCGCCGGAAAAGGGAAGGTCCTGACCTTTACCTATGCTGCTCCGGCCGCCGCAGCATTATCCGGAATCGAAGTGAAAGTGCATTATGCCATCTACGATGGGATCCCGCTGATCAGTAAATGGGTAACCATTCAGAACGGCGGTAATCAGACGGTGCAGATCAATCAGGTGATTAATGAAAAGCTGGCGCTGGTCGAAGAAGAAAGTGCTGTGGTGGGTTCGGTCGAGGATATGAAAAAACAGCATGGCCTTTACGTCGAAAGTAATTTTGCGTTTAATAATGCCATGCGTTATCACCTGAGTGATCAGTCTTTACACTGGAAAGCGGATTCTACCTATACCTCACAGGTGAATTACGACTTGAAAACGCCGGCGATCATGGAGGTGTATCCGACGGTGGGGGTAGGTGTCAAGCTCGCCGCAAAGGACAGCTTTAGCTCGATCCGCTCCTGGGAACTGCTGATGGATAGTTATGATCGGGAGCGCCGTGGACTGGCCATTCGAAAGATGTATAGAACCATTGCGCCATGGACCACCGCCAATCCGATCTTTATGCACCTGGTAAGCAAAAAGGACGAGCAGGTCTACACTGCCATTGACCAATGTGCCGCCACAGGATACGAAGCTCTCATCCTTAGCTTTGGCAGCCATGTAAATATGGAGGATACAACAGCCGCAAACCTTGTAGCGTTGAAAAAGCTGGCAGACTATGCGCACAGCAAAAATATTAAAATAGGAGCCTACTCTTTATTTAGTTCGCGCAAGATCAGCGAAGCGGATGATATTATCAACCCGAAGACGGGAAAGACAGGTGGTACTTTTTTCGGGAATGCACCTTGTTTTGGCTCAAACTGGGGGATAGGTTATGCCCAACGGATCAAAACATTTTTTGAAAAAACAGGATTTGATATCTGGGAAAATGATGGCCCTTTTCCGGGTGATCAGTGTGCTTCAACAAGCCACCCCGGTCATCATGGACTTGAAGATAGCCAATGGGTGCAATTTAATATGCAAAAGCAGCTCTATCATTGGCTGAATGCCCGCGGCGTATATATCAATTCCCCGGACTGGTACTTTTTGGATGGTTCCAACAAGACAGGGATCGGGTATCGGGAAGTGAACTTTTCACTGCCCCGTGAAAATCAGCGCATCCTCAACAGGCAGAATATCTTTGATGCACTCTGGGAACAGAATTCGTCCATGGGCTGGGGATTTGTACCCCTCACAGCTTATCAGGGTGGTGGAAAAGAGGCGGTATTGGAACCGCTGCATGAGCATCAGGAGGATTATAAACAGCTGATGATGCAATATTATGGTGCTGGTGTGCAGGCCTGCTACCGCGGTCCCCGTCTCTATGATACGGAGCAGACCAAGCAGACAGTGATTGATGTCATCCAATGGTATAAAAAATACCGCACGATCCTCAATGCTGACCTGATCCATCTGCGCCGTGCGGATGGCCGCGATTGGGATGGCTTTTTGCATGTGAATGCAGCTGAGAAAGGGCGTAAGGGATTGGGTATGCTATTTAACCCGTTGAAAACTGCAATCACACGGACCATTGAGATCCCTCTTTACTACACGGGCTTAGGGGGAAGTGCGAAAATAACCTTTGATGACAAGACCGTAAAGACAGCATCTTTAGATCATCTGGCTAGAACGACAATGACCATTACCATACCGGCCGAGAGCTACCGCTGGTTTACGGTGGAATAGAATCTCTGGAGGAGGTGCCATTTGACCAAAGCGGCATTAGCGGCCAAGGTGATCCATCAGAACATAGATTACACAATGAAGCTGCGGGAAGATTCCAGCAAAAGAATAAGGGTAGTATCTGTTTCTGTCAGCCATTGGCCACTTGCAGCTCTGGAATTTAGCCTTTTACATCTTTAAGGGATGCACCGAAGTTGATATGTAAAACATTGCCATCCGGGGTAATCAGTGCGGGTACTGACTGGACGCCTAATTTTTCAGCTTCGCCAATGCGGGATCTGTCTTCACCGATATTGACAATTTCTACGTTGGATTCGCCGATAAGACCAATAATGTCTTGCTCTGCGCTGACACATACAGGGCAGCCAGCGTGATAAAAAGTTGATTTTTTCATATTTATTGAATCATTAAGTGATGACTTTATTGCCAATACAAACTTAGTTAGGAGACTTAACTCGCCACTGATCCAGAAGGAAGAAATCTAGCAAATAACTGGTGGAGGGATGGTTTGTTAATATACCTTAATGTTTGTTAAATCTTTGTTTCGCGCTATAAATATTTGTAAATAAAGTCGTTAATTAGTTGTAAACGGGAATATGATGGTTTCTGAATTTATTAAAAATAAGCATTTGGCGAATCGTGCCGGATTTGGAATCAGCCTCCAGCAGATCGCCGCCTTCGAACAGCAGTCTAACGCTGATGTTTGGCAAGTGTATTCCGCTGTACGGGAATTTGAACCGATCAACTTTAACAGAGATGAGGTGAATTTTGATTATGTAACTGTTTCAAAACTGAAAGCTGCGGAGAAAAAACAGATACAACAGCGTAACCGGCAGCGCAATATTGAAATTAATCTCAATTTTCTGACAGCTATGGTTCATTCCGAGGACCAACTGCGGGAGAAAATGGCTTTTTTCTGGCATGGACATTTTGCCTGCCGGGTAGTCAATTCAAAATTCAGCGTACATATACTCAATGAAATTAGAAAAAATGCGCTCGGAAATTTTCGCGATCTCTTGTTTGCCGTTTCCAAAGCCCCGGCTATGCTCAGTTTCCTCAACAACCAGCAGAATAAAAAAGGGCATCCGAATGAGAATTTTGCAAGGGAGGTCATGGAACTTTTCACGATGGGACGCAGTCATTATACTGAAGCGGATGTGCGGGAGGCCGCACGCGCATTTACGGGCTGGTCCTATGATAAGGATGCCAGATTTATAGAAAGGAAAAAGTTTCATGACCCAGGTCCGAAAACATTTTTGGGGAAAACAGGAAATTTTGATGGAAATGCTGTCCTGGATATTATTTTGGAACAACCGGCAACCGCAAGATTTATTACAGACAAATTATATCGTTTTCTGGTCAATGAACAAGTAGATAACGAAATCGTAAATAGCCTGGGTAAGGAATTCTATGAATCTGGGTATGACATAAAGCGGCTGCTTGACAGCATATTTACCTCCGCTTGGTTTTACGAAACCGAAAATATTGGTAGCAAAATAAAATCACCGATAGAACTTATGGTGGGTATTATGCGGATGCTCCCCATGAAGGTCGAAAAGCCTGAAAACCTGATTGTGTATCAAAAATTATTGGGACAGATGCTATTATATCCCCCCAATGTAGCTGGATGGCCCTCGGGAAAGGCTTGGATCGACAGTTCGACCCTTTTGCTCCGGATGCAGATACCCCAGATATGGAGCGGACTCCGACCACTTGATCTCAATCCGCGGGAGGATGACGACCTGGACATGGGCTTAAGGCAAAATCGGAAGCTGGCCAAAGCCTTCAAAAATCCGAACATGTCGATCGCTTGGCAACAGGTCGAAGCTGCATTTGCTGGAAGGGAGCCGACAGAGCTCTTATTGCAAAAGAAACCGTCCTTTAAACAGCGTATACTGGAAAAATACGCTGCTGGAAACACCAGAATGTCCATTATTGAAACGATGAGTATTCCCGAGTATCAGCTCTGTTAGCTAACCTAAAAAAACGACCATGATCATCAAAAGACGCGAATTTCTTAAAGTAGGATCCCTAGCAACAGCATCTATGTTACTGCCCAATTTTTTGAAGGCAATGACTTTGCCAAATGCCTTGGAAAGAGAGCAGAAAGTCTTGGTTATTTTACAATTGAGCGGTGGAAATGATGGACTTAATACAATCATTCCCCGATGCAATGATATCTATTTTCGTGAGCGGCGGACCATTGCCGTCAAGAATGCACTTGCGCTCACGGATGAAGCAGGTATTAACCCGGCTCTAGGCTTCTTTAAAGAGCTATTTGATAATGGAGAACTGGCCGTGCTCAATAACGTCGGCTACCCCAATCCGGATAAGTCGCATTTCCGGAGCATGGATATTTGGCAGAGTGCGAGCCGGAGCGATGAGTATCTGGAGACCGGCTGGTTGGGACGGTATCTTGATGAAGCCTGCTACGACTGCACACATCCTACCCAAGCGCTGGAAGTCAATGATATGCTAAGTCTCGCCCTCAAAGGAAAGCAGAAAAAGGCTTTTGCCTTTAAGGATCCTAAAAAACTCTATCAAACCAGTCGTGAAGAATATTTTAAGTCGCTTTATGAAGACCATCAACATGAGGATGAAACAGTGAGTTATCTCTATCAGACATTGGGCGAGACAATCAACAATGCGGACTATATCTTTGAGAAGAGCAAAGCGAAGTCTACGGTAGCTGCTTATCCCGATTCGGCATTGGGAAAGGATTTCAGGACAATCGCCTCACTGATCAAATCGGATATCAATACACAGGTTTACTATCTACAGATCGGCAGTTTTGATACGCATATTAACCAGCGACAACGACAGGAGGGTTTATTTCGGACCATTAATGATGCGGTAGAAGCATTTGTTGGTGATCTTAAGAAAAATGGGCTTTTTCAGCATGTGATGCTGATGACTTTTTCGGAATTTGGCCGTAGGGTAGCACAAAATGCCAGTAATGGTACAGACCATGGAACGGCTAATCAGCTTTTTTTTATCTCAGGTGGTTTAAAACACAAGGGACTGCGCAATGCTTTGCCGGATCTTGAGCATCTAAACGAGGGAGATTTGATTTATTCGGAGGATTTTAGAAAAGTGTATGCTACGCTACTCAAGAACTGGCTAAATGTGGACTCTTCCAAAATATTGGGCTGGAAAAATGGAATTTATGATTTTATCTAAATAGGTTTGACTTCTTGACTGGGAACTTGATCGCCACTAGGTATTTTTACGTTTTTTATTGAGATTTAAGTATTATTACGTGATTTTTAGCTCTTGCGTTGTTTTTTATTTTTTTTATCTACATCTTTAATTCGTTATAAACGTAAAATTTGAGTCCATTACATAACCTTCCTGAAGAAACCTTGATTCTTTTACTGAAAAAAAAGAACCAGCAAGCCTTTAGCTATCTATATGATAACTATATGGATGCGCTCTATGGGGTGGTGTGTCGTATCGTAGCATCCTCTGAACATGCCGAGGAGGTGATTCAAGATGTATTTGTTAAAATTTGGAAACACGTCGATCTTTTTGACGCCGAGAAAGGCAGATTATATACATGGATGATCAATATTGCGCGCAACACGGCATTGGATTACCGAAAATCTAAGGGCGTGGTGAACGAATTGAAAAACCAACCGCTCTCAAATATCGTAAATACAGAAGAAGAACAAGATCAAAGCCAGAGCGAACAGAGCGCAAAAGCAGATTTTATTGGATTCAAAAATATTTTGGATAAATTAAAGCCTGAATGTCGTATATTGATCGAGATGGCTTACTATGAAGGATATACGCAACAGGAAATTGCTGAACAGCTCGATGTTCCTTTGGGTACCGTAAAAACACGGACCAAAGCTGCATTTTTACAGTTAAAACAATTATTAAAGGACTTTCGTTAATTTTGGATATTGCAGCATACATATCATCAGGGATTATTGAATCATACGTTTTAGGGCTCGCATCTGAAGAGGAAGTAAGCATCCTGAACTGTATTCGAAAAAATAATGTCGAAGTGGAACAAGCCATTGCCGAGGCCGAAAAAGCGCTCGAGGGATTGGCCGATATCCAAGCGATACAAATGCCTGTTGCCTTAAAAGACGATATTTGGAATAGACTTGAAGCTGAAAACCTGGTCGCTAAGGATGACCAGATAGCTGATTTGCCAGCAGAACAAGCACTGTCCGACGATACTGCTCTTCAATCCCCAATATTGGGCTCTGAAGAAGAAATTAAATCACTTGCACTACGTAAGTATTACGGCTGGGCGGTAGCGGCAAGTGTATTACTTGCACTCAGTATAGGTGCAAATTTATTTTTCTACCAACAGCAGAAGGAGAATAAGGAGATGCTAGTCCAGGCAAATGCCACGCTAGATATGCAAAACTCCACATTGGTTGTTTTACAGGATAAATGGAGCCTGGTGCAAAATCCGGCGGTGAAAACTATTGCACTAAAAGGTGTTGAAAATAAACCTGATCTACACGCACTCGTATTTTGGGATCAGACTTCAAAAGCAGTATACCTTAGTCTTGAACAGATGCCGGCTGCGCCAAAAGGCAAGCAGTATCAATTGTGGGCCATGGTCGATGGTCAGCCTGTAAGTGCTGGCGTATTTCCATTGAATGGCAAAGAAGCGATGGCCAACAAAATGCTTGATATTCCTAAAGCACAAGCCTTTGCAATTACACTCGAAGATGAGGGGGGCAAAGCTGTACCTACGCTCACCGAACTTTGTGTGATGGGCAGCATATAAAAAGGTATACTGCCCTCATTGTTCTATTTCTTCAACATTATCCTCTTATTTATTGTCCGAAGTATTCTGCTGGTATTCAAATATTTCAATAATGTTTTCGGCCAATTCTTTACCATAATGCTGCTCTACCAGATAAAGTGCAGCATCTATTCCTGCAGTTATTCCAGCTGTGGTGATCAAGCGTTTTTGATCGACAAATCGAACAGCACGTTTGACGATACTTTTCGGGTTGTGCTGTTCTAAAGCATCCAGCAGCATGGCGTGGGTCGTAATTTCATAATGATCCAGAATACCGGTTTTGGATAGCAGCATGCTTCCGGTACAAACTGTAAAAATAATCGTGCTCCGGTCATAGTGATCTTTTACCCACTTCATTAATGTTTGCTGAAAATCATTATCCTGTAGGTATTCCATGACGCAATCGGGATTGGCTCCCGGAATAACAATAATATCCGGAAGGGGAGCGGTTTTTATGCTGTGCGTTGGGATGATTGCCATGGTCGCCGCTTCCATTTGCACGGCTTCTTTGGTCTTGCCGACGGTATAACAATGATAACTTCCGGGTGCGATGACATTGGCCTTGATAAATACATCCAGTGGGCCATTGAGATCAAGTGCTTCGACCTGATCATAAATTAAAAATGCGACATTCATGCTTTTGCTGTTTTGGTTTGAATTCATCATGATATACAAGTTGTTGTTCTTTAAATTGGGACATAGTTTTCCCTGCCGGTGATTGAATACCAGCATTTTTTGTGATTTTAATAAGACGAAATGGATTACTCGCTACCTTTGCAGGTCTTCCGGAATTGAACAGGAGAAATGGAGAGATATTTCAGAAATAGGCGCCGAAGGGAGACCACATTTCCAAATCCGCATTTTTGCGCAATCATATCTGGGCTCATATCGGTATATTCCAACATGTTTTTGGCCTGATCCAATCGCATTTTCTCCAGAAACTTACCGGGTGTCATACCCGATTCTTTGAGAAATACCCGTGAGAAATTACGGACACTCATATGGACCGATTCCGCCATATAGTCTATACTGACCGCTTGGCCAAGCTTATCTTTGAGCAAATCCCTGATTGCCTTGGTGAAGGGCGATAACAGGTCGTAGTCGCCAATCAGGTCTCCAAATTGGGTCTGCATACCTGGGCGTTTTAAATACAGTACAAGATGTTTGGCTACTTCAGAAGCTAAAGGTTTTCCAAAATCTTCTTCCAATAGTGCCAAGGCGAGATCAATTCCTGAGGTTACTCCACCTGATGTATAGATGCCCTGATCACGGATAAAAAATGGATTGACATTGACTTCAAGCTCGGGATAGTCCTTTTGCAGGATAGCAGCATATTTCCAATGGGTCGTGACCTGTTTACCTCTTAATAATCCCGCTTTGGCCAAAACAAATGCCCCGACACAGACTGATCCGATACGTCTTACACTTGTAGCCCGACGTTGCAGGTAGCTGTAAAGGCCAGTGTTGACTTCATCCAGCACGCTAAGTTCGGTACCGGCAACGAGTAGCGTATCTATCGGAAAATCATCATCATTAATGGAATGATTACAGGTAAGGGGAATTCCAGCACTTGAATATACGATCTTATCTGAGGTACTGGATATCAACTGAACATCATACTTTAGTGGGCTGTCATCTGGCAAAAAGAGATTGGAAGACATAAATACATCACAGGGACCGGCAACATCCAATAACTGAACCCCCGGCAAGATCAAAAGTGCAATTGTTTTTATTTCTGTTTGTTTCGCTGTGTTTTCCATCGTGTGCGCTGTATGGTACAAATGTACGAAGAAGGTGATATGGCTACAATGACAAAGAATGGACAGATTCGGCCATTTTTAGGATGATTAAAAAAAATAGTTTATTTTCGGATATTGCTGAATAGGATCATCTGTATAAGTGAGCTCTAAAACGGCTAAATAAATGCAGAGGTTTGTGAATTAGTTGCTTGAATAAGAACGAAAAAATTAAAAAACCAGTTTTATGAATGTAAAAACACGAATAAAAGCTATTGCCTTTATGTCCCTTTGTTTGTTATGTACCATTGCTCATGGACAGGAAAGCAACAATAATAAAAAATTATGGGCAAAATCAATTTTGAATAAGAAGGCGCCAAAGTTGGAAGTAGAGCAGTGGCTGTCTGATGCGCCGGAGACAAAGGGCAAATTTGTACTCATTGATTTCTGGGCGACATGGTGCGGACCTTGCCGCAGGGTCATTCCGGAATTGAATGAGTGGCATAAAAAGTATGGGGACAAGCTCGCGATAATTGGTGTTTCAGACGAAGCAGCTACAGTAGTTCAAAATGCCAAGGAAATTAAAATTGACTATTACAGTGCCATAGATACTAAAGGCAAGCTAAAAAAAGAACTTGAAGTACAGGGGATACCACATTGCATTTTGCTAGACCCTGATGGTATTGTCCGTTGGGAAGGATTTCCGACTTTGGAAGACCACGAACTTACAGAAACTGTACTTACTAATATAATAAAAAAATATAGTAAAAAGTAGGGATAATAACTGTAAAATAGTGCTGCTAGTGGGCTACATGATGCTGCGGTATGATGGATTAAATAAAATTATTAAAAAATTGTAGGGTGAATTAATCTTTGTGCGAACGAAAGAGTCATAGTATTAAATAATCTGTATTTTATGTTGAAATATGTCCTCTTTTTTTTTCTGGTTCAGTTGATCGGAATTAATCTACATGCGCAGTATCGTTCTTCCAATATGGGAAGAATTACAGTTGTCTCCGAAAGTCAACCCTTTATTCTTTCCTTGAATGGGGTAGCCTATAACGATCGGCCGGAATTGCAGGTGACGATCGATGGACTTTCGGATCAGTTGTATGCGATTAGCGCCCTGATAAGCGGAAGAGGGCAGAGGGAAATGGAGCGGAGACAGATTACTGTACGCAATGAAAATGGTGATTTTGTGGAGATGATCTTTAAAGTCGGAAGCCAGCGCAGTACACGGACCCGTGGCCAGCTTATTAATCTATTTGCTCAAATTCCAATAGACATGTCGTCCGTAGGCAATGGAGTGGCTTATGCTTACGGTGCACCGGGCAGACCTATTCATCTGGACGATAATCCGGATATGGGTATCCCACCGATAAATTCCATTACACCGATAACTAGGGCAGAATTGGATCGTTTATTCAGTCTCATGAACAGGGAACCTTTTGACGATGCGAAATTCAAAATAATTAACCCAATCTTTTCTGAAACAACACTCCGTGTTGAACAGATTAATGAAATCATGAAACGTTTTCAATGGGATGATGAAAAGCTGAAAGTCGCCAAGGCAGCCTACGGAAATTGTTCGGACAAAAGAAATTATTCCACACTAACAGGAAACTTTACTTTCCTGGGTAATAAAAATGATCTGCTTGACTTTATAGAAAAGCAGCAAAGAATAAGGTAAATAGTATTGGAAATGGATACTTCCTTAAAGGTTTTTGTTATTCAACTTTAATCAGACATTTAAAAGTCCTGGGTAGAGGATCACTGGAAAAAGGTAGACACGCCTTGTGATGACCAGTTAGATTATCGACGAGTTCATACAATGACCGGCCAACTTTTCGAAATCCTACCCCTCTAAAGTCTGTTAGATAGATATCGAATTCATGAGCTGATGCGGAGTCACAATCCCAAAAAAGATAATAGCCATTGTCGCTGCAAGCAAAGGGGAACAATCGTTTTAATAATTCGGGAGATCCGTCAGGTGCGATGTCAAACCAGATATCCCCAAGCTCAACATCGGCAATGTAGGTGTTTTTGATTGCAGCTGTTCGCACAAATAAAGAATCACCATACTCGCCCATTGGTAGATAAATATGGAATTCTCCCAACGCTAATCCATATCCGTATGTTAATACAAATTCTTTATAAGATGTGGGAAAGCTTCTTCCATTTGGAAATGTAAAATCGTCCAATGCTGCCAGATCTCCAAATTCTGTCGGAATTCCAGTTAAAGCTAAACCAAAACCTTTATTGACCATAGTCCAATCTTTCGAAATTAAAAATATTAAAACAGATAATTCGTCAGCATCTTGTTACCCATCGTATGGATCACCTTTTTGTACGAATAAAAATCATCGCGATCGCCGTTGTGACTGCACCGAAAATGAAAGCAAAAATAGTAGAATTAATGGCATAATTGCTATAATTGAAATTTGCCTCCGCTTCGGCTGTTGTTTTATAATAGCCTATTTCGACCGATCGCTTGATGACGTTGGGGAAATACTCTGGCGTGATGACATAAGAAATAATCCATTGTGTCAGCGGACTTAATAAAGCGATAACAACAGAAAGCACTAAGCCCGAAATTAATCCTTGGATATAGCTTATATTACCATGGTAGAAATTTTTCTTCTTATCTCTCAATGCCAGTACCATAAATAGGATTGCTGGGATAGCAAAAAGATTGGTCAGATAAAGATGATAGTCAATATACTTGCCATGGAGCCCGCATATTTTTTCTAAGAGCATCCACGCTAAAGTCATCAGCGTGAAAAAAATAGCCCATTTGATCTCAATTTTAATATTTTTCATGATGCTATTGCAGTTTTAGATAGTATGTTGTTATTTCTCTGGAAAATCATCAATAGTCGGTTTATTAAATATAATATTAATTTGGCTACAAATAACGAGGTTTTATCCGTTTTTTTGCAGTACCTAAATTGACTAAACACCCGTCAAAAGCGATTCATCTCCGAAGTAATCCTGTAGAAATATTATGTACTGACAAGCAGTTGTCTTTTGTTTTATTAATTTTATATACCAGTAATAAGCAAGTTGTGTGCTGAGAATGCGATAAAATGCTGCGCCCTGTAGAAATTTATTGGGGTGGATAATCCGTCAAGATCTGGAAATAATAAATAAACCAAAAATGAATAAGATACAACAGGTAAAGGAAGTGAAGTCCATCAGTATTTATACACAGGCGGAATGGCGGCAGTGGTTAGTGGATAACCATCTTGTGGAAAATTCCGTGTGGATTATCTGTAATACAAAGAATTCGGGACAGCCGGCTGTAGCCTGGAGTGAACTGGTCGATGAAGCATTATGTTTCGGTTGGATTGATAGTACAAGAAAAACAATTCAGAAAGGCTCTTTTAAGCAGTTATTCAGCAGACGTAAGCCCAGGGGAACCTGGTCCAGGGTCAATAAAGAAAAAATTGAGAAGCTTATAGCCAGTGGACAGATGACTCAAGCAGGACTAGAAGTAATCCGGGTGGCTCAGGAAAATGGCTCGTGGTCTGTTCTTGATAGCGTAGAGGAACTGTTTATTCCAGAAGATCTGGACAGTGCATTGAAGAGCTATCCCGAGGCTGAAGCATTCTTTGCCGGTTTGAGCAAATCAGCAAAAAAAATGTTGCTGCAATGGATTGCTTTAGCGAAACGTCCCGAAACCCGAAACAAACGGATCGCGGAGATTGCGGAACAGGCTGCTAGCCAAATGAAACCAAAACAATTTCGATAATCTCAACGAATTGAATAAATAAATGTACTATTATTTGTAATTATTCTAAATAAGACTTATCTTCGAGACGACATAAGCACTTAAATTTGTTGTTTCATAGGAAGACTAGTCGTGAGATTAGTCTTTTTTTATTTAGACTGCCGTAATTTTTTACGACAGTCTAATGCGCGATTATTACTTATTCTCAAGGGCAACTTCCTGTGCTTTGTAGTAGCTTTCGATCAGGGCCTGGTAATTTGGCATGACCATGGACAGTGCTTTAGCGTACTTCGCCGCATCCTTGTGTTGCCAGCTTTTTAATACCTCACTGATGACAGCAGTGGTTGTGATTGGAATAACTCCTGCTAATTGTAATCTTGCTAGGGTTACCTGTGTCGAGAGCGCACTCATATCGCCAGAGGCATCAATGACTGCAAATACCTCATAACCTTCGGTGATCGCTGAAATAGCAGGAAAGGCAACACAGACACTCGTCAATACTCCTGCGATTACTAATTTTTTCTTCCCGGTATTTTTTACAGCCTGAACGAAAGCCGGAGTATCCCAGGCATTAACCTCGCCAGTACGGCCAACATATACAGCATGCGGCGCATGCTCATGGATTTCAGGCATTAATGGTCCATTGGGGCCTTTGGGTTCTGAAGCAGTAGTGATGACCGGAATATTTTCTATTGCGGCAATTTGGGATAATGCCACAACATTGCACCGCAAGGTGGGTACCTCGATGTCTTTGACTGTTTGAAATAGACCACTTTGATGGTCGATCAGTAAAAATGCAACATCATCTGCATTGATTCTTGTTGTAAGTGCCATGATTTTAAAATTTTAATTTGTGTAATAAATCTTTGGTTAAAGGTAGGTACGGTATTTTTAGTGGAAAATGAAGCAGATTAAGTATATGACTTAATGTACCTTAAGTTTTAAGGAATGAACTGTTTCGAAAGAAGCCGTTTATTAGGAATGCAGTCTGGTCCGGAACCAATGGGACACTCCTTCATGCCGTACGTAAGTATGCAAATGGGAGAATTTAGCTGCGGTTAGCGAATCATAAGTCTTCTCAAGCGGATATTAAAACAACTCCTTTTGGTATTTGCGGTATATCTATTTTTATGATCAGATAGACCTACACGATAAAAATGAAAAGAAAAATAGAAGGACTACTCAATGTTTTCATCCCATTATATAGCATAGTAATCGGAATAACCATGGCTTCATGTAATAATGGCTCTCAAACTGCAGCTGTATCAAAAGCGGTGAATGAACATTCGCAAAAAAAACAAAGAGCTTGAGCCGGTGGTAGGGGCTAAATGCCCAGAGGGGGATAGCTCACATCTGAATATTACAGCATATAAGGGGATCTCTTTCTTTACAGAAAATACCATGCGTGGAAGTGGTGTTGTCCATTTGTCCATCGATCAGCCGATCGACATCTTAAATCTGGACAAAACGATCTACGGACGTATAGTTCCAAGTATAGTTAGGGGTGCAGACGGAGAGTTTACAGATTATGAAATTAATCTTCCGGAAACTGTAATTGCCCGTCAGATTATACCCCATAATGAATTGCGGATTTTTGAATTTGACGCGCAATCTCCTGATCAGGACAGTACTCATTTAACTGTTTATATCAATAGGGAAAGAAAACTTATTCTGAAAAAAGACCTCCAGTATAGTTTTTTGAGCTGGAATGACTACATCAAGTCCGCATTTGTGACATTAACAGCAGCTGTTCAGAACATCAGTATAGCAGAACGAAAATACCTGTACCAGATACTGGAGATAAAGGATGATTCTATATTAATCAGATCGGTTCCGAAGTCAGCTTGTGATTATATCGAGGATTATAAACCTATTTCCAAATGGGTAAAATGGCGGACAGACCACTGCAAGTTGATCGAATTCAACTTCTGCTATTAAGTTCGGATAAATAATCTCTTTGATGATTGAAAAACGTGAGCATATGAAAAACCTATTCAAGCTAACAGTATTCTTATTTTTCTTGATTTTGATCTCCTGTCAGGAAAACCGTTTTGCAACCAAGGAGAAAGTTGTAAAAAATACCCATTTAGACAGTGTAAGCAATACTGAGGTTGAATTTAAACAGTTTCTGCTCAATTGTGATGGCGACGAATATAATGCCACAGTCTGTGTTAATGAAAAAGAGCAGATATCAATTGCATTCGCTGAAAAAAAAGAAATTTTTCCATTGATCAGATCGGCTATATTGACAGCAATGACATAGATTTGGGAGACTTAGGTTTTCAGATTTATGTCTATAAAAATAACACTGATAAGGTAATTATACTCGATTCATTTTTAGAGTGTGGTCACTTGTTCTATGTTTATTTTTATACTGAAAACGGTCTGAAATTTTTAGGAAAAAGGGAAGTAACAATGATTGATGAAGCCAATTCAATAGAAAGAATAAAGGTAGATCGTTTTAAAGATGAAATTATTATTTCTGCTGGAGAGCATATTGATGATTTAAAATTTGACACAAACAAAGGTATAGATATAGCGATTAAAGCAGAATGATGTCTTATTCCCAGTAGTTTGACCGATTTAGGCTACCCTGATCGTCCGTCCGATTTTGTATATCCGTTAATTGAGTTATGCGTTTCTATGCAAGTTCGGGGATTTTTTTTATATTTTTGCGTTTTATTGCATATTTTGCTTTTTTATCTGTATCATTACGTACGATTAAGGGTAGCCAATGATCCTATTTGATTTTATAAAACTCGTATTGATTGCAACTGTCTTCTTATGGAGTGGAATACTCTATGGGCAGAATGATAGTAACCTGGTCAAAGGTACTGTGGTTGACCCCGAGATGTCACCTGTTGCCTTGGCTACAGTAGGGTTGTACAGCAGCAGTGGGGTATTGGTATCCAGTACAAACACTGATCATCTGGGAATTTTTCAGCTTCGGGGTAAAATCCCGGGTAAATATTTTATAGCGGTAAAACACCTTGGCTACCTAGATCATAGGAGCGCCCTATTTGACCTTGCTAATGGCAATCTGGGTACCGTAAAACTCTACCGACAGGAAAATAAATTGGAAGCGGTGACGGTCGAAGGCAAAAGAGCGGTGCTGACGGTTGATGGTGGCACCATTGTCTATCAGGTAGAAAATAGTATCGGAGCACAGGATATTTCGGCTTTTGACGCATTGAAAAGAGCTCCTGGGGTACAGATAGAAAATGAAGTCGATATTACGCTCAACGGTAAAAGCGGAGTGCAGATCTTGTTGGATGGGAGACAAACTTTTCTTTCGGGAAAGGAGCTCAACGATCTATTGAAGTCGATGTCATCGAATAATCTCCGATCCATCGAAATTGTCAATAGTCCTTCTGCTAAATATGATGCGAGCGGTGCTGCTGGTATTATTAATATCAAAACGAAGAAAAATCAGTTGAAGGGGCTGAACGGAAGTATAACAAGTGCCTTTGCTTATGGTGTAAGCCCGAAGCAATTGCAGAATATGACCTTCAATTACCGGGTGAATAAACTCAATGTATTTGGGAATTATAACCATACATTGGGCCATTACAATTACCTCTATGGGACTGATCGTAAGCAAAACGGCAAATCTTATGACAGCCATACGTTCGATGTGGACAAGCGCCAGAAAATGGGTGCTCAGGTGGGGATAGACTACTTTCTGAACGATAAAAATACAATAGGTTTTTTGACAAACGGTAATTTTATCTTCGGTGGTGGACTGACGAATACAGCTACGGCTATTGCAACACTTCCTTCAGTTGTATTTGAAGAATCTCTTGATGCAATCAACGATTACTATGGTCAGAGTACCAAGCGCTACAACTTTAATCTGAACTACAAATATGAAGATACACTTGGTCGTAGTCTAAATGTGGATTTGGACTACGGTCTTTTTGATAAATGGAATAAAAACCTACAATCGAATACCTATCGGGACAACCAGGGAAATGTCGTTGACGAAAATCTGTACCGCACGCTGAATAATATCGATATTGATCTAAAAGGGCTAAAGGTTGACTATGCTACGAAACTGTGGGACGGAAAATTGGAAGCAGGTGCCAAATATTCGGCTGTAGGCTCTAAAAACAATTCCCGGTTTTATCATGTCAGCCCCGTAAGTGATAGTCTCGATAATAGACGTTCCAATGATTTTCATTTTGACGAACGCATAGCCAGCGTATATCTTGACTATAAAAGAACTATCGGAGAATGGTCTCTCCAAGCTGGGCTACGGCTAGAAAATGCGAATTCCAAAGGTATTTTATTTTATCGGGAGCAAGGAAAGGATCTGGATGACCATATCAATAGAAATTTTACCAATCTTTTCCCCTTTTTATCTATCACGAGGCAACTGGCCAATAAACAGACAATTTCACTTTCATACGCCAAGCGTATTGAAAGACCAGCGTATCAGGATCTGAATCCTTTTGTTTATATGCTCGATGAACTGTCTTTCTGGAAAGGAAACCCGTTTTTGACCCCCTCACTGACCCAGCGGTTTTCCTTACTTTATTCCCTGAAAAGTTCGACGGTTGTCGGCTTAAATTATGCGTATACGGATCAATTGAATGCCAAGATAACGGATACATTGGAAGCTGATAAAATAATGATGATCAGCAAAAATGTGGGTACGCAAAAGCATTGGTCGCTATCCTTGACTCAGACGCTAACACCGAAACCTTGGTGGGATATTACCTTTAATGGGTTGATGTATTATATCCACAATGATGTTTCATTTGACCAGTACCAAAATCTCAATTTAAAGCAGACCGCGGGACGTGTTAGTCTGCTACAATCTTTTAAGCTGCCGAATAAGATGCGGTGCGAGATTTCAATGGTCTACAACTCCAAGCGGCTGAGTGGTGCAAATACGATCAGTAGACCGATAAGTCAACTAGATATTGCATTCCAAAAGAGTTTATTGAAGGATAAGGCGACACTTAGGCTGGCCGTAACCGATGTTTATAAAGGTAACCAGATTAAATACACGCAGAATTTACCCGGTTTGCAATCATCAAGCTACGGCTACTATGAGTCAAGACAGGTGCGTCTGAGTTTTGGCTATAGATTTAGCAGTGGGGCGGCAAAGGAACAACGTAGTCGAAAGTCAGCGCTAGAAAGTGAAAGTGGCCGAATACAGTAATGAAAAAATAAGGACGTCAATCACTTGGTGTACTGTCTAAATATTGTGTTCTTTTAGAGCTATTGAGAATGGATGTGTTACACATCCAAATGCTGAATTTTCAGGAACTTAATCGTAATACCCATCTGCCCGAGGTGGTACATATCATGGTGAATTAAACCCGTTAACAAATACTTATAATCGTGCGGAAAGGAGGTGTCAGCATGTGGGTAAGCAGTATGAAGGAAAGAGTCATCTTTTCCTTCCAGAAAAGAAATAATATTTTGCTGTGTTATATGAAGATCCTGCATTAGATTCTCCCAACCACGTTTTCTTAACTCATCATTGCTTCGCCAGTTTGCGGCATCGCTCATATCGAGTCCTCTTTGATTTCCTTTTAGGCGGCTTAAAACTTCCCGGCGCCACTCGATTAAATGTGATACTAACTCTGCTATGCTATGCATTGCGGGGATAGGACGTTCAAAAGCTGTCGTGCCATCCACCTGAGATAGCTTCTTTTCAAAATTTTCGTCGATCCAGAGATCAGCTGTTTCGACATCCTTTAATTGTTGAATATGATCTTTTATCAAAATATCATCCATGATTATCAGTTTTAGTTCTCTTTTTTATAAAGGAACAATTGCTGGATGGAGAAGGTTTAGGGTTTGGGGAAAATGATGCCGTTTTGGAAGCGGCTATCGCACAGTTGACAGGTGGATAAGTGACAACTATATTTAATATATTAAAAAAGCGCATCGTTATTGTTCGCTTTTGGTTAAATCTGATTGCTTTGTTTTGGTACCAGAAAAAGGTTAACAAAGATTATAAAACATTTTTTAGCTCGATCAGGTTAAAGTGATCATCATTTTTAAGGAAGTCTTTTAGTATGGCAGCAAAAGGATTGATGCGAGGGTAGTTTTTCTTTTTGCTAATAAGCCTAATCGCTTAGACGGATAATAACTTGCATATAACGAATGATAAAAAAGATGTACGGGATATCAATTTGCCACTGTGCCTGGTCTATGATCGCTGTATATTTAGGCGTAATTCTTTTTAGGTGGTGGACAATGAAATAACTTTTTAGCTATTTCTGATTCACATAATTTTACTGATCTGATAGATAAATATAGGTTAATTTTATGTTTATGTAGGTTATTTTAATATATTGATTATTAGTTATTTCAGTTGTAATTGTAGTTGCGTTTAGTTGTGAAAGAGTTATCTGTATTGAGCTGCAATATCCTGATGGCGAATTTAAAATATTACAACCAAGAATTCGGAAATTCCTATTTACAATTGAAACCCTTAGATAGGGCTGAAGTAGTGGGTAGTAAGGAGATCAAAGTGGAAATACTGATAGATGAAAATTTGATCAAGTTTGCCGTCACAGAGGTGACAATGACAGAAGCCACTGCTTTGATAAAATACTATTTTGAGCTCGATGAAATCGGTAATATAGATTCCTGTGGGGTCGGATATCCATAGCGGATTAGTCGTGATAAATTTAGTGTCTGCAGATGTTTTATTTGTATTGTTATTGTTTGTAGTTTAATATGTTATATTGGTTATATAAATTAAAAGTATAGTGCTAAAAACAGGTGCTTATAACCATTGGTTATGGTTGTTTTTGGAGTAATCCGATATGTTTTAAGCAGAGATAGGCTGTCATGGGGAGAGGCCAATCGGTAGGAGAAAATGAATTTCGACTAAGCTTGGATGCATTGTTGTGGTGCACGAAGCTACCAGACAATGGACGCAGTATTGATGGTGTAAAAGGAGGTATTAAGGTCGTAGCGGAACTATTAGGTCTATTCCTTGGATCAGGTTGATTACGGAGAAAAGTTGTGTACAGGCGATATTTTGGCTATCAGAGGAGGACAGTATCAGTTTTATCGAAATGGTCAAAAAGAGCCTTCGATATCAGATGTAGTATAAAATAATATCAGCTGTGCATCGGATATTGAATGTGTTCCAGCTGTTTAGTAATCAATCTAATGTGGGAAAATACGGTTTTTATGTATTATAATTAATTTATTCATAGGTCATTGTCTTGTTTTTGGTTAAGTTTTAGTGATGGTTGGTGTTCTCGGTATGTAAAGGCAGACTGACTGGTTGTGCAACCCGATGATACTGACTAAAAGTAATCTGCGCTTGATCTGTGGATGTGGGGTTGAGCGGAAACTCTCCATTGGTAAATGTCCTATTTCGCTTTTGGGCTATGTAGCTTTCTAAGTCGAGGTTTGCTATTTCCGCAGTATCTATTCAAAAAATCCGTTCTACGGACAAATTCCTCCTTTAGACGGATTCTGTCTAGCTTCCTTAACGATACCTTTGCAACATATTTATGTTATTTAGAATAATTCTTGATATGCTTTACACTACAAAAATTAAATGGTCATTTGTTGCTAGCATACTGGCGGCGGTATGTTGGATTATTGGAGATATGTTTGTCGCGGGTTTTGATGTAGATCCTTCGGAATATCCACTTTTTTCGGAGACTTATGCGGATCAGGTGGACGTGGGTATTGCGGTACTCATGCTGAAAGGGTCGAGCGCACGCCTCATGTTTGGTGCACTGATTGCCTCGATGACGGCTACTTTGTTCCTGCCGGGCGTATGGTTAGCCTATCAGTATTTTCAGGACAAATCCAGGTGGTATGCCTGGGGAACTTATTTTGTGTTGATAGTCAGTGTTATGCTGATGCCCCTCGGTCATGCGGACTTTTATTATACGGGTGAAATATACAAAGCAATATACCATACCGATCCGGTAGCTCATCAATATCTGTTGGAGACAGCCTCGGGCTTTACGAAGGTACTGTATATTGCTTGGGGGACGGCTATTGTGGTGTTGATGGTAGGTTGGCTACTGTTTTCGATACTGGTTTTTATGCGGAAGACACAATTGCCCCGCTGGGCAGCCTTTATCAGTCCTGTTTTTATCACCATCTATCAGTTGCCCTTGAGATTCCTACCCTCGTCTGTACTGAAGGGCTGGTTGCTCGCTGCGGGATTTAATATTGCATACCTGATTTTTTTTATCTTGTTGTGGCTACTTTTCAAAAAAACCGCGGCACAAGAGACGGTGATAGATTCTTAACCTACATTAACTTTTTAGCTTAAACTAGGTTATTGGTTTATACTGCTTTGTTGGCGTAAATTTGGATATACAAAATCGAACAGCAAGCAAGCAAGCAAGCAAGCAAGCAAGCAAGCAAGCAAGCAAGCAAGCAAGCAAGCAAGCAAGCAAGCAAGCAAGCAAGCAAGCAAGCAAGCAAGCAAGCAAGCAAGCAAGCGGAGTGTATTCGATGATGTATGGATTCAAAAGATAGGAGTATTAAAAATGAAAAAATCAATTGAAAAAATCTTCCCTCGACCTGCACAGCCAGGTATGGTAGGTGACGGATTCCGTGTGTACAATATGGTTCCCGGTAACGGGATTACCAAAAGACGGATGAGTCCTTTCCTCTTATTGGATTTCAATGCGGAATTTGATTTTGGTCCATCAGATCATATTCGTGGGGTAGATGTTCATCCGCATAAAGGTTTTGAAACCGTGACTATAGCCTATAAAGGAAGTGTGGCGCATCATGACAGTTCGGGTAACAGCGGGGTGATCAATCCCGGGGATGTTCAATGGATGACAGCTGGAGCAGGAATATTGCACAAAGAGTATCACGAGGAGAATTTCTCCAGAGCTGGTGGTCCTTTTGAAATGGTGCAGCTTTGGGTTAATCTACCTGCAAAGGATAAGTCTACGGAAGCGCATTACCAGGGCATTACTGCAGATCAGATGGGCAAAGTACAGTTGCCTGAAGATGGCGGTATTGTTAATATCATAGCTGGTATATTTCAGGATACAAAAGGACCAGCCGAAACTTATACTGCAGTCAATCTCTTTGATATTAAATTAGAAAAGGGTCATCAGACAGCATTTACTGTTCCCAAATATCACAATTCCGCCATTCTGGTTGTCAATGGAGAAGCAGAGGTCAATGGACAGTTGGCCAAAGAACATAGTTTTGTGCTGTTTGAAAACGATGGTGAAGAAATCGTGATCAAGGCCAATGAGCAAGCTGTCTTACTGTTTATGAGTGGAGAACCTATTGACGAACCTATTGTAAGCTATGGCCCTTTTGTAATGAACACACAAGAGGAAATCTATCAGGCTTTCGAGGACTTCCAGGCTGGTAAATTCGGTACACTTGAATAGTCATTGATAGAAAACCACTGTACTACTTTCTGCTAAAAATGATTGCTGAATATAAATGTCGGTTTATAGATTAAATCATGAATTTCCCCTGAGTCTAAAAGCTCAGGGGATTTTTTTTGAATAAGGTTCTCTTTACAACAAGCCGTTCAGTTTTTTTTATCGATAGATCTGGTATTTCAATAGCGACTAATACAATTTCTTGTTTTAGGCGAACGGTAGATAACCCCGTAAAAAGTAAGCTCAAAAACAAAAAGGTGGTTGGTCTAAGCAGAGGGATCGAACATAAAAGCGAGAAGGTTATATGCGTAACATGGGATAAAAATATACCAATAGCGGCAGGTAATTCCTGAGGTCTTTCCTCAGGATTTTCAGTGCTTGTTGGATGCGGTAGTCGACAGTTTTGGGCGACACCCCTAATTTTAGCGCAATCTCTTTATAGGTGAGATTCTCAAACCTATTCAATTCAAAAGCCTCACGAAACGAACTGGGCAGATTGGCGATCGCTTTATCGATCTTCTCTTTTAGTTCCTTTTCAAAATAGAGATCCTGGCTCGATTGTTCGAATCCGCTCAGCTGGCTTAATTCATAAAAAGAACTTGCTTTCGTCTTTTCCTTTTTGATCGCTGTCAGACAACGGTTGCGTACTGCGGCAAACAGATAGCTTTTTAGGGAAGTACTAAAATAGAGGTTCTCGCGGTTGTTCCAGAGCCACAGCATCAAGTCTTGTACATTTTCTTGAGCATCAGCTAATTCCACATATTGCTTGCCATAAGCCAATAGCGGGGCATAGTACTTTTTGAAAATGGACTCGAATGCGTATTTATCTCCTTTAACCAGATTTTCGACGAGGATCTCGTCGCCTAAACTCGTATTCATAAAAAAATAAAAAAAATTTTAGGACATACTCCCCTTAAATAGTCATCCTTTAAAATCATTGTAAAAATGCATAAAAATGATGAATATATAGAAACTCTCCTTTTGAATTTTATTAATAATAATTTAACAGCGGAGGAAGATGAGGTTTTGCGGGTTTGGTTATTGGAATCGGAAAACAACCGGGATAAAGCACGTGCCTTCTGTGAATTTTACCAGCAGATCGATGCCTATACCACTTTGGAAAGTACGGATGTTGATCGAGCATTTGAAAAAACGACCAGAGAAATCAGCGAATTTAGGCCGGTTCGATCGCTTAGCTACCTCCGGATACTCCAACGTGCTGCAGCTGTACTGTTTATTCCACTGTTGCTGGTTCAGTTGTATCAATGGTACAACAACCGTTCTGGTTCTGAAGCTTGGGTTACCATGAGGACCAATCCAGGAATGGTAGCTTCAATACGATTGCCAGATAGTTCAACGGTGTGGTTGAATGCAAATACAGTGATCAGCTATCCACAGAAATTCAATAAAGAGCGCCTTGTCAAACTGGATGGTGAAGCATTTTTTGATGTGACAAAAAATCCTGAAAAGAAATTTAAAGTACAAACTCCTGCGCAAGCGGCTATTGAGGTATTGGGAACCCGTTTTAATGTAGATGCCTACCATACGGACTCGACTGTGCGGGCAACGCTCGAAGAGGGTAGTGTACGATTTAATTACCAATCCAATACTGGGTCTAAATCTTTGCTGTTAAAACCAAGCCAAACCATTGTTTATAATATCAAAAATCAGTCAATAGTGCCCAATGCTCTAAATGAAAAGACCCTGACCTCTTGGAAAGATAATCAAATCGTGCTCAAGAATACAAGTCTGACCGAGTTACTGACGATTATATCCAAGCGGTTCAATGTTAAGTTTAATTTAAAATCGGCGAAACTGAACGAGGAAAGATTTACGGGTGTATTCGATTCACAACAACTGATCACCGTATTGGAGCATATCAAAATATCTTCACGCATCCAATATACTATCATCAATGATGGTAGCAAAACTGATGGTTCGATTACTGTGGAACTCAATAAATAAGTCTTTTTACTATGTAAACAATAAAATTCTACTTATACAATTTATTAACCATTATCATGAACAAGTTAAGATTAAAACTGATCTTATTGGGGCTTGGAATCTCTGCATTCCAATTTGTCCAAGCACAGCAGAAGTCACTGACTTTGTCTGTCAGCAACAAAAGTATGCAGACAATCCTAGATGAAATCGAAAAGAAATCCGGTTTTCGATTTTTTTACAACAACAATCAGATTGACACCAAGCGTAGTTTTTCGGTAAATGCCAAGGGTGAGGATATCAATGCGGTGCTTGAGCGACTTTTTAAGGGTACAGAAATCAGCTACCGTATTATGGAGGGGAATATTATCCTTTCGGTAAGGGAAAAATCAAGCGTTACAAAATCGGAAGGGCAACAGCAGCTAATCACGGTTAGTGGTGTCGTACTGGATGAATCACAGAAACCCTTTTCTAGTGCAACCGTAACTCAAGGCGAGCGTAAGACTAGTACAGATCAGGAAGGGAAATTTACAATCCGCGTTCGCACAGATCAGAATCTGTTTGTCAATGCAATTGGTTTTGAAAGTGTGGAGTTGAGCCCCTCAAGTTCACATGTACTCCGTGTTCAGTTGAAACCGGGAAACCAAGCTCTGAATGAGGTGGTAGTGACCGCTTTAGGGGTAAAACGTGAAAAGAAAGCACTGGGTTATGCTGTCCAAAAAGTAGACGGTGGGGCGTTGACCTCGGCCAAAGGGGTAGATGTGGCTACTTCGTTGACGGGACGTGTGGCTGGTCTGAATATTAAAAATAGCACCGAGTTTAATACTACGCCGACAATTGAACTGCGTGGACGTACACCACTGATTGTAATTGATGGTGTAGCGTCGCAATTTGTCAGTCTACGAGATGTCCCAGCAGATGATATAGAAGATATCAGTGTACTGAAAGGTGCGACAGCTGCAGCTTTATATGGTAGCAGAGGTAGCGGTGGTGCAATTATGATTACAACCAAAAAAAGTAAAGGGAAGGGATTGGATGTACAGCTCAATAGCAGTACCATGTTTAATGCAGGTTATCTGCGGAGACCAGAGGTTCAGACGTCTTATAGCACCGGCCAAGGAGGTAAATATCAACCGGGAAGTTATGTATGGGGTGATAAACTGGATATCGGAAGAATGGCAAAGATCTATAATCCCTATACCTATCAAATTGAGGATGCTGAATTACGATCTGTGGGAAAGGATAATCTGAAAAATTTTCAGCAGCAGAGCTTTATTACCAATAATAATATCAGTATCGCTCAACGAGGTGAAAATGGCGGCGTCAGAGCTTCCTTTACGCATGTGTATAATAAAGGCCAGTATGAAAATAACAAGCTGAACAAGATGACCTATGCGGTATCAGGTGATATGACGGCCGGAAAATTTAGATTTGACGGAGGGTTGAACTATAATAAGCGATACTACCCAAATATGGGAGCCACAGGATATGGTGGTGGTGGGATTCTCTACAACCTCACGGTTTGGTCAGGTACCGAATATGATATTAGGGATTATAAGAATTACTGGGTAACACCTCATGAAAAGCAGAACTGGATGGATGCTTCCTGGTATGATAATCCGTATTTTATTGCAAATGAGATTGTACATTCCAATGATTATAATATTTTAAATGGTTATCTAAATACTGAGTTTAAAGCAAATGATTGGTTAACGATCACTGCACGCTTGGGATCAGATATGTATTCACAACTCGACCAATACCGAAATCCAATTGGTGCGGTTGGGGGATGGAATAAATTAGGCTATTTTTCGAACAACCGTCAGGGAGGTTATAGTGTCAATGGAGATTTAATGGCAACAGCGAAGAAGCAATTTAATCAATTTGCTCTTGAGGGATTTCTCGGTACAGGTTTAAATTATCGAAATAACGATAGTCAAAACGGAACAACTTCGGGGGGATTAACTATTCCGGGATTTTACTCTTTGCGGGCTTCGGTAAATCCTGCTACCACGAGCTCAAGTCTAAGCCGCCGTCAGGAGAATGCTGTTTATGGACGGTTGACGGCTTCCTGGAAAAATGCAGTATTTGTTGAGGTAACAGGACGTAACGATTGGAGTTCTACATTGGATAAAAGCAATCGTTCATTTTTCTATCCTTCGATATCATCTAGTACAGTCTTGTCGGATTTAATAAAATTGCCTGATGCGTTCAGTTTCTGGAAAGTACGAGGCTCATGGGTCAGAACAAAAACGCCACCTGGGATCTATGATATCAACCAGCAATATACAATTACCAGCGATGTATGGCAGGGACTTGGAACTGCTGTATATCCAACGGTTTTGAGGAATGCGGCTATCAAGCCAGTAACAATAGATACTTGGGAAGTCGGAACAGGAGTTAACTTCTTGAAAAATAGGATACAATTGGATATTACTTATTATAATGCCTTAACATTTAATCAACAACGTAATGCTGCTGTTAGTTCAGCCACTGGTTTTTCGCAGACACAGATTAACATCAAAGAGGATTTACGAAGAAAAGGAATCGAAATTATGTTAGGTGCAGATATTATAAGAAATCAGGATTTCAACTGGAGCTCTAAAATCAATTGGTCAAGAGATCGTTATACCTATGATCGGGTAGATCCAGATTATTCAACGGACAGACCTTGGGTAAAAGATGGTGCGCGATGGAACTGGGTGGGCGTTAATGATTGGGAAAGGGATCCTAGTGGTAATATTATCCATTATGGCGGATTACCAAGAGCCAGTGCCTACCAGACTGTTGCTGGATATAATGAGGCGGACTTTATCTGGGGTTGGTCAAATACTTTTTCATACAAGCAGTTTACGTTGAACCTATCTTTTGATGGCCGTGTGGGGGGGATCACACATAGTGTGACCGACCAGGCTATGTGGAATTCGGGCAGTCATCCCGATAGCGACAACGAGTACCGGTACGATATGGTGGTCAATGGCAAAAACAACTATGTGGGACAAGGTGTGAAGGTGATTTCCGGTTCTGTTGATTATGATTCGTATGGTAATATCACCAGAGATGACCGTGTATTTACTGCTAATGATGTCGCGGTTTCTTATGAAAACTATCAAATGCGCATGGCTCCCTATATTGGTAGCCCAAGGTCACAATTTATGTTTTCGCAAACTTTTGTTAAATTAAGAGATCTGAGCCTGGAATACCGCTTGCCGGCTTCCTGGTCTCAGAAAATTAAAGCGAAAAATACATCTGTAGGTTTGGTCGGACAGAACTTGTGGATGTGGACCAAAGATTTTAAATATTCGGATCCCGATGTAGGTTTGGACAATCTAAATTCAGCATCTATCCGCTACATTGGTATGAATCTAAAACTTCAATTCTAATTTAATCTGAAGCATCATGAAACAAAAAATAAATAAACTATTTGTGCTTGCATTCGCTGTCGGCACGACAGTATTTGCTTCTTGCAATAATTTCGAAGAGATCAATACAGACCCGAATGGGTCAACTCAGGCATCGAGGCCACTGTTGGCTACGAATATTATTTTGGATCTAACCTCCAGCAGTATGGGCAAACCTTTTTATGCCAACCAGCTGGTGTCCAAAAGTCTCGCTTGGGGTGAAAGTGCCGATGGTAACCAGTATAATTATTTCGATCGGTCAGGATTGAATGGCTACAGTACTGTTATCAATGGTAACAAAATGTTGGATTTAACTACAGAAGCCAATCGGCCAGCTTATGAGGGTCTGTACTATTTCTCTAAAGCCTATCAACTATTTTATTTGACTATGACTTTGGGAGATATTCCCTATTCGGAGGCATTTAAGGGAGAGATAGGAGTATTGAAGCCCAAGTACGATACACAGAAAGAAGTGCTTTTGGCAATTTTAAATGACCTGGACCGATCTTATGAGGCTTTTGGTAAGGGAGTCAAGCTGGAGGCTGATCCAATTTTTAAGAGTGATCCGGGCAAATGGCGAAAGACTGTGCGGGCTTTTCAGCTTAAAGTATTGATGCATTTGTCTATTAAGCAGTCTGATAATGATTTAAAGGTGATCAGCCGCTTTCAAAACTATGCGAAATCGGATTTGATGACCTCCAGTGCGGACAACTTTCAACGCAGCTATTCCAATAATGCCAAAGAATATTATCCAATTTATTTTACTCGGCTTAATCATAATCCATATGCGATGTTGAGTTATCTAATCGTTGATAAATTGAAAGAAAGCTCAGATAACAGATTGTATTACTTTGCCAAACCGGCAAAAAGCGAAACGGATAAACAGGTACCAGTCAATAGTCCGGATGCTTATCTAAGCGTTGATCCTTCAGCGTCATTTGATGTGATCAGCAAAAGATGGTCTTCTGGTCAATTCTCGGGAATTAATGCACGTTATACGCAATTGCCTAGCGGGGAGCCTATTGTTAAGTTAGGTTATGCTGAACAGCAATTTATCCTGGCAGAAGCTGCCTTGCGTGGCTGGATTCCAGGCCAGGCTAGTAGCTACTACAATGAGGCTATCCGTGCGAGCATGCTATTTGTGGCCGATAATACACCGGATGTTGCGGAATATCACCATAATAAAAAGATTGATGCTGCCAATATACAAGCTGTGCAAAACCATCCGTCAAACCTTTTGACTGGAAACTTTGAAACAGATTTGGAGAAAATTATGTATCAGAAATATCTGTTGTCTTTTATGCAGCGTGAATGGGAGTCGTATTATGACTATAGACGTACAGGATATCCGAAATTTCCGATTAATCCGAATACGAATCAGAATATTACGAATACAAAAATGCCGATGCGCTGGATGTACCCAAACTCAGAATTTGATACCAATAGGGAGAATGTGGATGCGGCGATACAACGTCAGTGGGGTGGTGTAGACAATGTAGACAAAATCATATGGTTGTTACAAAAATAAGATAGGAGTTGTGCCAAAGTCTTTGGATATTTGAAGATTGGACTTGCCTTAGTTCACTAGGGCAGGTTTTATAAACTGATGTGTTACCATATACCATATAGATGAAAATAGGAAGATTTATAATGTTGCTACTGCTACTCAGTATAGGACAGATCATAGCCGCCAAGGGGAAAACCGAGTTAAAAGTGCTGCAGATCAATATCTGGCAGGAGGGGACGGTTGTACCCAATGGATTTCCGGCTATTGCGGATGAAATCATAGACAAGAATGCTGATATCGTGCTTTTTAGCGAGGTACGTAATTACAAGGGAACAGATTATATCCAGCGGATATTAGCAGAATTAAAATCCAAAGGGGCAAGCTATTTTGGTAAGTCAAGTGATGAAAAGCTGGATGTTGGATTGATCTCTAAATTTCCAGTGGCGGACCAACACGCACTGTATGGTAAAGATAGCGGGATGGGAGGTGTGTTGAAAAGTAAGATCAAAGTTGGCAACCGCGATTTCGTCTTTTATTCTTTACACCTGGATTATACCAATTATGCCTGTTACCTACCTAGGGGATATGATGGAGTAACCTGGAAGAAATTAGAGAACCCAATTACAGAGGTGTCTGCAATTGTAGAAGCCAATCGTAAAAGTAAAAGGGATGAAGCGATACGTGATATTATACACGATGTGGACGGGGAGAAGCAATCTCAATCTTTTATTATTGCGGGCGATTTTAATGAGCCTTCACATTTGGACTGGACTGTAGCGACAAAGGATTTGTTTGACCATCGGGGGGCCGTGGTGCCTTGGGACTGTTCGGTTCTATTAAACAAAGCAGGGTTTAAAGATAGTTTTCGTGTGCAGTATCCCAATCCGGTAAGTCATCCTGGGTTTACCTATCCGGCGTTCAATCAAGATGTCCCTATTGATAAGCTGGCTTGGGCACCTAAAGCTGATGATCGGGATAGGATAGACTATGTCTATTATCGCAGTAAGCAACCATTAAAAGTGGTGAAGGCGAGGATTGTGGGTCCTGTGGAAACGGTGAAATATGCTAAAAAGCAGGAAAAAGATAGCGAAGATGAATTTTTGCTTCCAAAAGGAATATGGCCTACAGATCATAAAGCCCTGTTAGTGACTTTTAGCTTTTAGGAGAGAAAAGTTAATTGCACTGCCTGTGGATTGAATACAGTGCTAAAGGAATACAGGGGATTTTGCACGGCATAAGAAGCACGGACAGGTTTTTAGCAACAGGTCTGTGCTTCTTTTTTGGTGGGCTGGTTTCTTGTGGGGTATGAGGGTAAGCCAACAGTAAAAATCGAACCTTTATTAGGAATGCTCTGAATATTGACTGTCCCTTTATTGCGTTCGATCAGATCTTTGCATAATACGAGCCCTAAGCCCGATCCGGGTTCATCTTCCGTACCAAATGATTTATGCTGGATTACATTAAACAACAAGGCGGATTTGGAGGGATTAATTCCAATACCCTCATCTTGGATATGAATGTGTGTATGGATTTCATTTCTACTGCAATAGATGCTTATCTTTCCAGCCACGTAGCTAAATTTGATGGCATTACTAATAAGGTTGCGTAGTATGATGGACGTGTGATCCTTATTGGCGAAGATATGTGTTCCTTCGGTGATATCAATTTCTATCTTGAGTTGTTTTACCTGTATCTGATCAGCAAATAATGTCATGATTTCGCGAATCAATGGTTCGATCAGCACTAAAACAGCTGGGCTGGTAATCCCACGCATGCTGCTACTTCCCCATTGCAGAAAGTCGTCCAGTGCCTGGTTTTGATGCACAATCTGTTGATAAAGTTGTTGTATATATTCTCTAGATACGGTATTGTTAAGTATTTGGTCGCGAAGCATCAACACCAATGCTTCCAAACTAGCAAATGGACTTTTGATATCATGAGCGATGATGGAAAATATTTTTTCCTTATCGCGATTCATGGATTCCAGTTTTCTACGCTGGTCTTCAATCTTCTCCATATTGTTGTAAATAATCTGGAGGAAGGAGTTTACAGCGATTACAATAAAAGCAAGTGCATTGCTAATGTTGAAGATCACTCTCAGCCTGGGAACACGTTGGACAACAGGAACAATTGTCGGAAGGAAATAGAGCAATGCAATGGCGAAAGAGGTAGCAAGACAGAAAAAAATATGGACACGACGGTCGTCATAGAGCAACATGGATGCAATCAGGGTGCATAATAGAAAATATTCTCCTCCATTTTTAAACAATATCGCTCCCAAAAGAAAAAAGATGAAATTGCTGATTAATAACATCGCTTTCGCAAAGTTATGTTTACCATCGTATTGTAGAAAGAGTACCGAAATAGAACAGATGGTATTGGATAGGTTGATCGTCGACAGCAAGTAACGTTTGTCGATGATATTAAGGATAAAAAAGCAAAGCGTTGGCAATAAACAAAGTATGGCAATCAAGTTGACCATCTGTATCCTTTTGAGGTCGATATAGGACATATCCGGACGGGTACCGATATTAGTGAGTATATTCCAATATCTTCGGATATAGTTCATAGTTTTATTTAATCTGCTAGTGAATATTAATCCGCTAAATTAACATAAATAAGGTTTTGTAGTGTGATGTTTAGCGAAAAAAATCTTCGCAATACTTTAATTGATAGATGGCTGGGGTACCTCTGATGGATGATCATGATACAACTGATTTAAGACTTCGGTTGAACAGCCTTAAATCAGTTTTAGAATTGATAGAGACTAGCTATTTTCTGCATGTAACCAGACTACTTTTTGATCTGATTCATGTTGTTGACCAATAATGTTGCGGTAGAGCTCTGGTCTTCGCGCGCTGATATAGCGATGTCCACCAGCCTGTATCAGTTTTTCGGGTGTTATTGTAGCTATGACAAAGCTATCGTCAAATGTACGGCATTCAGCGAGAATATCCCCGAAAGGATCTAAGACCATTGAACAACCGTTTTTTAACTGATCGTCATCCATTCCGATAGGGTTTGAAAATACAGTATATACCGCATTGTCATAGGCCCTAGCAGGCAACCATTTCATTAGCCAGCTCCGTCCTTTCATTCCATCAAACTCCAAACGCAAGGAGGTTGGGTCATTTTCACGATTATGCCAGAGCTGAGGATCTACAAAGCCCGCTCCGGGTCTAGATGAAGGTGTGCACATGGTCACATGTGGCATAAAGATAATATCAGCTCCCAATAATTTTGTCGCTCGTACGTTTTCAATGACATTATTATCGTAGCAGATCAAAATACCACATTTCCATCCTTTGATCTCAAATATCGTATAATCTTGACCTGCGCTCAGGTAAGGATTTATGAAGGGATGTAATTTGCGATGTTTGGCAATTAAGCCATCTTTGTCGACGCAGATATAAGGCTTATATAAATTGTCATTTTCATCTTTTTCAAATAAACCAGCAAGAATGGTAATATTGTATTTGGCGGCTATCTCGATCAACTTCTGGGTGCTCTTACCTTTCGGAACGAGTTCGGCAATATTGAGCATCTGCTGTTTATCTAAATTTCTTGCAAAGGTATAACCTGTAATGGAGCATTCGTGAAAGGCAATCACATCAGCACCTTGTGTTGCGGCCTGTTGCGCAAGGGTCTCGATGATTGCCAGATTATAGGCTTTATCCGCACTTTTATGCTCAAATTGTGCTGTAGCAATTTTTAATTTGTCCATATTTCTTTCATTGATCTATTGACAAATCTACTTGTAAGTGGTTAAGATAAATTGTACAAACCCGACAAACGATCGGGCAAGGCTTGAAACTCCATAAAATTGATTGCCAGTCTGCTTGTATTGTTCAAGTATATGGATGGTGTAAAACCGGTATATTTTTTAAATGTCCTGATGAGATGAGATTGATCAAAATACCCACTTTCGTAGGAGATCGTCGTCAGTGTGGTATCATCAGCTTTATTGCGAAGCAACTTCAAAAAGAAATGGAGCTGGACAATGCTTACGAATTTTTTTGGACTCATACCGACCTGTTCGGCAAATATCCGTTCCATGTGCCGCTCAGTATAGCCGCTGTGTTTGAGTAGTTCTTCAACAGAGAGGAGTCCGTTATGGTCGGTAATATATTTTAATACATTGGAAAATGAGGTTTGACCTAGCGATTTGTTTTGAATGGCGAGTGTATAAAAGAAGGTATTTAATGCATTTAATTTGGCTGTTGGATGGTTGCGGTACATGAGCTGATCATAAAGCCGTTCTGCGGACTGTCCAAAGATATCCTGTAAGCCAATGATTTGATCTTTTAGCTCATATGCCGGTACACCCAGCAATTTGTAGAGACCATCAGGTTGGAATACAACAATAATAAAGGAAATCCGTTCGATCAGACAGAGATCTTTAAAATGACTGATCTGACCGTACAAAAATGATTGGGGGAGATGATCGCTTTGGTTGATGGATAAACGGCCTTGATTCAAAAGAAATACGATTCCTGTATTTCCATCAGAGAACAAGCGTAGCGTTTTTTGCGAATCAGCAGCACTTTCCAAAAAAAGATAGTGCTTGATGTAAGGCAATAATTCTTTTGACGGGAGTATCTGCATGATCTAATCCGTGAATTGATGTATACCAAATGTACGTATTTCCTGTTGTATGAAAAATTAAAAATGATTTGATATTTAGCGTTATCTGTCGTCTCAATTGAGGTTTCTGATCGCGTTAAGGTAGACCGGCGTGTATTGAATCAACAGCTTAAGGAGCTGGAGCACGACGGAATACTTCGCAAAGAGGTCTTTAAAGAGCTGCCACCCCGGGTGGAATATACCCTGACACCACTAGGTAAAAGTCTGGTGGAGGTACTCTGGAAATTAAATGACTGGGGGGAATCGCTTTTAGTTGAGAAGAATGATTCTCACTGTTAAGAGCCTGCTCATTCTATGAGCAATAAGTGGGGCATATTGCTCCAATACATCAGTTATTTAGTTCCTATAGTCCTTACCACAATCCATACAGCCAGCTACAAAATTGCAATTTATTCCTTCTTGGATTGGCGGGATTTGATTTCTTGGTTGATCTGTATATTATTCACATAGATCGGTATAAATACACAAAATAAGGAAGCTGCAATACCTGAAAGAGCATATTTTTTTGTTTTAAATGAGAGGTAGACCAAAACCACGATAGCTATAAACATGACAATGCCAAAAGATATCATAACTCCAATGGACTGTTTTTTCTTTTTGTTTAACTCCTCGCTGGTCAATTGGGATAAAACTTTATTCTCTGGCATGGTTCAATTGTGTTAGGATTTATAAAAAAGGGTTATATAACTCTCTTGTTAGAAACAAATTTAAATAAATTTTTGACCCTGTAAAGTTATTTTTTGATGCAGCTAGTAAAGTTAGATAAGGGCTGCTTTGCGAGAGGGAATCTTTGTTTTGACCAAAATCTAATGGTATATGTGATCGAAGGAGATGAAAAAGTAAAAAATTATCAAACGCTTGGGCAATTTAGTTGTTCTTTTAATTAACTGGTCTTGGAGCCAAATGTTATGAATTTTTATTTAGGTATTCATAATAGCAATGGCCTAATAGGAAATAGTATCAATAACCATAAAAAAAGGAAGAAATGAAATCAGCAAAATACATTGTGCTCAGTTTTCTCGAAAGCCTGAATAAAGAAGATTTTACGGCTGCATATGAATTATTGGATAGTGACATGGTCTTCGAGGGTGTGCTTGGGAGTAGGCATACTGCGGATCATTATATTGCGGATATGAAGAAAATGAAGTTTAAATACAATATTAAAGAAGTAATGACAAATGGTAATCATGTGGCTATCTTCTATAACATTGATATGGGTGGAATGGAGATCTTTAGTGCAGGCTGGTATCAAGTAGAAAATGAGCTGATCCTGAAAATAAAGGTTGTCTTTGATCCACGGCCACTTCTGAAAGATAAATAGCTTTACTCAGGAGTGCGTGGATCCAAACTCCTGAGTAAAGCTATTCGGCCCTTCGTTTGAGATCTTCGGCGGCACCTGTTTTACGTGACTGTCCTGTTTTGGTGGATCCAAAATTATAGCTATAGGACAACATCACAACTCGGGGCTCTCTTCTAGTCTTAAAATTTTCTTTGTAATCATTGTAGACGGTCACCCCCTTTATAGTATTGCTGTTGAATATATCACTTACGGCGAGCTTCAGAGTGTTTTTGTCCTTAAATTTCTTTTGCAACCCGATATTGAGATACCAATAAGGGTCAATATGGGCGAAGGCGTATACCTCGGTAGCTTTATAATTGGCCGCTAATTCGGCAACGAAATTTTTACCCAATTTAAGCGTATGGATGCTATTCATATCGAAGGTGAAATTACCAATATTATTGATCTGTGTCCCTGAAACGTTTCCTGTATATGAACCGTAATAAAAGTTCGCGCTGTTGTTTATATCCCACCAATTGGTCGGCTTGATCGGTAGAATGAGATTGAGGGAGTAATAGGAAGCTGATTTCAGGTTCTCTTCTGTCTGAACGGTGATGTTTTCTCCATTTTCGATTACGGGTTTTATGACAGTCGTAATATTGTTGCTTATTTTGCTATAACTCAGGGTGGCTATATATCTACTTTTGAAACTATAGGTGAGTTCGTAATTTTGCGATGTTTGTGCATTTAGATCGGGGTTGCCAACGCGATATGTTGTCGCATTAATATAGTATTTAAAGGGGTTGAGTTGTTGATAATTGGGACGGTTGATGCGACGGCTGAGATTGACTTCGAGATTATGGTCTGTTGTGAAATCATAGGAAAAAATGGCACTTGGAAATAGCTGAGTGTATTGCCTTTTATTAATTTGTGCAGTGGTTAGCTGTGTTCCTGTAACATCGGTTTTTTCAACACGTAGACCTAATACGGTTTTCAGCTTATTCCATTTTTTTGACACATTACCATAGGCTGCGTAGATGTGCTCCTGGTAGATGTAATGATTAGATTTATTGGTGTCCCGTACTGCCGGCGATGTACTATGATCGTAAAATTCAATATCGTTATCTGATTTAACGTAACTCGTTTTAACGCCAGTTTCCAGTTTGAGGTTTTTAGGGAAGATCTTAATCCAGTCGCTTTTTAGCGCATAAATATTCAAACCACCATCAGTTTTTCCTCTTAAGATATAGGGTATACCTATAGGTTCACCATCGTTGTTGCTGGTTTTGGTATCAAAACCTTGGTTTGATGTATTGACATAGCGAATGAAATCTATATCTGTGCTAAGTTCAGAACCAAGAGTATCCATGCTGTATTTATGGTTGAGATTAACAGAGATATTTCTCAAGGTATTGTTCGTTTGACTTAACGTGGCGGTATGACTGAGTGGTTGATCGTTGGGGGCTAGGATAGCCGTTTTGCTATTCCCACGTGGTTTAAAGATATTACTTGTGAAGCTGACAGATGCACCCAACACGTTTTTGTCAGTTAGATTATAATCGAAGCCGATTTTACCATTATGGTTGCGGGTATTGAATTTAAAGAAATTGTCCTGTAGGTATGTTTTCTCTAAATTGCCTTCCGTGTAAAACTTTCGATCGATCATAAGCTCGTTAAATGCTTCGCGATAAGCAAAATTATAATTGGCAAAGAGATTGAGCTTATTATTGCGATGGTTGATATTAAAACTGTTGTTATTTTTAACGTATCTACCTGCACCTAATGCTGTAGAAAAGCTTCCGTTGGTTCCCTTATTTGTTCCTTTTTTTAGTTTTATATTGATAATGGCAGTTCCGGCTGCGTCATATTTTGCAGATGGGTTGGTAATGAGTTCAATTTTGTCAATCGCAGATGCGGGGAGGCCGCGGAGGTAATTGGCTAGTTCATCGCCGGTAAGTGGTGAGTTTTTCCCATCAATCTGTATCAAAATATTGTTTTTTCCCCGCAGAATAACGTTGTCATTCCCATCTATTGTAACACCAGGTGCTTTTCCCAGTATTTCTAGCGCAGATCCACCCGTATTTTGAAGGCTGCTTTCCACATTTAAGATCATTTTACCATCATGTCGTTCAATAAAAGGGCGTGATTTGTTGATGACGACGGTCTCCAGTCGTTGTTCGTTTATCCGAATTTCAGGTAGAGCTATGTCATGGTCCGTCACTTGAATGACCTCCGAATTGTAGAGGTCTGATTGACCCTGGCGAATTTTGAAGTAATAGGCTCCTTTGCTGAGGGCATTAAATCGGAACTCACCCTGTTGATTGGGAAATTCGGTCTTGATCAGCTTAGCCTCTGTATCGAAGAGGTTAATTTCCAGCGGGGCAATTTCTGCAGTAACTATTTTTCCAGATAATATAAAATCGTTTTTCTGAACCTGTTGCGCCATGATCTTGGTTGTCGATATAGACAGTAACAGGGTTATGAATGTGATCAAAATTGATCCTGCTATCGAATCGGTTAGCATGATCAAGTGGAGGTTTCGTTGAGTTCGCATTTTTTTATATTTCTATCACCGTTGTATGTCTACTCCGTTAGTTGTATGTCGTATAAGCTTGTATTATGTTGCAGGATAATATGGTGTAAGTTTGTAGGCTTTGAGAAAATTGAGCTGATTTTTCTATCTTAATGATGCAGGAGTCCGTTGCGCATAAGGTGAAATGGAAGTTAATAGGAATAATGCTATGCTGATGATTGTCTCTGCCTCGTTATAATTTTTTGATGAAAATAATTACGATTCGTTGAGATTGACTTAAGATTCGTTTAATGTTGACCGAAAATAACTCGATATCTTTGATTCGGCAGTTGTTCATTTATTATTCAGGAGATTGAGCCTTTTCTTGCTAAAGATCTTTCTTTGGAAATTAATAGATTGGAACAGCAATTTGTGCTATTTCGGATAATAGGGTAGAAAGTGTTAAATAATATCAGATAATGGGTATAACGGAAATATTTGTCGTCATACTATGCATTGGAATTGTCAGTTTAGTTGCCGGCATAATTTTGTTGTTGTTGTATTTTGCTCTTAAACTTATAAGTACGAAGGATTCGTGGGAAAATTTTATTAAAAAGCTTTTTAACACGGCATATTATCTATTACAGATAGGTATGGCCATATTTATGCTGGCGCTAGCGGGCATGATCATCAGTATGACTATTGGCGGAATAGCAAAAGGCGAATATAAGTTGAGATTCGGTAGAACAGGAGGAGGCTATACAACGATTAGGTGGGCTACCAAACCCATACAATTTGCTTTTCAGACTGTTGGCTTTATAGGTTTTTCTATCTGGCTGATCTATTTTTCGATTAAACAGATTCGATTTATTTTAAAGAAAAGATGATTTTTTAAGCATCCTTGAATGAGACTTATTTTTATTATTATTGTTGGAATAGCTGGTATTTTGTTTTCTTTTTGGGATGCCATGGTTAGTTATTCCGATACGGCTCCAATTGGCGATCAGTTTGGGTTAGCAATTATTTCATGGCCTTTCTTTTTAATCAAAACACTTATTTATCTGCTTATTGGATCACTTTCTGGTTGGTTGATCAGTTTGGTCTTTAAAAGAAAATTGCCACAATGAGATTATACGGATAATGATGCGGTCATAGCGAATAATAAATATCTCCTAACAAATTTAAAATAATCTAATACACGACAAAAATCAACTGTATATTGGTGTAAAATTAATCTGGTATGAAGTGGATGTTTTGCATATTGATTTTTGTGACAATGGAAACGAATACGACGTTTGCCCAGACTTATTTAAGGAATGGAGTGTATGAATTAGCTGATATTATTTCATCAGATACCATTGGAAATGGAAGAGAGAAGATGCTAACCTTTGAAAAGAAAATCATCAGAAGAACACTTATTGTATCAAATGATACGATCTGCTATCAGATCGGAGAAAATACACAAACACCTGCGGCTAGTTTTGGAATACAAGCAGATTATTGTTTGAAACTTAAACCTCGCAATAATGGGTTCAGCGCGGAAAACAAGACTGTCAAATTGAAGCTAGTTATCCTAGATGATGAGACTATTTCGATGGAGGTTTTAGCGGGAAAGGCCAACTACTTTTATAGTGGCGGTCAATATTTTAAACGTGTAATTGCAATTCCAACTGAAAGAAGAACATTGACTTTTAAACGGGTATTAACGGCCGAAGATATTGAAAAGTTATGGGAGCAGGAGCAATAAAGGATAAGGTAGGAGTCAACATCCTCAAAGTCGCTCAGGTTATTGTAGGAGGGATCTATATCCTGTTTATTCTGCTTTATCTTGGCCTTATTGTACCTGAATACCTAGCCTGTATCAATTGTGATACAGAAGGTGCAATGGGAACTAATATTTGGGGTGATTCAGTGCAATGTTTTGGCGATAGTAAGGCCTTTGGTCAGGTTATGTTTGATGTGTCAACTATGACTATCGTTGGGCTTTCTGTTGTATTAATTCTCCTATTTCTTTGGCGGAATTTGATATCCAGGGGTGAGTTTCGAATTAAAGATTCCAGTAAAAAATGACTGCTATGAAAAAAGTCTTCATATTGATTTTAGCGGTTGGTACTTTATTGCAATCCTGTAATTATAAAGTACAAGATCATGTCAAAGAAAAGGTCGTTCCAGCAATGGAGGAAGCTATTATGCAAGTTGGTACCATAAAAAAGACAGGTGTCCCAATTCGTTCTTTTATTGGTAGAACAACCAACGATACTGTGGTGTCAAAGATGCACGAATGCTTGGGAGTAATGTTATCCAAAAAAGTATCGAAGGATAAGTATGCACTAGCGCAGTATTCCGCTGTCATCGATCATTGCCAGCACGGACAGTGCAAATTTGTGATAGAACGATTTCTACGCCATGATGTGAATGGTCAATCTGTGTTTTTGATTGTAGATGAGCTGGATGTGAGGGCAAACTATCCGGCGATCTGCTATGGTAAGTTCCAATTGGCAATAGAAGGTGACCGGGAAGAAAGCTATATCGTAGCGTTTTATAATAGTGATAGTGAGTTGATTACTCAAATTAATCGGATATGGCGTATTGATCTGGAAAAGGAAAAGTTTGTGGAAATCAGCAAACCTAGAAATTTGATATTAACCAATCCCGACTATGTTGAATCAGAGGAAGATCCAGCATTTACATTCCCGTCGACAGGGAAAAAGGCTTTGGATTTTATAGTCGATCCTACTGTTTTTGAGATTCAATATGAAACAACTGGAGACTTAAATGGGGATAGTCTATCTGATATTGTGATGGTTCGAAGAGATAAAACAGATAAAATGGCGATCAGATCAATCTTGGTACTGCTTCAGAATAAAGACAAATCCTACCGTCTGCACAAAATTTCGAACCTCCTCATGCCGGTTGAATTTAATAAGGATGGATCAAAAATATATGGAACAGAGGATATTAATATCGTAAATGGTGAGTTTCACCTTAATTTTTATGGGCTTGCTGGTGTGCAGGGTAATATTTGGGGGCATTTTAAATATTTTGGGGATGATCTGATGTTGACTTATGTAGAGACTTATAATGTGGGTGCTGGCTCTTGGCAATCGCTCTACTATGATGTGGTAAAAGGAGAATTGACGGAGGAAATAACGGATACAACAAAGGAAGACATGCCTGCCAAAACTAAGACATTTAAGATGAAAAAGAAAAAATATCTATTTGAAAATAGCTCATTGGATGGGGTTATGGAAGCCGCTTATAAAATAGTCAATTCAGAAGAGGCAGTATAACCGAAAATATGTATTCTATTATCTTAATGATTATGAACAATGAAAGCAATGTTAGTATGTGTCGAAATAAGGGGGGATGCGGTTTTAGAATAAAGAAAAGCATTGTCATTGTTTTGGCTGCAATTACTATCCTAACCTGCGGTTGGCTCATCCTAAGTCTGATGAACTCTTTGGATATTCCGTCCAATAAGAATGATCAGTTTGCAAGTGAGCAAAAGTGGCGGGTGGATCAACGGAGCGATATTGATTCCTGCGAAAAACAAATTATTAAAAATCAGATAGATCTGAGACGCGCCAATGAAAGACAGATTTCGGGGCGGGCTTTTCAAACACAAATATTAGCTCTTTTGATAATTGTATTTCAATTGATATTGATTGTTTTCGTGGTATTGATACGCCGGAAACCCTATTCTTTTCAAAAGACTTCCTAATATGAAATTATTGAAATTTATATTTGTGGTGGTAATACTATTGGCATGTATTTTTTGCCTTATTTCATTTTTGAAGCCGATACCATATTCCAATAGTTGCGGTGAGGATAATCTATACCGATTTCGCATGGGAATCTATCAGATAGATACGAATATTATTCAAGAAAAGGAACTGCAGAAACTTGGTGGGCTATTGTCCTTTGCTGGAATCCAGAAAATTAGGTGCCCTAATGAGATGGAGAGGCAGCGGGACAAAATGCTTGCACAAGCTCTTGATAGCACAAATAGGAGCTTAGAATGGAGACTGCTGAAAGACGATCTATGGATTAATAAAAATGGAGATATCGGATTGAAGGAAATGGTTCCTGTTGGAAATGAAGGTATCATTTTTGTTGATAGTTATCTTACACGAATGGGCTTTAATACAGAAGAACCCTTGAATACGATTATTGATACCAGTACGTTTCAAAAGCTAAACAGTGCATTTTACAAAGATAAAAAACATATTTATCGCTATTATGCAATGGCTTACGGTGGAAGCTTTTCTACTTTTGAAAAAGCTGACCACGCGACTTTTGTAGCACTTGGTGATTGCTATGCCAAGGATAAAAGGCATATCTATGAAAATCGCCAAGGTATTTTAGATCATGTAGACTATAAAACGTTTAAAGTCAAAAGTACGGTGTCCGGTTGTTTTGCCAAAGATAAAGATGGCTATTTGTCCTGGGGGGATCGGATTACAGGTGTGGATCCCAATGATGAATATGTAAAACAGGCGATCAGCGAATTGGATAAATAATGCGGCGGCTTAGTGAGGGATTCAAATTCTATCCGTTGGGTGTAGTTAAGGCCTTCTAAACATTTATGATATCTAATATCAAGAATTTTAAGATTGGGCAATTTGATAGACCACTAAGTTATACACTTTTTCTTGGAAATGTTGTCTAGTATGAGGGACAGGTGAGGGGATTTATAAAAAAGCAAACCAAACACTGAAGAATTCTTACAAAATACTGGATGCTGTAATATTTTAAGAAATCAAATGTTTGGTTTGTTTTATCTTGTTCTTTTTATTGCATTTATTTCCCGATACAGAATTTGGAAAAGATATTATCCAGTAAATCATCTGTAGATACACTACCTGTGATTTCTCCAAGATGGTACAAGGCCTGACGGATATCCATCGCTAAGAAATCCGAAGTTACAGGATTATCAATACCAAATAATACGCGCTCCAGAGAATCTGATGTCTTTTGCAAGGCTTCTACATGTCGGATGTTAGTTACCATGACGTCGTCTGTATTTAAATTTCCCAGCTGTACTTTGTTGATCAGTTCATCCTTCAATTCTTCTACGCCTATCTGCTCTTTTGCTGAAATATAAAGCGGAGTAAGCGGTTCATATTCAGCTTTTTGTTTGTCAGATAATAAATCAGATTTATTGATGATGGTCAAAAATGGAATTTGAAGATTTTCAATTTCTAGCAACTGCGATTGAACTTCATCTATTTTATCTTGCATTGGATCAAAAAGATAGATAATCAATCTAGCCTGTTTCATTTTTTCGCGTGTACGCTCAACTCCCTTCGCTTCAATGATATCTGCAGTCTCACGAATACCCGCTGTATCTATAAATCTAAAGGTTACACCATAGATATTAATTTCATCTTCAATGGTATCACGTGTAGTCCCGGCGATGTCCGAGACAATGGCACGTTCCTCGTTTAAGAAAGCATTCAATAGGGTTGATTTACCTACATTTGGTTTCCCTGCAATGACTACAGGAACACCATTCTTTAACACATTACCTTGTTCAAAAGACTGAACCAGTTTTTGAACAATTACTTTTATTTTATTGATTAGGGTTTTGAGCTGATCTCTATTCGCAAATTCTACATCTTCCTCTGAAAAATCCAATTCTAGTTCAATAAGGGAGGCAAAGTGGATCAAGTCCTCACGGAGGGATTTAAGTTGATTGGAAAATCCACCCCGCATCTGCTGCATGGCAATTTGATGGGATGCTGCCGAATTGGAGGCAATTAAATCGGCTACAGCTTCGGCTTGTGAAAGATCCATTCCACCATTGAGGAAAGCACGAAGCGTAAATTCACCAGCACGGGCAGCCCGAGCTCCTTTTTTGATGAGCAAATTAATAATACGCTCAATAATATATTTGGAATTGTGTGTAGAGATCTCTACCGAATTTTCTTTGGTGTAAGAGTTTGGAGCGACAAAAAGGGATACGAGTACTTCATCTATAATCTCTTCACCATCGCGAATGGTTCCAAAATGAATGGTATGGGAAGCTTGTTGGAGCAGATCTTTACCCTTGAAAATGTCGTTGGTGATTTTAATGGCCTGTTGACCTGAAACGCGAATCACAGCAATCGCGCCATTGGCACCAGCCGATGTCGCCAATGCGACAATTGTATCTTCAGTAATATAACCTGTATTGGACATGCTGCAAAGATACGTTAAATTGGCTGGAATGAAAGTGCCTAAATATCCCAACAAATTAAATTTTCGATGAGGAATTAAACCTTTGTTTAGACACGAATGTCATACCAATAGAAACGCTTATAAAAAGGTGAAAAAGTAGGCGGTATTGTACTTGATTTATAAATTTAAATTGTCTGGTTATGAGAAAGATAATATACTTCGCACTAGCAATAGGAGGACTTGCTTTAATAACTCCAAAAGAATCGTCAGCTCAGCATCGTGGAAATGACCGCGAATGGAAGCATGAAAAAGAGCATCGGAAATACGAGGAAAAGAGAGATCGTGAAGAACGGAAATACTGGGAAAAAAGAGATAAGGAAGACCGGAAATATCATAAAAAGGTAGCCAAGTATTATTCTAAGGAATATAGGCATGGCCCGCCAGCATGGGCGAGAGCCCATCGATATGATAATAGACATCACGTTTATTTTAGGGACTATAAAACATTTTATGACCCTTATCGCAACGGATATGTTTATATGAGAAACGGACGTTGGAGTTTTTCGGCTAATGTACCTTCTTTCATGTTAAACGTTAACTTAGGGGCAGCCAACATACGTGTGGTGAAGGATGTGCCGATCAGCAGACACCCAGAAGATTTTTATAACGACTATCGTTGGGATTAAAAATATAATTTATCTTGTTGTTTAAACTTAAAAAGCCTCATTCTTTATTGAAATGAGGCTTTTTGTTTGTGTTGTTAATCTTCTTCGAAGCTGACTTTATCCACTTCCAAAGATTTTATGCGTGCTAAAGATTCTATTCTGATATCGGATAATTTCCGTAATCTTTCGCCACCTTCCTGAAAGGATTTTTCAATAATAAAGCCCATACCCAATAATGCTGCGCCAGACTGTTGGATGAGATCCAGCATACCGAATGCTGCATTTCCATTGGCAAGAAAGTCATCGATAAAGAGCACTTTGTCATCCGTGGAGAGAAATTCCTTGCTCACACAGATATCGTAGGTTCGATTTTTTGTAAAAGAATGTACTTCACTAACATACATGTCACCCATAGTCTTAGGTTTTGCCTTTTTAACAAAAACAACGGGGAGTTCTAAGAGGTAGCCCAACATGATCGCTGGTGCAATACCACTCGCTTCAATTGTTATGATCTTGTTGATGGGTAGATCTGCAAAACGACGTATAAATTCTACTGCAATAGATTTCATCAATACGGGATCCATCTGATGATTGATAAAGTTATCTACTTTGAGTATGCCTCCAGCGAGGCTTTTGCCGTCATTAAGGATTCTATCCTTTAATAATTTCATGTGATACTTTTTATAAATAAGTGCGAAGATACATTAAAATAGGAGTGATATCGGTTAATCGATCTCCATTTGATATAGATTATTAAATTCTTCCTGATGATGTTCGAGAATAACTTTACGCTTCATTTTCAAGGTCGGTGTCAGTTCTCCATTTTCAATAGTGAATTCATCCCTTAAAATAATAGGCTTTTTGATTTGCTCCCAATTGCCAAAGTGCTGATTGGCGCGACGTACTTCCTGATTTACCTTTTTGATAATTGCAGGATTAGTCAAGAAGTCCTCTTTAGTCATATCTGCGAGTTCTGGAGCATCGTTTTTTGCCCAATCCAATAGGTGGGAATAATTGGGTACAATAAATGCTGAAGCAAATTTCATCCCGTCACCAATCACCATGGCTTGTTCTATAAATTTAGATTCCACAAGTTTGGTCTCTATAGGTTGCGGGATAACGTACTTGCCACCTGAAATTTTGAACATCTCTTTCTTGCGATCTATAATTTTTAGGAATTTCTCATCTTCCCATTTGCCGATGTCGCCTGTATGCAACCAGCCATCTATAATCGTTTTGTCAGTCTCGGTTTTATTTTTGTAATAGCCCATCATCACATTAGGCCCTTTGACCAAGATCTCGCCATCCTCAGCAAGTTTGATTTCTACGAACCGAACTGGGAGCCCAACAGTGCCTATGCGTATTCCTTTAATGTAATGGTTAACCGAGATTAAAGGTGATGCCTCAGTCATACCATATCCTTCGTATAATGGAATTCCGGCAGCCAAGAAAGCTCGCGTCAGTCTGTTATGCAGCGAGGCAGAGCCTGAAGCAACGGTTAACAGCTCGCCACCTAAGGCTTGGTACCATTTGTTGAGTACAAGCTGTTTGGCAAGTTTAAGCTTCATATTATAAGCAAAACTTCTCTTGATGGGATTAGGGTCATATTCTTCAGCGATATTAACGGCCCAATCAAATACTTTTCTTTTGAATCCGGTAAGCTCATGACCTGTTTTCATGATTTTCTCATAAACCTTCTCGAGGATGCGGGGAACCACGGTCATGATATGTGGCTTTACCTCTTTTAGGTTATCACCAATTTTATCAAAAGACTCTGCAATATGTATGGTAAAGCCCAGGTACATATAGGTATAGAGTACCATCCGCTCATAAGCATGACAGGGGGGAAGAAAAGTTAGTCCTCGATCATAAGCCCTGCAGGGCGTGATTTCTGCCGCTCCAAGCACATTCGAAAAAATGTTATTATGGGAGAGCATAACGCCTTTCGGCTTACCCGTTGTACCGGAGGTATAAATTAATGTGGCCAGATCTTCGGGTTTGATTTGATCACGTAACTGAATCAGTTTATCTTCTGGACAGTTCACTCCTAAATCATTGAGTTCATTCCAACTTCTTGTAGATTCCTGTTCCGAAATACAGAAGATATATTTTAATGTATAAATGGACTCCGTTAGGTTCATCAGGCGGTCATATAGACTCTTATTACTAACGATGCAGACTCTGATTTCGGCATCATTAAAAATATATTGGTAATCGGCGTCGGTAATATTGGGATAGATGGCTACAACCACTGCGCCAATTTGTTGAATAGCAAAATCTATCATGTGCCATTCCATACTACTGCCTGCGATAAGACCAACCTTTTCGTTGGGCTTGACACCGAGTTCAATTAGTCCTTTGGACAGACTGTCCACTTTTTCAAGAAAATCAGCCGTTTTGATATAGCTCCACTTGCCATCCAGTTTGTGAGCAAACATGTTAAGATCGGGATATCTGCTGACCTGGTGACGTGCAAGATCAAATAATCTAAGTTTTTCTTCCATTTCAAATATATATACTCTTTGCTCCGGGGGAACATCATTTCCCTATGAACTTTATTTTAAGGGAAAAGTTTGCAAACATAAATAATTGTTTCAATAATTTGGAATCAATTTGTAATTAGCTTATACCAATGTCGAAAAGCTGAAATAGGAACACTGTTTTTATGAAACATTATCTCTATTTATAATAGATGAGGAAAGTAGAGCGGGAGAGGGGAGTCACGAATTAATCGCTAATCTTATAGGAGATAAAGATGTGGTATTGGATCGTAGAAATCTAATAGGTGGATACACGCTGAAAAAGAAAAAGCTAGTCGTTATCGACGACTAGCTTTTCTTCTTTGTTTTTCCTTGATCAACAGCCCAAGCTCCCGACCAGTGGCTCCGGCAACAGAGGTGTTTTCTTGTGCTCTTCTGAATAAGTAAGGCATCACAGCCTTAACCGGTCCATAAGGCATATATTTAGCAACATTATAGCCATGAGCAGCCAAATTAAAACTCAAATTGTCTGACATCCCTAATAGTTGAGCAAAATAGATCCGATCTGTCGATCTGTCGATACCACGTTTGTCTATTTCCTCCGCCAATAACATACTGCTGTCTTCATTGTGTGTACCAGCCATCAGTCCGAAATTGTCCAAGTGGTCCAATATAAACTCAATAGCTTCGTTGTAATCTGTATCAGATGCAGCTTTACTTGGTTGGATCGGGTCAGTATAGCCCATTTGTGTAGCACGTGCACGTTCGATCTCCATATAAGCACCACGTACAATTTTTGCTCCCATGTGAAAGCCTCTGATCTTGGCATATTCAAAATCAGCCTTTAAAGAAGCTAATTTGTCACTACGGTAAAGTTGGTAGGTATTATAAACAATAGGTTTTTCCATATTGTATTTTTCCATCATCTCACGCGCAATGTCATCAATAGCATCCTGGATCCAAGAGTGTTCAGCGTCAACCAATACCTTTACGCCCGCTTCATGACAAGCTTTACAGATCCGGTCTGTGCGATCCAACATGCGTTGATATTCTGCTTGTTCGGATTCTGTTAATGTTTCTTTCGCATTAACCTTCTCGAACAATTCAAAACGACCTAATCCCGTTGGTTTAAAAACTGAAAACGGAATATACTTGTTTTTGCTAGCAGCGGATACAGTACGTAGTACTTCTTCGCAACAGGCATCAAAGGCGCTTTCAGTCTCTTCGCCTTCAACTGAATAGTCCAATATAGTTCCAACGCCATTTTCGCCCAAATCATTGATGGCGGTTTCGCAGCCTTCAATGGTTTCTCCTCCACAAAAATGTTTGAAGATTGTACTACGGATTATACCCTGGATCGGCAATCCAATGTTCAGCGCAAAGTTGGTCATTGATGGACCTACTTTCGTTAAAAAGTTATTCGCTATTATTTTGAATAACCAATACGCTCTTTCTAAATCCTTATCGCTTTTATTTTTAAAAGCGATCTCTGTATTATCAAAGGACAATGTTCTGGGCTCAGAATTCTCAATCATAATCTTTATTTGCAATAAGGCAAATGTAGCAATTTAGTAAGCATTAAAACGATGATTATTCTTGTATTCCTCGGTTAAACCACTATTTTTGTGAAATGCAAGAATTTAAAATCGAAGGAGAATATATACAGCTTATTCAGTTACTTAAAGCTTTAAATTGGGTAGAGCATGGCGCTATGGCTCAGTGGGTTGTCACTGAAGGGTATGTGAAGTATAATGGCCAGGTTGATTATCGGAAAAGACTGAAATTAAAGCCTGGTGATGTTGTTGAATTTGATGGGATGGAAGTAAAATTGGTGTAATATTAAACAATATTGGTAAATAGAAAACTTAAACCTTAAAGAATCATAGAATGGAAGTCATAGAAAGTTTGGGCTATCAAGTATATTTTGATGATACGTTGGCCTCTTTGGAGACGTTTTTAGCAGAACGGAATTATTCAAAAATTATAGTTTTGGTAGACACCAATACCTTAGACAATTGTTTACCATTGTTTCAACAAGCTTTACCTAATTTATCCAACTATGACGTCATAGAGGTAGATCCGGGGGAAGAGAATAAAAATATAGATTTCTGCATTGGAGTGTGGCAGAATATGCTTGATTTTGGAGCTGACCGACATTCGTTGCTGATCAATCTCGGTGGTGGTGTTGTCACCGATATGGGCGGTTTTGCAGCATCTACGTTTAAGAGGGGGATGGATTTTATTCAGATTCCGACAACCTTACTTTCGCAGGTAGATGCTTCTGTCGGAGGGAAGACTGGAATAGATATGGGAAGCGTGAAAAATATAATCGGAACGTTCACACAACCGCAGGCTGTATTTATCTCAAGCCAATTTTTAAAAACATTGGATAGAAGGCAATTGATATCCGGATTTGCTGAAGTTATTAAACACGGACTGATCTTTGACCATGCGTATTACGAACGTGTTAAAATGCTTGATATAACGCAGGTAGATAATGAACTGGTGAAGCATTCGGTTTCCATAAAGAATAAGGTAGTGCTAGAAGACCCCAAAGAAAAAGGGCTTCGTAAGATCCTAAATTTCGGACATACAATCGGTCATGCCATTGAGGGATATTCGTTGTTGAATGATCGCAACTCTTTATTACATGGGGAAGCTATTGCTGTTGGAATGATCTGTGAAGGTTATCTTTCTCATAAATTGAATGGACTTTCGTTAGATGAATTAAACGACCTAATTGCTACTTTCAGACGATACTTTGACGATTATACGTTCAGTTCGGCTATTGATACAACCCTATTGGATCTGATGCGAAATGATAAGAAAAATCTATCCAATCAGATCGGCTTTGCGCTCCTTGATAAAATAGGTAGTTGTCAGTATGATATTTTCGTTTCTGAGGATGATATTATTGAAAGTCTTGATTTCTACCGTGAGCTAACCGCAGGATAAAATTTTGGAAAAAGCTGTGTACGGGGAGAGTACATAGCTTTTTCTATTATGATCTAAGTGTTAAACGTACTGCAGAAAGTTGCGACCTTAGCTTATAAAAAACCTAAACTAAATTTTAATAATAACCAACTATATCATGAATAAATTCTCCATTTTTCTGTTTTTCTTTTTTGCGGTGAGCATGACCGCCATTGCACAAAAAAGGGTGCTGATTTTTAGTAAAACGCAAGGGTTTAGACACGGTAGTATCGAAAAAGGTGCTCAAGTGCTGAAACAATTGTTGGACAAGGAAAAGATTGCCTCTGATCATTCCGAAGATGCGGCTCTTTTCACAGATCAAGGATTAAAAAAATACGACGCGGTCATTTTTTTAAGTACAACAGGTAACATTTTGGATGAGACGCAGCAAGAGGCGTTTGTCCGTTATATTCAATCGGGCAAAGGTTTTGCGGGGATCCATGCCGCAACGGATACCGAATTTGACTGGCCTTGGTACAACGGTTTGGTTGGGGCCTATTTTACGTCACATCCTGCTGTACAGAATGCTAAAATAGCTATTGTTGATAGAAAACATATCGCTACCAAACATCTTGATCCTGTATGGTGGCATAAGGATGAATGGTACAATTTTAAAGATTTTAAAGAAGGTCTACATGTGTTGATGAATTTGGATGAGAAGAGTTATAATGGCGGGAAAATGGGCGATCATCATCCGATTTCCTGGAGCCAAAATTATGATGGAGGAAAGGTTTTTTATACAGGACTGGGGCATACAGAAGAATCTTATGATGAACCTGCGTTCCAAAAACACTTGATTGGCGGAATTTTATCGGTACTTCCGAAAAAATAGTGTAATTAGCCTAAAGTTAGTATAATCCAAAAGTCTGAGTGCTTTAATGCTAAAGATTCAATAAACGTCTAATACCCCATAAGTGATAATCATTTATGGGGTATTTTTAGCTATAAGAGACAGCATGCATTTTTAAGCATGGGTATCCCATTGTGCTGATTTTAAGTTTTTAGTACCTGAATTTGTATTTTGCACCTAGACTAAACCACCTTCCTGGCATCGGTACAGCCGCCGCTTCAATATAGCTCTTGTCAAAAATGTTCTGAATATCAGCAAAAATATTGAGGTCGATAAGCTGATACGAAGCTCTTAGATCTGCAATAAAATAATTTTTGTAACTGATACGTTCGTTGAAACGATTTGCTGTTGTCAGCATCCAGTTTTTATGATTCACCGTAAAATTGAGAATAACCTGATGTCTTAAATTTTCAATGGCATATTTGGAGCGGATGCCATTTTCAACTTTGATCTTTGGATTTAGATAGTTATAACTTATTGTCGTGTAATATCGTGTGGTAGCCGTTGGATCATTGAGCTGATAACGAAAAGATCCATTGAGTCCATCAACAGTATTTTTTCCAATATTGGAGGGTTTCCATGGAATGACAGTTCCTTCAGCAACAGCACCATCGGTTTTTTGCCAGTCTATAAAATCATTTATATTTCGGTGAAAATAGTTAACCTGAGCAACGATATGATTGGATAGATATTTGATACCACCTTCAATCTGATAGGCATTCTCTGATGTTAGATCTGGATTTCCAATATTGGCAGTTTGATTGGTATAGAGGTCTGTAAATGACGGAATACGTTGGGCAGATCCTGCACTCAGGACGAATTTCCAGCGTTCTGTTATACTATAGCCTAGGTCGAGCCCCGGGAATACCTGCCAGCCAAATTTTGAATTATAATTTACGTAGGCTCCCGCATTGACCATTAGTTTGGCAATCGCTTCAGTTTTGAATTCCAGATAACCGCCGTAGTTTTCGCGGTTATGGGAGCCAATAGCAGTACTTTTGATTCGCTCGAATCGGCTCTCTAGTCCCAAACCAAAAGTTCCGTAATGCTGTTCTAATGCGGCATTTACTTCGGCCCCAAAAACATTGCTATAATGTTTTGATCTACCTTTGCTGGTTTGCCTTCCCAAATACCAATATTCATCTTCATTATATCGGTTACTGAGTCGAGGGCTAATAGAGAAGTCCTTGCTCAATTGATGTTTCGACTGTAGGGATGCGAATGCTGTTTTAACTTGTTCATAGGCCTCTTTGTCCGCTGGAGCAGCATAATATCCATTCGCTCCAAACTGATTGTCGATATAGCCAAAGTTTGCTTTTATTTGATTAGTCTCATTGGGCTGATAAGTTCCGTCGTAATACAATTTGTTATTATTGGAGGCTGTATTATAACGCTGACCGTTGGAATCTTCATGTCCAAAATACAAGCCGTGACTGGTAAGTCCGCTGTTGAACTGCGCACCTAATTGGGCTCCCTTGCCGTAATATTTACCAGAGCTCGCCTGTTCATTGTCTTTAAAGGGCGATCCACCATATACCTGTGCACTGATCTGATTGGATTCGATTTTTTTTGTAACGATATTGATCGCACCTGTTAGCGCATTGATGCCGAAGATACGGGAGGCTGGCCCTCTGATAATTTCGATACGCTCTATAGATTCTACCGGTACGGGGAGGTTCATATTATGGTGTGCAGTCTGTGGATCTGTAATTTTAACACCATTTAATAGGATAGCAGTTTGTTCAAATGAGCCACCATCTATACTTACATCAGCCTGTGAACCAAATGGCCCTCTTTGACGTACATCTACACCGGGTATATTTGTTAGCAGTTCGTTTATCGAACGATTGGGTAGTCGTTGGATGTCTTCTTGTGTCAGTATCTGTATGTTTTTGCTTTGCTTTGAGAAGGGAATCTGGAGCCTATTCTGATTGATAATGACTTCATTCAATGCTGTCGTATCCCTCATTTGTGCATAGGTTGCACCTACAGTCAAGACGATGGCGAGCTTTGTTAACGCTATTTTTTTATTCAACATGATTTCATTTAATTACCCTATATAACCATAAACTTGGTAGTTCGCAAAGAGATTCGATATATCCTTGTTACCTGTTGTTGATTTGCGCCAGTATAGTATTTTACCTTTTTGCAAAATCACTATAGGGCAGTTCATAGGTTTTATGCCGCAAAACTAGTTCAGTTGATTAAGAAAGTAAATAGTCCGGTACTAATATTGTGTGTAGTCCGGTCGGTTATCTGCGGTCTGCTTACATCCATTCCTCGCGGCCAATAGGCTTTTTACCGTTTGTAGTGATGCTATCCTGCTTATTTTCAAATTTGATTTTGGAGGCGCTAGAAAGGTCGGGTTGACCAGACTCAAGCCAGGCCGAGTACCAGTATGAGGCTACCCGAAGAATTGTTTTACGCATTCTCCGTTCCACCATTCCGTTCAATGCATGATGATAGGCTTTAGCATAACTATCGGAATAAGTCCATAACAATTGATTGTTCCGTTCTATAAATGAGTTTTTTTGAGAAGCTTTAAACTGTTTGTTGAGAAGCGATTCAATACTGAGTACAGAATCGACGAGTTGATTGCTTTCACGAACAATATTCCAGGCTTCGCTTAAAGGATCTACGATATAAATGGCTTTTCCAACAAGTAGGTTATACTTGCCGGCGAACATTTCGGGTAGTCGGCTCTCCCAAAAAGCATGAATGCCGATCTGACCAGTTAATTGGCCATTATAATTTTTGGTCGTATGTAAGGGGACATGGGCATCGGCGATATAATGACCTAAATCTGCTGAATGTTTGACGATTTTATCATAATCCTTTGATTGAAAGGCTTTCACAAGCTTTAGATAGGTAAAGTTAATTTGCCAGGGGATAATACCGTTTTTAAGTAGTTGTCGTTCTTGGAATTTATCCTTTGCTTGTGACCAATGTATGGGTATTGAATCTATCTGTCTATCTGCACGGTAATCTTCAATGTCAATAAAGTGTCGTGGTCCCTCAGTACTGTCGATAAAACAACGCTTATCTGGATCTACAGCTTTCTCTGTAATAAGGTCAATATTGGTCTTGTAAAATTTGGCCAACTTTGCGGGGAGTGCAAAAACCGCGTAATGGTTGATTTTTTTATGCGCAAAAAATCCCCATGAATTAAATGTAAACAGTGCAACAATGGAAAGTGTCCAAAGGAGAGGAGACTTTTTCATAGTAAATTGGTTATTAAATAATTGTTAATCCTAAAGATACATAAAAATGAAGAAAAATGGTATTAACTATATAAATTCATTATATTAATTTATCTTTTCTTAATATGACTAAACAATAAAATAATATTGATAGTCGTTAAAATTCATTAATTTGCCGACACAAATACAGTCGTTATGAAGATATTGTACGCCGTACAAGGGACTGGGAATGGGCACCTGAGTCGTGCCATGGACATTGTTCCCTGTTTGAAAGCTTTGGGAGAAGTGGATGTTTTGGTCAGTGGAATTCAGGCAGATCTCTCCTTACCTTTTGAAGTAAAGTATCGTTTTCATGGTTTAAGCTTTATTTTCGGAAAATCGGGAGGCGTAGACTTATGGAAAACTTTTATGAGTTCAACCATTCGTAAATTTACCAACGAGATCAAAAGTCTGCCAATCGAAGGTTATGATTTGGTTATCAATGATTTTGAGCCTATTTCAGCATGGGCCTGTCACTCCAAGGATCTAGAATGCATTGGATTAAGTCATCAGATAGGGGCTCTGGATCCTGCAAGTCCTAAACCGGAAGAAAGTGATATGTTGGGGAAGTTTATTATGAAAAATTATGCTCCTGCGACACATTCATATGGCTTCCATTTTAAAAGATACGCCAAGAATATTTTTCCTCCGGTTATCCGTAATGCCGTCCGTGATTTGACTGTTACTGACCAAGGACATTACACCGTTTATTTGCCCGCCTATGATGATGCGCATCTGTTGAAACACTTAATGAAGTTTCCGGACGTGAAATGGGATGTATTCAGCAAGCACAATTCCCGACCCTTTGAGATGAAGAATGTGACGATCAAACCAATCAATAATCAAGCTTTTATTGAAAGTATGGCTTCTTCCTCCGGAGTTTTATGCGGCGCGGGTTTTGAAACCCCCGCAGAAGCGTTATATTTGAAAAAGAAACTATTGGTCGTCCCGATGAAAAATCAATATGAGCAGCATCTAAATGCAGCATCATTGGAAGAAATGGGCGTACCAGTGATTTCGAGTTTAAAACAGAAAAATATGCTGGCCATTGAGGCTTGGCTCAACAGTAAATCAAGGGTTGAAGTTGATTACCCTAATATAACGCAAGAAATTATCAATGAAATTGTGCAAAAGCACCGCTAAGTAAAACATGAAATACATCACATTAGCCCTATTGTCTCTGACAACCGTAACAGGATTTGCTCAGCAGAAAAAAAAGACCAGTACGGTCAAGAAAAAAACAGTGACAACAAAAACAAGTTCAACCAATCTTTTGGTGACCAAAGCGGATTCTGTATCCTATGCATTTGGTATGGATATTGGAAAATCATTGAAATCAACCGAAGTAGAATATTTAAAAGCTGATGTTATCGCAAAAGCGATTGCTGCTACCTTGAAAAATGAGAAAACCTTATTGGAAGATGGACAAACAAGAGAAGTCATCCAAAAAGCCATTATGGATATACGCGCTGAGAAAGAGGCTATAAGTCGCGCGCAAGAAGATAAATTCTTCGCTGAAAATGCGAAAATAACGGGAATGAAAACGACGGCTGAGGGAATTCAGTATCTTGTTTTGACTCAGACAGAAGGAGCGAAGCCTACTGTGAATGATGAAGTTACTGTGCATTATAAAGGAACCTTATTAAACGGTAAACAATTTGATAGTTCGTATGATCGAAATGAACCATTAAAACTATCGTTGGGACAAGTGATCAAAGGTTGGCAGATCGGTATTCCATTAATGTCGAAGGGGGCTAAATATAAGTTTTTTATACCAAGCAGACTTGCCTATGGTGGGCAGGCGAAAGGCAATGATATTCCAGCGCATAGCACTTTGGTGTTTGAAGTAGAATTGCTCGATTTTAATACGAATGGAACAACGTAAACTAGGCGAAAGTGGTCTAATGGTTTCGGAAATTGGTTTGGGTTGTATGTCATTGAAAAGCAATCAACCCAAACAATCCAAAGATATTATCCAAAAGGCTTTCGATAAGGGAATCACATTTTTTGATACTGCTGATCTCTATGACAAAGGTCAAAATGAGACCGTTGTTGGTGAGAGCGTACAGGCTTTTCGCAAGCAAATTGTTTTGGCGAGTAAAGTCGGTAATCTCTGGCGTGCTGACGGTTCGGGCTGGGACTGGAAAGCATCTAAAGATTATATCATTAGAACTATTGAAGGATCGTTATCACGATTGAAAACAGATTATATTGATCTTTATCAATTGCACGGTGGTACAATTGATGATCCGATCGACGAAATCATTGAAGCTTTTGAATTGCTGAAGAAACAAGGAAAGATCCGTGCTTACGGGCTGTCGTCTATTCGCCCAAATGTCATTAAGGAATTTCTATCAAAATCTTCTATTTCGTCGGTGATGATGCAATACAGTCTTTTGGATAGGAGACCAGAAGAGGAGATCGATGGGTTATTGGCTAGCAATGGTGCCAATATGTTGGCGCGAGGAGCTTTGGCAAAAGGACTCTTGGTGAATAAGCCTGTGGAACCATATCTTCAATATAGTTCTGGAGAGGTCGCACATATACTTCGGAATCTGGATAACATGGCAAAAAAATCAGGAGAAGGTAGGGCGACTGAAGCGCTATCCTATGTGCTATCCAATCCCGCAGTAGCAACAGCTGTAGTAGGTGTGAGCACTAAATTGCAGTTGGATGAATTGCTATCGACAACACAACGGATTAAGCAATTGGATAAATTAGACAAGAAGAAATTACTGGACGGTGTTCGGTCTTTATATTACACCGAACACCGGTAAGTGTCTATTTATTAAAAAATAGTTTTAAAATTTTATTGAGATCTTCTTTCGTGTCGACTGCTACAGTTTCATGCGTGGTAACTGCAGTTTGGATTGCGTAGCCATTTTCTATCCAACGCAACTGTTCGAGCGCTTCAGCTTCCTCAAGTATAGATACGGGCAATTGTGTCAAAGCTCTTAAAGTATCTACTTGATAGGCATAAATACCAATATGTTTGTAGAATGTTTGTTTCTTAAGCCATTGTTCCTGATCAACTCCTCTTAAAAAAGGAATCGTTTGCCTGCTGAAATAAATGGCTTCCCCAAATGTGTTTCGGACAACTTTTGGAATATTCTGATTGAATAATTCCTCTGGAGTCCCGATTTCTTTTACTAAGGTTGCAATTTTTGTTTGCGGATTTTCAAAACAAGTTGCCAAAAGATCTATTTGATCAGGATTGATAAAAGGTTCATCGCCCTGTATGTTGATCACGACATCATATTTCCGATCATTGGCAATGACTTCGGCACAACGGTCTGTACCGGACTGATGTGTATCGGATGTCATGGCCACATTACCCCCAAAAGAGAGCACTTCCGCCGCTATACGTTGGTCATCGGTAGCGACAATTACTTCGGTCAATTTTTTTGATTTCTTTACCTGCTCGTATACGCGTCGGATCATGGTTTGGCCTTCAATATCAACCAAAGGTTTGCCCGGAAATCTGCTTGAAGCATATCGAGCAGGAATAATGCCTAAAAATTTCATGATACTTTGTGAATTTCTATTTAATAAAAAGCCTGTAAAATCATAAATTTACAGGCTTTTATCTATCTGTTGTCTATTATTATTCAAATAATCCGAATAATTCGGCTTCTATCTTTTGTATGATTCCACCAAGATCCTCTGGATTAGTCGTAAAATCAAGATTATCTTTATCTAAGATCATTACTTTACCTTCTTTATAATTGTTGATCCATTTATCATATTTATCATTCAATTTGGACAAATAGTCTAATCGGATGGCGGATTCATAATCACGTCCTCTTTTTTGGATATTGTTAACCAAAGTGGGAACAGAAGCTTTTAAGTAGATCAATAGATCAGGAGGTTTAATGTAGTGGATAATGCTTTGGAATATGTTGCTATAGTTTTCAAAGTCACGAGCACTCATTAAGCCCATATCATATAAGTTTTCGGCAAAGATATAGGCATCTTCATAGATTGTACGATCCTGAATCATATTAATGTCCGTCTCCTGAAGCTTTACAATATGCCTAAAACGACTATTTAAGAAGAAGATCTGAAGGTTGAAAGCCCAACGTTTCATGTCTGAATAGAAATCTTCTAGATAGGGATTATTGTCCACGGCCTCAAATTGAGGTTCAAATTTGAAATGACTCGCTAATAATTCTGTTAGCGTCGTTTTTCCAGCACCTATATTTCCTACGATAGCAATATGCATATTCTCTTTCCTTGTTTAATAAAATCTCTTGATACCAATAATCTCACGAACTTCTTTCAGTGTCTTGCGTGCAGATTCACTGGCTTTCTCGGCTCCCAATTTTGCAACTTTAGCAATATAATCATCATCGTTCGATATATCTTCAATACGAAGACGTACATCATTTGTAGCCAATACCATATCTTCTGCCAACTGCTTTTTGAAATCTCCATAACGGATCTCACATTTATTGTAAAGCTCGTCAAAGTGCTGTAATGTATCGGATGTCGAAACCACTTTCATTAGATCGAATAGGTTTTGGATCGCTTCGGGTTTCGGTTGGTTCATTTCAGTTGGACCTGAATCAGAAACGGCACGCATTACTTTTTTACGAATGGCATCAGCAGAATCCGAAAGATAGATGCAATCAGCCTCACCATTGGATTTACCCATTTTACCTTGACCTGCCAATCCAGGTATTTTAACCAATTTGTCCGAGTAGGAGAAAGCAAAAGCTTCTTTAAAATAATCTACGTTATATAGACGATTAAAGCGATTGCCAAATGTACGTGTCATTTCCAGATGTTGTTCTTGGTCTTTTCCAACAGGAACTTTAGTTCCGTGGTGGATCAGAATGTCACAAGCCATTAAGACAGGGTAGGTTAGCAAGCCAGCATTGACATTGTCGGGGTTGCTGCGCACTTTATCTTTAAATGCTGTTGCTCGCTCAAGTTCGCCTAAGTAGGCGTTCATATTCATGTATAGGTAAAGCTCTGCAACTTCAGGGACGTCAGACTGTACGTAAATAGTTGATTTTTCGGGGTCTATACCCGCAGCCAAATATTCAACGATAACTTGACGTACAGTTCCCTGAAGACCATGTGGTGTAGGGTGTGTCGTCAAAGAATGCAGATCCGCAATAAAAAAAAAGCAATTATATTCATTTTGCATTTTCACAAAATTGCTCAATGCGCCATAGTAATTTCCTAAATGTAATTTTCCGGTACTTCTGATACCACTAACAACTGTTTCCATATTCCTGCGAATTTACGGATAAATTTGACAAAGTAGAATTAAATTCCGTGAGTCGTATGCCTTTTAATGGATTGTCGTTATTTTTTTAGTTTTTTTGCTTCATTCCAATAAACATCCATTTCTTCGAGGCTCATATCCTGTAATTGTTGCTTGTTTTCCGCAGCTTTTTGCTCCAAATAGGTAAACCTGTTGATGAATTTCTTATTGGTACGTTCCAGGGCATTTTCTGGATTGATACCAATATGCCTTGCATAATTTATGAGCGAGAATAATAGGTCCCCAAATTCAGCCTCTGCTTTTTCACGGTCAATGGCTTCGGAGGTTTCAATATTGAATTCTGTTTTAAATTCAGCAAGCTCTTCCTCAACTTTTTCCCATACTTGTCTTTTGTCTTCCCAGTCAAAACCAACACCTCTTACTTTATCTTGAATACGGTAGGCTTTGACCAGAGCCGGTAGTCCTTTTGGAACACCTGCAAGGACGGATTTATTACCCTCCTGAAGCTTGATGGCTTCCCAGTTGGATTTCACTTGATCTTCAGTATGCGCATTTGCGCCAGCATAGATATGGGGATGGCGGGTAATTAGCTTGTCACAGATTGCATTTAGTACATCAACAATATTAAAATGTCCTTCTTCTTCCGCAATACGGGCGTAGAATAGGAGATGCATCAGAACATCACCAAGTTCCTTTTTTATTTCTGGATAATCCTGTTCTAGGATAGCATCTGTCAACTCATATAGCTCTTCCATCGTCAGGTGACGCAAAGATTCCATGGTTTGTTTCTTGTCCCAAGGGCATTCAAGCCTTAAGGTATACAAGACATCGAGTAAACGTTGGAATGCTAGTTGAGGGGTGTGCTGATAAGCCGGAGCTGCTAGATTTGCCATATGATATTGAGTTTTCGTCTTACAAAAATAGAAATATGATTTTGAATAAACTATTTGAAATTGAGGAAAACAAAAGGGACCAAATGGTCGTTTTATAATAAAAAGGATTATTTAGATCAACTTAAGAAGAATCAGTTATGGAAAGAATGCACGGGTACTCGTCAGCTAGTGTGGCATTGGAAAAGTTAAGCGGCTTGGGATATAAAATAGATTACAACATCGAATTTGATGATTTATTGGCCCATGCAGACCAGTTTAAGATTGATTACCTATTTCGTTATGAAGGGGCGTCAGATCCAGATGATGAGTCTACTGTATATGGAATAAGCCGAAATTCAGGAGAAAAAGGTGTTTTTGTGGCAGGTAATTTATCGTTGATTGAGGGAAAGAAGCGAGATATTCTACTTCAGCTTGAACTAAAAGAAAGAGAACATTAGCAATAAGACTATCCTAAAATAGTAGCTATTAATATAATTAAGTTATGGAAGGAAATAGTTTTACTGAATTGGAAAGACTCAAAGAACTTAGGATATGGGCTTTGCGTCGCGATGGCAAGCCTTTGGATGGAGGCTATACCGATCTAAATGGGGATCGTCTGTTGCAGGTATACCGCAATGAGGCGCTCAACTTAATGAAAGGGGGATTTTATAATAAAGGTACAGGGCTTTTTGAGTCTTATGTCGAACGGCATTATCCACAGGAACTGGAAAAGCTTATTGGTAAACTGGAAAGGAGTTACGATAGCCTCGAACGATTTAGTCCGGGGCTGGTCGAAGAAGGGTTTTATAATCTCGTTTTGGGAGATCTTCCACTACATATGAAAGGAACAATAGTGGTGTTGCTCCGTGCGAAGGAGTCAGAGTTTCCTTCTATTTACAACAACGATCAAGACGCGGACATGCGTAGTTCCCCAAATTGGTTGTTACAACAGCCATACAATGATATTTGGGTAGATATGCATCAGACTGCTTTGAATAATATACATTATCCGGATCGGATACTGTAGTTTGGCAAAATTTTTGTTATTCGTATTAACATGTGCGACAAGAGGATACTGGAAATCATTATCCTCTTTTTTGACGCTAAATTTATTGTTGAATTATTAACCATTTTCTAAATTATAATTAATATGATTTTATACATCGGTATTTTTGCTGTGATCGTAGTTGTCTGTGTTTTTATCTCTCTCATGATGATGAAAAAGCAAAAAGAGACAGCTCGAAAGTATGAAGGAGATGCTGGGATTGCTTTAGCTCCAGGTGTCAAAGATGAGCTGTTGCTTCAGGAGTTTCGAGAATTAACCAAACAAATGAACGGAGCTCCAATCGATGCATTTACACAATGTGCCTACATTGCAACAGTCGGTGATAAGGTGGCTTCAGCGGCAGCGACGGCAGCTAAAACTGTAGCTTGGGCCGCAGTAGGGGTAAAAGCGAGGTATAGCGAACGTGACAATGCCTCCTATCTTGTGCTTAGCAACAATGAACTGCATTACGTCTTTTTTGATGATGGTGAAGCCAAAGATCATTTGGTTTTTGACCATGAAACGCTATTGAACGCACGTCCTGCTCAAATCAGCAATTCAGAAAAGGTTACCCGTATGGGATCCATTATGGGATTAAAACCTAAAAAAATGCATCTTGATGTCAATGGAAATAGCCTGGATATTATCTATTATGGCGCTGTGCAACGGATGCCTGATGGAATTATATCTCCTGGTTCTGGTATGTTTGAAACACAGTCGAAACTTCAGCTGATGGGACGTTTTTTCCTGGATAGGTTGTATCAAAAATACCCACAGCTTCAGCATCAAAACTAGTTTGACTAACTATGAGGATACTTCTTATGGTATCTATAATATTAAAAAGTGCGGCGCCATCTATCTTCATGGCGCCGCACTTTTTAATCGACTACTTGAGTAGCTGATTATTTAGGTAATCAATAAAAAACAACGAATGGTGTTAATTCATGATGTTGTTATTTTTTTTCTAAATTTTCATTGACCAACTGCTGCTGGAAAGAAGGGCGGCTTTTGTCACTGTCTCCAGCTTCGGCTTTAAGTTTAATGAGTTTCTTTTTTAATCGACTAATGTCTTTTACGTATCGCTTGTCATTGATCGCATTATGTGTTTCCATAGGATCTTTTTGTAGGTCATAAAATTCCCAAGCTGGCGCTGTAGTTTTTTTATCACTGCCGGTCATTTCCAATGGTTGTCCATAAAAATAGATGAGTTTGTAGCGTTCGTCACGCACACCAAGATGAGCCGGGCGTATAGGAGCATGTTGCCAATATCGGTAATACATAGATTTACGCCAATTGTTTGGTTTGTGGCCCGCTAGGTTTTTGCGAAAACTCTCTCCCTGTATATACGCAGGTTTTTTTATGCCGGCATAGTCTGCAAATAGCGCTGCAAAGTCAATATTAAGGATCATATCATCAATTATACTACCTGCCCTAATTTCCCTTGGGTAGCGTATCACAAAGGGCATGCGTAGCGATTCTTCATACATCAGACGTTTGTCCATAAAATTATGTTCCCCCAGAAAATACCCTTGGTCGGACGCAAGGATGATCACCGTGTTTTCGTCAATTTTGGCTGTTTTCAGATAACGCATAATTTTTCCAAGATTATCATCTACACCTGCGACACAACGCAAATAATCCTTCATGAGTTTTTGATAGATTTTTTTGCGGGCGTCGAGTGCACTCATGCCTTTGGTAGAGAAGGGAAGATCGGGGTAGGAAGTCCAGAAGGGGCCTGTGGACGCTTGTTCGTAACGGTTGCCGAGCTCTTCGAGCGGCTGGCCTTCAAAGGACCGTCCGGTTGTCGTTGCGCCGGAATCCAGAAAAGTTGCAGGATAGGGGAATTCAATACCCTGATACAAGTCCTTGAATCTGTCTGCGAAGTCAAAAGGTTCATGGGTTGCTTTGTAATGACACATCAAAAAGAATGGTTTGTCAGGATTGCGCTGGGACAACCAGTCAAGGCTCAGCTGTGTTGTAATATCATCTACATAACCTTTGTATGGCGTGCCAGCCTCTTCATTGTCATTCCAATTATCTTTGGAAAGGTATGTTGGATTATGATAAACTCCATGTCCTGGCAATACCTTAAAATCATCAAACCCTGAAGGTTTCTTTTTAAGATGCCATTTCCCGAAAACAGCCGTTTGATAGCCAGCATGCTGTAGGTCTTTGGCGATATTCGCTCTGTTTGGATCCAGTGCATCATCTAGAGTATAAACTTGGTTTTTATTACTGTATTGCCCTGTAAGAATGGCTGCTCGGCTAGGTGTGCAGATGGAATTTGTACAGAATGCGTTGTTGAGTATCGCACCCTGTTTGGCAAGACTATCAATGTTTGGATTCTTTACAATATCTTTTAAAATTCCGCCATAAACACCCCAAGCTTGCGCAGTGAAGTCGTCAGTTAAAATAAAGATAATGTTTGGGCGAGTTTTGTTGTCGATTTTCTGCTGGGCTTGTGTTATAAATGGTAGTAAGCTACAGATAAACAAAAATAGTTTTTTATTCATGTATATTCTCCTTGTGTGTGCTATGTAATTCCGCGAAATGCACCGACAGTACAGATACTGGTTTAGGTTCCGTTCAGCGTTGCATAACAAAGCTACCAAATTCCAGCCATATTCATACTGCTATCGCCAAAAGTCCGCATCGATTCTGCATTGACTCCAGCTTTTCCCGTTCTTTTAGTCATCTATACCTTTTCCCTCCAAAATATGCTGATAATATTTTTCAATCCTTGCTTCACGAGTTTTTGCCTGTTTTGCCTGATTGAAATAAAATAGATATCCTTTTTGACGACCAGGAGTTAGGGATAGAAATGCATTTTGGAATTCCTTATCCTCATTTAAGGCTTTCGCGAATTCTTCGGGAACGGGGTAGTCTTCCGTTTTTCGCATGTTGACTTTTGCACCAGACTTTTCAATCGCCACAGCCTCCTGGATATAATTTACGATGGTCTCCCTTAGGTTTGCAATTTGTTCGATATGTGTAAATCTGAGTTGTCTGCCTGACTGGACGTTTTCAGTCTGTTGAATTAATAGCTGTTTTTTGTCTTTTAGTAGGGCGCCTTTGTGAAATAATAAGGCACAGTAATCTTTAAATCCGTGGATCAAGACAACATTTTTCCCTTCAAAGGTATAACAGGGGTGCATCCATTTGTAATCCTCTACGAGCGATTGGTTTTCTACGACAATTTCCCGTAATAAATTGAATTCTTCGTTCCATTTTTTTGAATTCTCGAAGAAATGTTGTGCTTTTAGGTTCATATTCTATTGTGGTTTATATAATCGAAGATTAGGTAAATTTGATTGCGATTTCCTGAAGCCTGTTATGTGCGATATTGATGCCTTGAGCAAAGGGCATCTGAAGAAGCTGATCGCGGAATCCGACAGATTGAAATACAATGTGCATGAGAAGTTTGCTGCTATTGTCGGTTAGTTTTTCGAAGCTCAGATATTCCAATTGTACCGGAAAGGGGCTGTCTTCCATTTCGAATGTTCTTGTGATTTTCTCATTGGGAATAAATTCGTGTATTGTTCCGTTCGCTTTAAATACAACATGGTTGTCGTGGGAAGTTTCGAAGGCATAAGAACCATGCTTTTTATTTTCCCATTTTAAAACCTTGGTTCCCATCCATTGTTCAAAGATTTCAGGTTGTTCATATGCTTTGAATAACAGTGTTAGCGGTAAGTCAAATTCTCTGGTGATCAAAATCTCCTGTTTACCCTCTTCGGCATGGATTTTTGTTTTCTTTTCCATCTTATTTGTCTTTATAATTTTTCATAATTTCTTCCAATTTGTTAAATCGCACATCCCACATGTCGCGGAAAGGTTCAATAAAATCAGCTATTTCTTTCAATTTTGATGGATTGAGCTGATAGTAAATTTCACGGCCATTTTGCTCGGATTTCAGTAGCTCGCATTCGCTTAGGATCTGCAGGTGCTTAGAGACTGTTGGTCTTGCGGTATTAAAGTTTGCAGCGATAGCTCCTGCAGTCATAGCTTGTGAAGCCAGAAGAAGAAGTATAGCTCTTCTGGTTGGATCGGCAATAGCTTGAAAAACATCTCGTCTTAAATTCATTATGAAGTTATTTAGCTACAAAAATATATGTTGCCGTTTAACTACACAAGTATTTTTTTTATATATTTTTTTTGAATCTCGTTTTAAACTTAGCGAAAGCGGGTGACTAAATATGTATAGACTATATCACCTTAGGAGGTGTAAAAGGAGGGGGCTTTTTTTCTTACGTATGGACATTTGCTTATATGTATGTACAATATATTTATTTGCAGGTGTTCAAAAGTGCTAATAATAATTATTGTTGGATAAAACTATTTGTTCTGAGGGAGACAGTGAGTAGTAAAAATGCGGTTATTAGCCTATTTATCTAGCAAATACAATGCAACCGCTTGCTTTAATTTTTTTTCTTAAAAAAATAAGAAAAGATTTGAAATTAAAATTTTAATATGTAACTATGTATGTACAAATTGAAATTATTTTCATACAAACCAAGTTAAACTAACCAAAATTATGAGCCAAAGTATCATTTCTTACTTTAGGGTGCGTGCTCTCCTCTGTCTATTTTTGATGGGGATTTATGCGCAATTATGCAATGCTCAGTCAGGCAGTTTTACAATTAAGGGGAAAGTGAAAGATCAAGCCGGTAAAGGCTTGTCTGGTGTAAGTGTATTATTGAAAAATAGCAAGACTGGAGCGACGACTGACTCCATCGGGAGTTACACGATTAAAGTACCGGAGGCTAAAGGCACTCTTATTTTTTCCTTTGTAGGGTTTATGGGAACTGAAGAGGAAATCAAGGGACGCAATCAGATTGATGTTACCTTAAAAGACAATCAAAGTGAATTGGGGGAGGTTGTTGTTGTGGCCTATGGGCATCAGAAAAAGGAGAGTATGGTCAGTTCGATTACGACGATCAATCCAAAAGAACTCAAAGGGCCAACGAGCAATCTGACCACCATGTTAGCAGGAAGGTTATCCGGTGTAATTGCATACCAACGTAGTGGTGAGCCCGGCGCGGATAATGCGCAGTTTTTTATCCGTGGTATCACATCTTTTGGTAGTGGAAAGGTAGATCCACTTATTTTGATTGATGGTATGGAATCTACGCCAACTGCCTTGGCTAGGCTCCAACCGGATGATGTCGCAGGGTTTTCTGTACTAAAGGACGCAGCAGCATCTTCATTATATGGCGCAAGGGGCGCAAATGGTGTCGTACTGGTTACGACAAAGACGGGCTCCGATGGAAAGACCAAATTTAACTTTAGACTGGAAAATTCAATCTCTACCAATACACAGAATTTTAAGCTGGCGGATAATATAACTTACATGAAGTTAGCGAATGAAGCTGTACTCACCAGAAATCCAATCGGTGAGCTACCCTATTCGCAAAATAAGATTGATCATACTATTGCGGGTAATAACCCCCTGTTATATCCCAATAACGATTGGATAGGCTTAATGATTAAAGACTACACCATGAATCAACGATTCAATTTTAATATGAATGGCGGGGGGAAGGCTGCTCAATATTATATTTCAGGAACGGTTAACCAAGATAACGGCATATTAAAAACAAATAAACAAAATAACTTCAATAATAATATTGACCTTAAAAGTTATGAAATTCGTTCCAATGTAAACGTGAAATTAACACCTACAACCGAAGGAGCGGTCAAGACATCCGGGAGCTTTGATGATTATACTGGTCCGATAGGCGGGGGCGGTTCAATTTTTAGGAGCACCTTAACTTCCAATCCGGTATTGTTTCCAGCATTCTTTCCCGCTTCGGATATGCCTCGGGTAAATCATCCTTTATTTGGCAATGCTGCTCTGGCAGAAGGAAAGTTTTATAATAACCCATACGCTTCTATGGTGTCTGGTTTCCAGGAGTATAATACTTCTACCTTAAATATACAGCTGGAGATCAAACAGGACTTCAACTTCCTGACAAAAGGCCTGACTGGTCGATTGATGGCTTACACGCAACGTTATTCTCATTTTAATTTGACCCGTCAGTACAGCCCATTTTTTTATCAGGCCAATCCAACAAATGCCAATGAAAAGGGGTATAATTTGTCATTACTGAATGAGAAAACAGCTACTGAATACCTAAATTATAGTGAGGGTGTTAAAATTGTAAATACAAATACGTATGCTGAAGCAGCAGTTAATTATAATCGCACGTTTAATGAAAAGCATAATATCAGTGGTCTGTTGATTACGATTATGAGAAATTACCTGAACGGTAATGCAGGAAACCTTCAGGCTTCTTTGCCATTTAGAAATCAGGGGCTGTCCGGAAGATTTACCTATGATTACGATAACCGTTATCTGCTCGAAGCCAATTTTGGTTATAACGGTTCGGAGCGTTTTGCTAAAAAGCAACGCTTTGGTTTCTTTCCATCCATTGGCGTGGGATGGAACCTGAGTAATGAAGCTTTCTTTAGGCCAATTGCCCCTATAATTACAAGAATGAAATTGCGGGCAACATATGGTTTTGCGGGAAATGATCAGATAGGAAAACCCGAAGACCGATTTTTCTACCTTTCAGATGTCAATCTAAATAATGCTGCGAGAGGCGCTTTTTTTGGTGAAGATTATGGCTATTCAAGACCTGGAGTATCTGTCTCAAGGTATGCTAATGACGACATTACTTGGGAAAAGGGAAATACAACCAACATTGGGCTGGACTTAAGTATATTAAATTCATTAAATGTTGTGGTAGAAGTGTATAAGCAACGTCGGAGCAATATCCTGATGGAAAGAGTTTATATCCCGACGACAGTTGGTTTAGAACCTAAAATTAGTGCAAACGTGGGAAAGGCAGAGGGTAAGGGCGTAGACGTATCGATGGATTATCATAAAACTTTTGGAAGTGCCTGGCTACAGGCGCGGGGTACATTTACCTATGCGACCAGTAAATTACTGGTCAATGAGGAACCCGATTATCAGGAAAACATGTACTATCTATCACGCGTTGGGCATTCATTGGCGCAGAATTATGGTTTTATTGCCGAACGATTATTTGTTGATGATGAGGATGTTAAAAGTTCGCCGAGGCAAAACTTTGGCGAGGTGAGAGGCGGAGATATCAAATACCGCGACTTGAACGGTGATGGTGAAATAACTAATCTAGATATGGTTAATGGCTTGGGGCATCCGGTTACACCAGAGATTACCTATGGTTTTGGTTTTTCTTTAGGCTACAAAAATTTCGATATCAGTGCTTTTTTTCAAGGGTCGGGAAGATCTTCCTTATTTATAAATCCTGAAGCAATTTCACCATTTATACTTAGTGGCGGAATGCAAAGTGGACTCTTGGACGTAATCGCCAAAGATCATTGGTCGGAGGACAACAATAACTTATATGCGTTTTGGCCACGCCTCAGCGCGACTGGGAACGAAAACAACAACAAGCCTTCTAATTGGTGGATGCGCAATGGATCTTTCCTTCGCTTGAAAACAGTGGAAATTGGATACAACCTACATGAAAAAATCGCGAAAAAATTTGGCTTAGGAGGTATGCGAATCTATGCCAACGGAAGCAATCTCTTTTTGGTTAGTGCCTTCAAAATGTGGGATCCGGAGCAAGGAGGAAATGGTCTGGGTTATCCGCTTCAAAAAGTATTTAATATAGGAGTAAACGTTCAATTAAACTAATCATGAAACAGTCTAATTTTGTACGCAGAAATATTGGGAAATGTTGCCTATTTATCATTGTCTTAATGATCTCAGGTTGTAAAAAAAGCTTCCTGGATGTCGTGCCTGATAATGTCGCGACCATAGATCATGTCTTCGCAAATCGTATTGAAGCCGAGAAATATTTATTTACCTGTTATTCTTATCTACCACGGGAGGGAAACCCAGACATGAATCCGGGTTTTAATGGCGGCGATGAAACCTGGACCTATTGGCCGATGACGCTTGATTTCTTTTCATTGGATTCCTATGAAATTGCAAGGGGATTACAGACTAAAGTTAACCCAAAGATGAATTATTGGGATGGGTATGATAGCCGCTCGCTATGGACAGGAATACGCAATTGTAATATTTTCCTGGAAAATGTGGATAAAGTAGTTGACCTAGAGCCCTATGTAAAGGATCGTTGGGTAGCTGAAGTGAAATTCTTGAAAGCCTATTTTCATTGGTATCTGTTTAGGATGTATGGTCCTATTCCGATTCTTGATAAGAATTTCTCCACTACCGCGACACCAGAAGAAGTAAAAACATATCGCCAGCCAGTCGATTCTGTTGTCAATTATATTTCAAATTTAATTGATGAGGCATCTTTCGGAAATGTCAATGTCGGTCTACCTGCTAAAATAAATAATCGCTTTACTGAGCTTGGTCGTGTGACCAAGGTCGCGGCACTGTCTATCAAGGCAAGGTTGCTGGTTACTGCAGCGAGTCCACTGTTTAATGGAAATACAGGTTATATTAATCTAAAAAACAAGGATGGAAAAGCATTATTTAATCCAGTCTATGATGAAAAGAAATGGGTAAGAGCGGCTGAGGCTTGTAAAAAAGCCATCGATATGGCATTGGAATCGGATGTTGCTTTATATCGTTTTGTTCCGAAGGCAGGAACGGTGAATGAAGATACGCAGATTGAAATGAACATTCGCAATGCAGTCTGCGAAAAATGGAACAAGGAGCTGATCTGGGGGGCAACCTCCGATGGGTCACCCACCTATTGGATACAGCTTTTTGCTTGCCCCCAGCTAGATCCCAATAATATTAGCAGGGAGCTCAAAGGTAAATATGCACCTACACTGAAAATGGCGGAATTGTTCTACACCAAAAATGGTGTTCCCATAGAGGAAGACAAGAATTGGGATTATGCAAACCGATATGAACTAAAAACTGTAACAGCCCAGGACAAGGGTATGCAAGAGGGCTACCAGACCGTTGCTTTACATTTTGGCCGCGAACCACGATTTTACGCTGATATTGCATTTGACGGTTCTAAATGGCTGATGTCAAATAAAGAATATGAGATCAAGAGCAAATCGGGTGAACATAGTGGTAAAAAACAGCCCCGTATGTATTCCATCACAGGTTATTATACAAAAAAGCTTGTCAACTGGAATCTGGTGGCAACAGAAACTTCAACTACCGTGGAATCGTACCCTTGGCCTATTATGCGTCTGGCAGATCTTTATCTGCTCTATGCTGAGGCATTAAACGAAAGCGGAAATTCGAAAGCAGCATTGCCCTATCTCAACCAGATCCGCGAGAGAGCGGGACTTAAGTCCATAGAAGAATCGTGGATGGCATATTCCAAACGACCAGATAAATACACAACTGTAACTGGGCTGCGGGAGATTATTCATCGTGAACGTGGTATTGAGATGGCTTTTGAAGCGAGTCGTTTTTGGGACCTAAGACGATGGAAAACAGCCTCAAAACTGCTCAATGAACCCGTTTATGGCTGGAATATTACACAAGAAACAATAGAGGAGTATAACACAAGAGTGTTTTTGTTCAATCAGGGATTTATTGCTCCACGCGATTATTTGTGGCCTATCAATGATTATGCGCTTCAGATCAATCCCAATTTGGTCCAAAATACAGGTTGGTAAAAAATAAAAAATTGATATTCAATTCAAATAATAAGGATAATGAAACAGATGATATATAAGTTCTTGTTCGGGGTGTTATTGCTGTCTATGTATGCCTGCAAACAAGATGAAATAGGTCCTATTCAGAATGATGGAATAGCCCCAGGTCCGGTCAACAATGTAAACGTGAAAAATTTAAATGGTGCAGCAGAAATTACTTACGAGATTCCCAAAGATCCAGATCTGCTTTATGTCAAGGCAGCTTATACTGCGCCAAATGGTGAGGTTCGGGAGACAAAGATCAGTAAACACAAAAACACAGTACTGGTAGAAGGATTCGGCGATACGAAGGCTTCTGTTGTAAGCTTAACTGCTGTAGATAAAGGGGAAAACGCCTCGGCAATAGTTGACGTTACAGTAAATCCCAAGGAACCACCAATGAAGTTAGTCAAAGAGACAATCAAAGTAACGCCAGATTTTGGAGGTATCAACATCAGTTATGAAAATGTGACTGCTGCCAATATGGCCATTGTTGTACTGACCAATGATTCATTGGGGCAGTTTGTACCTGTCAATACCCATTATACCAACTTAAAAAAGAGCGTCTTTCCGACAAGAAACCTGAAGGCTGAGGAGGCTAGATTTGGTGTTTTCGTACGTGATAGATGGGGCAATCGTTCGGATACATTGTACCTCAACTTAACCCCATATTTTGAAACTAAGCTGGATCGGACGAAAATGAAAGGCCTTAGGTTACCAACAGACGCAGGATTAGACTATGGCGGGACAATGGCGGGACTTTTTGATGGAAATGTAGGGGATGGTACGTTCTATCATTCGGATAATAATGCAAAGATGCCACAATGGTTTACGGTTGATCTGGGGGTCACCGCAAAGTTGAGCCGTTTGGTTTACTTTATGAGGCAGGCATTCTATTATGGTCTGCATAATCCACGCGAAATAGAGATATGGGGTTCAAATGATCCTTCAGCGGATGGAAGTTTTACGAATTGGGTATTGCTGACAAAATACACCGCAGTGAAACCCTCGGGATTACCAGAAGGACAACTTTCGCAAGCCGATAAGGCCGCTGCGGAGGCTGGAGAATCAGTTCCCATTCCCAAAGAGGCACCCAAAGTACGTTATATCAGGTTCAAAACACTGAAAAATTGGAGTAATGGCACTTATGTCAATTTCAATGAACTGGAAGCTTGGGGTGATCCAAGATAATTAACAGAGTTTATAATATTAAGCAGAACAAAATGAAATTTAAATATATTGTTGAATGCTTGGCTTTTCTCCTAGGTATAGCTGCTTTTTCATCCTGCAGAAAAGGAGATGAGTACAAGAAATTTTTTGGAGATGGGGAACTGATCTATGCCAGTAGGGTGGATAAGGTCATTGTGCATCCTGGAAATAGAAGGATATTGCTCTCTACTATACTTTCAGATGATCCATTAGTATCCAAAATTAAGGTCTCCTGGAATGAGGGTAAGGATTCTCTTGTACAAACAATAATACGGGGACCTAAGAAAGATGCCTTAAATTTAATGATCAATAATCTGGATGAGGGTGTTTATAATTTTGTCATGCATACGTATGATGATAAAAATCGCTCTTCCGTCGCATTGAATGTGTCGGGGACGGTTTATGGTGAGAGCTATAGCAGTTCTTTGGGAAATAGAAGGTTAAAAGCACTTAAATATGGTGCCGGCGAAAATATCCTTAATTTCTCCTGGGCGAGTCCTAATCTTGATGATATCGGTGTTGAGCTGCTGTACAGGCACAAAGACGGTACTATGCGAACCAAGATGTTTCTGTCAAATAAAGTTGATACAACTTTAACAGATTTTGACGCAAATACAAATTTTAGATATAGGACACTATTTAAACCAGATTCAAATGCTGTGGATACTTTTTCAGTAGCTTATGTCGAACTTGTGGTTCCCGGATTTGAACGCGAGCTTGATAATTCCAAGTTTAAGGAATATGTGCTTCCTACGGATGCTACTACCAATCATGGATGGGTGATGCCTAATATGTGGGATGGCAATTACGACAACGGTTTTGCGACAATTAACCGGATGCCGCAATGGTTTACATTTGATACTGGAGTTTTGGATTCACCAAGTAAATTCAAGATCTGGCAGGCTGCAGACAGGATTTATGCGCAGGAAAATATGCGGAAATTTGAAATCTGGGGCAGCGAAAAACCTGCGCCTGACGGTAGTTGGGACAACTGGACAAAGTTGGCAAGCTGCGAATCGCGCAAGCCATCGGGCTTGCCTGGCATAGAAAAAAATGAGGCTGATATTGCCTTTGCGAAGGCAGGCGAGGACTTTGTTTTGTCAGAAGGTTTACCCAAGGTGAGGTACATCCGCATCAAGGTGCTGGAAACATGGGGCAAGGCTAACTTTGCCACAATAGGCGAACTGAATGTATATACCAAAGACAGGAATAAATAAAAAGTTTAAATCAATTATAATTATCAGATGCAAATGAATGTAAAAATGTTAATGCTAGTGGGTCTATGTGCTTTTACCGGGAGTAAGAGCAGTTATGGACAGGATGGGAAAGCTGTGACAAACTCAGGAAGAGTTGAAATTAAACCCAAAGCAGATGTTGTAAAAACAATGGCGGAACAATTGGTTAAAAAAGGTTTCACCGCTGGTGATGGCTATGGTGAAGTCTGGATAAGAGACCTGAATACTTTTGTCACCGTTGCCAGTACAGTTAATGATAAAGAGTTAATAAAAAAGCATTTGCTTACTTTTTTTCAGTTTCAACAACCTGATGGCGGTATTCTAGATGGCTATGTACCTGTAAAGAAAGGCGCCGTTCCTTACAATTATTATCATTCCGCGTTAGCGCCGGAGTATGCCGGGCATAAGAATACGGTTGAGACTGATCAGGAAACTTCATTGATCCAAGCAGTGGCAAAATATGTCAGAAGTACTGGAGATAAAAGTATTTTGAATAATAAGATTGGTGGAGTTTCTGTACAGAAGGGGCTTGAGCGGGCAATGGATTTTCTATTGACCAAAAGGTATAATGAAAAATATGGATTGTTATGGGGAGCGACAACTGTCGATTGGGGTGATGTCCAACCGGAACACGACTGGGGGGTCGTTTTAGATGAAAATTCCCACCTGACACTTGATATCTATGATAATGCGATGTTTATCATTGCCATTAATGATTTTCTGGAGATTGCCGACCTGAGCAAGGCTGAACAGAAACATTGGAAGGATATTAAAGACAAGATTGCGAAGAATGTCCGTAAGCACCTTTGGGATAAAAAGAAGGAGAAATTTATACCACATATTTATCTGAACGGTTCGCCTTTTCCAGATTCTTTCAATGAGTCCGAAATATACTATCACGGCGGAACAGCTGTGGCGATAGAAGCGGGATTGCTCAGCAAGGCTGAGGTAAAAGTGGCGTATAGAAAGATGCAGGACAATGTCAAGAAAGCAAATGCGGCAACCATAGGATTGACAATTTATCCTGTATATCCACAGGGCTTCTTTAAAAACGGTGGTATGGGACCATATTCCTACCAGAATGGCGGTGACTGGACCTGGTTTGGTGGACGTATGATCTCACAACTGATCCGTTATGGTCTTATTGATGAAGCCTGTGAGGCAATTGAACCAATGTTAGATCGTGTACTTAAAAATAAAGGTTTTTATGAGTGGTACACGCCAGACAACAAACCACAGGGTTCGGCTAGTTTCAGGGGAGAGGCTGGTGTTTTGTGGACCGCAATTACCGATCTTGAAAAAAAAAAGAGCTAATAATCTTGAAGTACTAACGGAGCGACTATCCAAAAAGCAAATATTGGCATATGTGATCAGATAAAACTTTGGAACCTCAGTCTAATGAATGTATAAGGTTCAAGTTCTTAATGAATTTGGACCTTATTCTATTTTACCCAAATGCGAATAGACGCGAAATTGTAGCGAATTTAAAATGGTTCTAGACGAATTGGAGTTGGCTTATAAATTTGAGGGTAATAGTTTTAATTTAGTACTATAAATTATATGACAACTTTATGAATACGCATTTATCCTATATTAAAAAATTAACTATTCTGGGGACAAAAACCTTATTTAAGTGCTATTTGTTAGCTATTCTGTCAACAATATTGTACCTCATCGTCGGATATCTACTGCTCAGGAGCAATGCAGATGGCGCCTTCTTTTCAATGACCGGGTCAATAAAGACCGTTGGAAAGTTCCTGTGGTTGATCGGGTTGATCTTGTTGCCGATCTTACTCTTCTTATTTAGCAATAAATATGTTTTCTCGACTGTAGCCAGTAAGGTTGTAGAAGAGCGGCAAGATGATTTAATTATTCCTGCTTTGGACAGGGTATTACTTGTTTTTCAGTCCAATCAGCCTGATCTTATTCAGAATGCGGGCGATTATACTTTTGCGAAACTCAAGTTGATCAATGAAGTGAAAAACACAAGGATTGAGAATCCATGGATCAAGCGTATTGTGGTATTTGGCCTAAACAAGATAAGTTTTGACAGCTTAGATCTCGATAATAATAACAACTTTTATGATATTGTGAAGTCCAAATTTATTGCTGTATTGGACATGCTGACTGAGGCTGACAATAGACCTTTTTGGATCTGCATCGCTATTCAATGGTTGATTATTCTGTTTATTTGGTTTGCTGGTTCGGATGCTTCATTAATTGGTCAATAAATTGGCCATAAAGCCGATATAAGATGAACCGTTTTTCTTCAAATAGATCAAAGTTGAAAGGTACGCTCAATGGAATTAGTGAAAAGCTCAATAAGGAGATCGTGACCTGTAAACAAGTTAAAAAAACAGATATATGAATGAGACTATTATAGAATTTGACAGCAAAAAGCGCCTGAAATTAGTCGTGTTCGGTGTTGTGTTTACTGTCGCAACGTTGGCCTTTGCTTATTACATTTTCTTCGTTGCTCAAAGAATAAATATAACCTTTGGTACATTGATGTTAATGATGGGCTGCCTTGGTTGTTATGGTTTAATTTCCGGTACAAAGAGCATGTTTGATAAAGACCGAACAGGCCTTATTTTGAATGCGGATGGTATCCATTTTAAGGGAACGCATCTGGGGAAAGCGATTGGCTTAATAAAATGGAATGCAGTGCAGTCTGTATCGGAGGGAATTGCCCATCGTGCTCCATTTGTCTCTTTGAAATTGCGGAATCCAGAAGATCATATTAAAAATCTTTCATCGCAGTTACAACAATTTGTTATCAGCAATGGACTAGTCGTGACAGCTGATCAATTGTCTGTTGATTTCAATGAACTTAAAAATTTGATCGCAGATTACCATCAAAGGTATCGCCAATAATGGATAGCGTGATTAGCCAATGCTGGGCAGTAATTTTGATAAATAATAGCTTTAGGAAATGAAAAAAGTATTTGTAGTCATGTTATTCTTGCTGTTCGCTCAGGTTGGCCTGTGGGCTAGCGAATGCTATCATTACCATACAAAGAAAAATTATAAAATTGTTACTGTAAAAGGAATACCTCAGTTGCAGATTACTATAATGGATCCGAACGGGATTAGTATGGCAGATCAACAACAGATTCCTATCCTGCAGGTAGGCAATGATATTAAAATTGTTGATCGAAATAGACACAATATGCTTCTTGCTGATCATCAGGCATATTATCTACTCGCTGCAGAATTCTATGATGTCGATCGTGTAACACCTGTAAAAATTGCAGATAGAAAAGATGTGAAAAGTACATTTGACGCAGATCTACTTTATATGCATGGAAAATGGTTTTCTTTTTCCTTTGATCCATACGTAAAAAAGATAACCAAGACAGCAACCAAATTGTTTCCTGACAAACCTATTGTACTCGCTCAATTCCAAAACCGTAGATACCTGCTCAAGGACGAAAAACATGTCTATTGTTATGAGGGGACACAATTAACAGCTGAAATAATATCGGGGTTGAACCCCGCGACCATACAATGCCTCAGACTAGAAAATAATGAGGATAAATATTTGCTTACGGATGGGAATACGGCCTACATTTATGATGTCAGTATTTTTGATCAAATGGATATTACCGAATCGCTTCTGAGTCTTGATCTGAAACGGCCGTTTACAATTAAAGAGGTGGCGCAAAACTGGCTGAATTCGTTTGTTGATTTTAATGATGGAAATATTTGGTGCTATATTTCTGCGGGTCTGGATCTACAAGACGGTACAACTGCTTACTTGTATCCAGTAAAAGCACAATGGCTGAATAAACAGCATGAACTTATTGACAAAGAAGGTAAGATATATTATAATGGTTGGGATTTGATCAATGATCAGCCACCAATGAACCTGACCGCTGTTGCACAGCCAAGCTTATTGGAGATTACCACCTTTGGATTCTATTTTGATGGCATAGCTTTTTATAAAGACCAAGATGGAGCGGGAACATTAGAGCCTGTGACTTGGCTCAGTAAAGACAGCAAGTTTGTCAATGGGGTCTATTCCTATCAAAAAGGAATTCCCAATTTCTTTGATGATGGTAGGCAATTGGTATTTGACGATAATACCTTGGCGAAGAAAAGAACAATAGCACATCAGTCCGCTTTAAATGATCTGAAACTAGCCTACGCCTATGACGATAAATTGCTGATAGAAGATAGAGAAATAATGAATATAGCTAACCGCGAAAGCATGGAATTGCTCGGTTCTACAGTGGATGTCATTGAAGGTTGTGATGGTGGCAAGGGGCAGATACCAGTGGTGATTGAATATAACTATTTTTTTAGGGACAAAAATCATATCTATGGTTACCACTCCGGTGACCAGACGTTGACACTGATTAAGGCTATTGCTCCTCATACCATAGAAAAAGATAATTATGAGAAGTTGAGGGAATTGCAGAAAAAAATGAAAAATTGATGCGTTGCCACTCTTATTCTTTACTTTGAAATGCCACCATTGCTAAATTGGCCTGAGATAGGTTGACTTCTTTAGGTTGTCCAACTGTATTGGCTTAAAAAAATTGGACGTTATTTATTCGAAGCCTATTTTAATTAAAAATTGCGAAATAAGAGAAATAAAAGGGACTCACAATTTGAGTATAGGGTATTCTAGAAGCTTTTTTACCCCGAGGATAAACGCAATAGAGTAGCGATGCAGCTATTAGATAGTAACGGTAGGAAATTAAGGTAAGAATGGAGTGAAGTAGAACTTGGGGATGTCTACTGTCAAACTTCGGCTGGTATATGGACTCGATGGGGACCAAGTTAAGACCAAGTTAAGACCAAGTTCGTCCTGTAGGTAGATTCAGTGCACAGTGAGTCCACCTTGAGTCCACCTTGAGTCCACCTTTCATGGTGCTTTCACGGTACGTGCACATTTTTTACAAGTCGGGAGCAGGGCGAGCATGGGGCGAACTTGCCCATAAGCTATTTACAACAAGGTCCCTTGAAAATTGCAATATTTATAATTGTCATTTTACTCAAATTTGAAATTTATTAAAAATAAATAAGATGCTTGACATCAGGTTTTTACCGTCGTATCTTTAGGCATGGGAATAAATGATAATGGATTTATCAGAGGCCTGGTTGGCCCCCTGGTGAATAGAAAAGTTGGCAACAAAAACTACCTGCAAAGCAGACCATATCGCGTCAAACAGACGGATGATACCAAAAGAGCAGGTAAAGATTTTGGTAAGGTAAGCCGCGCGGGTGCATTGATCCGGATGTGTTTTGGGGAAGTCCACCAGGATCTCCATGATGGGCAGATGGGCAATCGCTTAAATAGGCAGATCTATCGTGCAATAAAGACAAATCTTGATTGTGAAAAGGGAAACCGTACGCTGAGTAACTGCGTATTGGATCGTTTGGTAAATTTTCAGTTCAATGAAAATTGTCATATGCAGGATTATCTTTTTATTGATCCGGTAATCTCGCTGAACAAGAGGAAGGATCTTAAAATATCATTTCCGCAGTTTGATATCAAAAGAGCACTGGTACTTCCTGAAAAATGCAATGCGGTAGTATTTAAATTTAAAGCGTTGTCATTCGATTTCGATGAGCTTGGGCCTATAGAAATAAATGATGTGGAGTGGGAATACGATATTAAATATAGAGAGCAAGCGATATCAGAAAAAACCTTGACTGTCAAATGTGGTGACTTTGTAGGTACCTCTATATTTGTTGGATTTACCATGCTGTATCTGGAAAAAGATAGCCGCCGGTCGAATGTACTCAATAAAATAGATTTTAATCCAGCTTCGATTCTAGCCGCTTTTCAGCTATATTAAAGATATGTTGAGCAGCATAACAGATGCTGTAGTGGATACAACTGAATTTATTGTTGATCCGAAAAAATAATCAGAAAAACGATGTAAACAAATAGAAGCAGTCTCAAAAATTGCTCGTTAACAAATTTGGGTGACTGCTTCTTATTTATAATTAAATAGATACGCTACAGGACTTTGCCGCAAAGAATAACACCGCAAGCCATACAAGTCCCTTTGCCAGGAAGAAGATAAATGCCCCCATGCCGGCACGCTTCAACCATTTTGATTTATTGTCTTTATTATTGTCTTTTTGCTCCATTTGAAGGGTTAAACAATATTCAGCCTATTTAGTTTGCACTGGTAATAGGCGTGAATACTTCACCAAAGTTATAAAAAGTTTGGTTTGCAATTTCTACCGAACGGTCATAAGTTGCAGGATCCGCAGCATATTTATTCAACACAGCGGTAAATCTAGCCCACATCTCACGGCTATTTTCACCGTAGCCTTCGAAGAAAGAAGTTCCCTTGTTGACGCCATATTTATTCAGCATCTGTACGATGTAGGGGCCACCCATGATTGATCCTTCCAATACATATAATGATGCAAGGGCTTCCTGTACATTTGTTACTGCCGGAGCTGTTGCTTCCGGAAGACTCTCCACGTTACCCCCCAAGGCTTCAATATCACTTTTGATATACGATGAGTTGCGGCGTTCCGCAAGATCCGGTAATACATCTGCAGTAACATAAGGAGCGATGCTATCTTCCACTGCACGGAAATAAGCATAGAATCCTTTTAATACCTCGGCATAATCTGCTTCAGAACGAATATTTTTCAATTGGCGCACGATCGTTCCTTCTACATTTTGGTGAGCAGCGTGCGTCTGCTCTTTGATATGTTGACTTAACATGTTCTTTCTTTTATTTATAACGATTCTATACAAAGATTCGTATTTATTTTCGATTTTTTATGCTGTTTTCTGATTTATCATCTATGAAAAACGACAGGATTTTTATTCAACAATTTTGATCGGATAAGCAAATTTAGGGGTGGATTGTGTATAAAAACGATTAATACGTACCCGTATGCTAACACCATTTTCTAAATCCGAACTAATGCCTACCGGGGCATCTTCCGGGATCTGTACTTTGATGGATTTTAAATCGTTTGAAATACCTACAAAGGTCAGTGACAAGCTATTGGGAGCACCATCTTCGGTATAACTTAGATTTACAACTCTAATATCGGACGTTTTGGTTAAATGTCTTGCAGGAAGTTCTATAATTTCACCTCTTTTGACTTGCCATTCTTTCGTATGGTTAAAATACACATAAGGAAGCGATTGATCGCTCGCAATGGTGACAAACTTTTTACTGCTTTTAACTGGCGTACGGAATTTGTTGATCACCTGTACGTAATAATCGCCAGCCGGAATACCTGAACCATCATACTGATCCACAAAAAAATCAATAAACCCACTTTGCACTTTATTCAGCATGAGTTTATAACCTTTGTTTTGATCATTGACAAGGTATAGACTGTCGCTGCCATCCAGGGCAAGGTTACGCATTGGTATAGAAAAGTTGCTTTGGCCAACAAGGGCAGCAATCTGTGTGTCTTCGTCTTGAAAAGAAGGTAATAATGCCCCATTCGATAGTTTGACCGTATAGGTCTTGATGGTACCGTCCTGAGCCTTTACTTGATATTGAGCGCCGTCTTTGAGCGCAATTGCAGCTCCCGAGGCCGGGCTAATGCTTGCATTTTTTGAAATGTTGATAATAGGGGCGACTGTCTCAGGAATAGGCCATTCAGTAGAGCCAGGCCAGGAAACATAAATATTTTCGCCATCCACCGCAGCGACAATAGTATCCTTTCCTCCATTGTAAGGAATTTTGAATGCAGTAATTTCGGTATAGGGGGTCGGAGCGATTTCATACTCCTTCTTGCAAGCTGAAAACACGGTGATTCCCATCATCAGCAACAGGGCAGGAATGCGATATAATGTATTTATTTTTTTCATAGTTATGGTGACTTTCTATCGTCAAATGGTATTTCCATAGATGAAAAGCAGATGCAATTCATGAATTGGATAATATGTATAATTAGTTATTGTATATAATTCGAATAGGATTCTTTAAAGTTACTTCACGACTGTAGTAGCGCAATTTGACATAGTAATCACCTGCCGCTGGTACCTTGTTATATTTTAGCGAACTGCCACTACCCGTTATACGTCCCTCAATGGAATTTAATGGTAGTTGCATGTAGGCATTGCCAACATTCGGAGGGATACCTGTAGTCAATTGTGTAAAATGATATTCCTTGCCATTCTTGTCCACTAGACTTGCACGAGCTATCGTTAAGTCAGTTTCATAAATTCCGAGGAATGGATAGTTCGGTTGAACGGTATTGACATCAATAAAATTAAAGACATAACCGTATGTCTGATCATATACAACAGGAGTATTTGGATCGGAACTAACCTCTTGTACATTGAGTACCGGTTGGTTACTTTTGACAATCAATGAATAGGTCGCGGTACTGCCATCTGTGGCTGTAACGGGGTATTGAATGGTACGACCTTTGACGAAATAGTCCATCATATTGGTGATCAGCGTATCCGAACCTTGCTTTAGCGTAGCGCCTGTGGCGACTTTTATTTCAGGCTCCAGACTGGTCATATAAAGTCCTTCGGGCAGTGTGACCGTGATCGTTTTATCATCGTTGTTAATGGCGCCGATGACTTCTTTGCTGGTATTAACGATCTTAAAACTGCTGATTCGAGCCATACTTTCCTGTTCATAAGGTTGAGTTTCGGTTTTCGTACAGGAGCCGGTCAATAGGCCACTTAGTAAAACGACTGTGGCGATTTTAAATTTTTGTGAGGTTAATAACTGATTTTTCATCTTGGTTTGGAAAGAATCCAGTACCAGCAGAGCTGGTACCGGATTTAAAATTTACAATTCTTATCAAAAAATAAGGGATTTTACACTTACTTACAGTTTCTTATAATCGAAACTCATAAATGGAAAGTTTGTTGCTGCATAACTTGCATTTGGTGTTTCATCTTTATATACACTATTCAAACGTACTTTCCATAAATCACCGGTTGTTTTGTTTTCTAGAATGTAAGTTCTAGGCCCGTAGCTACTCATAATGTGATTGCTTAGGTTATAGATGTACCAGCCAGTACTGCTTGGATTTCCTGTTCCATTTAGACTGTTAGAGCCAGCTACTCCAGTTGAAATGAGCGTTCCTGAAGTACTTGCTGTCACTGATTCAAATGCTGTATTTACATAATACAGGTTATATTTAGCCGTATTTACGGTCAAGCTTGCATTTGCTGTACCACTAAATTGAAAATCGTAGCTAGTGGATGTACCACCATCATTGGTAATCAAGTTGTAGTAATAAGTGCTTGCTGGATTTTTCCATTGTGTCGTATCCACCAAATCAGGCACTGTGCCTTGATGGAAGTTGCGTGCACCATAGGTGCCAGTTGCAATCGTTTTTAAGTACCCTTTTGTACCGGTTGCGGTAAAGTTTACTGTGCCTCCGATAGTTGTTGAAGGTGTAACTGCGCGTTTGCTGAGTGATTGTTGCTCTACATTTGGTGCAAGTGAATTGTCTTTGCTACATGATACTGTCATGCCAATCGCGGCAAGACCTAAGGCAACGGATAAAGTTGTGAATTTGATTTTCATTTCTTTTTCGTAATTTTGCCACTTCTACAGTGGGCTAGTTAATAAATATATGTTAATTAGTCAATTTGTTACCGGATGTACCTCGACCGTATATCCGGTTTTTTTTGAATAAGAATTGTACTATTTAGGGTTTTATCTCGAATGTCTTACTGCCTTTAGGCACAATGACATAATCAAAGGAGATAAATACGTGTGGTGAATCTTTAAGCCACTCCGCAGGGTTATACAGACCTTTGTACATAGAAACTGGTCTAATCTTCGCGTAATTACCTTTTGCCGTGCGAACGATCAAGGTTCGTGGTTTGATGACTTTACCATTGAGAAGGGTTAAACCCTTGCCAAGTGCGTAAGCCACATGCTCGTTCTGAACAGCATGTTCACGAACCAAACGACCATAAAAGTCATACAGTAACCAGCCGACACCGTTTCCTTCGTCACCATTTTGATCCATTCCTATCGCATCGCCAATAAGTTTAAACTCAGAATCAGCCGGTACTTCTGTTACTTCGTCAAAATCTTTTTCAACGATCAGGATGCCACCGGTGGCATTATTGCCATAACCGAAATTGCTGCTGTTTGATCCGTTATTCCCAGAGACATGGCTATTAAAGATATTGCTAAAGGCAATGTCCCAGTTTCGAGTTTGACGATTTGTTTCCGGTACGCCTTTATTGGTCTCCAAGCTATAATACACAGTCGGTGCAGCATTTTGGCCATCGTTTTTATCTGTACCAGCGAAATCGCGTACTTTAATCAATTTATTGTAAAGCCCGGTATTGCTTTCTTCTTCTTTTGGTGGCTCGACAATAGGTTCTACTGTTGGATCTGATTTGCTGCAAGCAGTATTGATTGCCAGACCAATGCAGAGCAATGCAATATACTTTGTTCTCGTGAGCTGTCTTGATATATTCATCTGTTATATTTCTATGTTTATTTAAAATCATTCTAAATAATGGTAAAGGTAAACAGTTTGACCTATAACTTGTGTATGAAAAATGATATTTTATATATTAATTTTGATTTTGACCTGTTTTGTACTTTCAGGATGTGGCTTGAGTTTTTTATCACATTGGAGACAAGCACAAGACAATATTTACAAAAAGAAAAGAATCCATATTGCGATGTGAATACAGATTCTCAGTTAAATTTGTTATTAAGACTATTTTATAAACTTTTTAAAATTAATATTGTACGTTGCATTTCCATTGAGAGCTGTAATTCCAGCTGCCTGAATAACGAAAAGTTCGTCGCTCTTATCGCTTAGCTTTTCCCCTTTATACATTACGATGTAACGGTTAGGGGTGGGATATACAGCATGATTATTTTTAAAATCATAGATTATCCATGTTGGTCCTGTCGCTGGAGCACCAGCACTGGAAGCATCTATGCCCAATTTTTCTGTGGAGGTTATATTGGCACCTAGTACTGCCGCTAATGTCAATTTTTCAATACTTGTATTCTTTTGATCGAAATATCCCATTTTATAGTTTTCAGCTGATGTATTTTGCAGAGTAGAACCATACATGCCAGATAGATTTATCATACTTTTTGATTCCTCCTGAACACTATTTGTCTTGAAATCATAAAAAACTTTTGCGCCTGCGGGAACTTCAATTTTTGCGATTGCAGTTATAGCTGTTGCATCGTTAAGTTTGCTTTCTTCAACTTTATCATCATCCTTGCTACAGGAAGTAAAACCTAGACTCAATGCACATAAAAGTGCCGCTGTTGTAAATAATTTGTTCATCTTTAATTTAATTGTGTAATTTTTCCTTATTATAATGTATTTGTATTCAAGTTTTTACTACCATCTTCCTGCACGTAATATTTAAAAGTGTAGTAGGGGGCGGGCCAGTTCATATTGGTCACTGCTGAGGGATTTCCCTTATAGGCATTGATCAATTGCAATTTGGCATATTTGCCATCAGGTAGGCGAATGGCATAAGTACGGTTTGGGAGGGCCTGCATGATATGCGTGCTCAGGCTGTACTGAAACCAGCCGAGCGATTCGGAATTGGATGCCCAGCCAATTTTACCGGTTCCGCTTTTATTGAATTCTTCATCCGAAGGGGCGACCGTAAGGCTTTGGTAAGATTGCTTTAATAGCATGACAGCTGTATTGTTGGCCTCCCCCTGATAGCCCGGATTGAATTCATCAACAGCATTATTGACAAAGACTTCAGAATTGTAGGGGCCCGTAAAGGCAATATCCCAGTCTTTTGTTTTCAACCATTGTGCGGAGTCGGCCTTTGTCTTGATCCAGATTTGCTTTTTGTCCTTAAATCGGAAAAGAAACATGTTGAAGGGTCGTTTTTCTTTACCCTCGGCACCGTCACCCATTGCGGCATCGGTGTCGCCAGCCAGATCTTTAATGACCACACTCTTGCCATCTTCTAGTCCAATCGTATAGTCTTTGTCCTTCCCGCAGGAAAGGAGCATAAGTGCCAGAAAACCTGAAAAAATAGAACGTCCAATCTTATGAAATGAAAGCCAGATGCTGCATTCCGCTATAATGATGTTAATTGTTCTCATTTTTTGTTTACTATTTTGTGTTCTACTTTTTAACTTTAAATCTCCAATCTCCAATCTCCAATCTCCAATCTCCAATCTCCAATCTTTAATCTTTCATCCATCGGTAACTAACGCCACCCATAATGACTCTGCCCGGCTGGCCCAAAAGGTAGCGGCTGGTGAAATTGAACAGGTTGTCGCCGATCAGACGAAAGGTTAATCTTCGGTTCATTAGACTTTTTTCGACCGTCATATTCACGAGTGTATGGTAGGGGATAAAGATGTCATATTTGTCAATGAATTGATTGCCGTTATTCTCCTGAAAGGGCGTTTTTCCACGGAAATTGATGCGGGCATTGACGTTTACTCCCCAAGGTTTATATTCGTATTGGGCTTTGAAATTGAACATATGGCGCGAACGGTCCTCAATTCCCCAATAGTCTGATTTTTTACTTTGCCGATAGAGGTCGGTTGCCGCATCATTGATTTGGTTATAGGGGTAATTGCCAGCTGCAATGCTATCCAACACACTGAGATCTTTGGCAATAAGGTATTGATAACCCATGGACAATTGTAGATCTTTGGTCGCCTGATAGGTCATGGAGACTTCAAAACCTTTGTTCATCGCTTTCGGTAAATTACGGTAACTGTAGATCTGTGCGATGCTAGTACCGTTACCTACGCTGACGGTATTGATCTGATTGTTGATGCGGTGATAGAAAAGGGAGAAATCTGCCTGAAATTTCTTTGAAGGATTCCAGGTTAGTCCGATATTGTTGGACAGGCTAGTCTCGGCCTTTAGGTTGCCGGCGACTAAATTCAGCATATAGCTGTTCTTATAACTCAATTCGCCCGCCTGGTCCATGGCGGCAATAACGTCGGCTACCCGTTCGCTTCCCACAACTAGATAGTTGGCGGCTGGGTTGAAGAAGACCTGATAGCGCATCTTGTAGTCTGGTGCTTTGAATCCTGCACTAAGGCCGCCTTTGACCAATAAGGTTGGACTGATATGGTATTGCAAACCCAAGCTTGGACTCAAATGCCCGTTATAGACGTTGGTTTGATCATAGCGCAAGCCTAATGTCGTCAGCAAACGGTCAATCGGTTTCCATTCCGTCTGAAGATAGACAAATGCGCTGTTCAATGAGCGTTTGGCATCCAGGTCCTGATTGTCCATTTGCTCCACACTGCCGCCTATTCCACCGGTGAACTTAAGTTGTTGCACCGGACTGTAGGCAAATTGTTGTTCGATGCGATGTACATTTTGGCCAAATTCTTCAGCGCTGGCCAAAACCCCTTGTTGCAGCCACTGTGCCGCAATCTGAGAATGGAATCTGGAAAAGTAATATCGTGTCATGCTACGCAGGCCCGAATCAAAATTGTGGTCGTAGCTGGCCGATAGATTAATGTCCTGATCTTTTTGTTTATCCTGTAGCGTTCTATCCTCCGACCAGGCATTGATCATTTCGGATTCACGCGCTGCAAATCGACCCGTGATGCCCAGTGTTCCAAGTTTACTGGTGCGGTAGCGTACCCGTCCCTGAAAGCTATAGTTGGTATAGGGGGGGGAGGTTGTACTTTTCGAGTTGAGGTATTGTTTGTCGGTATTGAAACCATCCGTACGGTAATAGTTGCCGGAGACAACAGCGCTGCCGCGCTGATTGGAAAATGGTGTTTCGCCCTCTATTGTTGCATCGACCGTATTTAATGTGCCGTAGAGTAGCGAAGCATGTGCTTGGGGGGTTAGGGCGCCATGACGTGTAATGATATTGATAGCACCGCCAAGTGCATCGCTGCCGTATAAACAGGACGATGCTCCCTTAATGATCTCAATGCGTTCGATATTGGTCACTGAAATACGTGAAAGGTCAAAATTACCGCTATTACGGCCAAGCATAGGCTGCCCGTCGACCAAGACCATGACATAGTTGCTGCTAAACCCCTGAATTTGCACACCTACAGCTCTGGAGCCACCTGCAATATCGTTCACAATGGCAATACCGGTCTGCTCTTTCAGCACTTCGTCTAACCTCCGACTCCCCATCAATTCAATCTCTCTCTTGGTAATGACCTTGACCGGCATAGCTGCATTTTCAGCTTTGATCAAGTTATCAACAGCTTCCAATTTGCGGTTGACCTCAACCTCGTCGATCTGACGGTTATCTGTTTGTAAAGTGATTGTGAGTTGCTGGTTTTTATCCGTCAAATCTACAAATTGACGCAGCTCCTTATAGCCTAATGCTTGCGCGACAAGTTCATAACGGCCCGTATAAAGTTTATTAAATTGAAATCTCCCGGCTGTATCGGTCTTAAAAGCGTATTTATCCGGATACAAATAGACGGTCGCACTGGCTATTGCCTTGTTCGACTCGTTTTTTAAAGTTCCGGAAATCTTCCATTTTTCCTGGGCTTGCGCAACATAAATTTGGCAGGCACATAAGGTGATTATCGTATTTATTCGAATAGAAGAGAGGTTTTTAAACACTATTTTTATTTTTAATCATTCTAAATAATGTTACAAAAAACGGGAATACTATTGGATTTTTCTATATGCAAATTGTCATAAATTCTATTTATTTCGATTTTTATTATTGGTAAGGGGGTTGATTTTTCAGTGTATTAGTCTGTTTTACAACTGTATATATTGTTTTTGTTGTTGTTTGAGTTTATTTATATGGATTGAAAATAATTTGTATTTAGACTGATTATTGATTTGTTTTGTAGTCAAATAACAGTGCTGTGCCGAAAAATTGGAATCAAAATTCTGTACAGTTTTAAAGGAGTTAAAGAAAGAGATGCGTAGAATTTACTTAATTATGCTATGTTGTTTGTTGCATATCGGCGGATGGGCAAACGCGCAGCAACGGATTATTACATTGAACAGTTCGCTGACGGAAACAATTTATGGGCTTGGTTTAGGCGATCGCATGATCGCAACAGATGTGACCAGCATCTCCCCAAAAGCTGCAGCGGCATTGCCGCGGGTGAGTAAAAACCGTTCTGTTTCGGCTGAAGGGGTATTGTCTTTTAAACCTACGCTTGTACTAGCAAATGAGGGGGATGTGGCCAATGCGGTCATTCAGCAGATCCGTGCCGCCGGTGTAAAGTTTGTTGCGGTCAAATCGAATTATTCTGCTACTGGCGCTTTACGCTATATCCAGGAAGTGGCGGATGCTATCGGAGAGCCATCCTTAGGGAAATCTTTGGTATCACATACAAAAATAAGTTTGGATCATACACTAGCATTGGTGAAAAAAGAAAATAAAGGTAAAGCAGTTCCGAAAGTATTGTTTTTGTATGCGCGCGGAACAGGGACAATGAGTGTGGCAGGAAAGGGTAGCAGCCTGGATGCCATGATCAATTTAGCCGGTGGAAAGAATGCCGTACAGGAATTTTCGGATTTTAAGCCGTATACGACGGAGGCATTGGTGCAGGCCAATCCAGATATTATATTACTGTTTGATTTTGGTGCGAGTAGCTTAGGTGGAAAAGAAGCTATTCTTAAATTGCCGGGGATGCGCATCACGAATGCCGGTAAAAATGAACGTATACTGGTGATGAATGCCTCCTTACTAGTCAACTTTAGTAATCGGCTGCCTGATGCGATCTTGGAACTGCACCGTGGATTTGGAAAAGTAATGGATTCAAAATAGATCAGGTGCAAAAGAAACAAAAGTTAATATTGCTGGCTTTGAGCCTGATATTGTTTATTACGTGTATTATTGCATTAGGTCTGGGAGCCTATCATATACCTCCGGGGGATATTTTATCCATGCTCATGCAGAAGCTGCATTTGTCTGCAATTTCTAATCAAGACAGCATGCATGCCGACGTTTTATTTGAGATCCGTATGCCACGTTTATTACTGGGGCTTTTGGTCGGAGCCGCTCTGGGTATCTCGGGCGCCGCCATTCAGGGAATTTTTCGAAATCCGCTCGCAGAGCCCGGGTTAATCGGTATTTCTTCCGGCGCCTCCTTGTTCGCTGTACTGATTATCGCATTTGAAACGTTCCTGCTGACCTCGCTGTCAGCGTGGCTGGGTTATTATATTTTGGCTTTTGGTGCTTTTGTCGGTGCCGGACTAACTGCATTTTTAGTGTATCGCATTGCCAGTAAAAATGGCCGCCCCAATGTGACAACGATGCTGTTGGCAGGTATCGCCATCAATGCATTTGCGGGCGCGCTTACAGGTTTGATGACTTACATGTCTACAGAGCAACAGCTCCGCACCATTACGTTTTGGATGCTGGGCAGTCTAGGGGGTGCAACCTGGGACAATTTATTGGCTATAGGTCCTTTTATATGTATCTCTCTGCTTATTCTTCCGTTTTTTGGAAAGTCTTTGAATGCATTTGCCCTGGGTGAACTCCAGGCTGATTTATTGGGGATGCGTACTGATCGTGTAAAAAGGTGGGTGGTCATCTTATCGACTTTGGCTGTCGGTGCCTCGGTAGCTGTCTCGGGAATTATTGGTTTTGTAGGACTTATTGTCCCGCATACTATACGTCTGATGGGAGGGCCAGATCATCGTTTTGTACTTCCGGGCTCGCTGCTCTTAGGTGCTTTGGTGCTGACGCTGGCGGACGTTATCGCCAGGGTATTGGTAGCACCCATAGAATTGCCTATCGGTGTGATTACGGCCCTGTTGGGGACGCCTGTATTTTTGTATATTTTAATCAAGGATAAATAGTCTTCTTTCGGATGTTTAAATACTATTTTTTATGTTGCGTGTAGAAAAAATCAACTATGAGGTGAAAGGCCGAAAACTACTGAAAGACATCACCTTTCAGGTTCGTAAAGGTGAGATTTTAGCTGTCCTTGGAGCCAATGGGGCCGGAAAGTCTACCTTGATGGGGCTCCTGTGCGGTGAAAAGAAGCCTGATTCTGGACAGATTCATTTCAATGGCAAATTGTTGTCTGCGTACGATGCAGCGACATTGTCCAAATGCAGGGCCCTTATGAGTCAGCAGCAACAGATGACATTGAGTTTTAAGGTGGAAGAGATCGTATTGATGGGGAGGTATCCGCATTATAAAAATACGCCCACAGTGCGTGATCATCAGGTGGTGGCCGAAACGATGGAGCTCTGTGGTGTGACAGCATTTGCTGACCGGGATTTTTTGAGTCTTTCAGGGGGGGAGCAACAACGTGTTCATCTCGCGCGTGTTTTAGCACAGATCTGGGATAATCCCGATGCGCTCCTGTTACTCGACGAACCTATTTCAGCTTTAGATCTGCATTATCAGCAAAAGGTGCTGGCGATTGCTCGTGCATTGGCCCGTAAAGGATTTATGGTTATTTTGATTGTGCATGATGTTAATTTTGCAGCGATGTATGCCGACCGAATCCTGATGCTTAAACATGGACGTAAACTCTTTCATGGTACACCAGTGGAGGTTTTGGCACAGAAGGAAATCTACACGATTTTTTCGGTTGAATCCAATGTGATCATGAATCCACGTACATTGAAGCCTTATGTTCAATTGAAGGAGATGGAGATTGACCTGGAGTAGACCTGGCAACCTTCACGTTGTTTCTGTCTAACAGGCATTTATTTAGATAGATTATAAATAATTTTTATTTACCACCCTAATTCGTTAATTTTAACTGTATCAGGCTTATTTGGATTGTAATCATGTTGGTGAAAAGTAAAATAGTTGAGTTGGCGGATTGGCTTTTTGAAGAAGAAATTCCAGACGGATATGTGCCTGATAAGCCTTTAGTTGAAAATAAAATCACGATCCATACGGAGCCCGTTCACATGGAGAATTTTCAGCTTTCTACCTCGGGTTTGTTTATATTGCATTCGAAAATGCAATTTGATCGGCCTGTTCAGATATTGACCGAAATCGAAGGGGAGACCATTACCAGTCAATTTATATTCTTTAAACCGGTGGACAGTAAATTGCCCTATGGGATGAGCAGGCATAATATCCGGTATATACCTTCGGTTAAATCGGTTCATCAAGTGGAGCCCGGTATTGAGTATACGTATTTTATTGCTGTGATATCCAAGGAGTATTACCTGAACCTTATTAAGCGGGATTCATTATTGCACCAGCAGTTTGTGCATGAAATCGAAAAAGGGGAGTATACATCGTTTTCAGAAGAAGATCTGATGGCGACCTATGAGATGCAGCACACCATAGCCGAACTTATCGAATCGAAGAAAAAAGGTGAGATACGTCGGCTGCATACCGAGTCTCGCATTGTTGAATTGCTAATGTACCAATTTGAGCAGTATAACGAGAAAAATGATCAGGCCGTTTCATTGTTCCATGACGAAGATGTGCAACGTCTGGAGCTGGCCCGGCAGATTCTCGAACAGCGTATTGCCAATCCACCGACACAAAAAGAACTCGCGGCAGAGGTATTGACAAGTGAAAGTAAGCTGCGAAAGGATTTTAAAGAATATTTTTCGGTTACAATCCACGATTATCTCACTCGAATCCGCATGGAAAAAGCCAAAAGTTATCTATTGGATGATAAGATGACAGTTTATGAAGTTGCTTTGCTGACCGGATATGGTCATCAGAATAACTTTAGCAGTGCGTTTAAAAAATACTATGGAATTTCCCCCGGCGAGCTTAAAATGTAATTAGCTATTCTTTAGCGGCAGGATTATTTCATCGTGCAAAGCATAGCAATCGTACTCCGGCGGCATTTTTCGGCTATCCAGTCCCGTAAACTTGCTAAATGCCGGTAGGATAATCTGTTGTGCGGAGACCCAGAAGCAGGGCAGACGGAGGTGTTTGTTGGGCGGAAGCTTGATACTGACGCCCGGATGAATATGCCCACTGATGGTGAAAAGTGAACGATCTATCGCCGGTTCGTGTACAAAATAGATTTGCTCCAGCTCAAATTTGTCGTGATGATAAATTAAATCAATCTGTTTAGCTAATTTTTCCACCTGTCTATCATGGTTCCCAACGACCAAATGAAAATTGAGATTGGCATGTTTCTGTTTAAACTCTTCAAGTAAAAGAACTTCCTGATTGATTCCCGCATGAATAAGGTCACCGACAACCAAAATATTATCCGCCTGGTAGTGATCAATTAAAGAAGCTAGTCTTTGGAGGTCGAGGCTAGATGTATCTGAAGGGATAGGAATTCCATGTTTACGGAAATGTGCGGCTTTACCGAGGTGAAGGTCGGATAGAATGAGGGTATTCTGCTTCGGCCAAAAGATCGTACGTTGATTGTTAAGGATGAGTGTTTGTTTATTGAATGTAATGTGCTGTTCCTGTATATTCATTTTCTTCGTCCACGTTTTGATTTATTTGCATGCTCCATGCGTTGAATCCGTTCGATCAACGCTTCACTAGAAAGGGACTGACGTAAACTGTCCACTTTGATCGGGAAACTTAACGGTGTATATTCCTCTGCAAAGGTATAGATGATTTGGCTATTGTTTATTCTCTCAAATGCTTTTATCAGACGGTATTCCTCGAGTTGTTGGTTGAACACTTCGGTGAAAGCCTGCTTTAACAATAGATTGTTCGGATCGTGATCCATTAAAACACGAAATATAATACCCGAGGAAGCCTGCAAGGATTTGTTGTTTTGTTGGGTTCCGGGATAGTTTTGTATCACCAATCCGGAAATTACAGCAATATCGCGGAATTTGCGGCTTGCCATTTCAGCGGAATTGATGCTACTGATCACGTCCTGCATAAGATTCTCCCGGCTCAGTACCTCGGTTAATTGCGCTTGATCCAATTTAATTTCTTTATCGGAATAAAGTTCGAAGCCATAGTCATTCATGGCCATGGAAAAACTAATGGGATAGCGTTTGCTGATGCGGTAAGCGACGAGAGCAGCCATGACTTCGTGGATCAATCGCCCTTCCAGCGGATAGAAAAACAGATGGTGTCCCTCTCTGGTCTTGATGTGTTCGACAAGAAATTCTGATTCATTGGGGACAGCCGAAAGGCTTTGCTGCTTCTGGATCAACGGCGCCAGGAAGCGCAATTCTTTTTCAGTGTTGTCGGGGCTTATTGCTTCTGCAAGTTTTTTACGTAGAAAATGGCTCAGGTTGGAGGAAAGCGGTAATCTACCTCCCAGCCAACTCGGAGTGATGGCCTTACCAGATGAATTTTTGACAAATACAGTCATATCCTTGACCATAACAAGTTCGAGAATCCGGCCAGCAAGGTTAAATCGTTCGCCTTTCTTCAATTTGCTGATAAAATATTCCTCAATCATACCGATATATCCGCCCGAGAGGAACTTTACGCGCATCATCGCATCACCAACAATAGCGCCGATATTCAGCCGATGGAGCAGGGCGATGCGTCTATTTTTTATTATCCAGTTGCCATCATTGTCCTGTACTACTTTGTGAAATTCTTCATAACGTTTGCCGATTTTGCCACCTGCGGTGATAAAATACATACACCATTGCCATTCCTCATCTTCCATATAGTGGAACGCATGGGTCCGGGCAACGATCTGATGGAGTTCTGTCGATTGGAAACCGCCCCCGAGCGCGATCGTGACCATAAATTGCACTAACACATCGAAACTCTGGACCATGGGGTCGCGGTTTTCTATCGTTTGGGTTTTGACAGCTTCCTTTAAAGCGGCAACTTCGACGAGTTCCAGGGAATGTGTCGGAACGAAATAGATAATGGATGTTTCAAAAGGGCTGTGGCCACTTCTTCCGGCGCGTTGCATAAATCTGGCGACACCTTTGCTTGATCCGATTTGAATCACGGTGTCCACAGGCTTAAAATCCACGCCCAAATCAAGTGATGAAGTAGATACCACTGCTTTTAGCTTTCCACTGCTCAGATTTTCTTCGATCCATTCGCGTATGTGAGCATCTACTGAACTGTGATGTAGCGCAATCTGTCCCGCAAAATCGGGATGCGCTTGTAGTAATAGCTGATACCAAAGTTCACTTTGGCTACGGGTATTGGTGAAAAGGATCGTACTCTTACTTTCCAGTATAATGGGGACAACCTGATTTACGAGATTGCCTCCAAGATGCCCGGCCCAGGGAAGGAGCTCCACTTTGTCGGGATAGATGGATCTGATCGCAATTTTCTTTTTCTCCTTTGCGATAATCTGCACGCTCTTTTTTGCTGCCGGCAACAGTACATCCATTGCTTGATCCAGATTGCCTATGGTGGCGGTGATACCCCAGATCTGGAGATCCTTATATTTATATTTTAAGTATGATAATGCCAGTTCTACCATGACACCACGTTTATTTCCAATAAGTTCGTGCCATTCATCTATAGTAATACAGCGGATATTTTTGAAATATTTGTCACGTTGTTTTTGAGCGAGCAGGAGATGAAGGCTTTCTGGAGTCACCAAAAGGATATCGGGCATTGCTTTGGTTTGTTGCGCTCTGATCTTTGGATCAGTGTCCCCATTCCGTACCTGTACAATCCAATCCAATCCGATATCGTCTATAGCGGTCTGCATTGCTCTCGCTAAATCCTTTGCCAGGGAGCGCAAAGGCGTGATCCATAGTAATTTTAGTCCTTTTTGGTAGCGTTCGGGATGATTCATGTAATCGATCAAGACCGCCATAAACACCGAAAATGTCTTGCCAAATCCTGTCGGGGCAATGACCATTCCACTGTATCCCAGCATGTACCGGTCCCAGGTTTTAACCTGAAAGCCAAAAGGGGTATTGCCCAAGGATTCAAAATAACGATTGACGACCTTGAATCCTTCACTGTGTATTATCTTCTGACTCAACTTATGGTATTAGTTTTTTAATATTTTCCAATGTATCTATATCCGCTGCTTTTTTGTCCCTGCGCCAACGTAAAATACGAGGGAAGCGCAGTGCTACCCCCGATTTGTGGCGTTTGCTGTAGCCTATTCCTTCGAAGGCAATTTCAAATACAAGTTCGGGTTTAACAGTTCTTACGGGCCCGAATTTCTCCACGGCATTCTGCCGAATATAGCGACTGACCTCTAGTATCTCTTTATCTGTAAGTCCCGAATATGCTTTTGCAATGCTTACTAAGTGATCACCATCTTTAACCGCAAAGGTATAGTCTGTATAATGTGCACTTCTGCGCCCGCTGCCTTTTTGTGCGTATATCAACACGGCATCGATGGTCATGGGATTGACTTTCCATTTCCACCAGCCACCTTTTTTTCGGCCAACATAATAGATTGAGTCTTTCTTTTTAAGCATAATGCCTTCACTGTTCAGCGCACGCGAGGCCGCTTGTAATTTTTGTAGGTCGGACCAATTTTCACCATGAATAAGTGGAGACAATTGGATTGTGGGACCAACCTGACCTTGGCACAACTGTTCCAATAATTTACGCCTTTCTTGCAGCGGCTCAGATCGGAGGTCTTTACCATCCAGCTCCAATAAATCATAAAGGTATGCAACAATAGGGACTTCTTCACGTAAAGTCTTGGAAATTACCTTGCGATTGATCCTTTTTTGTAGTTCATTAAAATTCAATATCTGACCTTCTTTCGCGGCGAGGATTTCACCATCCAAGACAAAGCTCCCTTTCCATTGTTTGAGCGCATCGGTGATCTCTGGGAACTGTACAGTGACAAGTTCCTCGCCTCTTGACCAGATAAAGATTTCGTCATCTCGTTTGATCAGCTGTCCGCGTATACCGTCCCATTTGTATTCGCATTGCCATTCCGTAATCAGACCGAGATCTTCCACTTCTTTTTCAACAGGGTAGGCCAGACAAAAGGGATATGGTTTTGAGAGGTTGGTGTCGCTATATTCGCCGCGAACGAGTTTGTCAAATGCGTGGTCATGGGGATTCCACTCGCCCATAATACTGTGGGTGACAATACTTGGTTCGATCTGAAAATGTGCCGCAATTGTATTTATCAGCCCTTTGGACGATATTCCTAAGCGAAAGCTGCCCCCCAGCAATTTGTTGAAAATAAAACGCTCAATGGTGTTGAGCTTATTCCAGGAAGTGAGCACAAAAGCTTTTTTTTCTTCCATTGAAGCATTTGCCAACTGTAGGATCTCTTCCATCCATTCGCTGAGACTTTTGTCTAGTTTTTCAGATGCGGGAGGCAGTAATAAAGCTAAGGTTTCGGAGAGGTCACCTACAGCAGCATAACATTCGATAAACAACCATTCTGGAATACCGGTAATTTCCATTACCCAAGTTTTAAGTTCTTTGGTGGAAATCGCACGCCTTGGTCTTTTGCCAGTCATTAAAGCGAGAAACCAGCGTTTATCTTTCTCAGGCGCAAAGGTTAGAAAGCGGATAATCGCTTCTTTTTTTAAACTGGCTTTATTGCTGCTGTCCAGCGCATTGATCAATGTCGCAAATTCTATCATACGCTTAATTCTTCTCCATAATTCGTATTTACCTCCTCGGCTTCAATACCTATTTCATTCAGATATTTGCTGAATGAGGCTGTCTGTCCATGCGTGACATACACTTTTTCAGCCCCACTTTCCTTTACTGCCTGCAGCAATCCATTCCAGTCCGCATGATCGCTGATAGCGAAACCCGCGTCTGCGCTGCGCCATCTTCGTGCACCACGGATTTGCATCCAGCCGGAGCATATCGCATAGGCAACATGTGGTATCTTTTGGAGCAGTTGCGTATCAAGTAATGCCGGTGGTAGCAATACGATCTTGCCGTCGAGCTGTTTCATATCCGTCATCAGGTCGATAATTTGATAGGATGGTAATTTTATACCGGCATCGCTATAGGCCATATTTAATTTAGCGATACTATTATGCACATATATTTCGCCCATATCCTTTACCGCATTTAATATCCTTTGGGACTTGCCCAATGAGTAGCCAATAAATACGGATGTCTTTTTGTATCCCTGATTGTGTGTGATCCATGCGTTTAATCGTTGATTTTGGATTTCGACACTTTCCCAGCGATAGATCGGCAGACCAAAAGTACTTTCGGTAATTAGCTCATGACATTTTACGGGTTCAAATGGGGTAGACAGCCCATCATCCTGGATCTTGTAATCTCCGGTAAAGACCGTCACTTTACCTTTATATTCCAATCGTATCTGTGCTGAGCCAATGATATGCCCTGCAGGATGTAAAGAAATTTTTACACCGTTGATCTGGATCGTCTGGTTGTAAGCTAAGCCTTCAACCCGAATATCGGGCCCAATACGACTTTTCAATATACCAACTGTAAAATGGTGACAAAGATACTTGTTCATGCCCGGGCGCGCATGGTCTGCATGGCCATGTGTAATGATAGCAAGATCAACGGGTTGCCACGGGTCCAGGTAAAATTTGCCGGGAATACAATAAATGCCTTTTGATGTGAATTGAATCATATCGAATCCTTGTTTTTGACAACATGACTTCTATTTGTAGCATGTTATGTATTCAAACAGGCAGGGATAAGTTAAAGTTTTGTTTATTTTTTAGTGAAAGTCGATCCTAGTGATTAAATTGCGGGGGTAAGGAAATTTTTTACCTGAAGAATGGATCCGGTTAATTTTTTTACATTTGTTTACTTTGATTCTTAGTTTAAGCGCTCTATGATATTGATAGTCGATGACAACCCAGATAATATTTATTCGTTACAAAAGTTATTGGAATCCAAAAATTTCAAAGTCGATACTGCCCATTCCGGTGAAGAGGCTTTAAAGAAGATTTTAAAATATAATTATGCTTTAATCATATTGGATGTGCAGATGCCCGATATGGATGGTTTTGAAGTTGCTGAGAACATTGCAGGATTCAGTAAGACTAAGGAGACACCGATTATATTTTTGTCTGCTGTCAATACCGATAAACGTTTTATTACAAAGGGTTATGATTCAGGAGGGCTGGATTACGTCACCAAACCTGTCGATCCGGATATCCTGATGCTCAAAGTCAAAACATTCTATCGGCTGTATGAGCAGACTCAGGCCCTCAAGGATATCCAGCAGACTTTGGAAATGGAAGTGGAAAGACGGAAGCAGGCGCAATCGGAACTTCGTTCAAAAGTTGACTATTTACATACCTTACTGGAATCTTTACCACAAATTGCTTTTACCTGTGACCATCTTGGTAATATTGGCTTTGTCAATGGCCGTTGGTTCCAGTTTTCGGACAGTGAGAACACATTCCCGCAGACGCATCCTGAAGATCGGTCGATCATGGCTGAATTGCAGGAAAGTCTTGAGTCCGGTAAACCTTTGGAAATGGAGGTACGGGTTAAAAAGCAGGATGAATCCGGTTATACATATCAATTATTAAGGGTGTGGCCCATTTTAGAGAATGGCGAAAATAATTGGGTGGGGACATTTACTGACATCGACGTCCAAAAGAAAGCGGAGAAGGAGAAGGATGAGTTTTTGAGTATTGCGAGCCATGAACTGAAAACACCGCTGACAAGCATCAAAGCTTATATGCAGCTACTTGACCGCAAGTTAAGTCTCGACAAAAGCTGCCCAGAGGCCAAGTATGTTGGCCGGGTTCAGGATCAGGTCGAAAAGCTCAACAGTTTGATCACGGATTTGCTCGATCTGTCGAAAATCGACAATGGTAAACTAGGGATCAATAAAAAGGTATTCTCGCTTGAACGAATGGTACAAAATGCCATTGATTCCATTGTTCAGACCCATGATCAGAGTAATATGGAATTGTATAGACAGGGGGATATCTCGGGACTAATGGTCTATGGTGATGAGATACGCCTGGAGCAGGTTCTTGTTAACTTTTTAACAAATGCTTATAAGTATGCCGCCGGGACAGAGAAGGTGATCGTCGATTGCAGTGTAATGACGGATGTCGTAAAAGTCAGCGTAATTGATTTTGGAATCGGTATACCTGAAAACAAACTGTCTGATGTTTTTGACAAGTTTTACCGTGTAGAAGAAACTTCCTTTGATTTCCAGGGACTGGGAATAGGGCTTTATATTTGTTCGGAAATTATCCGTAGCCATCAAGGTACCATTGCCGTCGAAAGTTCTGCCGGTAAAGGGGCCACATTTTATTTTACATTACCATTAAATCTGCCTACAGATGCCAAATAAAACACTTAATAACTTATCTATAGGAATTGGTTTTTCACTACTTGCCCTGTTGGTGAGTTCTACAGCATCGTATCTGGGGATTAAAGAACAGAATAAACACCGTCAGGAGCTGGCCGTTACCCGAAAAATAATCAGTTTATCAAATATTATCCTTAACTCTCTGCAAGGGGCAGAAACGGGAAACAGGGGGTATCTGCTCACGGGGAAGGAGAATTACCTGGAACCATTCAACCAGGCTTTAGCGAGCCTGCCGGGTGAGTTGAAGGAAATAAAGGAGCTTACGAAAGCAGATCCTGAGCAAAATGTTCGCGTAGATAGTTTATTTACAGCGGCCCAGCAAAGGTTAGCCGTATTAAAGGAGTCGGTGAATGTAAAAAGGAACGGTGGGACTGTTAGTCTGGCGCAGCTGGATGAGAGCAAATCCGCCATGGACAAGTGCCGTAGCATCATTAAGGATATTATTCATTTCGAAGATGATGGTATCGATCAGAAATCTATCAATTTAGATAATTCTTCGTTTATAACGACCTTATTTATTGTGATCAGTGCATTGCTGTCACTGGTGATTACGGTATACTTTTATTTTCGGTTAAGGGCAGACTTTCTTAAACGCTTAGCACTGGAAAAGTCGCTCCGTGAGAAGGATGAAGGGATTGCCCGCAGATTAAATATGGTTCAAAAGATCACTAATCGTATTGCGCTAGGGGATTATGATGTCAAAGCGGAGGATATTGAGGAAGACGACCTTGGCGCGATAGCAAAATCCGTTAACCGGATGTCAAAAGCCTTAAAGAAATCATTCGATCAGCTTAAAGATAACGACTGGCTGCACATGGGATATGCCGATCTTTATACCGGATTGGTCGGTAACAAAACCGAACGGATACTTACCACAGATTCGGTAAGGGGATTGGTCAATTATATAGGGGCTATTACCGGAGCGATTTATGTTTTTAATGAGGAAAAACTTGAACTATCTGGCGCTTACGGATTGGACCCAAAAGCACAGCAATATTTTCTCCCAAATGAAGGTTATGTCGGACAGGTCTTTGTTGATAGGGAAACGAAAATTATAAATAATATAAACACGGAAGACTATATCGTGAGTTTTGCCAGTGGAAAGGTCAATGTACAACACCTTATTTTTGTACCTATTGTATTGGCTGATCAGGTATTGGGTGTGCTGGAGATCGGGCACCGTCAGTCTTTTGCGGAAATTGAATCGACATTTCTGACGGAATGTGCCAGACAACTTGGTATCGCTATCGCTTCGGCGAGGGGCCGGGCTAAAATTCAGTCACTTTTGGAAGAAACTCAAGTACAATCTGAAGAATTGTTGACCCAGCATGCGGAGCTGGAGAATCTGAATACGGAATTGGAGGCGCAGACCTTGCGTCTGCAGTCGTCCGAGGAGGAGCTGAAGGTGCAGCATGAGGAATTGATGCAATCAAACCAAGAACTGGAAGAACGTTCAAAACTGTTGGAAGACAAAAATCTATTGATTGCCGAACGTAACCTGGAAATTCAGCAGAAAGCGGAAGAACTCGCTTTAAGTACCAAATATAAGTCTGAGTTTTTGGCAAATATGTCCCATGAGCTGCGTACACCGTTAAACTCCATCCTGCTACTTTCGCGTTTGCTATCTGAGAATAATGAACACAATCTTAGCGCTGACCAGATCGAATCGGCTAAAGTGATCCAAAGCTCGGGAACGAGCCTTTTAACCTTGATCGATGAGATATTGGATCTTTCAAAGATTGAGTCGGGTAAAATGACATTGGAGTATGCGACACTGAATTTAAATGATATCTCGGCAGATCTGAATAATTTATTTCTTCCGATTGTCAATGAGAAGGGCCTGACTTTCACAATAAATATTGATCCCGGGGTCAATAAAAATTTTCAGGGCGACCGGCTTAGAATTGATCAGGTGCTACGGAATCTGATTTCAAATGCGGTTAAATTTACAGCAGCCGGTGAGGTGAGACTGGATATTTACGAGGATAGTACTGATAAGGATAAGCTTGTTTTTGCCGTGATCGATTCGGGTATAGGGATTCCGCTGGAAAAACAGAAGATAATTTTCGAGGCTTTCCAACAGGCGGATGGTTCGACAAGACGAAAATTTGGAGGGACAGGACTAGGTTTGTCTATCAGTAGAGAGATTGCACGCTTGCTGGGCGGTGAAATCAGGCTTGAGAGTGAGGAAGGAAAGGGAAGCACGTTCTTATTTGTTATTCCGAATCATCCGGTAGAGCCCGGGGAGCTGCGTACGAAAGAAGAATTGCTTGTAGAAGAGATCCATTCTGAAATAGAGGAGGTGCGCGAGCTTGTGGCGGACGATGTGTATAATCCTGCCACAATACGTATTCCAGAGGAGTTGCCTGATGATCGGGATAGCATTGTTGAAGGCGATAAGGTTATTCTGATTGTCGAAGATGATATCAATTTTGCGAAAGCATTATTGAAATACACGCATAGTCAGCACTACAAGGGTGTTGTTGTTGTACGCGGGGATCATGCACTGCCAGCGGCCAAGAAATATCACCCACAGGCGGTTCTATTAGATATTCAGCTGCCAATCATGGATGGCTGGGCAGTAATGGATGAGTTAAAAGGGGATAAGACCACAAGACATATTCCGGTACATATCATGTCTTCACTTGAAGTGAAAAAGGAGAGTCTGTTAAAAGGTGCAATTGATTTTATCAATAAACCCGTCGCTTTGGAGCAAATGACATCTGTTTTTCAGAAAATCGAATCTGCTTTGAGTAGGTCTCCCAAGAAGGTGCTGATTGTCGAAGAGAATCCTAAACATGCTAGCGCATTGGCTTATTTTTTAAGTAGTTTTAATATTTCACTTGAAGTAAAAGATAATGTTGAAGATAGCATCACAGCGTTGGGGACTGCTGAGGTAGACTGCGTAATTTTGGATATGGGTGTTCCCGATGAAATGGGTTATAATACCCTGGAGGCCATCAAACAGCATGAGGGACTTGAAAATTTACCGATTATCATATTTACGGGTAAAAATCTATCGAAGTCAGAAGAGCTGAAGATTAAAAAATATGCAGATTCGGTAGTTGTTAAGACTGCACATTCTTATCAACGGATTTTGGATGAGGTCGGCTTATTTCTGCATTTGATTGAGATAAACAGCTCGGATGATGTGCGACGAAAAAACAACGGACTTGGCGCATTAACGGATGTGCTGAAAGGAAAAAAAGTGCTGGTGGCCGATGATGACGTTCGCAATATATTCTCAATGACAAAAGCGTTGGAGAAATTTCAGGTACAAGTCATTCCAGCAATGGATGGCAAGGAGGCGCTGGACGTATTGCGCTCGGGTGAAGCGATTGATATTGTGCTGATGGATATGATGATGCCCGAAATGGATGGGTATGAAACAATCAGGAATATCAGGCAAACACCTCAATTTGCGGCATTGCCGATTATCGCAGTCACCGCAAAATCAATGATTGGCGATCGCGAAAAGTGTATACAGGCCGGAGCTTCGGACTATATATCGAAACCTGTGGATATAGACCAGCTATTGTCGTTACTGCGTGTATGGTTATATGAAAATTAATTAAGGCGGTTAATGAATCAAAATAAAGTGATATTAATTGTAGACGATGACAACCGGAATATTTTTGCGCTCGGTTTGACCTTGAGAGCGAGAGGATACCAGGTTGTCAGTTGTACTTTAGCAAAGGATGCAATTCAACTTTTGGAAGAGGGAAATGATATTTCATTGGTGCTAATGGATATGATGATGCCTGAGATTGATGGCTATGAAGCGATTCGTTTGATTAAGGCTTCCACGGTCATTAAAGATCTTCCCATTATAGCTGTAACTGCCCAGGCAATGCCTGGGGATCGGGAGAAATGTCTGGCATCGGGGGCGAAGGCTTATGTTTCAAAACCGATTGATGTTGATTTGCTGTTGACAGAAATAGAACGATTGATATAGCGATGTTAGGTCATAATATAATTAAAGATGGGGAGATCGATATTTTATTGGAAGATATCTATCGGCGCTATGGCTACGATTTTATGCAGTATAGTCGCGCATCAATCAAAAGAAGGATCAACCGGATTATGACGAATGACCGATTTGCGAGTTTTGCCGAGCTCCGATTCGCATTGAAAGACGACCCGGAGTTTCTGCAGCATTTTGTGGAGGAGATTACTGTGAATTTGACGGAGATGTTTAGGGATCCCTTGTTTTTCCGGCAATTGCGTGAGGAGATTTTGCCGCAACTGGGAACCTATCCGCTGATCCGGATTTGGATCGCTGGATGCTCAAGTGGAGAGGAGGCTTATTCGCTCGCAATTTTATTGAAGGAGGCCAATCTGCATCATAAATCATTGATCTATGCAACGGATATTAATCCGCGGGTGCTAGAAATAGCGCGTAATGGAATATATCCGTTAAGCCAGATTAAGTCGTTTTCAGAAAACTATATTGAATCCGGTGGAAAGCAAGACTTTTCTAATTATTATACGGCAAATTATGAATGGGCGAAATTTGATCCGGAGCTGAAACAAAAAATGATCCTATCAACCCATAACTTGGTGTCAGATACCTCGTTTAACAGCTTTCAATTAATACTGTGCCGGAACGTGTTGATTTATTTCAACAAGGATTTACAAGACCGCGTTTTTAAGCTATTTGATGTAAGTCTGGAAAATTTGGGATATCTTGCATTGGGCAGTAAGGAAACCATAAGGTTCTCCAGTATACAACAGAATTTCACCGCAGTGGGTGATCAAAAAATTTGGAAAAAACTTTATTCGTTATAATAGGGTTCTATTTAAAAATGGTACGACATTCAAACCATAGTAGACCCCTATAAAAGACATAAATTAAGCTATATGAGTAAAAGAAAAACTGTACTGATATTTGAAGATGATACGATTATTTTGGAGGTCATAACAGTCGTGCTGACAGATTTGGGGTTTCATGTTGAAGTTTCCGAGACTTCACACGATATTATTCAAAAGGTAGAAACAACAGAACCTAATCTTATTTTGATGGATAATTGGATCCCAAATATTGGGGGAGTAGAGGCAACCCGCCTGCTGAAGGCTGATGACCGGTTTAAACATATTCCGGTTATTTATGTGTCTGCCAATAACGATATTGAATCATTAGCTGCTCGTGCAGGGGCAGATGATTTCCTGTCCAAACCCTTTGATCTGGATGATCTGGAAGATATTGTTAATAAACATATCTAACAAAGATCATACTATTATCATACTATTAATATATCCTATTGACAAACGACTTATAGCCTACAGATTTTTGTAGGCTTATTCAATGAGCTATGATGTTGAATCCCCCGTCGGCATTCGTTGTAATTCACTCGGTTCATTTTTTTGTCGTTTAATACTTTTGATCAAACATTGTTTGCAAAAGTCTATAAACGACAAAACCCGACTATCGTCGGGCTTTATTTTTGGTGGCGGAGAGTGAGGGATTCGAACCCCCGAACCTGTGACAGTTAACGGTTTTCAAGACCGCCGCATTCGACCACTCTGCCAACTCTCCGCGACAAAAGTACGATTTTTTGCTCTCCTGCCAAATTTTATTTTAGAAATACTTCTTATTTTGCTTTTATAAACTGGATATCAGCACTAAATTTTACGTCATCACTCACCATCACACCGCCTGTTTCCAAAGCCGCATTCCAATTAAGTCCAAATTCTGAGCGTTTGATCTTTCCTTCTACGATAAATCCAGCTTTGGTATTTCCCCAAGGGTCTTTCTGAATACCTGCAAATTCCACTTCAAAAACAACAGGTCGAGTCACGTCCCGGATAGTCAGATTTCCTTTGATTTGTTCATTCGCTAAGCTTGTTGCTTCAAATGTTATCACTGGGTATTTTTCTACGTCAAAAAAATCAGCACTTTTTAAGTGTCCATCCCGTTGTTCATTTCGTGTATTGATTGACGCGGTATTGATAGTTACCTTTGCAAGTGCATTATCAAAAGTATCATTGTCTGTATCGAGATCTATTTGAAAACTGTCAAAGTTTCCTTTAACGTTTGTGATCATCATGTGTTTTACTTTGAATTCTATCTCGCTATGTGCAGCGTCTAATTCCCATTTTCCTTGTGCCATAATTTTTGTGTTTTCTTATTTGTTTAATAACACAAAGGTAACAGCAGCTTTTAAATTTTTGTTTGACCTAGATCAATAAAATAATCTTGTTGAAAAGCAATCAGTTATTGAAAAACCGCAAAAAAAAGCAGATGATATTTTGGAATTGTTGAACAAATGTCTACTTTTGCATTACCGAAAACGACGCGCCAATAGCTCAGCTGGATAGAGCATCGGTTTTCTAAACCGACGGTCTCAGGTTCGAATCCTGATTGGCGTACGAAACTGTAAAAAGGTCCTTAATATCCTTATTAAGGACCTTTTTTACTTATTAGCAAGTTGCAGCCATGCTACATGCATCTTGACCCAACCTAGGATCTGAACAGGTATTGTTCTCCTTTTCAATTTGTCCCTTTCATTAAAAATTGCACTGTTTTTAGCGAAACTATGTAGCCTGAGGGTAATTTATCCACGATTTAAGTGTAGTCATCCTATCGTTAAGCATCTGTTTTTTTGTATCTTTAGTGAAATTTGATATATATTGATTTTAGCTTATCATTACTGATCTGAATGATCTATAAGGGGTAATGGTAAGTTGAATTAAAGATCTAATGGATACAATATGGATGAAACATTCAAACAGCAGGTGTATGAATTGGCGAGACTAATTCCAAAAGGGCGAGTCTCAACTTATGGCGCAATTGCTAGAGCGCTGGGGTATCCAAATCATTCCCGCCATGTTGGAAAAGCAATGGGGGGGTGTCCCAAAGATGTGTCTGCGCATCGGGTGATTTCAAGTGGCGGAGTACTGTCGGTTCCAGAGTTTCAGTCTAAACTGGAGAACGAAGGTGTTGGAATAAATAATCTCAGGATCAAGGATTTTAAAAAGATATTTTGGAATCCGATGGATGAAGTTTAATAAATCGATAAAAGATGAAATACTGCGCTTTTCTACGAGGGGTAAATGTAAAGGGAACCAACATGAAGATGGTCGATGTATGCCAGGTATTTAAAGATGTTGGGATGGATCATGTGAGTTCAGTGTTGGCTTCCGGAAATATTGTTTTTTCTTCGGGTAGGTCTGCGGAAGAACTTAAAATAGTTCTGGAAGCAGCGATGTCCAGTTACTTTTCCTATGAAGCCTTTCTTTTCATTAAGTCGCAGGAAGAAACAAATTTATTTTGGAGTAGCATTCCCTTTGAAAAACATCCCGATTTTCATATTTATGGTTTTGTAGGTTTACATGGGATAGAAGAAGTACTCATGGATGAATTTAATAAAAGTGCCAAAGCCGATAATGAAAAAGCGGAAGTGATCAATGGACTGTTTTACTGGCAGATCCCCAAAGGAAATACATTAGATTCAACATTCGGAAAAGTTTTGGGTAAGAAAAGTCTGAAGGATAAGTTCACCAGCAGGAATGTGAATACATTTGAAAAAATTTTGAAGATCATGCATTAAATCAATGTGTGTTGATATAATGAAATTATATGCAAAAAGTGTATTGATTATCGGAAGGCAATCAATACACTTTTATGTTAATGAAGTAATTTATACTTTGATTTAGCCCTTATTAATCTCCGCAGATTGAGCCCATATATTGATATGTCCATCTTTTGCATACAGATCAATTTCCCGGATTTCCTCTGGACTAAATGATAGATTTTTGAGCGATCCCACACAATCAATGACCTGTTGTGGCTTGGATGCGCCGATCAGTGCCGAAGTCACTTGCTGTTTGCGAAAGACCCAAGCGATGGCCATTTGGGCCAAAGACTGCCCCCTACGTTGTGCAATAGTATGAAGTGCCTGTATATTATGTCTGTTTTCCTCACTTAAGAACTTGGTCTGCAATGATTTTGACTGTGATGCCCTGCTATCCTCTGGAATATGATGTAAATATTTGTCCGTTAGCATGCCCTGGGCGAGTGGCGAAAAAACAATAGAGCCAATACCGATTTCATCCAGTGTGTCCAATAGCCCATCTGTCTCAACCCATCTGTTTAACATAGAATAGCTAGGCTGATGAATAATAAACGGTGTTCCCAAGGATTTCAATATTGCGTAAGCCTCTTTGGTGCGTTGCGAATTATAAGACGAAATACCAATATAAAGGGCTTTTCCACTTCGTACAAGTTGATCCAACGCCATCACGGTTTCTTCTAATGGTGTATTTGGGTCAAAGCGATGTGAATAGAAAATGTCAACATAATCTGTACCTAGACGTTTTAAAGATTGATCACAACTCGAAATAATATATTTTCTGCTGCCCCATTCGCCATAGGGTCCATCCCACATGTGGTATCCTGCTTTCGACGAAATAATCAATTCATCCCGGTGGTCAGCAAACTGTTGTTTAAGAATTTGTCCGAATGCAATTTCTGCACTTCCTGGAGGCGGGCCATAATTATTGGCGAGATCAAAATGCGTGATTCCAAGGTCAAAGGCTGTCGTGCAGATATCAACTTTGGTTTGATGGGCCGTGTCGTTTCCAAAGTTGTGCCATAGACCTAAAGAAATAGCTGGTAACTGAAGACCGGATTTACCACAACGATTGTATATCATCTGTTGGTAGCGATCAGGGTGTGGAATATACTGCATAAATTTGAATTGTTATAATCCAAATATAATAATAAACGGATTTCCTCGAATTGAAATTTAGTGTATTTTTATACGAAATTTTGAATAAGCTTATTCTATAAAAAAATATGAAGAAAATCACACTGATTATAGGCCTGTTGTTCATTTGGATGAGTAGCAGTAATGCACAGTCAAAACGGTTGTTATTTAAAACCACATTTGGAGAATTTAAGGTGTTACTTTATGATTTTACGCCAAATCATCGGGATTTGATTTTAAGGTCGATAAAGGATACTGTTTATCAAGGTGCATTGTTTAATCGCATTATTGAAAATTTCGTGGTGCAGGGTGGCGAGCACGATATAGATATTGAAAGGAGAGAAGCGGTAGACCCCCAGCACCGTAAACCACGTTTGGCGGCTGAGTTCGACCCGCGTGCTTTTCACAAAATGGGCGCATTGGGGGCGGGACGTGATGGTAATTCTGAAAAGGCATCTTTCTTGAATCAAATCTATTTTGTCGTTGGAAAGAAGATCAGTGCCGCTGATCTCGATAGTCTGGAAATAAAAAAGGGTATAAAATATAGTAAAAAACAGCGTAAGGAATATTTAGCGCGCGGTGGGCAACCTAGACTTGATCATGATTTTACAGTCTTTGGCGAAATATATCAGGGTCTTGATGTAATCTTGAAGATAAGTCAGGTGAAAACAGATCAACAGGACTTCCCTTTAGAAAAAGTGCCTTTCAGTATTGTGGAGATCAAAGAATAAAACCATCTTTAAAGATGGTTTTATTCTCATAGAAGGAAGCTATTTTTTATATACTTTCCTTTATTTGTTGTGTTGTTCAAACTCTTCTTTTAATTTCTCGTAACGTTCTTTCCATTCGTTAGGCAGTTTTTCGGGGATATTTTTCAGGCTTTTCAACTGAAAAGCAAATACACAGGCGGCAAAGCCGACTGTACTAATTGCCATCCCGGTCCATATTACCAGAGATAACCCGGCAAAAAGTGGGTTCCAAAGTAAAATAAAACTAAAAACAATTCCTAATAACGCAAATAATGTAATCCAGCCCCAAGATTTACTACCATAGTTTTTGAGATCAAAGGAGAAGGACAACAATTGAAAAGACCTAAACAAAGCATAAAATCCGACAATAAAAGCCAAAGTTCCCGCAGATAACAGGGGGTTGGTCATCAATAAAATTCCAAATAAGGCGTAAAAGATACCACCGGTAAGGTACCAGCCCCAACCGTCAACCTCATTTTTGTTTTGTAAGGCAAAAATAATTTCTAGTATCCCCGAAACAATGAATGACCAGGAAAACAACATACTCAATGCGAGAAAGGATGCGACCGGCGTGGATATCGTATAGAAACCCAATAAAATCAAAAGAATTCCAATGATAAGCGGAATATACCAATGTTTAATGGAGGATCTGATTGTTTTTAAAAATGAATTTGCCATAATAGTGTTGTTAAATTTAAATCTTTCCAGTCTCTTTCAAAATAATGTAAGATGCCTATACAATATTGACTTCAGTATTTGCATACTTCAATCCCGCTTCAATTCTATGAACGTAAATGTTTATATTATAGATTATTATTGTCAATTCGCCAATTGGTTCAAATACTTTTTTCAATCATATGCTACTTCGTATCAGCAAACGTTTTGTTGTATATGGAAACATTACGCTGTGGGCAGGCCTCGTCGTATTTAATAATATATGATTGTTAACAGTTACGTTAAACTTTTGTTTCGGATACGCTCATATTTCTTGTTTTTTTGGAATTTGTAAATCATGGACTCGAAGCTAAAAAGAATGAAACTAGCAACGTTAATAATTGGGAGGCGTCAATTTATTGACGGACAGGCAGTATGTAGTAGGCGAACTTGCTGTCGCAATTCAAAATCAAAAGTGTGAGGTGGAGAAAAGATAAAAAAGAAGAGTCCTCCAAGCATATTCGCTTGGAGGACTCTTTCTATGTGATTTGAAAGACTATCGATGATTTAGAATGCTACTTTTTTAGGATCCGATCCGGAGAAACCCATTGCTGGTAATGTCCGAATTGTCTTGATATCCTCCTCCGTAAGATCGAAGCTATCAATATCCAAGTTCCGTTTAATATTTGCCGGATTGGTGGATTTTGGTAGTGGTAAGATCCCCTGCGAGAGCGCAAATTTAATACAGATCTGTCCGACGCTGGTAGACTTCTGCTCAGCCAAAGCGATCAGGGTCTCGTCCTGCAATATTCTTCCTGATCCCAGTGGAGACCATGCCTGCACTAAAATATCATTTGATTTGCAAAGGTCAACAGTTTCCTGTTGAAGGTAACCAGGGTGGAATTCGATTTGATTGATAGCTGGGATGATTGCTGCTGTTTCCAATAATTTGGCGAGATATTCTTTTGGGAAATTGCTAACCCCGATAGCTTTCACTTTTCCTTGTTGGTATAAATACTCCAGCGCTTTCCAGGTACCGGCATTAATCGCTGCCCAATCCTCAAATTGAGTTTCGTTGGCAGGCCAGTGTATCAAATAGAGGTCTAAATACTCCAATTCCAAGTCTGTAAGGGATTTTTCGAATGCAGCGATTGCCTTATCATAACCGCGTTCAGTATTCCAAAGTTTGGTTGTTATAAATAAAGTATTACGGGCTATTCCACTGTCCTTGATCGCTCTGCCGACACTTTTCTCATTACCATAAATTGCCGCAGTGTCAATATGTGTATATCCTGCAACCAGAGCTTCCTTAACAGCTTGGTATGCGTCTTCTCCTTCCGGAATTTGCCAGGTTCCAAATCCAATTGCTGGAATATCAATTCCATTGTTCAATTTGAATGATTTCATGCTTAATTGTATTTTTTTGTTTGACTAAATTAGGGTTTCAATCGTATTATCTCGTCACTGAAATGTCAAGAGGGCTGCATTTTAAACCGACAGCGGCAAACTTATTCTGTATTGCCAAAATATATTTATTTTCACAATTTTATTGTCAAAAAGGTCGGATTAACGCATGGTTTATAGCATTAATTGTTATCTTTAGGCGAAATTTTGAAAAATTTAGATTTTTCACCGATTTCACATAGCATTAAAAATTAAACATATTTCTAATAGATTACTATGTCAAACAAATCAAAAATTGTTTGGACAAAAACAGACGAAGCACCTTTGTTGGCGACTTACTCGTTTTTGCCTATTGTACAAGCGATTACAGCTACAGCTGATATCGATGTTGAATTGAGGGATATCTCTTTAGCAGGTCGTGTTCTTGCAAGCTTTCCAGAATTTTTAAAAGAAGATCAAAAAATTGCCGATGCATTGGCAGAGTTGGGGCAGATGGCAACAACTCCAGAGGCAAACATTATTAAGTTGCCAAATATTTCAGCTTCTATTCCACAGTTGAAGGGTGCTATTACCGAATTACAAAAAGCAGGTTATGCTATTCCAAACTACCCAGATGAAGCAGCTACTGAGGAAGAAAAATCCATCAAAGCTAAATATGCAAAAGTGTTGGGATCAGCTGTAAACCCGGTATTACGTGAAGGTAACTCTGACCGTCGTGCACCTAAGGCTGTGAAGAATTATGCTAAAGCAAATCCACATAAGATGGGCGCTTGGGCAAAAGATTCAAAAACTAAGGTAGCTTCAATGACATCTGGTGATTTCTATGGTTCAGAACAATCTGTAACAGTAGAAAACGCAGGTCAATTCAAAATTGAATTTGTGGATGCGCAAGGAGCTGTTACTGAATTAAAAGGTCTTTCGCCGTTAAAAGCCGGTGAAGTAATTGATACTTCGACCTTAAGCTTGAATGCATTGAAAGGTTTTGTTGTTGATGCGATCGCTGAAGCGAAAGCTGCAGGTGTATTGTTATCTGCGCATTTGAAAGCAACAATGATGAAAGTTTCAGATCCAATTATCTTTGGAGCAGTGGTTGAAACATACTTTGCAGATGTGTTTGCAACTTATGGCGACTTGTTCAAAGAACTGGGGGTCAACAAAAACAACGGTTTAGGTGAAGTATATGCTAAAATTGCAGGTCATGCAAAAGAAGCAGAAGTGAAAGCTGCTATCGATGCTGCGATCGCGCAAGGCCCTGCTTTAGCGATGGTTAACTCAGATAAAGGTATTACAAATTTCCATGTTCCGTCTGATGTGATTATTGATGCTTCTATGCCTGCAATGATCCGTATTGGTGGTAAAATGTGGAATAAGGAAGGCCAAGAAGAAGATACGCTCGCCATGGTTCCTGACCGTTCTTATGCAGGTGTTTATGAGGCTACAATAGAAGACTGTAAAGCAAATGGCGCTTTGGATCCTAAAACAATGGGTTCTGTTCCAAATGTTGGTTTGATGGCTCAGAAAGCTGAAGAATATGGTTCACACGACAAAACTTTCCAAGCTACTGGTGATGGTGTGATCCGTGTCGTAGATGCCGAAGGTAATGTATACATGGAGCAAAAGGTCGATGAAGGTGATATCTTCCGTATGTGTCAAACAAAAGATGCACCTATCCAAGATTGGGTAAAATTAGCAGTAAACCGTGCGCGTTTGTCTGGTACGCCAGCGATATTCTGGTTAGATAAAGATCGTGCTCACGATAGAGAGATCATCAAGAAAGTAGAGAAATACTTGCCTGATTTTGATACAGCAGGTTTGGATATTAGAATCCTATCGCCAATAGAAGCTACTAAATTCTCTTTGGAGCGTATCCGTAAAGGCGAAGATACGATCTCTGTAACCGGTAACGTATTACGTGATTATCTGACAGATTTATTCCCTATTTTGGAAGTCGGTACTTCAGCGAAAATGTTGTCTATTGTACCATTGATGAATGGAGGTGGTTTGTTTGAAACTGGTGCTGGTGGTTCGGCTCCAAAACACGTAGAGCAATTTCTTCAGGAAGGTTACCTACGTTGGGATTCATTAGGCGAATTTTTGGCACTGGGTGCTTCTTTGGAGCACTTGTCGCAAACGCAAAATAATGCTAAAGCATTGGTTTTAGCAGAGACGTTAGACGAAGCAACAGAGAAATTCTTGGCAAATGACAAATCTCCGGCACGTAGAGTGGGTCAGATTGATAACCGTGGATCTCATTTTTATTTAACATTATATTGGGCTCAGGCTTTAGCTGCTCAAACGAAAGATGCAGATTTAGCAAATCGATTTGCAGGTGTTGCAAAAGTCTTGACAGATAACGAAGCTAAAATCAATGAAGAATTGATCGGAGCACAAGGTCAGGCACAAAACATCGGTGGTTATTACTTCCCTAATGACGAATTAGCCACAAAAGCTATGCGTCCTTCCGAGACATTAAATAATGCAATAGCAGGTATCTAATCGCAATTGTCTTAATTAAATAATGAGAGCCCCGACCAATGATCGGGGCTCTTCTGTTTAGGTTTGGTTGTTTATATGCTCTTACTATATTGGGAGGAATGATCTATTTTAATGAATGTTTAACACCTTTAAAGGTCATTTCGACAGGTAGAATGTGACCATTTTTGTCAAATTTCATCTCATCGATACAGGTGACACGCTCATTGGCTCCTTCTTTACCTAGTGGTCTACGGTGATAGACGATGAAATATTTGTCTTTATTGGGTACTTTGATAACGGAATGATGTCCAGCACCGACAGCAACCTTTGGATCGCGTTCGAGAATTGTTCCGATACGTTCAAATGGCCCAAACGGGGAATCGGCAATTGCATAAGCCACTTTATAATCCGGACCAGTCCAACCACCTTCGGACCACATGAAGTAATATTTACCATTTTTAATAAACATAAATGGCCCTTCCACATAATCCTTTGGTGTAATTTCCTTGTAATAGGTGCCGTCATCGAATGGAAGCAAGCCTGTAAAATCAGATTTGAGTTTGACCATATTACAATGCTTCCAGCCACCATAGTACATGTAGAACGTTCCATCCTTATCTTTAAATACAAACTGATCTATAGGCTGCGCACCATTGATAATATCATTAATCAATGGCTTTCCTAGCAAATCTGTATAAGGCCCTTCAGGTTTGTCTGCTACTGCCACACCAATTCCGCCGATTTCCCCCTGATGGACATCGTTTGCGCTAAAGAATAGATAATATTTGCCCTTATTTTCAAGGACAGCCGGAGCCCACATCGCTTTTTTTGCCCATGTTACCTGATTGTTCTGAAGTACGCGAGGATGTTTTGTCCAACTAGTTAGATCTGAAGAGGAAAATGCATCAAAAAATACCTGTTCTTCGTAAGGTGCCGAATAAGTGGGAAAAACCCAATATTTGTCCCCATAGATGATACCCTCGGGATCGGCATAGTTTCCACGAATGACGGGATTCTGTTGTGCAAGGAGTGTGGTCGCCAATAATAAAGATGTTGTCGTAAAAAATGTTCTGATCATCGTTATGCTTTAAATGCTTAAGATACCACATCTTGCTTGTTGGGGTATTCAAAAAAAAATCATTTTTATGCTGATTTTTCTCAATATTTTCAAAATGTTAAAATTATGTTAAAAAGAGGCGATGCTTTCGATTCTTTCCGCTTTATTTCACATATTTGTTTATGTCATTTCCAAATGGCATAAATACTTTTCATAAAATAGGTTAATAATATGGCTAAGATACCCGAAGTCCCCCAGACTTCGGGTGTTTTTTTATTCACGCTCCAAGCCGAAGATCATGACTAACCTTCCGTCGATATATAAGTTCAGCGTCTGCTCGGCGATATCAAATTGAATCTGCTTTTGCTCAACAACTGCGAAGAAATCATTTTCAATATTGGGGCCATTACAAGACTTCATGGTGCTTGCCAAGTGCGGAAAGCTTATCAGATTGTCTTTAATGCTAAAATTTCCCCAAAAATTATTACACCCCGTCGATCCGGCGATCGTTCCATTTTTTGCATCGAAACCAATATTGGCCCTATTGCTTGTTACATCTTTGCCATTTAATTGAAGTAAATTCCACTTAAATCTGGCTAGGAATGCGGCAATACTGGGGAGCTCAGTGACTTTATCTTTGGAAATAATATTAAGCAATTCATAGCGTATGCTGTCTGTATCTTTTGCTTTCGTTTGCTTTACTTTGATGCGATAACGATAGTGTTCCTGGTAATCAAAACCGAGAATGGGTACCGAAATATATTCCCATTTGTTTTTTTTGTTGGATTTTATTTGTAGACAGGTCAATTTTCCGGAGACTGGATCATTGACATAATTCTCACCGATATCCCAAATGGCGATGTCAGAATGTTCAACTGGTAATTTGCTAATAATTTCCTCCAGTGTATAGATTGATGCTTGTGCTGTTTTTGTCTTTTTTACACGAATATTGTACTCAAAACCTGCATTGTAATTAAACTGTTGGATTTCCGTATAAAAATTCTCCCAATCCTTACTATTGTAATACTTTACAAGGTAAGGGGGCGTATTGTCAAGTCCAGATTTTACTTTTATCCGAAAGGAACTGTTCTGTGCCTGTAAAGTGTATTGGAATAAAAATAACGGAATTAAAAATAAGCTGGATTTAAGGGATTTCTTCATAATGGGCATTAAATATCAATAAAAACGTATCTTTAAACATGAATATTGCACGAACAAAAGTACTCTTGATGATTGTACTTTTTTTGTCCGGCCTACGGATATATGCCCAAAATAACAAGGATTATTTTAAAACACAAATCTCCTTAGGTGAATTGACAGATACACAGCTAAAAGAAGTGTCTGGAATTATGGCGGCTCAAGAGGAGGGGTGTTTTTGGGTTCATAATGATAGTGGTGATGGTGCAAACATCTATCTGATCGATCGTCAGGCCAATCTACTCAAAAGATTTAGGCTCGAAGGTGTAGATGTGATTGATTGTGAAGATATCGATCGCGTAAAAATCGACGGTAAAAATTACTTGATTTTGGCTGATATCGGCAATAACCTTGGGAAGCGAACTTGGGCAAGCTTGTATGTATTTCCTGAGCCTTCAGCCGATGATTCGCTAGTCATATCCAGAAAAGATATTAAAACCATATTTGTCAAATTTCCGGGGCAAAAACGTTTAGATGCGGAATCCATTATGGTCGATCCCCGTGATAATATGTTGTATATCGTTTCCAAACGTGAATTTCATTCCACAGTATACAGTGCTGCTGTTTTTAAGAGTGTCCGGCAACAGTATTTTACATTAACTAAAGTCGCTGAACTTCCTTTTACTTTTGCTACAGCTTCTGCTATCGATCCAACAGGAAGAGAGATGCTTATCAAGAATATTACCCATATCTTTTATTGGAAGAGAAACTCGGGTGAATCTTGGTCAGGGGCGCTACAACGGAAACCAATCGAAGTACCTTATGCAGTAGAGCCCCAAGGGGAAGCAATTACTTTTGACAATAAGGGTACTGGTTTTTATACAATTAGTGAACGTCCATTTGGTTTAAAATCCTATCTTTATTATTTTGAAAAAGTGTCTAAATCAACCGATAAATAACAGATCCAATTCAGTAAAAAAGCTTATTGATATGGGCCTGAATAGATTGAATGAATATATATCCAATTGCTAACATCATGAATTTAAAACAATTTTTACTTTTAACACTTGCGCTATTTTGCTTTGTAGCGGGTAGTAAGGCTGCGAGGGTGGATACCTTGAATATTCCGAGTCGTAGCATGGCAAAAGAGATTAAAACAGTGGTTATTCTACCTAAAGGTTATTCGGTGAATACGAAATATCCTGTTCTCTATTTACTTCACGGATATTCAGGTAATTATAGTAATTGGGTTAAAAATACCACTGTAGCTTCGTTGGCAGATCAATATGGATATATGGTGGTTTGCCCGGATGGAGGATTTGGAAGTTGGTATTGGGATATTGCAAATGATCGGAATTATCAATATGAAACATTTGTTTCCAAAGAACTGGTTGATTATATAGATCAGCACTATGTGACAGTCAAGGACCGAAAAGGTAGAGCAATTACTGGCCTGAGTATGGGAGGGCATGGCGCTTTGTCTCTTGCGATCAAACATCAAGATCTCTATGGGGCAGCCGGTAGTACGGCAGGAGGTGTTGATTTTAGACCGTTCCCTTTAAATTGGGAAATTAAGGATCGTATCGGTAATTATGCAGATGCACCGCAGATTTGGGATGACCGAGTGGTGATCAATATGATTCCGAAATTGCTGAATAATAAACTTCGTTTAATGATTGATTGTGGTAAAGAGGATTTTTTCTACCCTGTCAATGTCGCACTGCATGACAAACTCATGTATCACAACATCAACCATACCTTTGTTACAAGTGAGGGTGGGCATAATTGGACCTATTGGTCACGCTCTATTATCTATCAAATGGCCTTTTTTAATGAATTTTTCAATCAGCCAGAAAAAAAATAGAAAGAAAAATAGATAAATATTTGGCTTAAATGAATAAAATGCTATTTTTGTTTGCAGAAGATCTTGACTAACAAATTATAAACTTATTATTAAGCCTTGCAAATTGTAAGGCTTTTTTATTATTTTCAATAAATTTTTGATTTCAATCTGTTATGCTTAAACCTATAAAGGTTGTTTTTTATTTTTCTTCTATTTTGTTTTGCGCACAGCAATCCTACGGCCAACAATCTAAATCTCTATCGGGATTTATCAGAGATAGTATCAGTGGTGAAAATATTATTGGCGCTTTAGTCCGTAATGACACGGAAAAAAAATCGACGGCTTCTAATAAATATGGATTTTTTAGTTTATCACTTCGTGGAGAGGAGGCCTTTTTGGAAGTTTCCTCAATGGGATATAGAACAAAGGTTCTACCCGTCCAAATAGGAAAAGACTCTACTTACATTGTGCAATTGGTACCCGAGGAAAATCAATTGGCTGAGGTGGTTGTCACTGGAAATAAAAGAAAATCGATCAAAGATTTGACTCCCGGTTTGACACAATTTAGCCCGAGGGAGATTGAGAAAGTTCCTGTATTATTTGGAGAGAAAGATATTTTAAAGACAATTCAATTGTTTCCAGGTGTGACAAGTGGAGGTGAAGGAAGTAGCAATTTTTATGTTCGTGGAGGTGGTGGAGACCAAAATCTGATTTTGTTGGATGAAGCCCCAGTTTACAATAGCTCTCACCTTTTTGGTTTCTTTTCAACCTTTAATTCCGATGCCATCAAAGATGTCAACTTTTATAAAGGTGGTGTACCCGCTCAGTATGGAGGGAAGATCTCTTCGGTCATGGAAATAACAACCTTGGATGGAAATAACCAGCATTTTAATGTTGAAGGGGGATTGGGATTAATAGCGTCACGACTGAAGGTCGAAGGGCCTATACAAAAAGGAAAGAGTTCATTTATGATATCCGGTAGACGTACCTATGCCGATTTATTCCTGAAGCTTTCAAGTGATGAGAATATCAAGAAAAGCGCATTATTCTTCTATGATCTTAATGCCAAGCTGAATTATAGGATTAACGATAAGAATACCCTTTATTTATCGGGATATTTCGGTAAAGATGCCATGGCATACCATGATTTATTTGACTTCAATTGGGGAAACGCAACCGGAACGATGCGCTGGAATCATGTCTGGAACAATCGCTTATTTAGTAATACTACCTTGATATTCAGTAAATTTAATTATCAGGTGAAGATTGAAGACGACAATAATTTCAAGATTCGTTCGGATATCTTCAATTATAACTTTAAACAGGATTTTCAATATAGCCTCTCGGACAGTCATAATTTAAAGTTTGGTCTACAGGCGGCTTTACAGGAGATTCGTCCAGCAAGTATCGAAGCTGGTGAGGATTCCAAAGTAAATTCACTGCATATTCAAAAGCGCAAGGGGCTGGACATTGCCGCTTACATTTCGGATGATTGGGCGATAAATGATAAATTTAAATTGAACTATGGTGTTAGGGCGACGGCTTATGCCGCTTTAGGACCGGGTATGTTCTATACCTATGATAATGCTGGAGAAGCTGTTGATTCAACCTATGTGGGAAATGGAGAAATGGGTAAAAAATATGTTTACCTGGAGCCACGTCTCTCTCTGAACTATGCCTTGAATGAATTGACAACATTAAAGGCTTCTTATAATAAAAATGTGCAGTATCTACATCAGTTGAGTAATACAACTAGCAGCTTACCCACAGATCAGTATGTATTAAGCAATAATACGATAAAACCGCAATTGTCAACACAGTATTCCCTGGGCTATTTTCGCAACTTTGCATCCAACAGGTATGAATTTTCTGTAGAAGGCTACTATAGAGACCTTAAAAATCAGATCGACTATAGGAATGGAGCGGATCTACAGGCCAATGAACTTTTAGATGGTGAACTGCTATTTGGAAAAGGAAGAGCATACGGCATTGAGTGGTTTATAAAGAAACGATTGGGAAGGCTTAGTGGATGGATAAGTTATACATTATCCAAAAGTGAAAGACAATTTGATCAGATCAATGATGGACAGTGGTTTAATGCGCGCCAGGATAAGATTCATAATATTGCTGTAGTAGCGCAGTATCAATTGAATCCGAGATGGAATCTAAGTGCAAACTTTGTATATTATACGGGTGATGCTGTAACAATGCCCGCAGGAAAGTACTTTGTTGACGATAGAACGATCTTCTATTATGATAAGCGGAATGGCCAACGTATGCCGGCCTATCACCGCTTGGACCTTGCCGCAACGTATGATATCAAGCGTACAAAAAATACTTATTCCAGTTTATCTTTCGGAATTTATAACGCATATAATCGAAAAAATGCTTATTTGATTGATTTTAGAGAGAAAGAAGGACAATCCAATGTGACAGAGATCTATAGGATAGCATTGTTTGGAACTATACCCTCCATTACTTGGAACTTTAAATTTTAACACAACATGAGAAAGATAGTAGGATTGATCGCCATAGCCTGGATAACTTTGATTGGTTGTGAAGATAAAATTGATTTGAAATTACCTGAAAACACGGGACAGCTGGTGATCACGGCTGATCTAATGGTGTCGGACCAACAACATGAGATCAGTATTCAAAAAGTTGTCAGTTTAAAAGAATCAATGTTGGCTCCGATAACAGATGCAGAAGTTTACGTAAGAAATCTGCAGAATAATCGCATGTATACCTTTTTGCCCGGAGCCGATGGTGTTTATACCAACAAGACATTGCGGCTACAGGAAAAGTCCAGTTATCGACTGTACGTCAAAACCGCTGATGGAAAAGAAATTGAAGGAACTTCGACAGTGCCATCCTATGTAGACGTGGATTCGATAGGGCTTTCCGAACGGATCATATTTACAGATACCATCTATTATCCCACACTGGTCTTTAACGATCCTCCGGAAAAAGGAAATTATTATAAATATAAGATGTCTGTGAATGGGGGAGAGCTGCGCTTTATCGATGTGTTCAGTGATAAATATAATAATGGCCTGCAAGTACAACATGATATTGTCGACCGCGATAGAGATCTCAAGATAGGAGATAGGGTACGGGTTTTGCGTCAATGCATTGATCTTGGCGCATATAACTATTGGAATAGCTTCCAGATGATTAATCCTGGAGCAGCATCGCCTTCCAATCCGATTTCAAATCTTTCCAACAATGTTTTGGGATATTTTAGTGTGAGTGTGGGGAAATATTACGAATCTGAAGTGGTTTTATCAAGAACTAGGCCCTAATACTTATTCTAGTCTTGCTATTTGATATTGATTTGCTAGGAGAAATTCAATCGTTTTAGGTAAAGCATATTCAACTCGGGGAATGGCTTTGATATTGTCATGGAAGATGATGATCGAACCATTTTGTATGTTGGTAAGTACGTTTTCAAGGCATTTTTCAGGACTTAGGCTCTGATCAAAGTCACCGGACATGATATCCCACATTATCACACGATAATTTTTGTATAACTTTTTAAGCTGTGATTTTGTTGCTTTTGCATAAGGTGGACGAAAGAAATCGGTTTGTGTTAGCTCTTGACATTGAGTTACATTATCGATATAGACCTCGTCATTTGTATCCCAGCCTTTGAGGTGATTGTAAGTGTGATTACCCACTTGATGTCCTTCTTGTAAAATTCTTTGGAACAAATGTGGATTTTTTTTAATATTTTCACCAACACAAAAAAATGTTGCCTTGACCTGATATTTTTTTAGGATATCGAGTATAAAAGGTGTAATTTCAGGAATTGGACCATCATCAAAAGTGAGATAGACTTTTTTTTCCGTCCTCGGCATGTGCCAGATCGATCTGGGGTAAAACCAACGAAGGAAAAAAGGGGATTTGACAAAATACATAACCGATAAATGAAGTTCAAATCTATAAAAATTGTATGGTTCTACATATGAACATGAAAAGATTTTATTATTCTGCAGTAATATTTACTGGTTTTTTTCTTGGAACGAACAACCTAATCCAAGCTCAACAGGTAGTTGGGGTAGCCGAAGCTATACGCATGACTTTGGAACGTAATGTGCAAATTAAGCAAGCCGAATTGAGCAAAGATCTCGCTGCTCAGGACCTATTTCAATCAAAGAGTAATTTATTACCTGATTTAAGAGCTTCCGTTGATCAAAATTTCCGTTACGGCTTTGCCTTCGATTTGACCTCGGCACAAATTGTCAACAATGCATGGACTAGAACTACCGCTGGATCGGTAGGGTCTAGCGTGAATATATTTCAAGGTTTCCAACAAGTCAATCAAATAAAGGCAAATAAATTACAGCTGGAATCAGCAGCTACACAGGTGGATAAAGTGAAAAATGATCTTGTTTTAAATGTCCTTGTGAACTATTTAGAAGCCATCACCAATCATGAATTGATGGTAGCAAGTGAAGATCAGATTGCCTTATCGAAACAACAATTTTCATTAGACTCTATTCAGTTTTCTGTTGGGAATAAGACCATTGCTGATCTTGCAAAATCAAAAAATCAGGTCGCTACGAATGAATTGAACAGAGTAAATTTGAAGAATTCGTACGAGATGTCCTTATTAACTTTGAAACAATTGATGGAAATGCCTTCCGAAACAGTAATTTCTTTAGAACGCCCAAGTTTGGAATCTGTTTTGCTAAACGCAGTAGATAAAAATGCGATGGATGTATATCAGAAAGCATTAACAAGACAACCGGATATTCATAAATCTGCTTTGGATAAGGATGCCGCATTAAAGCAAATCGATATTGCCAAAGGGGGATATTATCCAACACTCAATTTGAGCGTAAGCTATGGTACAAATTATTCTTCAGCGACAACTCGACAAACTGACCCATTAGATATTACAACGATATATCGTGTACCTTTTAGCCAACAAATATCGGACAACAAATCATTTTTTACAGGTTTGTCACTTGCTGTTCCAATTTTTTCTAAGAATCAGAATAAGGTTAACGTCGCGAAAGCTAAGATTGGTTTAAAACAGGCGGAGGCTGCTGAGCAATTGGCAAAGAACAATTTAAATAAGGCCGTTAGCCAAGCTGTTTTGGACGTTAATGCCGCCAAACAAAAATATACTTCAGCAACGACAGCATTCGAAAGTGCTGAAACGGCTTACAAAGCAACCAAAGAACGATACGATATCGGCATGGCAAATTCCCTGGAATTATTTACGGCGCAAACCGAACGGAACAAAGCGGAATTTGATCTGATTCAAGCAAGATATAACGTAATATTCAGATCTAAGATTATTGATTATTACTTAGGAAATCCAATTCAATTCGACAACAATTAACCTATTTGATTAGCAAAAACAATGGCAAAGAAAAAACGTAGTGTAGTAAAGATTCTATTAATAGTCGTAGCGCTCCTGGCAATTTTTGTTTTTATCGGCTTTCAGGCCGGTTGGTTTGGAAAAGGAGAGATTACTAAAGTCGCTGTAGATGTTGTGAAGGAAACGGATGTAGATGAATTGGTGTCTGCCAGTGGAAAAATACAACCGGAAATAGAAGTTAAGTTGAGCTCGGAAGTTTCGGGTGAGGTTGTTGAACTAAATATCAAAGAAGGTGACTTTGTAAAAAAAGGACAAGTACTCTGTCGGATCAAACCCGATATCTTACAGTCTGGCTATGATCGCTCTGTAGCAGCGATGAATTCGCAACGTGCCAATCTAGCGGCTGCACAACAACAACTAAAACAACAGGAAGAAAATTTTAAAAATGTAGCTGCAACTTACAAGAGAAACCAGGAGCTTTTTGAAAAACGGGTTATTTCCGCAGCTGAAATGGATAAGAGTTCTTCTGAGTACTTTTCGACCCTCGCAGCGATACAGGCCCAAAGAGAGACTGTAAAATCAAGTAGATATGGTATCGATCAATCACAAGCTTCTGTAAAAGAAGCTCAGGATAATCTGAACAGAACAACCATTTATGCTCCTACGGATGGTATTATCTCTTTATTGTCTATCGAACAGGGAGAACGTGTGGTGGGAACAGCGCAAATGGCAGGTACTGAAATTATGCGCATCGCCAATATGTCTTCGATGGAAGTAAATGTTGATGTCAATGAAAATGATATCAACAACGTCAGAGTAGGAAATCAAGCTGAAATTGAAGTAGATGCTTTTCAAGATAGAAAATTTAAAGGTATTGTGACCGAAATTGCAAGCTCATCCAAAAATATCGCAACGACGACAGCGGCAACCTCATCGACAGACCAAGTCACCAATTTTAATGTAAAGGTGCGTATTAGCGCGGAATCTTATCAGGATCTGATCAAAGAAAATGTCGCTTCGCCGTTCAAGCCTGGATTATCCGCTACTGTACAGATTTTTACAAAACATGATAAAGGCCTGGTTGTACCTATCCAATCGGTTACTGTAAGATCGGATGATAAAGATTCTACGAATACAAATAAGAAAATACAAGAATATGTATTTGTTTTAAAAGATCAGACAGTAAAACAAGTTCCGATCAAAACTGGAATTCAAGATGATAAAAACATTATTATTCTATCCGGATTGAAAAAAGGAGATCAAGTCGTTTCTCGACCATTTGATGCTATCTCTAAAACGCTAAAGGATGGTAGTAAAGTGGAAAAAGTAGATAAATCGGTGTTATAAAATTATATCGGTACAATATTTATAACAAAAGAGAGGTGTTTTTTAATACCTCTCTTTTTATTTTCCTTCTAATTTATTAAATTTATGCAACCCAATCCCTAACAGCTTATGAAAAGGCTATTGACTTATTTTAAATTTAACAAAACAGAGCAAAATGGGTTCTTTGTTATATTGGTGATAATCATCGTCTTTAGTATTATATATTCCCTTGTTAGTAGAGAAGATAAAAATGACCCGATTGCCCATCAAGCAAGGGTTTTTGAACAGTCATTTCATGATTCAACTGATGTCGAAGATTATCCAAATAAGAAATTTAAGGTAGGCGATGTTCATTTGGAAAAGAGGGTAGCTCGTTCAGGTCCGGATCCCGGTATAGAAAATAACGTTGTTGATACTAAGCTATTTTATTTTGATCCCAATAATTTATCTGTAGAAGCATGGCGCGAGCTTGGCCTCTCGGATAAGCAAATTGCTGTGATCAAGAACTACGAGAAAAAAGGTGGCCGGTTTAAAGATAAAAATGATGTTAGGAAAATGTATTCCATCAACGCAAAATTATACAAAAAACTAGAACCCTTTATCCGCATTAAAGTGGAGACAACAGGTTCAAGTACGGTAGCTAAAGCCCCCTTGCTTTACGATAAATTTGAAATCAATCATGCCGAACTTATAGATCTTAATACCTGTGACACAATAGCCTTGATGAGCCTCAAAGGGATCGGTACAATTCTTTCTAAACGCATTTTGAAATATAAAGAGGTGCTTGGCGGTTTCTATCGGATAGAGCAGCTAAAAGAAGTTTATGGTGTCACTTCGGAAACATATGAACTCATTAAGGACTATATTACGGTGTCTAATTTAGAGGGAATCAAAAAAATCAATATTAACCAGATTGATGCCAATTCATTGGGCAAACATCCGTATCTTAGCCCAAAGGATGCGAAATTAATAGTTAATTATCGAGATCAACATGGCAATTATGCTAATATAGAAGATTTTACCAAGATAGGTACACTTTCAGATCTTGCTATTGCTAAAATCGCGCCGTATTTAATATTTGAGAATGATTCAAGATAAATTGAAACTGGAAATCCGGGATATTGTGGATTTTCCAAAACCGGGTATTGTATTCAAAGATATTACCCCCTTGTTGAAAGATGCTGAACTTTGCAATGAAATGATCGACGCGATTATTGACCAACTTCAAGGAATAGAAATTGATGCTATTGCAGGTATTGAAAGCCGTGGATTTCTTTTTGGATTTTTACTTGCCAACAGATTAGGATTGCCCTTTATTCCAATTCGTAAGCAAGGAAAATTACCATTTAAAACGATTTCTGAGTCTTATGCGCTAGAATATGGTCAGGCAACGATAGAAATTCATGAAGATGCATTCGAAAAAGGTAGCCGTATTTTGATCCATGATGATCTGTTGGCAACGGGCGGGACTGTCGTCGCAGCAAGCAAACTTATTGAAAAATTGGGCGGAGTGATTGCAGCCTATAGTTTTATCATTTCATTGGATTTTCTCAAAGCAAAAGGCAGATTGTCTCGATTTAGTGATACGATCTCCTCGTTGGTGAGCTATTAATGTAGAATTTAAGTGTTGATTTAGACGATATCATATGATACTCTTTGCAAATGCTAAAATAAATATTGGACTGCAGGTGGTTGCCAGGCGAACGGATGGCTATCATGAATTGAATAGCATTTTCTATCCCTTACCAATCTATGATATTATAGAGATACTGGAGACAGATGCACAAGATTCCACGCTGACAATACAGGGGAACCACATACCCGGCGAATTCGCAGATAATCTCTGTTTAAAGGCGCATGCATTGTTAAAAAAGGAATTTGACATTCCTGCTGTCAGAATTGATCTAATCAAACAAATTCCAATTGGAGCTGGATTGGGCGGCGGATCTGCGGATGCATCGTTTGTATTGAAAGGACTTAATGAGCTGTTTAAACTAAATTTGACAAGTACACAGTTAACGAGATATGCCGCAAAATTGGGGGCAGACTGCCCATTCTTTATTGCAAATACACCCGTGTTTGCAACTGGGATAGGGACAGATTTTAAGGAGATACTGCTTGATCTGAATGAATACCATATCGCGGTTATTATGCCTGATATCCATGTCTCTACAGTCGAAGCTTACAGTGGAGTGAAACCGATGCCCTCAGATGTTAATCTGGAAGAGGCGATCCGATTGCCTATTCAGGAATGGAAATTCCATATTCGAAATGATTTTGAAGAATCTATTTTCGAGCGTTATCCCTTGCTCAAAGAAATTAAAGATGCTTTGTATCATAAAGGGGCAATATACTCCTCTATGTCAGGTTCTGGCGCTGCAATCTATGCCATTTTTTGGGAAAAGATGGATTTAAGTGAGTTTTCCAAATATGGTAAGGTTTACTATCCCGTTGCGTTAGACAGATAATTACAGTTTGTAAAAAGCAATAGGCCATACTTAGGTCTAAATGTATGCCTATTGCTTTTTTAGACTGATAATATTAATATTCTTCTTCTACTTTGTAATCTAATAGCTCACTGGCTTCTTTGAGGACCTTCTCTTTTCTTTCCTTGTTAAGTCCAAGAATATCCAGTTTATCCGGATTGTTTACAAGATCTTTTACCAAGATCAACTGATTTTTTAACAGCTGCTGTTCTTCCAGGTCCGAAAGGGTGGTTAAACAGGTGACCGGATAAAAGACCGCTTTATCGACTCTTCTTTTGATACTATTCTCTTTTGGATAATCCCAAGAAAGCAAGTTGATGCCGTAATAAGTTGCAAAATCGATCGAATCTGATGTAAAGTAGGCATTAGTAATGAGCCAGCCTTCCTGAAACTGTAATTTTTTGCCAAAAAAATCATAATCAATTCCACTGATATCTTTGAACCTCGATAGGTAGTACATTGGTGTGGTAACGGAGATCTTGGCGTCAATGTCATTTCTAAACTTACACTCCGCTGTCATCAACTTACCGTCTTTATAAGCGACAACATCCAATTCATGGGAAACAGCATGACCTTGTACCGTCTGCCCAGTGGTGCTTTCATAACCGATTGAACGAAGCAAATGTGAGATGTATTTTTCAAAATAAAAACCCTCAGGTCCAAGATCACGTAAGGCTTTTTTTAGGCTGTATCGTGCGGCAAATGAGTTTCGAACGGTTTTCAGTGTATCGAAAGCCAACTGATATAACTCCCTGGTTGAAATTCCATCGTATATTTCACCGACAACACTATTATATACTTCGTTTACCTGATCGCTATTTGCTCCCGAACGGGAAAGAGAATGCCGTAAGGCGTCTCCATTAAAGGGTACTAATTCTCCAGAATATTTTTTGACTTGCATGGATGTTTAATTTGATAAATACGAATATAAGGGATGTGATCCGAGAAATCATATAAAAACTATTATTCTATTTCTAAACTTTTTTGGATCATAATTTGTTTACATAAAGAAACAATACTTAAATATAGATAATTATGAGTAACCTATTGCTATTTGCATTTGACAAGATTAAGGCTAAGATAAAAGATGATTGCATTGAGGAGAATATCGGTGCTTCCGAACGCGTGCTGTCTGTGATTGCGGGTGGCTTTATTTTGGGTTTGGGCGTAAAAAAGATATTTAAATCTCCACTGACTGGGCTTTCAGGATTGACCCTTGGTGGGACGTTAATTTATCGTGGTGTAACAGGACATTGTGATGTTAAAAAATTGCTGGAAGATAAAGATGTTAAAAAAGTTGAGGTAATAGAACATCGTTATTTTGTTAAATAACAGAGGGAATAACTGTATTCTGCTAATAAATAAACCAGCTTTTGTAGCCGCTTACCGATATTTTATTTGAAGATTGTAAGGTACACACTTTTTCTTGTTAGTAAGCTGTCATCATCATGTTGGTGCAATGACTCGGCTATAGATAGGTGGACTCAACGTTGAATAACTGGGGTTGTAGTAAAATATAGAGCGAATATACTGGAAATTTGTGGGTTAAAATATAGTGCAAAAATAAGCGGCCGAAAATTATCTTTTCAGCCGCTTATTTTTTTAAATCCTGCTGTTTAGTCAGCTATTTATACATTAAAACGGAAGTGCATAATGTCACCATCTTGCACAATATAAGTTTTTCCTTCTACAGCTAATTTGCCGGCTTCCTTTACAGCACTTTCTGAACCTAGACTAACAAAGTCATCATATTTGATCACTTCAGCACGGATAAACCCTTTCTCAAAATCTGTATGAATGACACCAGCTGCCTGAGGCGCTGTGAAACCAGTCTCAATTGTCCAGGCACGTACTTCTTGAACGCCTGCTGTAAAGTAGGTAGCTAAATTTAATAAGGAATATGCTGCTCTGATCAACTTATGGACACCAGATTCTTCTAATCCGAGGTCATCCAAAAACATCTTACGCTCTTCGTAACTCTCCAATTGAGCGATTTCAGACTCAATTTGTGCAGATATAACCAATACTTCAGCTTTTTCATCTTTCACGGCTTCTTTTACACGATCCACATAAGCGTTACCCGTATTGACAGAGCCTTCATCCACATTACATACGTAAAGTACTGGCTTTGCGGTTAACAAGGCTAATTCTTGGATAAATTCAAAATCTTCGGCTTCAATAGGTGCTGTACGTGCTGACTTGCCTGCCTCCAAATGTTCTTTAATGACAGATAGGATGTCAAAGGTCTTTTTAGCATCTTTATCACCACCGGTTTTTGCCATTTTCTCAACTTTTTGGATACGTTTTACCACAGTATCCAAATCCTTAAGTTGCAATTCTGTATCGATGATTTCTTTATCTCGGATTGGATCTACTGAACCATCCACGTGGATAACATTACCATCATCGAAACATCTCAAAACGTGGATGATCGCATTTGTTGTGCGGATATTTCCTAAAAACTGGTTACCTAATCCTTCACCTTTTGATGCTCCTTTTACCAATCCGGCGATATCGACGATTTCAATGGTATTTGGAACGATACGTTGTGGATTGACTAACTCAGCTAATTTATTTAGACGGGCATCCGGTACGGTAATTACCCCAACATTTGGTTCAATTGTACAAAATGGAAAGTTTGCTGCCTGTGCTTTCGCATTCGACAGACAGTTAAATAATGTTGATTTACCAACGTTTGGTAAACCTACGATACCGCATTGTAAAGCCATATATAGTGCAAATTTTTGAAATTCCACAAAGATAGAAAATTCACTGTAATTTTTAACTATCTTGTGGAATGCTTCGATGGTACAAAATTGATAACGCCCAATTTCTAAAGGATAAGGGGATAACAGAGCATAATTTTGGCGGAAAGACCATTTGTCTTACTTGGTTTGAAGATCAATTGCATGCCTTCTCCAGGAAATGTCCCCATGCGGGCGCTCCGCTCAAAAATGGTTGGTGTGAACGGGGTAAAGTGATCTGTCCCTTCCATCGCCATGAATTTGATCTTGTAACAGGCAAGGGTAATCCTGCCCAACATGACTTTATCTATATTTATCCCGTTAAAGAGGAAGAAAACACATGTTATGTGGGTATTGAGAAAGGATTTTGGCAAAGTTTTCTCGGTTTTAAAAGTAACTAAAGTATCATATCTCTTGATGCAATCGCATATCTAAGCAGTAAATAAGTATATTTGCTTTCGAAAACAAATTAAAAACATGCAGGGGAAAAAGATTGGTATAATTGGTAGCGGAAGCTGGGCGACGGCCATGATCAAGATGCTATGCGAAAATGACCAAGACAAACATATTTTTTGGTGGATTAGAAAAGAGGAGGATGCAGAGTATATTCAACAATTCAAACACAACCCGACCTATTTGAGTGGTGTTTCTGTTGATTTGAGTATTACAACCATCGATACCAATGCCAAAAATGTTGTTGTTAATTCAGATATTGTTATTTTAAATACGCCAGCAGCCTATTTAAAAGATGCATTGAGAGGAGTCACAAAAGAGGATTTTAAAGATAAAATAGTCGTGTCAGCCATCAAAGGGATTATTCCTAAGGATAACCTGATTATCGGCGAATTTTTGGAACAGCATTACGCGGTCGATATCGAACGGATCTGTGTGGTCGGAGGACCTTGTCATGCAGAAGAAGTCGCATTAGGCAAGCTTTCCTACCTGACATTTGGATGCAAAAATTTGGATAGTGCAGCCCTGGTTGCTTCGTTTTTGTCTTCCAGAGTCATTAAAACGATCTTGTCGGAAGATATTTTAGGAATTGAATTTGGAGCGGTATTAAAGAATATTTATGCCCTTGCCGGGGGTATATGCCATGGGTTGGGCTATGGCGATAACTTTCAGGCAGTTTTGGTTTCCAATGCTATCCGCGAGATGCGTCGGTTTGTTGCTAAAGTAGATGGCGATACATCCCGAGATGTCAATACCTCAGCTTATTTGGGAGACCTGTTGGTTACAGCATATTCGCAGTTTAGCCGCAATAGAACATTTGGTAATATGATCGGTAAAGGGTATAGCGTGCAATCGGCTCAACTTGAAATGAATATGGTGGCCGAAGGTTATTATGCTTCTGCTTGTATTCAACAATATGCCGAAAAATATGCTGTCGAATTACCTATTTGTGATGCCGTATATCAAATTTTATATCAACATCAGCCTGCATCTAAAATTATTCAAGCCCTGAGCGAAAAATTAACATAAACTAGCGATAGAGTAGATGATTACAAAAGAAGCGATAGCTTTAGCTTATAAAGAAATTCAAGATGAAATATGCCAGGCTTTGGAACGCTTGGACGGTTCGGCCCGCTTTGAGGAGGAACTATGGGAAAGAGAAGGTGGTGGTGGTGGCCGAACACGGATTATTCAAAACGGCAATATATTGGAAAAAGGCGGAGTTAACTTTTCCGCTGTGCATGGCAAACTACCCGAGACAATAAAAAAAGCGTTTGGCGTCGATGAAGACGATTTTTTCGCCACAGGAGTTTCGATTGTCATTCATCCCAATAATCCGTGGGTACCGATCATTCATATGAACATACGATATTTCGAATTGAATGAACAGATGCGTTGGTTTGGAGGAGGGATTGATCTGACACCACATTACGTGAATGAAGATGATGCGCAGTTTTTCCATCAACAATTGAAAACGGTCTGTGATAAACATAATCCGACTTTTTATGATGAATTTAAAAAATGGGCCGATGACTATTTCTTTATTCGTCATAGACAAGAAACCCGTGGAATAGGAGGGGTTTTCTACGATAAATTAAATACAGCGAAAACAGGTATGGCTATGGAAGATATCTTGGCATTTTCCTGTGACTTAGGTCGTAGCTTTGCACCGACCTATACTGCGCTGGTTGAAAAAAACAGAAATAAAGTATATAACGATACGCAGAAAAATTGGCAATTGATCCGTCGGGGACGCTACGTTGAGTTTAATTTGGTCTGGGATTCTGGTACTAAATTTGGACTGGAAACAAATGGCCGTATCGAGTCCATACTGATGAGTCTACCATCTCAAGCCAATTGGGTATACGATCATCACCCTGAAGAAGGCTCCGAAGAAGCCAAGACCTTATCCTTGTTGCGAAAAGGTATTAACTGGATTTCATAAAATCGAAAAAGAACTAGATGGTTTCATACCAAAAATTTACTTTAGAAAACGGCCTACGTGTGTTGGTACATGAGGATCATAACACAGCAATGGCCTGTGTAAATATATTGTACGATGTAGGTGCAAGGGACGAATCTCCGGAGCAAACCGGTTTTGCTCATTTATTTGAACACTTGATGTTTGGCGGTAGCGTCAATATCCCTAGTTTTGATACAGAATTACAAAAAGTAGGTGGTGAGAATAATGCTTTTACCAGCAATGATATTACCAATTACTATATTACTTTACCCTCTTCCAATCTGGAAACAGCCCTTTGGTTAGAATCGGATCGTATGTTAAGCTTAGCATTCTCTCCACAGAGCCTTGAAGTACAGCGGAATGTAGTAAGTGAAGAATTTAAACAACGTTATCTCAATCAGCCTTATGGGGATGCTTGGCTTAAATTGCGTCCTTTAGCGTATAAAGTGCATCCATATCGTTGGGCCACCATCGGCAAAGAGCTAAAACATATCGAAGATGCGACCATGGAGGATGTCAAGGCCTTCTTCAAATTGCATTACAATCCACAGAGTGCAATTATGGTTGTCTCGGGTGATGTTCATTATGAAGAAGTTAAATCCTTGGTTCAGAAATGGTTCGGCGATATTGATCCCGGTCAAAAATATAACCGTCAGCTACCGCAAGAACCGATACAAAAGGAACTAAGAAGGGAAACGGCTTTTGCTCCAGTACCACTAGATGCACTTTACATGGCTTTTCACGGACCGGCACGACTGGAAGATGGTTACTTTGCGATGGACCTACTCTCGGATATCCTTTCCAGAGGATCTTCATCAAGACTATACCGTAGACTAGTAAAAGAAGAGCGGCTCTTTAGTGAATTAAATGCTTATGTGATGGGTAGTATTGATAATAACCTGTTTGTTATTGAAGGTAAGCCTTCCGAAGGAATATCGTTGGAAGAAGCCGAACGTGCAGTATGGGGAGAACTCGATCTGTTGAAAAAAGAATTGGTGTCTAATACCGAGCTGGAAAAAGTTAAAAATAAAATCGAGTCAACCAATGTATTTGCTGAATTATCAATCTTGGATAAGGCAATGAATTTGGCCTTTCATGAGTTGCTTGGTGATGCCGATGGTATCAATACCGAAGTGTCGAAATATTTGGCTGTAACCGCTCAAGAAGTACAAGTACAAGCACAAGCTATTTTTAATCCCGAAAACGCATCAGTATTAATGTATAAAGCACAAGAGGAGGAGATACGACATGTTGGATAGAACAAAAGCACCTGAATTCCGTGAAATCGGTCATATAAGTTTGAAAGAACCTGTCAAAAAGCAGTTCGCAAACGGATTGCCAGTGTATGTATTTCATTCTCCTGAACAAGAACTTGTCCGCATTGAATGGATTTTTGAAAATAAATACCTCGATGTACAAAATGAAAATCCGCTACTGAATAGTGCATTAAGTGCATTGCTAAAAGAAGGTACAATGAGCATGTCAAGTGCCGAGATTGCAGACAAAGTAGATTTTTATGGTGCATTTCTCGTCCCTGAATACTCCTTTGATGTAACCTCCTTGTCTTTGTATACATTGAACAGACATAGTCAGGTTTTGCTACCGCTTGTCAAAGATATACTGACAGAAGCATCTATTCCACAGGAGGAACTTGATACCTATCTACGTAACAACAAGCAAAAATTTCAGGTATCCATTCAAAAAAATGATTATTTGGCACGACGTAAGTTTTACAACTTGGTTTTTGGTGAAAGCAACCGTTATGGTCGTACGCCAAAACTAGATGATTATGATGCGATTAATCGTGATCAATTGATTGCATTGTATCAGAAAGAGATTGTACCGAGCAATTGTACATTGGTTGTGTCGGGAAATGTTTCTGATAATTTGATGAAAGAGTTGGAGCAGATTTTTGGATTCGAATGGCCCGACGATACAGCAGTCACTACGGCAAATAATCCTGTATTTATTCAAGATGCCGGTGGTATAGCTTATGAAGAAAAAGAAAATGCACTACAATCAGCTATTCGTCTGGGGAATCAAACCATTTCGAGAACCCATCCCGATTACCCTGCGCTACAATTTGTAAATACATTATTGGGTGGATTTTTCGGTTCGCGATTGATGCGAAATATCCGTGAGGAAAAAGGATATACCTACAGTATTGGTTCGGCGGTTGCGACCTTAAAACATACCGGCTTTTTAACAATTGCTACGGAAGTTGGTGTAGATGTAACAAATGCAACGTTAACAGAGATCGAGAAAGAAATCAACCTGTTGAAGACCACATTAGCCATGGACGAAGAAGTCGAGTTGGTGAAAACCTATATGGAGGGATCGATGTTGGGTTCTTTGGAGAGTATCTTTTCTCACGCGGATAAATTCAAAAATGTCTTGTTGAACGATATGAGCTTAACGTATTATTCTTATTACATGGAGCAGGTCAAAAACATGACACCCGAGAAAGTTCGTGATATCGCAAATAAATATCTCGATTTTAACCAAATGATTAAGGTTGTCGTAGGTAAATTCAATCAGTTGGAACCGATTCATCAAGCGGTTGTAAATTAAATTTCACAGACTACAAAAATCAAATTCAACTTTGTATTTTTGGTTTTTGTAAAAAAAGCATACTATCCAGCATGGAATTAAAATTAAAGAGACCATTGGTATTTTTCGATTTGGAGACGACAGGAGTTAATGTCGCGACAGATCGTATTGTAGAAGTATCATTTTTGAAAGTGGTGCCCAGTGGTGAAGAAACTATATATACGAAGAAAATTAATCCAGAAAGACCGATTCCTGCAGAATCAACCTTCTTTCATGGTATTCGTGATGAAGATATCAAAGATGCACCAACGTTTAAAGCCATTGCGGTAGAATTAGCGGCATTTATTGGCGATGCGGATTTGGCAGGATACAATTCAAATAAGTTTGATGTACCTATGCTTATGGAAGAATTTTTACGTGCAGGCGTAGATTTTTCGTTGGAAGGGCGTGCCTTTGTTGATGTACAGAACATCTTCCATCAAATGGAACAGCGTACTTTAAAGGCAGCGTATAAGTTTTATTGTAATGAAAATCTTGAAAATGCACATACTGCTGAAGCGGATGTTCGTGCTACGTATGAAGTCTTAAAAGCACAGTTGACAAAATACGAAGGATCAGCATTTGAAGATCGTCATGGCGTTGTATCTTATCCTGTTGTTAATGATGTTGCTGCATTGCACGAATTTACAAATTTAAGTAAGCCCGTAGATTTTGCAGGCCGCATCGTATACAACGAAGATGGATTAGAGACCATTAATTTTGGTAAACACAAAGGAAAACCGATTGTAGAAGTCTTTGAACAGGAGCCTAGCTACTATGCGTGGATGCAGAACGGTGATTTTCCTTTATATACAAAAAAAGTACTGGAAAATATCTGGTTCAGATATAAGAAAGAAAAAAGCGAGCAAAAAGCGAAAGCAGCTCCGACGCATTCAGTAGAAGATAAAAAAACTGCTAAAAAGGAATTCAATCAGCAAAAAGAGGAGAAACCTCAAAATATCTCTTTGGATATGTTGAAAGGATTGCAAGATAAATTTAAAAAATAACTTTATTAATAGCTTAGAAAAAGGATTATGGAATTCAAACAAGAAGTGGAGCATGTACAATGTCTGATTATTGGTTCAGGACCGGCGGGATATACTGCAGCAATTTATGCTGCCCGTGCGGATATGAAACCAGTGGTATATACAGGTATTGTACCGGGGGGGCAGTTGACACAAACCACAGAAGTGGACAATTTTCCGGGATATCCAAAAGGGATTACCGGTCCAGTTATGATGGAAGACCTACGGGAACAAGCTGAACGCTTTGGAACATCCGTACGCTTTGGTTATGTGACAAAAGTAGATTTCACAGGTGATGTACACCGTGTAGAAATTGATGGAACAGTTCAGGTTACTGCCGACACCGTGATTATTGCTACAGGAGCAACAGCGAAGTGGTTGGGCTTAGAATCTGAACAAAAATATAACGGTTTTGGTGTGTCAGCTTGTGCTGTCTGTGACGGTTTCTTCTTTAAAAATCAAGAAGTTGCCATCGTAGGTGCTGGCGATACAGCTGCAGAAGAGGCGACTTATCTCGCAAAATTGTGTTCGAAAGTACACATGTTGGTGCGTCGTGATGAGTTCCGCGCTTCTAAAGCAATGGTGCACCGCGTCATGAACACACCGAATATTGAAGTACATTACAACTCAGAGGCTAAAGAGGTTTTAGGGGATGGTCAAGTGGTGACAGGAATCCGTGTAATTAATAATAAAGATCAATCTGAGAAAGATCTTGAAGTAACAGGTTTCTTCGTTGCAATCGGTCATAAACCCAATACGGAGTTGTTTACTGGCGTATTGGAAATGGATGAAACAGGCTATCTTATTACCAAGCCAGATAGTACTGCAACCAATATACCAGGAGTGTTTGCCTGTGGAGATGTACAGGACAATATATTCCGCCAAGCGATTACTGCGGCTGGTACTGGTTGTATGGCTGCACTTGAAGCAGAAAGATATCTTGCTGCAAAAGAAAACGGAGAATAAGATCCTCCAAATCGTGGATACCTTTGGGATATCAACTCTAGCGAGGATGAAATCGCAAAAAAATTATAAACATAAGCCCGATTCGATATCGGGCTTATGTTGTTTTAGACCATTATCCTCTACAATAATCCTATTGATAGATTTATCTTACGAGAATAAATAATTTTTTTAGGGAAGAACTGTCACTAATACCCCGCTAATTGATCCTTCTCACACAATAAAGAGCCTTTTATAAGAAGATCATAAATAGTTTTCAAAAAGACTACTTATTTAGTAGTCTTTTTGAAAACTATTTATATATTTGTATTGTCGTTAACAATTGGCGTTGGCAACGAATATAAAATCTAGACTACAAATTTTGAACAAGTATGAAAAACGACTATCTAAAGCCGCTAAAAGGCAACCTAAAACCTATCCCAACTTTTAATCTCTTCCTCTTCATTTGTCGAATGCGAATGTGTAGTTAAGCACAACCATCTTTCTTGTTTATAAATCATTAGACAAGCAATTCGCATTTTAAAAAAACAAGAGTACCAAATGGCGTTGGCACTTGTTTGCATATTCATATTAAATAGAACTGACAATGAAAAATTTCAGCGTACTTTCGTATGCTATTTTAGTCGTGCTTTTTCTCTATACATTCGTATCTGCGAAAGCACAGCAACCTCAACCGATTATCAACGCGTCCCTAATAGGTACAGTTATTGACGCAACGACCAAAGAACCCATCGAGGGGGTGACCATACAGTTGGAGGCTGTTACACATAGCGTAAAAACAGATCAGAAAGGGAAATTCCAATTCGTAACCGGGCAAAAACTCCCTTTCACATTAATCTTAACTTTTGTTGGCTACCAGAAGAAAAGAATAATCGTCAACACATCACCGGAAATTATTGAGTTGGTTCCTTCATCTGAAGATCTGGAGGAGGTTGTCGTGGTGGGGTACGGTACTCAAAAGCGCCGTGATCTGGCGGGAGCTGTGGCATCTTTGCCAGAAAATCTGCTCCGGCAGCCTGTTTCTTCGCTAGATCAGACCTTGAAAGGAGGTGTCTCCGGTGTTCAGGTTACACAAACTTCGGGACAACCCGGCGGAGGGGTGAGCATCCGCATTCGGGGTGGGGCTTCCATACAAGGCGGAAATGAACCACTGTATGTCATCGATGGATTTCCAGTCTACAACCAGACAGAAAGCACTGGCGTGGGAAGCGGTACCCCTGTCAATCCGCTGGCCAGCATAAATCCAGCAGATATAGAAAGCATTGAGGTCCTAAAGGATGCGGCTGCAACAGCAATATATGGATCTCGTGGAGCAAATGGCGTTATCTTGGTCACAACTAAAAAAGGTAAGGCTGGCCATGTACAATTGAACTATGACGGTAGTATAGGCGTACAGCGTGTGCTCAAAAACATTGATGTCTTGAATGCCCATAATTTTGCTATCCTTCGTAACGAAGCCTTATATGATGCTAATCCCAGCTTAGGTCCATATCAATATCGTAAACAGGCAGAGATAGATCAATTGGGCGAAGGAACAAATTGGCAAAAAGAAGCTTTTCGGACAGGTAACATACAAAATCATCAACTTGCACTGTCTGGTGGTGCCGAAAAAGTACAGTATTTCCTCGGTGCCAATTATTTTGATCAACAGGGTGTTATCGCAAATACAGATTTCAAACGCTTGGGGTTCCGTTCCAATATCAATGCAAATCCTTTTGACCGTTTGCAGGTAGGAGCCAATGTATCTATCAATAAAACCAATGCACAGATTGCCCCAACGGGTATTGTCAATGCCTTGCTCATTATGCCTCCCACAGCAACAATCTACGAGCCAAATGGTGGGTATACGTTACGCAATCCATTTGAAAATATTTTTGCAAACCCCATTGCGACATTGAAAGAAACCACAAATACATCAAATGGTTTACGGATTCTGGGTACTTCCTTTGCGCAGTATCGTATATTAGAGGGGCTACAAGCTAAAGTGCTTTTTGGGGTTGATCTCAACAACCGCGATGATAAATTCTATCTACCATCCTACATCTATGAAGGGAGCGGATCAAAAGGTGAGGCAAGTCTAGGAAATTTAGATGGAACATCCTGGTTGAATGAAAATACCTTAACCTATACCGGCGCTATTGGACAGCATAATTTTAATGCTTTGCTTGGTTTTACACAGCAGGAAAATAAAAATGAAGTTTTTAGGGCTGGAGCACAGAATTTTGTTACAGACGATTTGCTTTTCAATAGCCTACAAAGCGGCTCCACCATTACACGCCCTTCTTCGGATACCTACAATTGGGTGCTACATTCGTACCTGGCGCGGGTTAATTATAATTATGCCAATAAATACTATGCATCAGCGAGCATACGTCGGGATGGAAGTTCCAGATTTGGCGCCAACAATAAATGGGGTAATTTCCCCTCCTTGGCATTCTCCTGGCGTGTAGCGAATGAGCCTTTTTTTAAGCAAGCTTTTCCCGGCATCAGTGATTTTAAGATACGCACCAGTTTCGGTACCACAGGAAATCAAGAAATCGGTCAATACCAGTCACTTTCAACCTTGTATAGTTTAAATTATCTTTTTGGAAATAATGTAGTCACAGGCTTTTCATCGCAACGGATACCCAACAAAAACCTGGGCTGGGAGACAACCTTTCAATATGACGCTGGTTTTGATCTTGCTGTCCTGAACAATAGACTACAGTTTACGATTGATTATTATTATAAAAAGACAAAGGATCTATTACTAAATGTGGAGATCCCTTGGACTTCGGGTTATGCCACCTCATTGCAAAACTTTGGTTCAGTTTCCAATAAAGGCGTGGAGTTTGGTTTGAAATCAAAAAATTTACAAGGCAATCTGAGCTGGAATACCGACCTGAATATTTCGTTTAACCGCAATAAAGTACTAACTATCGGTGAAGGTGCGATATCTTATATTTCTGGAAACTATATTATTAAAGTCGGTGAGCCCCTGGGTACTTTTTATGGTACTGTTACCGACGGTATTCTACAGTTGGGTGAGGAAAGTAGTAAAGGTGCATTGACGGGAAATGCAAATCCAAAGGCCGGAGATCGCTTATATAAGGATATTAATGGAGACGGTCAATTTACAACCGCCAATGATCGCACGCTAATTGGTAATGCACAGCCTGATTTTATATTCGGTATCAGCAATACTTTTTCCTACAAGGGGTTTGATCTCTCTTTCTTGATTCAAGGAACAGTTGGTAATGATCTGCTGAATATCAACCGTCAAAATCTTGAGATGTTTACAGGACAGCAGAATGCATCCATCGATGCACTTGACCGTTGGACCGCGAGTAATCCAAGTCAACTGTACCCTAGAGCGAAACTAGATCCCGCCCCCATATTTTCGGATCAATTTGTTGAAAGTGGTTCATTCGCACGATTGAAGTCCCTACAACTTGGCTATAGTTTTCCAAAAGAATGGTTAAAAAATGCACACATTACAAATCTGAATCTGTACCTGGCTGCGCAAAATCTATTGACCTGGACGAGCTATAAAGGATTTGATCCGGAGGTAACTTCAGGTAGCAATGTTCAGATTGGGACGGATGCAGGCATTTACCCCGCTGCCAAATCTGTTTCCTTAGGTGTTTCCTTAACCTTTTAATTTTTACAGATACCAATGAAAAAAATACATTTCCATCTTACTGTAGTATTGATTTTGTTGACAGGGATATCCTGCTCAAAATTGACTGAAAACCCCGAAAGCGCATTGGTTTCGGAGCAGTTTTACCTCGATCAGGGACAAGCCGTTGCCGCAGTAACCGGTACTTACCGCAAATTGTATGAGACAGGGCAGTCCCTTTACAACAGCCTTTTCCAGATTGGAGTAGAGATGGCTACAGATGATTATGAAGCTGGACCCAGAGCACGAAATGCCCATGTACGTGCCCTAAGTAATCTGACCCATGATGCCTCAAATGATCGAATGGAGCAACTCTGGAAACAGAGTTACGATGCAATTAATGCATCAAACCTAAACATTGTCCATATCGAAGCGATGACACAAAATCAGATTGATGCAACGGTACAGCAGCGTTTGATCAATGAGGCAAAATTTCTCCGTGCACTGCACTACTTCAACCTGGTACGCTGGTTTGGTCCAGTTCCACTTGTGGTACGTCCTATAGAAACCTTATCCACACAAGAGCTGTATGTGACAAAGGCCTCTGAAGATGATGTGTATGCACAGATCATAAATGATCTGAAAGCGGCCGCCGGTCTACCGAATTATAAGAATTATAGCGATGCAGATAAGGGACGCGCTACATCCGGCGCGGCCAGAAGTCTTTTGGCTAAGGTATATCTAACGCGAGCGGATTGGACAAATGCCAAACTGTTTGCTCAGGAGGTGATTGATAAAGAGGGTTATGCACTTTTTCCGAGCTTCGCTGATGTCTTCGATATAGAGAAAAAGAATGGTGTTGAACATATTTTCTCGGCACAGTTTAAAGGGAACAGTGGCTATCAGGGCAATTCATTGGCCAGTCGTTCGGCACCAGCCGATATACCCGGTATCAATGGGGATTATGCCGACGCCCTACATGCCGAAGGTGGGCTTTACAAAAGCTTCGTAGCAACCGATAAACGTCTCCCCATCACATTTACAACTGGCATGACATCACCTACTGACGGAAAATACTACGCATTGGCTAAGCCACAATTCAATAAGTATTATGATGAGACCGTTGTCGGTAACCAATCACAGTCCGCTAAGAATACACCCATCATCCGTTATGCTGAGGTCTTACTCATTTTTGCTGAAGCGGAAAATGAGTTAAATGGTCCAACGAAGGAAGCAAGAGATGCAATCAACGCAGTACGTACAAGGGCAGGGGTGGAGAACGTGCTGGATAAGGAGAATAAAGATAGTTTTCGGGAGCTTGTATTTGAAGAACGCCGCAAGGAATTGGTGTATGAGTACCAGCGCTGGTTTGACCTCGTACGTCGGGGAGCAAACTATTACATCACGAAACTCAAAGCAGCGGAGAAAATAAACGCAGCAGCAAGACACCTTCATTTTCCAACTCCGCAGCGAGAGCTGAATTTAAACCCAAAACTGGTCCAACATCCGGATTGGTTGACGAAATAATAAAGATATAAGTTCAACAAAACGAGTTAAATTATGAAAACAGTATTTATTCTTTTATTGACCGGTCTAAGTTGCTTCCTGAATAGAAGTATAGCACAGGATAAACGGCCAAATATTGTCTTGATTCTGGTCGACGATTTGGGTTTTTCAGATATCGAGCCTTATGGTGGAACAGATTTCCATACACCAAATTTAACGGAATTGGCACAACAAGGCACGCGTTTTCAGGAGTTTTATAACAATTCAATCTGTGCCCCAACACGCGCAACATTGTTGACTGGGCAATATGCCCATCGTGCCGGTATGGGCTATTTTAACGTTAATCTCGGTTTGCCCGCCTATCAGGGATTTCTAAATCAGGAATCGCGGACATTGGCCGAAATACTGCGAGGAGCTGGTTATTCGACTATTATTTCCGGAAAATGGCATGTCGGCGATGATAATGATCAATGGCCTGCACAACGTGGGTTTGAACGCTCCTTTAATTTTGTGGGTGGAGCCTCCAATTTTTATGAAATCAATGATCCCGAAAATCCCACCGTACCCTTGTATCGAAATAACAAAGCCTTCTATTTACCTAAAAATCGGTATCTAACAGACGAAATCACTGATCAGGCAATCGGTTTTCTACGCGAGCAAGCACAGGATAAAAAACCATTTTTCTTATATCTCGCCTTTAATGCACCACATTGGCCTTTGCAGGCTCCGGAAGCGGAAACCCAAAAATATAATGGTGTATACCAACAAGGTTGGGACAGCCTGCGTGTGAAACGCTACGAAAATGCACTTCAAAAAGGTGTTTTTCCTAAAGGTCAGACAATCGCTGCAAAGGACTCCAGTGTGCAAGAATGGAACAAGCTTACCTATGATGAACAACAATATTGGCAACGTCGGCAACAAGTGTTTGCCGCAATGATCGATCGCGTGGATCAGAGCATCGGAAAGGTTCGGCAGACATTAAAAGAACTAAAAAAAGATAAGAATACCATTATCATCTTTTTATCCGACAACGGCGCTCAAGGTGGTGAGCGTAATCGCATTTATACATCCCGAAATACCGAAACCGTTGGTTTGCCGGGCTCCTATGATATGCAAAATAGCAGTTGGTCCCAAACAGGCAATTCACCCTTGCGAAGCTATAAGGACAATCCTTACGAGGGCGGCATTGGTTCACCATTTATTGTCTGGTATCCCAAAGAAGTTAAAGCCAATGTTGTGAAGCGGGGAACAGGACACCTGATTGATATTGCGCCTACATTGTATGATTTTGCACAAGCGAAATATCCATCGAAAGAAGGAGACTTGACCACCAATCCACTACCAGGTATAAGTCTACGGCAACTACTGCGTACAGACAAAAACCAGGTTGACCGCCAAGCCCCCTTGTTTTGGGAACGGGCCGGAAACAAGGCTGTTCGATATGGTAAATGGAAACTTGTCTCCTTATTTAAGGAGGGAAATAAGCCGCAACTTTATAATATCGACGAAGACCGCGGAGAGAATAGAGATCTCGCCGATCAATACCCTGAGATCGTTAAAGACCTCGAGGCTCGTTATACAGTCTGGGCAAAAGAGAATGGTGTAGTAGATTATAGACTGCTGAAACCAACTGGTCAATTTCGCTAAGTTCAGAAAGTAACTAGTTGATGGACACATAATTTAAATAGATGAAACCATCATGATTTATTCAATCGCACTGGGAAATGAATAAGCGAGCAAAGCGAGTTCATGAATACCGCTTAAAACATACACTCGATGAATAAATCCGATAGCTTCATCACGATTAAAAAACAAATTTATAAGCATGAAAAAGATAACATTATATATAGCCCTTATTTTGGGATGGGCAAGTACTGTTCTGGCACAAAGTAAAAAGCCAAATATTATCTTGATTCTCGCGGATGACCTTGGGTATTCAGATTTGGGTGCCTACGGCTCAGAGATTGAAACCCCCAATCTCGACCGTTTGGCGAATGAAGGGATACGCCTGAAACAGTTTTACAATAACTCCATATGTGCACCTACGCGTGCATCGCTGATTACGGGGCAGTATCAACACAAAGCAGGGGTGGGGTATTTTTCAAATGATCTGGGCCTACCGGCTTATCAGGGTTATATCAATGCGGAGTCGTTGACTATCGCTGAGGTCCTTCGCTCCAATGGCTACATCACAGCGACATCAGGCAAATGGCATGTATCTGGTAAAGGTAAGAGTTTACCTTGGGATCGCGGTTTCGACTTAGTTTTCCCGAGAGAGGAAAAGAATGCTGATTCGGGCGCTCCAACTTTCAATAAAACAACAGATTCCGCGGGTTATCCCTTGGAAAGTTCCTTTTCCACAGAGCTGATCAATCGGGCAGCTGAAGGCTTTTTGGATCAGATCAAAGGTCAAGATAAACCTTTCTTTTTGTATTTGGCACATACTGCCCCACACTGGCCTTTAGTTGCCCTGCCAAAAGATATTGCCAAGTACAAGGGACGCTATGATAAAGGATGGGAAAGTATCCGTCGTGAGCGTTTTGAGCGTCAGAAACAATTGGGTATTGTTGAAAATGGGAGTACGCTCTCTGTTGCTGATGGGGATATTTATGATTGGGAGCGTTTATCTTTTGATCAAAGACAGCTATGGGCCAAGAAAATGGAGGTATTCGCTGCGATGGTCGACCGTTTGGATCAAACTGTAGGCAAACTATTGCAAAAACTGAAAGACAACGGACAATTGGACAATACCTTAATCGTGTTTCTGTCTGATAATGGAGCACCTGCAGAGGATCTTGTTCGTTGGTTTCATGGTGCTCGATTAAATAGCGGTCCGGTTGGTACCGTGGGTTCATTCGAATCACAAAGTAAAAACTGGTCCTATGCATCAAATACACCATTCAAGGCCTTTAAAGATTATACCTATGAAGGTGGTATCAATGCGCCGTTTATAGCTTGGTTTCCGGGCAAGATCGCACAGGGTATTAAAAAGGGTACTGGACATATCATAGATTTGGCGCCGACCTTCTATGAATTGGCTGGAGCTGCGTATCCAAAAGAATATCAAGGACATCAGGCGAATAAGCTTCCAGGGAAAAGCCTAGTTCCCGTACTGTTACAGCAGGAGGATACGGTCAAACGGGAAGAAGGTCTGTTTTGGGAACGGGCAGGAAATCGTGCCGTACGGATCGGAAAGTGGAAATTGGTGTCAACCTGGCCCTCCTATAAATGGGAATTATACGATCTGGAACAAGACCCTACAGAACGAAAAGATATAGCGAGCCAAAATCACGAAGTTGTATCACGTTTATCAACAGCTTATTTTCGCTGGGCAAGGGATAATGGGGTGGTGGATTTCGCCGAATTGGAGAGCAAGGAGCCTGTCAGTATGAAGGAATTTAGAGCGAGTAAAACCCAAGAAATCGCTACACCAGCGTTTCGCTTTTAGGAGGGAGAAGCATTGATAAAATTGAGCTACTGATATATGCGAGGGGAATGTAAATTGATTCGAAGAAGTCTAGGCCAAACAAAAGAGCAGCAAATCCCTTGGATTTGCTGCTCTGCTATAATAATTGAACATACGATATTCAATTCTAATTTGGTTCAGTTTTACAAAATTGACTTTTGGAACAGTTGTATTCACTATTTGTTTTCTTCGACTTCAAATACTGTATCAATCTTCCAGGTAGTCTTATCTTTGGAAGCAGCAACAGCCAGGCGGTCGCAGCGTTCGTTCAAAGGATGACCAGCATGCCCCTTGACCCATACCAGTTTGACCTTGTGTAGTTTATAAACGTTCATTAAACGTATCCATAAGTCCTTATTCTTTTTACCAGCAAATCCTTTTTGGATCCATCCATAAACCCATTTTTTATCAATCGCATCAATGACATATTTGGAATCGGAATATACGGTAACTGTTTGGTTTAAATTTTTTAATGCTTCCAGCCCCACAATAACAGCCATCAACTCCATGCGGTTGTTTGTCGTTTTTCGATACCCTCCTGAAAATTCCTTTTCGATGAGTTTCCCTTTAAATGCTTCGTTGTCGCCTGTATAAATGGTCCTCAAAATGGTTCCATAACCACCCGGTCCCGGATTTCCGCTTGATGCCCCGTCTGTATATAATTCGATCATACCCTTCAAACTTAGATAAATTTGCGTTGAAATACAATTATAATTGCACCCCTTGCCTCTACAGCTTGGTACTCTGTCACTAATATTGGGGAGTTATACGGTTTAGCAAAGGCTTCTTCGCTGTAATTTATCGCTTACACAATAGGATTCTGACGATTTATATGTATTTTGCCGGCTTAAACTCGTTATGTAATTGATAATTTAGCTTTATGAAGTTTCAAAAGGTTTCTCTTTTTGTTCTTTTGGCGTCGACCTGTATAAACGTCACCGCCCAGAACAATGTACCAGCACAAAAAATGGAATGGTTTGAGGATGCCAAACTGGGGATTTTTATTCATTGGGGTATTTACTCCGTTGATGGTATCTCAGAGTCGTGGTCATTCTTCAATAATTATATTAACCACGATAATTATATCAAGCAGCTTGATGGATTTACAGCCAAAAATTATAAGCCAAAGGAATGGGCTAAATTGATCAAACAAGCTGGGGCAAAGTATACGGTTATCACGACAAAACATCATGATGGGATTTCCTTATGGAATACCAAAGCGGATAAGGCTATTACAACAATGAAAGATGCTGCTGCAAAACAAGATGTTATTACACCATTTGTACAAGCTATACAGCAAGAGGGCCTGCATACAGGTTTATATTATTCATTGCCAGATTGGAGCCATCCCTATTATGATGTGTTTACTCGCGCAAGAAAGCGTTATGAACTGGCCAAAGAACCCAACCGTTGGAACCATTATGTAGAATATTATCAGAAACAACTCAGTGAGTTATCACAGCAATATAAACCCGAACTGATCTGGTTTGATGGGGACTGGGAACATAGTGCCGAGGAGTGGAAAGCAAAGGAAACTCTGGCGCTGTTGCGTAAACATAATCCGAATATCATTATTAATTCGCGATTGAACCATCACGGTGATTACGAAACGCCTGAACAAGGTATTCCTGTAACCCGTCCGGAAACTAAGTTTTGGGAACTCTGCTACACCATGAACGACTCCTGGGGCTATCAACCATTTGACAAGAAATACAAATCACCCAACATGATTATCCGCACCTTGGTTGATTGTATCTCGATGGGCGGAAATCTGTTGTTGGATATCGGTCCAAAAGCCGATGGAAGCATTCCTGAAGAGCAAATGAATATTTTGAAGCAGCTGGGAAGATGGACAAATAAACACGCAACGGCTATTTATGGTACAAGAGCAGGTATTCCATTTGAGAATTATCAAGGAAAGTCCGCTTTGTCAAAAGATGGGAAAACACTTTATCTCTATGTATATGAGCAAAAACCGCAATTACAACTAAAGGGTTTGCTGAATACAGCTCTTCCAGAGCTTTCAGTTGTGGGGGATGCCGCCTCAAAGGTGACAGCAACTATTGCCGATGCAGCAATCCAATTGGATCTAACGAAAGTTAACTTCGATCAAGATGTTACCGTTTTGGCGTTGAAATTCAAGGATAAGGTTCAATGGCAGGCTCCACATGGAAAAGAGGTAAGCCTGGAAAATGTTTTAAACAACAAACATACTGGTACTGCGTTAAATCAAATTGCGTCAACACTGCATGTTGGAAAGAATATCTTCGATCATTCCGGTTTGACATTAGACGGTATGGAGACTAAGTTGGCTACGGGGCACCTGACAAATCCAATCGTGTTGGATTGGGTTAAAAAGCATGCTGAAGCACTTTACGAAACCGGAAAAGGCTTGCCAGAGGGACATTATGAAGGCTTAAGTGCACTTTCCAAGGATCGTCAGACCCTGTATCTTTTTGTGGAAGGAACTCCAACAGGACCTATTGCACTTAAAGGAATAAAGAATGGTATTGCACGTATTCGAGTCGTAGGTGAAGGTTCTATGATCAACCATGAGATTTTCAATAAGCTCTATTGGAGCAGTATTCCGGGGATAGTTTATATCCAGGCACCAAAAGAGCGTTTGGATAAAAATATGACAGTGATTGCGGTATTGTTGGATTCGCCTTTAGCATTGCACCGCGAAAAGGTAGGCGCAATTGAAAATAATCTGTAACTTCCTTTTATTAAATTATATCGAGCCCAAGATAATCCTATCTTGGGCTTTTTAGTTCTAGATGAATGGTAATATTTGATGTTTATCTTATGGAGAGAAGCATTTTTTATACTAACTTAGGCAGATGAGTCTATCGTATATTTTTCTGTTGTCTTTGTCAACGGTTATGCTCTTAGTTTCCTGCAGTGCCGGAGATGGAAATAAAATGGAACGACAACGGGCGGATTCTCTGTGCAATGAAGTAATCAATGGAAAATTAAACCTGGAGAAATTGGCGGAATCCGATGAATTTATGTATTTCGATGAAAAATATTTTCATGAGCCTGCCGATTTGAAGACAATCACTGCATTTGATAAGGTACAGATTCAGGTTGTAACTTATCGGATTTACAAACATGTCAAACTTGTGGATAACAGATACCAATTTGCTGTAAAACAAGCCAAGAATCTACATATACCCAACAAAGCATTTGTCTATTACCAGCGGTCTTTTGATGAAATGAACCGAAAGGCGGCCGCTAGCAAGGATTCGATTCGGTTGGAGCTTCCAGATGATTATGCTACTAGGTTGATAAAGGAATAAGACAGGTTGTTCATTTTCAAAAGAAAGTATGTCTGAATCTATCAAAATCGGGAGATTTTCTTATTTTTAAAGGACTAAAAAGCCAAATGGAAAAGAAAAATATCGTTGTATTAACAGGAGCAGGTATTTCTGCCGAAAGTGGTATACCTACTTTTAGGGATGCGAATGGGCTATGGGAAGGGCATGACGTGATGGCTGTCGCCTCAATCGAAGGCTGGAACAAAAATCCAGTACTGGTGCAGGAATTCTACAACCTTAGACGGAAAGCAGCATTGGCCGCACAGCCAAATGCTGCACATCTGGCCTTACGTCAATTAGAGTCAGCTTACCAGGTTACGATCATTACACAAAATGTAGACCTATTGCATGAGCGGGCTGGTTCCACAAAGATTATCCATTTACATGGCCGTTTGGATCAATCCAAGTCATCCCTTGATGATCGGTTGGTTTATCCAATTGAGGGGGACGAGATAAAAATGGGCGAACTCTGCGAAAAAGGTAGTCAACTGCGGCCAAATATTGTCTGGTTTGGTGAGGCTGTCCCAGAGATTGAACGGGCGATGTTGCACGTTGCTGAGGCAGACATCCTGATTATTATCGGAACTTCGTTACAAGTTTATCCTGCCGCGGGACTTCGAGAATTTGCACCGAGCCATTGCCGATCATTTTTAATAGACAAACAGATTCCGAATAGTACAGCATTGGGCCGTGTGAAATGTTTTGAACAGGCAGCGACGGTGGCAGTACCAAATTTAGTAACACAGCTACTTCAGGAAGCCTTGGATAAAGGTTAATATAACAATGAATTATAAACCCACCATGGTTGTGAGTTAAATGGAATAAATTTTTTAAGATGAAAAGAATAATAGGATTGTTCTGTGGTTCTGTTTTGGCGGTTGCCTGCCACAACAACTCGGAGGTAAAAGTAAACACAAGTACAAACAATGCGCCGATACAACTGGATAGCGCACAGGCAAAACATCTCCTTACATTGCCCTTGCACTGTATTGAAGTTGAATATCCCAACAAATTGGGACAGGTGCTTGGAAGTGATCAGGATTTGAAGGGACCACGGACTTTGCATCCCATTTTTTATGGCTGTTTTGACTGGCATTCATCTGTTCACGGCTATTGGTCCATCGTACGCATTTTGAAGCAATTTCCGGATTTGGATAAATCTGGAGCTATACGGAAGCAGCTTAATCACAATATCACAGCCGAAAATGCAGCAGTAGAACTAACTTTCTTCCAGGATAAAAATAATAAGAACTTTGAGCGGACCTACGGTTGGGCATGGCTCTTACAGTTGCAAAAAGAATTATTGACCTGGAAAGATCCGGATGCAGAACGTTGGGCAAAAATTCTGGATCCAATGGCAAAGCATGTTATGAAAGCTTATCAGGAATATTTACCGAAATTGGTCTATCCGATCCGGACAGGCTATCACGATAATTCAGCTTTTGGTCTTTCATTGGCATTGGACTATGCACGGGGGACAAACAATGCCGCCTTCGAAAAATCTTTGACGACAAACGCTGTGAGGCTATATGATCTTGATAAAAACTGTAATATCTCTTTTGAACCCAGTGGAAGCGATTTCCTTTCACCCTGTCTTGAGGAAGCGCTCTGCATGAGTGTAGTTTTAGGCGAGGACCAATATCGAAAATGGTTGAAAGATTTTCTTCCCGAAATTTTTAATCCGGATTTTAATTTGGAACCTGGTATCGTAAAAGATCGTACGGATGGACATCTGGTTCATTTGGATGGCTTGAATTTTAGCCGGGCTACCTGTCTGAATGGTATCGCTAAGGCACTCCCTGAATTGAAGCATTTGCATGGTTTGGCCAATAAACATTTAAAATATTCATTACCTAATATCACTTCCAAAGATGATTATATGGGATCGCATTGGCTGGGTACTTTTGCCCTTTATGCGCTTTCTAAAAATTAATCGTCAAAAAAATAATAGAAGCTGTACAATCGATCTTCGGACAACAGCCAGAAAATACAATCCTCCTATTTTTATTAATATTAGGATTGTATTTTACATGTTTTTCTCACCCCATTCATCCATGAGGACCAAGATTTTTTCCAGTGAGCGACCAAGATCGGTCAGTTCATATTCAACTTTAGGTGGTACCTGCTGATAGACAATTCGATTAATCAGCCCGTCCTGCTCCAGCTCTTTCAATTTAGCAATGAGCATGCGCTCTGAAATGCCAACCAACCTTTTTCGCAACTCACCATAACGTAGTCTTTCCTCATGGAGGAGATAAGACAGGATATTTATTTTCCATCTTCCACCAATAGTAGATAAGGTAAATGCAATACCACAATGATCTTTCCAATAAGTTTCATTGATTGTATTGGTGGAATTCTCTTTTCTGTTGTTCATACTTACTTTTTTGTTGGTATCATACAATTTGGTGCGTACTGTTATTCATGCAATTTAATAAAGAAATTTGTAGCTCATCAAATAAAATATAAAAATGGAAACTATAAAATCTATTGTTCATTGGTTGAGTTATGCCTATTACCTATACGTATTTGGGTACGCTTCATTGTTTAAAGTCTTTCAGAAACAGTCTATGATGCAGAGCATGGATTCATTAGGTTTTAATAAAACATGGACGTTGGGCATTGGAATAGGAGAGTTGTTCGGTGTTATACTCCTTCTGATCGGTTTGTACAAACCAGAATTTAAGAATATCGGTATCTTGCTTCTGTTTCCGTTTGCCGTGGGGGCGTTGACAGCACATATGGCTCATCAGGAATACCATCATTTCTATAATTCGCTAATCATGTGTGTGCTGAGTATTGTCTTATTGGCGACGGACAAACAGTTTAAAATCACCGTCTAGTTTTTTTGTGTAGCACAAATCGAAATCAATTGAAATATATTCATGATTTGTGCTACTTTTTAATTGTTTTGATCAATACGATCTGAGTGTTTTATTTGGCTTTACTTATCCAATAGAATTCCTGATCGGTATATTCTTTACCATTCGATTAGACTTTACTGCTAAACTTCCTGTTATTTCTTGGTTAATTACACATAGCGCATTTTTTTATGCTATGTTATGTTTCACTCTTGTTTTGGAAGTAACGGCTTTTTTAACATCAACATCATCTGTACACATGAGTACGATACTTTATGCATTTGCCATCAGGGCCATTACAATCAGTTTTTTCATACGGCATCTGGTCCTGACCATCGGATATCCTAAGTAGCCATCATTAATAAATAATAGCCTTTTTCTATACCCAGTTTCAAGAAAATGTCTGCACGGACTATTTATTTCGAGGTCCAATCTAAACAATATCAGTCGGGTGATGGTTTACTTACGGGATTTACTCATAAGCATCATATGATGTTTCAAATAGATTTGTTATAAAATATATGATAGAAAAGAACAATTCAAAAAAGATCAATGACCATTTGGCTAATGAACGTACATTCTTAGCTTGGATAACGACGAGTTTGGGGATTATGGGTTTTGGTTTCGTTGTCGTCAAATTTTCCTTATTTATACAACAGGTAACACTCATGCTCAGCTCAAAAAAAACGATGGATATTGAACATGAATATTCAGGAATTGTTGGTGTTTCAATTGTTATTATAGGTTCAATTACTGTCGTATTAGCGTATATAAAATATAGAAAAGTGACCAAACAGATAGAGGCGGAGAACTTTACCTATGGCTCGTATACGATTGCATTGATGTCTGCTTGTTTTCTGATTATCGGCCTTCTGCTCGGATGGCATTTGATCGATAGCTTATAAAATCAATATCTGGCAAATGGATAATACGATTTACATCAGGTGTTGTTGACAAATAGACTATAAATCTCAAGAGTAGAAATACTATGACTGGCGCTACGGATATTAAATGAACTGTAATGAATTTTAAAAGAGTGCCTAACAGGTGAAAATATCTATTTACTTTGTATGATGTAACAGAATAGATATGGTAAAAGTTCAATAGAGATAGTGAAATTGATAATGGTTTTGCTATTAACAACGAATAGCAAAAAATAAGATATCCTACAATCCTTCGTAAATAAAAAAAATACTTGTCAATTTTTCGGTTGTAGAAAGAATGTATTCGCTATAGATTTGTTCTATCATCATAAATAATCGCATTATGGAATTAAGTTTCGAACAAATGTATCAGGCTATCATTGATAAAGATATCAATTATGAAGGTATATTTTTTACTGCTGTAAAGACAACGGGAATTTTTTGTCGACCTTCCTGTACTGCAAGGAAACCCAAACCTGAGAATATCGAATTTTTCAAATCGACCAAAGAATGTATCCTGAGTGGATATCGTGCATGCAAGGTATGCCATCCACTTGAGATGTTAAGTGAAACACCCGCCTACATCAAACAGATTATAGCCGAGCTATCAGCCGATCCGAGCATAAAGTTCAAGGACTACGATCTACGTCAACGCCACATCGAGCCGAACCAATTGCGACGCTGGTTTATGAAAAATCATGGCATAACCTTTCATGCCTATCAGCGGATGTTTAGAATAAATTCGGCGTTTAAAAAAATCCAAAAGGGCGCTTCCGTGACAGATGTCGCTTTTAACTCCGGTTTTGAGTCACTTAGTGGTTTTGGCGATTCCTTTAAGCATATTTTTGGAGTCTCTCCGAAGAATAGTAAAGCGCAAAGTATGATTGATTTAAAGCGAATTGAGACCCCGTTAGGCACTATGTATGCTTGCGCTGTACCACAAGGTGTATGTCTACTTGAGTTTACAGATCGAAAAATGCTCGAAACAGAGTTCAAAAATCTTGCGAAAGCACTCAATGGAACAATTGTCCAAGGCGATAATCTCCATTTTCCCTTGCTAGAAAGGGAACTTCAAGCTTATTTCGAGGGTAGACTAAAAGAATTTACAGTGCCACTGTTTACACCAGGTTCGGAATTTCAAAATTCAGTATGGGGGGCGTTGAGAGAAATTCCATACGGACAAACAAGGTCCTATAAACAACAGGCGCTTCATATCGGAAAACCGGAAGCGTTACGTGCTGTCGCCAATGCTAACGGAATGAATAGGATTTCCATTTTGGTACCCTGCCACAGAGTGATCGCTGCCGATGGAGGTCTAAGCGGTTACGGTGGTGGCATCTGGCGAAAAAAATGGTTGCTGGAGCTAGAAAAGCAAATGTGCTAATTGCACGAATTTCTGTATTTCCTAATTTATAAACATTAATTCTATTCCCATGAGTACGACTATTAATAAGTGGTATGCACTCCTTATTGTGCTTACAGCACCCTTATTGTACGTTATTGATATATTTATCATCAATATTGCCATACCAACAATCAAAAGTAGCCTGCACGCATCTGATGGTGAAATACAGCTTGTTATCGCATCCTATTTATTGGGTAGTGCATGTTTTCTGATCATTTGCGGGCGAGCGGGAGATTTTCTGGGCAAAAAGAAAGTTTTCTTTTGGGGGATGTTGGCCTTTACATTAACCTCCTGCATCTGTGGACTAAGTCAGACAGCAGCACAGCTAAATATTGCCCGGTTTTTTCAAGGTGTAAGTTCTGCTTTTATGGTTACCCAATCTATTTCTTTGATTCAATTGCTGTTCACAGATACAAAAGAGAGGGCAGTTGCCATTGGATGGTATGGTATAACTTTGAGTATTGCTGCGATTATCGGACAGGTATTGGGGGGGTATCTGGCCGAAATATATTTTTTCGTTGAAGGTTGGCGTTTAATATTTTTTATTAATCTTCCTGTTGGGATCCTTTCGCTTTTGGCTATCCATCGTTACTTGATCGAAACACCGAAAACTGCTCAGGGTAGATTTGATTATCTAGGCGCTTTTGTGCTAACAATCGGACTAGCCTGTCTGATCTATGCATTGACAGAGGGAAGGGAAAATAACTTTCCTTGGTGGTTTTATGTGTTGTTTATCCTGTCGCTGTTATTTTTGACCTTGTTTGTTTTTATTCAGCAAAAGAAACGATTAAATAAACAGTATCCGCTGATTGATATTTCACTGTTTAAAATAAAGGATTTTAGCATTGGCTTATTTGCTGTATTGTTTCACTTTATGCTCCATACCGCATATTTATTGATAATAGCTGTTTATTTACAAAGTGGATTGGGGGTAACGGCATTAACATGTGGGTTGTATTTTATCCCCCATGCGATTTTCTTTATGTTGTCTTCTCGAATTGCTTCCATGTTACTGCCGAAGTTTGGCAAGACGGTTCTACAATTGGGATTAGCGATCATATTGCTTTCGTTTTTAATGCAGATTTTCTTTTTTACAGAGCAAGACAAGCCGTTCCTATCAGTGTTTTTTTTAGCCCTCTATGGTCTTGGAAATGGCTTTGTATTACCTTTTCTCTTGAATGTCGTTTTAAACAATATCCATGAAAAAGATGCAGGTGCTGCTTCAGGAGTATTTTCAACATTTCAGCAAACAGCGTCGGCTTTGGGAATCAGCGTTATTGGAGGCGTTTTTTATACCGTATTGAACACAGGGGGCTATCTTGGGAACTATCTGTTTGCTTTACAGTCCGGACTCATGGTATGTATCCTCTTCTTAATAGTTGTTTGGGGAATGTTATGTCTATTGCCGAACGAGAAAAAGCTGTAATTATTTGGCAGTTGATCCGCATATAGGGTAGTACAAATAAGTCGCATCTTTTGTCAAGCCAATTTTTATGTCTAATCGTAATGATTTAATCATCTTTTGAACATCAATCCTACTAATTGATGTTCAAAAGCAAGATTAGCTTTTCATATTCATTCTTTCTTCCTGAAGATCGAGTATGCGAAGGTGTTTTCTGATGATTTCTTCGTCTAATAAAAGCTCTTCACGATTCTTATTGATCAACCACATTCTTTGAGTTTCTAGGATATCGATATAGATTTTTCTGTATTCAGCGTAGTTAATGATGATTTCCGAACTGGTCAATTGGTTTTCATATTTCTGCAACTGATCTTTCAATGTCGGAAAGCTGTCTACTTTGTCCGCGTAATCTTTACGAATTTTCTCTACAGCCACCTGAGCAAGTTTGTTTTGGATTTCGTAATCGATTTCCTTTTCTGTCCGTACAAAATCTCGATCTACTGGCGGGAATTTCTTTAATAAAAAGGGAAGCGTAAGCCCCTGTACAAGCAATGTTAATAGAATAGCGACAAATGTGATAAAAAGGATCAGATTTCTTTGTGGAAAAGGTGCCCCATTCTCTAAAGTTAAGGGAATTGAAAGTGCTGCAGCCAGGGAAACTACCCCCCGCATTCCGGTCCAGCCAATGATCATGGGTGTTTTCCAGCCTGGGGACTGTGCGTCTGCTACGGTGATGAAATTTCTCATCACTAAAGTGGTAATTACCGCCGCATAGCCAGCCAGAATCCGCACAATAACGAGCACCGCTGTAACCGCAACTCCATAACCAATTGCGGTGTAAATATCAGTATCCCCTAAGCCGTTTACAATTTCGGGCAAATCCAAGCCGATGAGCATAAAAACAATTCCGTTGAGCAAAAAGCAAAAACTTTCCCAGACTGTTACTGTACGTATTCTGGATGCACTACTCAAAAAATCGTGACTGCGATAGGAGAGAAACAATCCACCGCTTACCACTGCTAGCACTCCGGAGGCATGAAGCTCCTCTGCCGCCAGATACATGGAGAATGGCGCAATGAAAGTCAGCAATATATCTGTATTTGGATCCGTTGGTAGGATTTTGTGCATTTTCAAGAAAATATACGCAAGTGTAATTCCGATACCTACACCACCGACGCACATCCAGACAAAGCTTCCTGCTGCCTCATACCATACAAATTGGCCTGTTGCAGCGGCAATCATCGCAAAACGGAAAATGATCAGCGAAGAAGCGTCATTCAGCAAACTTTCGCCTTCAAGAATTGATGCCAGTCTTTTCGGTACTTTTACAAATTTTAAAATTGCACCTGCGCTTACCGCGTCAGGGGGAGAAACTATTCCGCCCAATAAAAATCCCAAGGCTAAAGAGAATCCTGGGATAAAATAGTTCGCGAAAACCGCAACCGATAATGCAGTGAAAAAGACAACGACGAAAGCAAAGCTGAAGATAATCCTGCGCCATCGCCAGAGTTCCTTCCAGGAAGTTGACCAAGCGGCTTCATACAATAATGGTGGTAAAAAAATAATAAATATTAATTCAGGCTCCACTTTTATCGGTGGTACCCCTGGAATAAAACTTATTAAAAGTCCTGCCAACACAAGCAAAACAGGATATGCAACCTGAATTTTTTTTGCCAGCATAATGAGCATGGTAATCAACAGGACCAGAAAGAGATAGAATGCGAAATTTTCTAACATGTATTCGTTTTAGATACATAAATATATATTAAAATTTTAAAAACATGTATAGCCCGTTTAAAATTTAAATTGAGCTAAAAGCTGCACAACTTTGCTCAGCATGATGCTCAGAAAAATATGTTAGAAACCTTTGGCATTGAGAACAACTTTGAATTAATAGGACACAGAAATTTGATAAAAGAACAAAACCTGTAGGTATTCTCCAAGGCATACCATCTCGAAAAGCATAAATCATCCTTCCATTCAGTAATAAAGAGTCAAGCCCAATGAGATGACTCTTTATTACGTTGGTGTAAAAATGAAGCTGATCTTTCAGAAAACACTAAAATGTTGGTGGTGTAGTATTTAGATCAGAATTCAAGAAGTCATCAATCATCGGAACTAACCAATCCATGCGGTACATCATACCGATATGTGTTGTTCCGGGTAGAATGGCCAGACGAGATTTAGGTAATCCATGTATATCACCCATTTTCCCACCGCCCAAGGCGCGAAATAATGCTAATGCATGTTCATATTGTATGCCATCGGCATCACCAATAGCCATAAAAAGGGGGGCTTTTATTTTTTTCGCGTCTTTGGACCAGTCGTAAGGTTCCAGGTCGATGCTGATCACTTTCTTTACAAATTCGGGAAAATGTTTTGGATCGTTGCCAAGACTGTCGTATTGTTTCTCGATGGGCGAACCTTTAAATATATCCGCTGTTATCGATCGATAAGAGGCTTCTACATCAGGCCACCATCCATCATGTGCATAACTGCCAGACAGTACGATTAACCTCCGCACCTGTTCGGGATGCCGTATGGCCAGCTGAAAAGCTACGCCGCCACCCATGCTGTAGCCCAATATGTCGGTACTATCTATTTGAAGATGTCTCAATAATCCAGATACATCATCGGCCATACCCTCATAACTGATTTTTCGAGCAATATCTCTGGTACGTCCGTGCCCCTGCATTTCCGCGACAATTACTTTTCGCCCCTTAAACATTGGGATGGCCTGAGACCAGTTCAATGGAATCGTCATATAGGAACCGTGGAGTAATACTAGAGGCTTACCTTCACCATAAACTTCATAATACATTTTTAATCCATTGACATCAGCATAACCGGTTTCTGATGGTTTGTTAACAATCGATGTATTCGCTGGAGAGCCCGTTCGATCGTTTTTCTGTTGTTGACAGGATATAAATAACGCAAAAACTAGTGTTATTATTAGCCCTAATGTCATTTTTGTTTTCATATTTATTTGATTGTTAAAATATTATAAACAAATTTATTCTTTTTCAATATTGAGTTTAGGTTGAATATCCGACAATTTAAAGGGGGAAAAACGACAAAACGATAGGGGATAATTATTTTAACTATTTTAGTGGGAGAAAAGCGGAACATCGAACGTTCCAGTATGCTTACAGACTCTTAGGATAATCGGTCAATCATGGGAAATACCGTTGCGGAAATGTTAGAAATGTATGGGCTTAGTACAGCTGAGAGCTTGATCGATAACTTGGGCACTACTTGGAGTGAAAATGAAATAAGGGAATATTGTTGGCAGGTACTAAGAACTTTTCCTGATCTAAAAAAGGAAAACTGGTCAACAGGAATAGAAGGTGGAGATTATATCTATAGTTTATCCGGTCATTATATATTTATTACAGATGATATCTGGAGCTTTAACCTGATTGCTCAGAGACTAGTATTGGAGTTGTTGGTCGCAGAAATGATAGGGTTAAATAAAACAAAGCATGATGATATTTAATATTGGCGGATGGGGTCACGGATCCTTGTCTTATCGTTCGATTCTGAACATACTGTGTCCGATTATGATCAATATCTGACCGTCAATATGTCGTAGTGTGTTGTTTAACAGTAGTATACTGTTTTGGCAAGTGAGTTGATAAAGAAGTTAATCGAGAAAATTGCGTAAAAGATGAAGCGGAAATCATCAGCTTTTTTGCAACAAAAACCGAAAAAAGCGATATGAATTATATTATTCGGAATCTAAAACTTAACATCTTATGAAGATCATAAAATCTTTACCTATTGCCCTAATTTTCGGCCTAACGGTCTCAACAGCTTGTGCGCAAACCGAAAGTCAGCTCCAAAAAGAAATTTCCGGTGTTGAATCAGGGTTGATACCACCTGTCCGTTTTGAGGGGGAGCAGTCTTGGGATATTGCCTCACGTATGAAGTTTTATAATATTCCCGGTGTGAGTATTGCTGTTATCAGAGATTCAAAAGTTATCTGGAGTAAAACCTACGGTGTTGTAGATCTCGAATCCAAGGCTCCAGTGACCGCCAAGACATTGTTTCAGGTTGCTTCTATGAGCAAGCCGGTCAGTGCTTACGCTGCGCTAAAGGAGGTCGAGCTTGGCAAATTAGCTACAGATACAGATGTGAATTCATTTCTAACTTCGTGGAAAGTTCCGGATAACGAATGGACCAAAACGAAAAAAGTCACCCTTAAGAATATCGTCAGCCATACTGCTGGTTTCACGGTAAGTGGATTTCCAGGATATAAGGTAACAGATCCGATGCCCACGGCAGTGGAGGTATTGAATGGGGGAAAACCCGCCAACACCCCTGCGGTCTTTGTAGATAAGCTTCCAGGGGCAAATTTTCGCTATTCAGGAGGAGGATACACTGTAATGCAACAGATGCTTATGGATATCGAGAGGAAAGATTACACAAGCATTATGAATGAGAAAGTACTGCTGCCATTGGGGATGAAGAATAGCACATTCGCACAACCACTTCCAACTGGACAAGCAGCGTTTGCAGCCACAGCCTATTCTGCAGATGGAAAGCCTGTTGAAGGAAGATACCATGTTTATCCAGAGCAGGCTGCAGCAGGATTGTGGTCTACAGCCGAGGATTATGCCAAGTTTGTAATCGATATTCAACATACATTGGCAGGCAAAAGCAGTACAGTTATTTCCAAAAAGACAGCAGAAGAGTTTACCAGCCCTTTCATTGAATCCTTTATCGGTCTAGGGCTGTTCATTGAAAACTACGCCGGAGCGGTTTACTTTTGTCATGGTGGCTGGAATGAAGGTTTTAGTTCTTATTTTATAGGAAGCAAGACCAGTGGTGACGGAGTTGTCGTATTGACAAATACCAACAAACCCTTATTTATCAACGAGCTCGTTCGCGCTGTCGCTTTAACCTATCAATGGCCTAATTACATTGCTCCACCTAATAAAATTTTACCGTCAACGGCACAAGAGCTGAGTTCCTATATCGGACGTTATCGTGCTGATAAATATGGAATGATCAAAGTCTATCAAGAAAATGGTAAACTGATGGCTATTCAGAATCTGGACGCGCCCGTTGAACTGATTAAAGTAGGGATAGACACATTTGCAATGCATGACTGGGATTTTAAAATGGCCTTTGTAAAAGATAAAGCTACAGGTAAGGAGGAACTTGTTCAGGTTTTGCGTGATAAAACCATACATGCCAGAAATCCAAAACTTAATGCAGGCGATATTATTCCATTGGAGCTGATTTTAGGAGGCCATTTTGAACAGGGGGTAAAAGCTTATCAACGGGCAAAACAAGAGGATAGTGGGCATCGGTTGCTTTCAGAGGGTTTTTTGAATGGAACAGGCTATGAGCTCCTTTCTCAAAAGAAATTGACCCAAGCGATCGATATTTTCAGAGTCAATACGATTTTATACCCCAAGAGCGAAAATGTATACGATAGTCTGGCAGAAGCTTATCTGAAAGCGGGCCAAAAAGACAAAGCAAAGCGGAACTACAAAAAGTTGATGGAAATCAATCCTAAAAACGAAAAAGTAAGTAAGATATTAGAAACCCTATAATAAAAGTGTAAAGAGGTAATTTTTTGCTAATTTGCACACATGTCAATGCAAGCAAATGCCTATCAATTATTTTCGAAAGAGATTCTAGCAATCTGGAAGAGCCAGGATGTGTCCTATATTAAAGTAGAAGAATTGTCTACCATCGAGGGGATCACCTTTTTTGAACTGATACCTGATTCGGAGCTTTTGGATGGGGGAGAACTCGATACACTTTATGCAATAGATTCGGAGGATGTCGATGATATGCTATTATTCAGTAAGAATGTTAAGTTTGTCGTCCACAATATTTATTTGGAAGAAGATTAAGTAGATTAAAGAACAGCACAAATGACCTTGGGTAGTTACAATCTATTGCGCGCTGCGGTTGATATGGACTAGCGGTTGAGCAGTGACGGTAAGTTTTTAGGACGGTTTAATGTCATGGGAACCAAGAAGGGAAATTTTTAGCAAAATGTCGGTCACGAACAGTTTGTTTTGAACCCATCCTTTAAGTATAATGCCAGCGAAAATACGAACGTAATATTCGAATATATTCTCTCTTAAAATAATTTTGAAGATGGATTTTCAAAGTACGCCTATGGCATAGACGGTTTTAAGGAGGTGAAAAAGAACTTTTCATTTAGCGATCCGATTATGAATCCGACCAAGTCCTGGGAACACAATATCTATGAGACAATCAACCATAACTTTAACGAGGATTGGCTGTTGACTCTATGCGTTGTATGATGAAACATTTCAGGAGCAAGTGGGGTTGTTGCTGGATGGAGGGACTACAGATCCATCCTACGGGCGAAACAAAGAGATTGGCCTGAAGAAAACCTGGTTTCAGAATAAATTGATGACCAATTTGACAGCTTACCATTTGACAAAGACCAATATGCTCACTGCGGAGGCTGGAGATATACGCACTATGAATGGCGGGAAGTCAATCCGCAGGGCTTTAGGTTGAACCTAGCCTATAAGTTCTAATACATGCCGTTACACAGTAAAAATTATTTGTCACATATTTTACTGGGGGTGTCCAAAAAATCGGGCACCCCTATTTTTATGCAGTTCTGCTTACTTCCCCACGACAAGCTCACGTTGACTATTCCATAGCAGATGAATTACAAGAAAATGCGACACTAAGTAAAAGCGTGGACATATGGACGATTATACTCCAACCATAAATGGTATTTGTAATAAGCGATTGATCTGCGATTTCATGTTGATCAACAAGGTAGATCTGTCAAAAGAGAGATAACCGTTACAAAAGGCTAATCAGCAATTTATATTTTTTGGGATAATTATTTTGTAAATGTATCGTATTTATTGAAAGTCATTAGAATCGATTTACCATTTTTTTGATCACTCAGGGATCATTCGCTTGCTATTATTTAACCTATCAGTCAGCAATAGGATGTTTAGTTATTTATAATTAGTCTAATTAATTTCATTTATACAATTGGATGTGCTATATTCGGCTCCATAATTTTTTTTATGGGAATCAGATCTATACCTATTGCAGTAGCGATGCTTTCGCTCACAGGAGTCGCCAATGCGCAGACAGCGAGTATCTTTGGTAAAATAACGACAATTGATGGTAATCCGGCAGAGTCCGTCAATTTGACCATTAAAGGAATTAATCGGCAGACGCGGACAGATAGAAGTGGGAACTACAAATTTGACCGATTGAAACCTGGAAGTTACCAGATTGTCGCCAGTTTCACAGGGCTAAATTCGATTGAAAAGGAAGTAACTGTTGAAAATAATAAACCTGTCATCTTGGATTTAGCTTTAAATGAGAACTACGCTCAACTGCAGGAGGTGCTGGTATCTGCTTTCAAAGTCAACCGAACGATCAGCGCTGTAGCCAAGATGCCATTGAACAATATAGAGAATCCGCAGGTCTATAGCACCGTTTCACATGAGCTATTAAAACAACAGGCAATCACAAGTTTTGATGATGCCCTGATCCGAAATGTCTCGGGGCTCAGCCGGACATGGGAATCTACAGGTAGAGCTGGGGATGGCGGCGCATATTTTTCCTTACGGGGTTTTGAAGCACAAAGTAATCTTGTTAACGGGCTTCCCGGCTTATCAAGCGGTATCCTAGATCCGGCCGGAATAGAGGAGATTCAAGTCTTGAAAGGACCCTCTGGGACTTTATTCGGCGCCAGTTTTTATGGGTATGGTGGTGTAATCAATACGATTATGAAAAGACCATATTTTGAAAATGGAGGTGAAGTTTCCTACAACTATGGTAGCAATAAGTTGCATCGGGCGACAGTTGATCTCAATGGCGTACTGAATAAAAGTAAAACCTTGGCACTCAGGATCAATTCAGCCTATCATCATGAACACAGTTTTCAGGATGCTGGATTTAAAAAATCCTTTTATTTTGCACCATCGTTGACCTATAAGGTAAATGATAGGCTAACTGTTAATCTGATGACCGAATTGCTTGATATGAAAAGGGCTGTTGCTCCCGTTTTTTTCCATTCGGATAGGGTAGCACCACTTACTTTTAAAAATATAGACGAACTAAACCTTGATCCTAAGCTTTCCTTTACGAGTAATGAACTGACCATCAAAAATCCGCGGACCAATATACAAGGTGAAGTACTTTATAAAATCAATGAAAAGTGGAATTCGCAGACCGTGGTTTCATTTGGAAAGGTGAAGTCGAATGGAATATACACTTATATATGGGGTAACCAGGGCAATTTTTTTGACCAATATTTTCACAATGAAAATCAAAAGACCAGAACCTATGATATGCAGCAAAATTTCAACGGTGATTTTAAATTGGCTGGCTTAAGAAACAGGCTTTTGGTTGGTGTTGACTATTTTTCAAGGAATGTAAAGGAAAATGGATCCGGCTGGGGACTAGGGCGTAGGGTAAGCCCACAGGGTGAAATAAAAGGACCATTGGATGAAAACTCAACAGTATTAGATCCCGTTCCACTGACCAAGGATGCCATTGACAAGTTGCTTGCAGGGACACAAGCCGGAGGTTCTTCCCATATCAAAAATAGCTCATTTAGTGTATATGGTTCCGATCTAGTGGATCTTACAGATAAACTCTCCGTTATGGTGAGCCTGCGGGCAGATTATTTTGACTCAAAAGGCGATGTTTCCAATAAAGACGATAATTATAGCCAATGGGCACTTTCTCCAAAATTTGGAATTGTCTACCAGATCGTAAAAGATAGAGTCTCGATATTTGCTAATTATATGAATGCTTTCTATAATGTCGCACCGAGCATAACCTATGACGACAATAATGTAAAAACAGGTGTACAGTCATTTAAGCCCGAGCGGGCTAACCAATGGGAATTTGGCGCCAAAGCAAATTTGATCAAAGATAGACTATGGACCACATTAGCATTATACGACATTACAGTTGCAAATAGAGTATACAGCACACCAACCGGATCTATACAAGGGGGGAAGGTAGAAAGCAAAGGTTTTGATTTTGATATTGAAGCATTGCCTTACCAGGGATTTTGGGTAAAAGCTGGCTTTAGCTATAATGATATCCAGATAATTGCCGGGAATGGAAATGACTTCTATAATGAAAAAGGACGAGCTCCCGGAGGACAAGGTCCGGGTATTTTGGCAAACCTTTGGGGAAGTTATCAGATTCAGCATGGGAAGTTGCGGAATCTCGGTTTTGGAATCGGAGGTAACTATGGTGGAAAATATAAGGTAGTAGACAATAGTGTGACGGGTGTATTTGAACTTCCGAGTTATGCGCTTTTAAACGGAAGTATCTTTTATTCTTTTCATAAATTCCGCGTAAACTTTAATATGAACAATATCAACAATAAACAATACTATATTGGTTATTGGTCTGTTAATCCACAACAAAAAAGAAATTTTGTGGCAACAGTTTCCTACAAACTGTAATTTAAGATGCTTACCAAATTGGAGGAGATTTAGCTGAAATCCTTCAGACGCTCCAACGGCAGATCGTTTAACGACCTGCCGTTTTTGTTGCTATATCCAGGGATTTTATTTCCCATTTTATGTTATCAAAAGGCCAAGCTTCTTGAAGGAGAGCGCAACTGGCCAGCAGCGAAGTAGATTTACTAAGTATGTGCCATCGGGGATTTGTAAAATTGAACACGGACAAAAAATAGTTGTTTGGCGACTTGGCTACTATTGATTCCAATCGGGGTAACTACAGGCTGGTTACTTTAGGATCTGCTCTCTATACCTGATCCCCATGTACCCATGGTATCAATAATTTGATGAAGGCTTTTTCCGATTTCAGTCAGTTCGTAATCAACCGATACAGGCATGGTATTATTTTGTGTTCTAGTGATAAGCTTGTTCGGTTCAAGGAACCTGTTTCCATCCCTATGAATTAGCCGGAATTATTTTTCGGATGGCATTGCTTAAAACCTGTATCCCAGTGACAATGCGGTACGGAGCCCCGCAAAGGGTCCTTTGGTTGTTATGGTGACACCTTCGGCGCTGACTTCTTTTTTCAGATCTAGTACATCGATGTCAAAATTGTCCAATTGTTTTCGAACCTCCCGTTGTTCCTCTGCGCTAAGTTGCATTTTCCCCTCAAATGTACCTTTGTTGAATCCATAATTTGGACCGATAATCCGCCAGTCTAAATAGATCGCATCACCGAGGCGCCATTGGCTACCGATCGCCACTCCGACAGTAAGAGCATTCAAAGAGCCTGAAATAGGAACCTCTTTTTGATAGTCTGACTGATCGACCGAAAGTATGGTGGAGAGGTGGTAGTTGGAATACTTGATAAAGGGTGCGATATAAAATCCTTTAAACGCTTCTTTATTTCGGAGGTAAAATCGCAACTCTGGTGTAAACGAAAAAGCCGCAAGTTTTGCCTCGCCAAGAATATTATAAGTATCATCGACACCGGATTCCCATATCGACCGGAATGGAAGGCCAGATTTGGGACGTAAGCTAAGCGTTCCGTTCAGTGATATATGCTCCTGAATGGTTTTTTCATATTCAAATGCAAGGTTACCAACTGAGAGAGGCAGTAGATTCAATTTAATTAAATTGGATGATTTCTGTGCCTTTAGTCCGGTAATTGCTAATAATCCAATAACCAATGTCGTCAAGTAGTGCAGATTCATAGTTGATGTCGTAAAATAAAATGCCAAATATATCGGAATAGATGATATCATCCAATGCTAGTATACAATTTGGGAAATTCTTTTTTATTCATGGAAACGTTGTTTTACAAGGATTTATTTTATCTCGATGGAAAAATAAAAAAGGATGACCAGCTGGCTGAGCCAGTAAACTCCCCGACAACTATATGGTAACAATTTAACAAGATGAGCTGGATAAAGATTAATCAGCGGTAAGACATTGTTTTTAATCTAAACATTTTAAAATTTCTTTAAAGTGTTTTAAAATTAATTTGTAGTGATTGAAATGATTTGTTGTTAACTATTGTGATTCAAGTGTTTCAAAACTATAGTGTTTATTGTACACTATAACGTTTTCGGTAATTACGCAATCGTTTGATGAAATTTCTTAAAACTTTTCCGCCTATATTGTTACTGATTTTAAACCGCTAAATTTCTTGATATAGAAATTTAAAGATACGATGAAAATAGGTAACGGATATAAAAATCCGGGATGGGGTTCTTGCGAATAAAATAATTAATACAATTCATAAACTTAATTTAAAAACCAATGAGAAAGAACATCTTTTATGTTATTGCATTCTGCTTTATTGCTGCATTTTCATCCTGCAAAAGGGACGGTGGTTGGATGATTCCTGTTCCTGCTGATCCACAAACCCTGGAACTGGCTGTTGCAGACAGCGTGCAGATCTTCAAAATTACACCATCGGCTTCTACAGAGGTGGATCGACTACAATTCAGGGCAAATCACAACGATATGCAGGCTACAGGATTTTATGTCGCTCCCAATAGCACAATTACGCTGAACGTAAAAATCAATGCCGGTACCACTGTTGCCCGTCTGGCAATTGGTACGCCTTTTCGAGATAATATTCGACCAGTTAGACAGTATTTTAATCTTCAGGCGGGAACGCAGACCTTCACAGCCGATCAGTATGGAGGTTTAGTGTATGTGATTTATACCACCAACAATTACAGTACCCCCGGAGAAATTGAATTGACCTTTGGAGATGGCTTCATTCCTGTTCCGTATTTCCAAAAAGGGAAAACAACACATGCACAATGGTTGTTGACTTTGGACTCGCTTAAAAATATAGCGCCGGATGTCATGTTCTCTTCTGACCGTACGATTATGGTCGCCAATATGGATGAGGCTCTTCTATATCGGAACGAAGATCAGCAGTTAATTGTCGATCGACTGGACTCTATCATCGGCTTTTCAAATTATATTAGTGGCTTGAGTGGGGCAAGCGGCGTACATGCAATCCCTTATAACAAACATCTAATTACTGTTAGAGATTCTTCTGCTGGGGGGTATATGGCCGCTGGTATTTCTATTTATTTTACAGAATCATTATCGTATAGAATGCTGCAACCTAAATACCTCTCCAATACAAATGGCTGGGGAATCTGGCATGAAGTGGGGCATACTTATCAGCAAAAGGCTTGGACTTGGGGCAATCTTACCGAAACAACAGTGAATGTCTACTCATTGGCCAGCGAAAGAGGATTTGGTATTCCTGTGAGCCGTATTACCGCAAATAATTCCTGGCCAAAATTAGATACGTACTTTCAAAAGAATATAGCAGACCGTGATTTTAATGCGGGTGATAATGACCTAAAAATGATTATGTTCCATCAATTATGGTTGGCATTTGGCGATAACCTCTATATTAATTTGAGTAGATCTACACGTGAAAATCGACCAACCATTTCTACTGATGCCGAAAAGATGCGTTACTTTATGCTTTCAGCCTGTCAGATTACACAAAAGGATCTCTCAGATTTCTTTAGAAAATGGGGCTTCAAAGTTGATGAATCTGTTTATACAGAAATTGCTAACCTTAGTTTAACTGCACCGGCTCAGGATATTACCTTATTGAGGGATTAGACGATTTGATGTCGCTGTCAGCTGACATTATCCTCATTGTTCAGATAGTCTTTTAGAATAGAGGATATTGGAAATAAAAAGGCAAATCATTTTATTGATCTGCCTTTTTTGGGTAAGTAATGGGGCTCGAACCCACGACCCCTAGAACCACAATCTAGTGCTCTAACCAACTGAGCTATACCTACCGTGATTTTGATGTCACAAAAGTAGTATTATAGCCCATATCTTCCAAATGTTTTTTAAACTTTTTGATTAAACAATTGTCTATCAAATGGTATATTTTTATCGGAGCATATTGAAAGGCGACAAAAGATAATATTCGCGTAACAATTTCGGTTCAAATGGCCATAATTGGACCTTGGTCTATTATTTGTATTATACTATTTATGGGAAAATTTTTAAAATTTTTAATCGTTGTAGCCATTTTGGCAGTAGGAGCCTGGTTTGTCTATCAAAAATATAATAGCGGACCACGGGTAGAGAGCAAGCATCAGCTTCTTGTTGATCGCATTGAAGCTATGGGTAAATTGGAATTGGTGAAATATCGCTACAGCGATGTTGTTGAACATAAAAATATCAATACGTTCTTGCCTACGGCAAGCGTATTGCTAATTGTCAAAGCTGATGCTGTTGGTTGTGTGAATTTAACAAAACTGACACCGGAGGATATTAAGGTGGTAGGGGACTCTGTTTCCATTAAATTGCCCGCTCCGGAGATTTGTTATATTAAGATTGACCACGAAGCATCAAAGGTATATGATACCAAAATGGCTTTCCTCCGGGAGGCGGAATTGGTTGATGAAGCTTACAAAACTGCTGAAAAAGCTGTAGCAGATGATGTGAAGAAATCCGATATCCTGCAACAAACCAAAGCAAATGCTACGACTGTGTTCAAACCATTGTTGCAGGGACTGGGCTTTTCGAAGATCAACCTTACTTTTGAGTAGATGGGTTAAGCTCATGTTGATTTTTTCTTGATCTCAGAAAGGTTTGTTTTAATGCTGTATATGTGATCTGTACCTACTTGGGGTAATACCTTTGATGGATTTAAAAATTTTATTAAAATTCGAAAGGCTATTGAAACCACAGGCAAAGGCTATGTTGGTGATCTGTAATTTATTTTCAGTAATCAGTCGGCATGATTCACTGATGCGTACTTCATTGACAAACTGAACAAAGGTCTTTTGTGTACGGGACTTAAAATAACGACAGAACGAATGTTTGGACATATTCGCTAGGGTCGCAACCTGATCCAGCGGAATCTCTTTTGTAAAGTTGTTGAACACAAACTTAAAGATACGGTCGATTTTCTCATTATCTACCGAACTGTAATTGTGCGTGTAACCTGGACTGGAAAGATACGCATATTCATCGGTTGTAATCAACAATTCGATGATTTCAAACAGCAATATTGTTTTTCTAAAACCATAGTCAAGATGAACTATTTGTTCCAATTTGTGTTTTAGCTGCTGCTTTGTTTCTCCCCGAAATAGAAGTCCCCGCTTGGAGGCAGTCAGAAAAGCCTCTATTTTATGTGTTTTAAAAAACTGCCCCAATACCTCTAAGAGTAATTTAGGCTCGACATAAAGTGCCATTGAGCGCGATAGATCTGTCGAATCCTGATTCGAGTTGTCATTGTGCCAAACATGGGGTAGGTCCGGCCCCACAAAAGTCAATTCATCGGTCGAAAAACTGTCGATACTGTCACCTATAATACGTTTACCCTCACTTTGGACAATATAAGTCATCTGGCAGGCACTGTGAAAATGGAATTCGGTGGAAAAAAACGGCTGACAGACTTCTTTTGTTGCAAATGTCGCTATCTCGGATCCCTCCAATATTTTTGTGAAGATGGGTTTCATTTACTGGTTATCATGTTGTTTAATGGAGGTTAAATATAGCTTATTTTGTCATAAATACGAAATTATAGTCAAAATATCGTTAATATAGTGTCAGTATTGAGCAATCTAGGTACAGTTTTATTGTCCTAAGAGTAGTAGTTTAGCATGATGTAAAAAGGAATATTGATAACAAGAATACCTAAATATGATATTAAGAAAATTAGTTCCATTTGTACCCTTTATGCTCGTTTGTGCAATCTCGATTTTAATGGTTTGCTGTGGACGGGGTGGAGAAATTGAATCTGTCAAACGCTATGCTTCCATTACAGGAGTAAAAGCTGAAAAATTGGAATATTACAAAAAACTACATGCGGATGCGTGGCCGACGGTGCTGCGGAAAATCAAGGAATGCCATATCCAGAACTATTCTATTTTTTTGAAAGAGGTGGATGGGCAACATTATCTATTCAGCTATTTTGAGTATACCGGAGCGGATTTTAATGCCGATATGCAGCGGATGGCTGCTGATCCCGAAACGCAACGTTGGTGGAAGGAAACGGATCCTTGCCAGCTGCCACTCCCGGATGCCCGTGCCAAAGGAGCGGTCTGGTCGGATATGGAAGAGGTATTTCATACCAACTAACTGAAATAGAAAATCCGAATAATAACCTAAAACAAAAAAATGATGAAACCATTATGATCTATTCAGCTACTCTAAAAAGTGGATAAATCTGATAGCTTCATCACAATTGAAACCGCCGAAGGCAGCATGAATGCCTTAAAGAGAAAATTGACTAATGAATAAACAAATTTATACAGATGAAAAAGCAGGTGTTTTTTAGTTTAACCTTATGCTTATTGGCAGCTAAGGTAATCGCCCAAACGAAAGTTGTTATACCTACAGCATCCGATAAACCCAATCGATACCAACAGGAGCAGATCGATCGCAAGTATGGAATGTTTATCCATTTTGGTATAAATACCTTTCACGATCAGGAGTGGACGGACGGGTCAAAACCCACCAGTTCTTATACCCCAACAACCATTGACGCAAAACAATGGGTATCTACGGCGAAAGCTGCCGGAATGAAATATATCATATTGGTCAGCAAGCATCACGATGGTTTTTGCTTATGGGATAGTAAATATACTGATTACGATGTGGCAAATTCAGCTAACAAGACGAATGTTGTGGCGGCGCTGGCAAAGGAATGCCGTAAGCAGGGCATCCGTCTGGGACTTTATTATTCCTTGTGGGACCGGAAACAGAATGGCAATGTAAATGACAAAAAAGCGGATAGAGCCTATAATACCTATATGCTCAGTCAATTAACGGAGCTCCTTGATATGACCAAGAAGTATACAGACATCGTTGAACTTTGGTTGGATGGCGGCTGGGAAAAGGAGAATTACAGATGGCCCGCACAGGAAATCTATACGCTGGTCAAAAGTAAGGCTCCTCAGTGTCAGGTGGGTATCAATTGGACCATTGGTAGTCCCGAAAATGCAGATAAACACGTTGTGCAGCCTAAGGATCAACAGAATTTATTCCCGATACGTTATTTCCCAAGCGACTTCCGTTTAGGTGATCCATATTTGCCAGGTACACCCGATCCCAAACTCTTTACAGCACAGGGAAATATCTACTACATGCCTTTCGAGACAACAGTTGTACTCGGCGAGCGCTGGTTTTATAATACAACAGACAAAAAGTACAAGACACTTGCAGAACTGGAAGATATCTACCGTAAAGCAACAGCACAGGATAATATACTGATCCTGAATGTTGGACCCAATAGGGAAGGACGTATCAAAGAGACAGATGTAGCGTTGCTTCTCCAATTGAAAGAAAAATTAAAATTATAAAGCAGAAATACACCTATCCATAGATTATAAAAATTAGTATTAGTATGATTACAACGTACGATATCCAGGATCGCCGATTTCCCTTAAATACTGGAGCAGGTAGCGATGCTATACATAAAGATCCTGTATATTCTTATGCCGTTACCCGTTTGTTAGACGATAAAGGACGTGTGGGCACTGGCTTGGCATTCACCATAGGTGCGGGAAATGAACTGGTCTGTCAGGCTGCAGCATTTTATGCGGAGCGGATCAAGGGAATACCCATCGAAGAGCTGATGGCGAACTTTGGCGCAATCTTCAATACACTGAGCAATGAACAGCAGTTTCGTTGGCTAGGACCACACAAAGGTATTGTACACCTAGCGCTGGCATCGGTGACAAATGCATGTTTTGACTTATGGGCGAAAACGCGAGCTGTTCCGCTCTGGAAATTATTGATCGATCTAACGCCAGAGGAAATTGTCAACATCCTGGATCTTTCCTATCTGGAGGATGAGCTGACAAAGGAAGAAGCCATTGCGCTGATTGCTGCAAATAGACAGAGCCGTCAGGAACGAATGAACATTATTGAAAAGGGATATACGGGTTACGATACCTCTGTTGGCTGGTTTAACTATTCAGACGACCAGGTCAGAGAAAACTGTAAACGGGCTATTGCAAACGGCTTTACGGCCATGAAACTGAAAGTGGGTAGCGCGGATCCGCTCCGTGACATCAGACGGGCCCATATTGTTCGGGAGGTAGCTGGTGATCAAGCGACAGTCATGTTGGATGCCAATCAACAATGGACATTACCGCAGGCGCTGGCGATATGTCATGAACTCAAGGCAATGAATCCGTTTTGGGTGGAAGAGCCGACACATCCAGATGATATCGTTGCGCATAAAATACTGACTGATGCCATTGCACCGATAAAGGTCGCTATGGGGGAACATGTGCCTAACCGGATTTTATTCAAAAACTACCTCCAGTTAGGGGCTGCAGGTTTTGTACAGGTAGATGCGGTCCGTGTTGGCGGTGTGAGTGAATTTATTACGGTCAGTTTGCTCTGTCGCAAATACGGTATCCCTGTTGTACCACATGTAGGGGATATGGGACAATTGCACCAGCATCTTGTGTTGTTTAATCACATTAGTCTTGGCCATGAAGCCCTGTTTCTTGAACATATTCCACATCTCAAATCTCACTTCGTACATCCTGTAGTCATCGAAAATGGTGTTTATCGGACGCCGATGGAAGCTGGAAGTAGTTGTGACTTAATCTAAAAATTAGCTTATGTTAGGAAATATAGATTTGGGTATCGCAGTAGCCTATATTGCATTGATCCTGATTGTCGGTATTCGCGCAGGTATCGGCGGTAAGAGAAATACAGGGACGGCCGAAGGTTATTTTCTTGCCGGCAAAAGCTTGCGGTGGCCAGCAATCGGATTGGCGCTTTTTGCGACAAATATATCGACTGTACACTTGGTGAGTCTTGCGCAAAGTGGATTTGATACGGGTTTGCTTAATGGAAACTTTGAATGGATGGCCGCATTTACTTTGATCTTATTGGCTTTGTTTTTTGTACCCTTCTACCTCAAATCTGGTGTGGCAACGCTCCCAGATTTTCTGGAAAGAAGGTATGACCGTTCCAGTAGAGATTGGCTGACGTTTATTTCCATTATATCTGCCATAGTGATTCATATTGCCTTTTCCATGTTGGCAGGAGGTATCGTGCTAAAGACTCTTTTTGGGATCAATATGTATTTGAGTATTACAGTGATATGTATTATTGCCGGAATGTATACTATCCTTGGCGGACTGCGTGCGGTGGTTGTGACAGAATCCATTCAGACCATTGTATTATTAGCTGGCGCATTTATCATCAGTTTTGCGGCCTTCAATCGCATGGGTGGGTGGATACGGATGAAAGATGTCCTGATTGCTGAGGGGGGACTCGACCGCTTGTCCATGCTCCGCGGTGCTGATGACAGCAGTGGCATGCCCTGGTATGCGGTGTTCTTTGGTTATCCCATTCTGGGGATCTGGTATTGGTGCGCGGATCAGACGATTGTCCAACGCGTACTGGGGGCGAAGGACGAGAACCATGGTCGTGTGGGTGCGCTGTTCTGTGGTTTTCTGAAAATTTTGCCCGTATTTATTTTTGTACTTCCCGGGTTATTCGCTTACACTCTCTTTAAGAGTGGGCATCTTGATCTAAGTAGCCTGGGCTTAGACGCTGCAGGCCATGTGAATTCCAAAGGAATATACACACTGATGATCACGCAGCTGTTGCCTTCTGGCCTGATCGGAATACTGGTGGCGGCTTTGCTGTCTGGGTTGATGAGTCAGATTTCTGGCGCCCTTAATTCGATCTCTACGATGGTCAGCTATGACATTTTTAAGCAACGGAAGCCACAGGCCACGGATAAACAGCTTATCCGTATCGGGAAAATATCCGCTGTGATCGCGATGGCTTTTTCGCTAGCTCTATTGCCATTACTGGACAGGTATGAAAGTATTTTTAACGGAATAAACGATGTAATCGCCCATATTGCGCCTCCCATTACCTGTGTATTCCTTTTGGGGGTGTTCTGGCGGAAAGCATCGGCGGTATCGGCCAAACTGACGCTGTGGATCGGATCTTTTTTTGGTATGGGAGTCTTTATTCTGAATAAGGTCCTGCCAGATTCCTGGATCGGGCAAACTCCATTTATGATGATGGCATTCTACCTTTTCTTGACCTGTATGATCATTCAGATTATCTTATCGTACCGGTATCCGGTACAGCACAGCGCGGAAAGCGAGCAGCTCTATTGGAAGAGCCCATTGGAGCCACTTCGTGGGGCCGCATGGAAAGGAATAGGGAATTACCGCGTTTTATCGGGACTATTGTTGGCTATTGTCACAATTTTATACATAATTTTCAGGTAAGAAGTTACTTGTCGTATTTTAGATCTTAGAATTAATTGAATAAGCTTTTATAGATTTATCGTGAATAGATTGAAGGATAAAGTAATATTAATCAGTGGTGGTACTGCTGGAATCGGTCTGGCATGTGCGCAGGCCTATGCAAAGGCTGGGGCTCAAGTTGCTTTTATCGGCCTTGATCAGGCCTCTGTCGCTGCTACGGGCGAATTATTAGGTACTCCACATCTGGGTATCTGTGCCGATTTCTCCCAGGAGGAGGATGTGAAGGCAGCGATAGACCAAACAGTCGCAACCTTTGGGCGATTAGATGCCATTCACAACAATGCTGGTCTTGCGAGTCCATCCAAACCGTTGCATGACACCACGGGACAGGAATGGGCCAGATTGTTCGATGTCAATGTGAAAAGTATTTTGTTGACAACACGATATGGCTTTTCTCATCTGAAAGCCTCAAGAGGGTGTATATTAAATACAAGCAGCCTCGTGGCGGAAATTGGCCAGGAAAATCATGCCGCTTATGCCGCAACAAAAGGTGCTGTCAATGCCCTGACCAAATCAATGGCGATAGATTATGCAGCATTGGGGATCAGGGTTAATTCTGTCATGCCCGCGGCGGTGATGACGCCTATGCTTCAGCAATGGGCTTTGGAGCAACCGGAGCCGGAACAGATATTTGGTTTTCTAAAAGATATCCACCTCTTGGGCTATTGCCCGGAAGGGGATGTAATCGCAGATACCTGCCTGTTTTTGCTGTCCGACAGTGCCCGGTTTATTACCGGGGTGAACCTGCCTGTGAGTGGTGGTGCCGAGCTTGGCTACCGACGGAATAGCTAGGAGATTATTGCTAAATAGCGAACTAATTTCAAATTATATAGTATATTTGGCGCGCAGATAAATCACTGCCAATATTTAATACATCAATCATGAGCCAAAAGTTTACATACAATACCCGATTTCCTGCTGTTGAAGACTTGAGAAGACAGGCAAAGAAAAGAATTCCAAAATTTGCGTTTGACTATTTAATAGGCGGTTGCAATGAAGAACTGAATCTTGCCAGAAATGAAAATGATTTTGACAATATTCTATTAAAGCCGCAGTATCTTCAGACGAGCGGGGAAATTGATATGTCCGTAGAACTTTTTGGTCGCCACTATAGTGCACCATTTGGTGTTTCGCCGATTGGTTTACAGGGCTTGATGTGGCCCAATGCGCCAGAAATTCTGGCGAAAGCTGCTGCAGAAAATGATATCCCTTATATATTGAGTACTGTATCGACAAGTAGTATTGAACGTATTGCTGAGGTGTCACAAGGTAAAGCCTGGTTTCAGCTTTATCATCCTACGGAAAATAAGTTGCGCGATGATATCCTGCGACGTCTGAAAGAGGTAGAATGTCCTGTGCTTGTTGTGCTTGTTGATGTTCCTGCTTTTGGACTACGGTACAAAGAGATTAAAAGTGGATTGTCCATGCCGCCAAAGATGAACATCGCCAATATCCTACAGACGTTTGCTTGTCCTACCTGGGGAATTGAAACACTTAAACATGGTATTCCATCTTTTGCAACCTTAAAGCCTTATATGGAAAAAGGCCTGGATCTAGCGCAACTGGGGCAATTTATGAACAGAACGTTTACGGGTAAAGTAGATGTTGAAAAGATCAAAGCTATTCGGGATTTATGGAAGGGACCTTTGGTATTAAAAGGGATTGCGACAGATGAGGATATGCAGGCTGCTATTGCATTGGGCGTAGATGGCGTTATCGTTTCTAATCATGGCGGAAGACAGCTTGACGCCAGTGAATCATCCATTAATTCATTGATTCATCTGGCAGCCAACCCAGACTATAAAAGCAAAATCAAGATTATGTTGGATGGTGGTATCCGTTCTGGAGTAGACCTTGCCCGTGCACATGCTGTGGGATCTGAATTTAACTTCATGGGGCGACCATTTATGTATGGCGTAGGTGCACTGGGAAATGCCGGCGGAGAACATACCATCAATATGTTCAAAGCACATTTATTTCAGGTGATGAAACAGCTAAGCATTTCGAAGATTGATGAGTTCCCAAAACGTTTACAGAAGATATTATCGTAATACAATCATAATAGCATTAGAAAAGCCGTATTAAACACAACTATTGCTGTGCGTAATACGGCTCTATGAATACAGATTCTGTGTGGCTTGTTACCAGTCTATTGTTCTGCTGTCATTGTCGCCAAGACCCCATTGTTCGTTGACTTGTCCGTTGGAGTCTTCGGGTCTAGCAGTTGCTGAACCGGCTGCGATACCTTGCTCGAGTTCAATCCGGTACGCCTTAACCTCCGGTGCGATATAGGCTATTTTCTTTTTCATAGTCTTTTATTTATTGTATTATATTTTATAAATCTGTTCTTATTTTTTTTTAGCTATAAGTTCTTAGCTACAAGGTATTTTCTTCTTTCCTGCACCTACACCTTTAATGATCGTACGACCATCAACAAGCTGAGTTACTTTTACAGTGTTGCTCTGTGTGCTTCCCCAAGGGAAGGTATTGAAGGCATTACCATTGTTCAATACAAGTTCATATAAAGGTCCACCATTAACCTTACTGCCAAACATGGTCACTTTACCTGTTCTGCTGATCACAAGTTTGATCAACGGGTTGGCTGCAGTTCCTTGCATATTATAGACCTGGTCAATTCTTTTACCTGTTTGTACATTTGTGCCGGCATATTTACTTCCATCTAGGAATTGGATATTTTGTGCTGAAGATGCGCCAACTTCAAACTGGATTTCATTTTTTGCCAGTTTCACGCCATTAATTTCCATATTGAAAGCATTGTCCAGTTCAGTGATATCAAACACAAATCCATAATCTGCTGCAGGAGCGGTGAAGCTTCTGGAGATCGTGGTTCCGCTTGGATAAAATACACCATCAATACGGATTCCAGTTTTACCGTTAACGATCACTGCTGGATAGCTCCAGTTTAATCCATTACTGGTCACATCTTGTGTACAGGTTTTGAAATTAAGCTTCAGATCATATTTCTGTCCGGGATTGATCTTAACATTTGGAATGGTAACATTTGATTTGGTTTCACCATCAATGGTCAGGTTTCCAAGTTTAAGCGTTCCAGTACTTGTTGATGGGTGGATCAATAGGGAAGGAGTGCTGACAACTGTACGTAGACCAATACCCAAAGCCGGAAATTGTGCTTGTACACCTGCGTCGTTTAATCCGTTGTATGTAAGCGCTTCATCCGAAAGTTTTAAGTTGGCCGATGTATGACTTGGTTTAAACACTGCATTTTCAAGTTTAGTGATGGCCCCGGTCATGTTGGCATCCATTGTCAAAGTTGTGATAATCTGACTGAAGCGGTGTTTCAACACAACATCTAGGTTGTTAACACCTTTGTTTACTTTCAGTGTGTTCGCGAAATACATCAGGTCGCCACTGATATTATTGAGGCTTGCTGAGGATAAAGTACTTTGATTGCTAATATTAGGTACTGTACTTGTGCTATTTGTTGAGTAAGCAACAAATGTATAGGTTTTTCCAGCATCAAGAACAATCCCCTCTGCAGCAGCTTCTCCACCATAGCTATAGGTCTTTTCAGTCACGTAATTCCCTTGGCTATCATAGACAACTACTTTATATTTAACATCTTTGTCCAGTTTTTTCTCAGTTACCTGAGTTGTCGTTGTTGCTTTGGCACCCGATGAGGCCACCAATCCTTTATTGACTGCGGTAGCTGAGCTATTTGTCAATACAACATCAATGGAAGAACTATTGCCAAAAGGAACTGTCATCTCCTGTACTTCGGAAGCACTGCTTGCGGTAGAGGCTTTTGTGGACCCTTGCTTTTGACCGACAGCGTTACCTTCGTTCTCACCATAGGCCTCAACCCCCTGAAGATTGATCTTAACCACAGTTTCCTCGGTTAAGGGGCTGGTTTCGCCACTCTTTTTACAAGAGTAAATACTTGAAACAACCAGCATAATACATCCCAGCATCAATACATTTTTAAGGTTGCGGTAATTTTTCGTTTTCATGTAAGTAGACATTTTAATTTTACTTGTTTCTTAGTGTTTTTGATTGATTTGTACTTGTGTGATTTTTTACTTTTTATTTATAGGGTTACTATTTAAGCGTATTATCATTTTTATTTTTTTCACCTTGTCAAAATTTACAGGTGCAATTATATAGATAGCTTTCTGCTTAATCATTATGATTTTCATTAAGTAATTTTTCTTGTAGTGAAAGTTCTACAAACCAGCATTAGTGTTTAAACGTTGATTTTAAGTGTTTTGGCAGTGGTTGTCTACTTTTTTATTTATAATTCTATTGGGTTAATATTTTCTCTTTGGTTAATATTAGGTTTGTGTGGGATAATCTGAAGGGAAGGACTATGATGATAGGATGTCTGCTATTATGGCACAGTTTTCGTGTAAATTATTTATATGATTGGGTAAATACGGTATTCGTTATTAAGGAATGTTGCCGGTGTACGTCAATTTGGACTAAGCGTAAGCTTGGACTACAGCGTTAGTGGGACAGCGCAGTATGCAGTGGAATGTTTTAGGACTTTAATAGTTGGTCTTTATACAGAAGATTGCTGGCGATTGGTTTAGTGTGATAGGGGCTGAAGCCTATTGCAAACTTGATTAATTTAGCTCGCCAGTAAAGCGATGTTATTATAAAAGAATAAATTTTTGAAATATTTTTCTAAATTTGTATAACAATGAGGGTAATTGTTTTCATATTGATCACCTATATCTTGGGACTTTCCTTTGTCCCATGCAGTGACGCGAACATTCGCAGCGAGGTGACAGCCATGGAAACACAATTCAATGAACCTCATAATCATAGTGAAGATACCACCGATGCCTGTTCTATTTTCTGTTATTGCAACTGTTGTAGCGGAAATATTACAGTCTTCGAATATCAGTTACCAAAAATTGAAGGTATCCAGATTTCAATTTATTTTGATAATCGGATGCCGGTTCTCAATACACCTATTTTATCTAGCTACTTCGGAACTATCTGGCAACCGCCTAAGGTAGATGCTTAATTATCACTTTTTATAGCCGTACGCAAACATTATTAAGGAATTTTGCTTTTCTAATTAATGTTAGCCATCGGTGTGTAGCTGTAACTTTTGAGGTTACAGGGGAATAGGATATTCTATATATCTATTATTTAAGCATTAATCAAGCATATTGTGTTAGATAGTATAATTAAATTTAGCATCAAGAATAAGATCATTATTGGTTTAATGACCTTGTTACTTATTATTTGGGGCGGTTGGAGTGCAACAAAGCTGCCCATAGACGCCGTTCCGGATATTACTAATAATCAAGTACAGATTTTTACCTCCTGTCCGACCTTGGCGGGTCAGGAAGTGGAGCAACTGGTTACTTTTCCGATCGAACAGAGTATCGCTACGGTACCGAAGATCGAAGAAATCAGAAGTATTTCCCGTTTTGGACTCTCAGTGATTACCGTTGTTTTTGACGATGATGTCGATATCTACTTTGCGCGGCAGCTTATCAGCGAGCGCCTAAAAGAAGCTGTGGACCAAATTCCACAAGGTATCGGTAAACCCGAACTAGCGCCCGTTAGTACGGGGTTGGGGGAGGTCTATCAATATATCATTCACCCTAAAAAAGGCAGTGAAAGCAAGTATAATGCAAAGGATCTTCGGACCATGCAGGATTGGATTGTTGCGCGCCAGCTTTACGGTACACCCGGTATTGCTGAGGTCAATAGCTTTGGTGGTGAATTGAAACAATATGAGGTCGCTGTTGACCCCAACCGCCTGAAGGCGATGAATATCACCATTCCGGAAATTTTCACCGCATTGGAGAAAAATAATCAGAATACCGGTGGTGCTTATATTGACAAAAAACCGAACGCATACTTCATTCGTGGCATTGGACTGGCTACGTCGCTGGAGGATGTGAAAAATATAGCGATAAAAAAAACCGGTGCTGTACCTATTTATGTCAAAGATGTGGCCGATGTGCGTTTTGGACATGCGGTCAGGTACGGTGCACTGACATATAATGGGGAAGTGGATGCCGTGGGCGGTGTAGTGATGATGCTGAAGGGTGAGAATAGCAATGAAGTGGTCAAGCGTGTGAAAGAGAAGCTCCCTACGATCCAAAAATCCCTACCCAATGATGTGGTGATTGAGCCCTACCTGGACCGTACGGATCTTGTTGGTCGTGCAATAGGTACTGTGGAGAAGAACTTAATCGAGGGCGCGCTGATCGTTATATTTGTATTGGTGCTATTTTTGGGAAATCTCCGTGCGGGTCTTATCGTTGCCTCAGCCATCCCATTATCCCTGCTCTTTGCGTTGGGATTGATGAATGTTTTTGGTGTGAGCGCCAATTTAATGAGTCTAGGTGCGATAGACTTTGGTCTTATTGTCGATGGTGCGGTAATTATCGTGGAAGCAACGCTTCACCATCTTGGCCTGCGCAAGTCTACTGAAAAGCTGTCACAATCGGAAATGGATCATGAGGTGTTTGAATCTGCTTCAAAAATCCGGACCAGTGCGGCATTTGGTGAGATCATCATTCTGATTGTCTATATTCCTATCTTAACATTGGTCGGGGTGGAAGGCAAGATGTTCCGCCCGATGGCACAGACCGTAGGTTTTGCGATCTTTGGCGCATTGATCCTTTCGCTGACATACATTCCAATGATGTGTGCCCTGTTTTTACCTAAAAAACATTATGACAAGAAAACGTTCAGTGACCGTTTTATAGAAAAACTTCAGCGCATTTATGCGCCTTTATTGCAGAAAGCGATCCGATTCAAATATATTATCGTCAGCTTGACAGTCGCTTTCTTCGCCATATCTGTTTTCTTTTTCAAAAGTATGGGGGGAGAGTTTATCCCGCAGTTGCAGGAAGGGGATTATGCCTTTCACTGTATATTACCACAAGGAAGCTCTCTCTCGCAAAGTATAGAAACTTCCATGCAGGCCTCCCGTATCATTAAGGAGTTTGACGAAGTAAAAATGGTGGTTGGCAAAACCGGAGCTGCGGAGGTTCCGACGGATCCCATGCCACCGGAAGCGACCGATTTGATGGTGGTACTGAAACCCCAGAAGGAGTGGAAGTCCGGCCGAAGTTATAATGAACTCGGTGCAGCCATCCTTGAAAAACTGGAAGTTATCCCAGGTGTTTTCTTTGAAAAGAACCAGCCGATACAGATGCGATTCAATGAGTTAATGACAGGAATCCGTCAGGATGTGGCCGTGAAGATTTTCGGTGAAAATATCGACTCGCTGGCATCTTATGCGAATATCGTAGCGGCACAGATTCAGTCCGTTAAAGGGGCTACTTCTCCACAGGTGGAGCGCGTGTCGGGGCTGCCACAGATCAATATCGTATATGACCGTACACGCATTGCCAATTACGGTCTTACGATTCAAGATGTCAATGATGTGGTAGGTACGGCTTTCGCTGGTCGTAGTACGGGACAGATCTATGAAAATGAACGTCGTTTTGATTTAGTTGTTCGTTTGGATACGACACACCGCAATAGCATAGAAGATGTACGCAATCTGATGATCCCAACGGATACAGGTATTCAGATCCCCCTTTCGCAGGTAGCGGCCATTGATTATAAACTTGGACCCGCGCAGATTAGTAGAGAAGCCGGAAAGCGTCGGATCGTCATTGGCTTCAACGTCTCAGGAAGAGATGTGGAAAGTGTGGTCAAAGATATCCAACAGCAGCTGTCAACCAAAGTAAAATTGCCTGCAGGCTATTATTTTACGTATGGGGGCCAGTTTGAAAACTTACAGAAAGCAAGCGCTCGTCTAATGATTGCCGTGCCTGTTTCCCTCTTGCTAATCTTTATGCTATTGTATTTCACATTCCATTCCTTTAAGCAAGCGGCGCTGATCTTTACGGCCATTCCAATGAGTGCAATTGGAGGTGTTTTTGCCCTGATGCTCCGTGGTATGCCTTTCAGCATCAGTGCCGGAATCGGTTTTATCGCTTTGTTTGGTGTTGCTGTACTAAATGGTATTGTGCTGATCGGGACTTTCAATCAATTGAAAAAGGAAGGTATGGATGATATTTTTCAGCGCGTGAAGGAGGGTACATTGACAAGGTTGCGCCCAGTACTGATGACAGCTACTGTAGCCTCGCTGGGCTTTCTGCCGATGGCAATCAGCACGAGTGCTGGCGCGGAAGTTCAGAAACCGCTGGCGACGGTTGTTATTGGCGGACTGGTGACAGCAACCTTCTTAACATTGTTTGTACTGCCTTTGCTGTATATTATTTTTAACTCAAAACTGAATATGAAAAAAGGAAATGTGGGTAAGACCATTGCAACGGTATTGGTTTTCCTGTTTTCTACCATTGGATTTAAGGCCTTTTCACAGGAACGGATCGGGATTGATAACGCAATCGGTATGGCATTGAAGAGCAATCGCCAGTTTCAGGTCAATGAGGCTGAAATAACCGGAGCAACTTATAATGTCAAGACCGCGAATGAAATCCCAAAGACGGGTGTTTTTGTGGAGAATGAAGATTACCGGCCCAGCGATAAGACAGGGATCATGAAAATTGGTATCACGCAAAGCATTGCATGGCCGGGACTCTACGCGGCACGAAAGGAATATTTTAAGCAGCAGCTAAAATATGCCAATCTGAATACCGAAGTACTCCATGCCAATATTAAGAAAGATGTGCGTACAGCATATTATCAGCTCTGGTATCTTCAAGATAGACAGAAGCTCTATGTGGAGTTGGACAGTATCTACTCAGCGATGTTTAAGGCGACCGAATTACGTTTTAAAACCGGAGATGTCGCAGCATTGGATAAAATTGCCGCGGAGGCGAAATTACGGGAGTTGCAGGCTCAATTGGTTCAAAACAAGCAGAATATGTTGGTTCAGCAGCAGCAATTGATGATGCTCCTCAACCGCAATGAATGGATATTACCTGTAGAGCAAGCGCTGGAAAAGATAAAAATGGACGCGGATGTACAAAATCCATCGGTTGATGCCTCACATCCTGTTTTAGCTTTGCAACAACAGAATGTCAATATTGCCTCCTCCAATATTGCGGTACAGAAAAATACAAATAAGCCTGAATTTTCGGGCAGATTCTTTTCACAGCGCCTTTGGGGCGCAAAAGATCCTTTTACGGGATTCTCGGTATCGGCATCATTTCCTGTATTTGGCCTGGGTGCTTATAAAAGCAAGGTAAAAGCTGCAAACGCGGAAATGGAGGCGCAACAAAGACAGCTGGAATATGATACACAAGTTTTTCAGACGAATAAGGTGAATGCATTGGCTGATATTGAGAAAAATACTGCGCTGTTGCAGTTCTATGAATCCGCAGGCCTCAAGCAAGCTGACGCCATCATCAAAGCCGCGAGCCTCGGTTACAGAACCGGTGAAATAAGTTTTGCAGAGATGAGCCAGTTCTTAAGTCAGGCGATCGGGATCAGACAGAACTATTTAGACGTGCTCAATCAATATAATCAATCAGCAATCCAATACAATTACTTCAATAATAAATAAGTCAACGATGAGAGTTATCATAAAAATATTTTTTGCACTAGCGATTACAACAGTTTTATATAGCTGCGGATCAGATTCAAAAGGTGCTGGTGATGCCAAGAAGGAGGAAGGGAAAGGTGCTGCCGAAGAAAGCCATGAGGAAGGGCCCGTGACGGTAGCGGCATTGAGTGAACAACAGATAAAGGCTGTAGGTATTGCTTTTGGAACTATAGCGGAAAAGGAGCTGACAGCGACAATCAAAGCCAATGGTCTTCTCAGTGTTCCCAATAACAACAAAGCCAATGCGACAACCTTGTATGGTGGCGTAATTAAGACTTTAAATGTGCAACTAGGTGACATCGTGCGCAAAGGCCAGGTTATTGCAACCATTACGAATCCACAATTTATTCAGCTTCAGGAAGAATATGTCGCTCTGGCGAGCAAAATTACGCTTGCAGAACAGGAGATGGCAAGACAGCAAGAACTCAATGAGGGCAACGCTGGAGCAAGAAAGAATTTGCAGTCTGCAACGGCGGATTTCAATAGCCTTCGAGCCAGAAAGGCATCGTTGCAACAGCAGATTCAACTGATGGGCATCAATCCCAACAGTGTGAGCCTTTCCAATTTGCGGGCTTCACTCGTGGTGACAAGTCCGATTAATGGTACTGTGAGTAATGTCTTTGCCAAGATAGGTAGTTATGTGGATGTTTCATCACCGGTTATTGAGATTATAGATAATAGTCTATTGCACCTTGATCTTCAGGTTTTTGAAAAAGACCTTCCTATGATCAAAATTGGACAGATTATTAATTTTCAATTGACAAACAACCCTGATAAAACGTATTCGGCTAAAGTATTTACAATAGGATCGTCTTTTGAAAATGATAGTAAAACAATTGCTGTTCATAGTACTGTGATCGGTAGCAAGGTTGGTCTGATAGACGGGATGAATATTACAGGGATGATCGGGATCAATAATGTGACCACTCCGGCGGTTCCGAACGACGCGATTGTGGAAGCGGATGGTAAGTTCTACATTTTCGTAGAGACAAGTAAGCAGGCCGAAGAACATGAAGAAGGCCACGATGATCACGGACATGCGCATGATGAGGGTGAGGCTAAGCACGAACATAAAAATGAATCAGAAGCTGCTAAACATGCAACTGAACAGGGTAAGAATGTGAATTTTGAGAAAATCGAAATTCAAAAAGGTGTCTCAGCATTGGGATATACAGCAATTATACCAGTACAGGAAATTCCTGCGCAAACCAGAATCGTTGTGAAAGGAGCATTTTTTATCAATGCTAAGATGAGCAATACAGGTGGGCATGAACATTAAGTAGTAGCATTTGTTAACGAAGTAATCATGATAAGGTATGGAACACAAACATATTTATGATGGACAAGGTAAACAACTTTGTTGTACACAGACGGAAAAAATATATAATCAGGCAGGCGCCCAACGTTTAATACAGGGCGCGCCTGCCCAGGATCAGGCACATAGTCACAGTGATGATGACGGTCATGATCATTCAGTGGCGGAAGGCAGTACATTGAAGCTCTTTCTGCCAGCAATAATTTCATTTGTCCTGCTGATTGGGGCCATTGCAATGGACAATTGGGTACCACAGGAATGGTTTAAGGGCTGGATCCGGATCATTTGGTATGTACTGGCTTACATTCCGGTTGGATTCCCCGTGATTAAAGATGCATTGAAGAGTATTGGAAAAGGAGAGATTTTCTCTGAATTCTTACTTATGAGTATCGCAACCATTGGTGCTTTTGCAATCAAAGAATACCCAGAGGGTGTTGCTGTCATGCTTTTTTATGCGGTAGGGGAAGTGTTTCAGACATTGGCTGTCAGCCGTGCCAAGAGCAATATTAAGGTGCTCCTGGATCAGCGCCCGGATGAGGTGACCATTGTTGAAGCAAACAGTAGCCGGGTGATCAAAGCTGAGGCTGCAGCAATTGGTGATGTTATCCAGCTGAAGCCCGGGGAGAAGTTGGGCTTGGATGGGGAACTTATCTCCGATACAGCTTCCTTCAATACGGCGGCGTTGACGGGAGAAAGTAAACCTGACACAAAGACCAAAGGTGAAGTTGTGCTGGCCGGAATGATCAACATGAATACTGTGAGTCTGGTAAAGGTGACAACAGCATACCAAGATAGTAAGTTGAGCAAAATCCTTGAGCTTGTACAAAATGCGACCTCGCAGAAGGCTCCTACGGAGCTCTTTATCCGGAAATTTGCGAAAATCTATACGCCGATTGTGGTACTTTTGGCGATAGCGATTTGTCTGCTGCCTTACTTTTTTGTCGGACAATATGTATTTAGCGATTGGCTTTATCGAGCGCTTGTATTTCTCGTGATTTCCTGTCCATGTGCCTTGGTGATCTCGATTCCATTGGGCTATTTTGGTGGCATAGGTGCTGCGAGTAGAAACGGTATCCTGTTCAAGGGAAGTAATTTTCTGGATGCGATGGCAGCGATACAGAATGTTGTCATGGATAAAACCGGTACGATGACTGAAGGGGTTTTCAAAGTTCAGGAAGTTCGTTTAGAACCAGATTTTGATGAAGCGACAATCCTCAAATTGGTCAATAAAATCGAAAGTCATAGCAGTCATCCGGTAGCTACAGCAATTAGGGAATATGCGGGTGAGGTCGATGAATCTGTAAATTTGACTGATGTCGAAGAAATACCGGGGCATGGACTGAAGGGTAGTGTGGACGGCAAGGTGTTTTTGGTTGGTAACTTTAAGCTTTTGGACAAGTTTAATATCAGCTATACCATCGATCCCAATACAATCGTTTATACCACAATAGCCATTGCATTGGATAGTCGCTTCGTCGGATATGTTACCATTGCAGATAGTATCAAAGAAGATTCTGCACAAACCATACAACTCTTGCACAAGCTCGGCGTGAAAGCGACCATGCTAAGTGGCGATAAGAGTACGGTCGTCGCTTATGTAGCGAAGGAATTGGGTATTGATAAAGCTTATGGAGATCTTCTTCCGGGAGATAAAGTGAATAAAGTCAAGGAGATAAAATCTATTGGTGAAAGTGTTGCTTTCGTTGGTGATGGCGTCAATGATGCCCCCGTAGTGGCTTTGAGTGACGTTGGTATAGCCATGGGGGGACTGGGCAGCGATGCAACCATCGAAACCGCCGATGTAGTCATACAAGATGACAAACCATCTAAGATACCAATGGCAATTAATATTGGTAAACAGACCAAAAAAGTAGTTTACCAAAATATAGGATTGGCATTTGTGGTCAAAGGGGTGGTTTTGATCCTTGGCGCCGGAGGGTTGGCTACGATGTGGGAAGCGGTATTTGCAGATGTGGGTGTATCTCTTATTGCTATACTGAACGCCATCCGGATCCAAAAGATGAAGTTTTAAATCAATTTTTAGCTAGGATGTGCTTACCCTTCAAGTTGAAATATTGGAAGGGTAGGTCTTCTATTGTCTAATTTTTAAATTCTCCATGACATGAATATAGTCCAATTTATAACGACCCTATTTATCCTATGGTTTGTATTACTATTGTTCCCTTTATTGTTGCGCGCTCAGGATAGTCTTGCACTTAAAACAAGTAGAGGAATGCAATTTTCCGCTGTTGATAACCACGATTTCCAGTTGCGGAAGTTTATCGTTCCAACAGCGTTCATAGCCTATGGTGCGAGCAGCTTTGCCATCCCCAAGATGAAGAAATGGGACTTACAGACCCGGAATGAAGTATTACATAAGAATCCTGCAAGGACAACAATAGACAATTATACCCAGTATTTCCCTGCGGTGATGGTGTACGGTCTCAATGCATTTAATATTGAAGGGCTTCACGATTTTAAGGACCGCACGCTTATTTATCTTACTTCGCAGCTAATTTCAGGGGCGATTGTGTTTCCTGCCAAACAGTTTATAGCTGAAGAGCGCCCCGATGGATCCAATAAGAAATCCTTTCCTTCAGGCCATGCGGCGACCGCATTTGCGACAGCCCATTTTATGTATAAAGAATATCGTGATAAAAATATATGGCTCGGTCTTGCAGGATATCCTTTTGCGTCCTTTACTGGTATATATCGAGTGATCAATAATAGACACTGGGTGAGCGATATTGTTGCAGGTGCGGGAATAGGCATCGCCTCCACTGAGCTCACCTATTGGCTGTACCCAAAGATGACAGGTCTGTTTCGAGGGGGAAAACAACGACAAGGACAAACAGCATTTATACCCTATATAGGACATAATAGGTTTGGAATAAATGCTGTAAGATCATTTTAATAAACTTTTTAAACACTAATTTCTTGTAAAATAGCAAGCCCAATGATTCGGGTATCTTATAGGATTTAGTCGAGCCTGCATATAGCTTTCGTCTTAACTGCTTCGGCATGTGTCCGCTATGAATCCGACATGAGTCCGTGGTGAGTCCGAGTTAAACACGGTATCATAGCGGTATGACGATGCACTCATTATGATCTCATATCGACTGAGGGGCGAAGAAGGCCATATCCTGTCTCAAATCAGATCCGAACTTACGTCAAATAATGGATAAAACACGGACTCCGTTCCGGAAAGCTAAAAGTATAGTATGTTAATCAGTTTAAATGTATAATATATAAATATAATCGTATAAATATTAAATACGTTAAAATTTAAATATTTAAATTTATCCATATATAGGTATAGATTTTATATATTTTTCAAAGGTTGCTGAATTGAAAAGAGCTGACATTTATTTTGCCACGAGTTTTTCATACAGCGGCCAGAGTTCCGCAAGGTCATCATCTGATTGTGCTTCTGGATAGTGCTCATCATGGAGATTGCGGATTTCGACACCCTGTCCCTGATCATTTACCACAACAGCGGCCCGAAGTTCGTCGGTTCCATCATAATAAATGCCCACACCAACAAGCTCGCCATTGAGAATAATTTCACTGACAATATACTTTCTTGCAGCCTTACCTTTGTGGGTACTATGACCACTAGAAATCGTGTTTCCTTTGTTATAATGTCTTTCCATAAGCATAGAACACTGGAAATATCAATTTGTTGTTTTTTTTAGCTATTTTCTGCCTTCATGCGATCGAAAATAATTTAAAATAGTTCGGAATATTCCATAGAAAAGGGGGGCTACCTTATATTTGTAATACAATGGAAAAGAAAACATATCTTATTTTCGGCATTAGTAAAGGATTGGGAAGGGCAATCACACTGCATCTTCCAGATCCGTCTGATGTTGTATTTGGAGTGTCCAGAAGTAAACCCGATTATTTGGAGGACAACGCTAATGTGTGTTGGGTGCCGTCTGACCTATCCAACCCTGTGGAGGCTGTTAACGCAATCAAAGACAGGATAAAAAATGCGGAAATTGACTATTTTATCTATAATGTCGGTATTTGGGAGAATAACGCTTTTAGCGACGACTATGATTTTGCGTCTTCTCCGGTAGCGGAGATTAGCAGCCTGATCAATACCAATGTCACTTCATGTATTTTAAATATTCAATCAGCATTGGATAATTTGAAGCAGGCCGAAAATGCCAAAATTATTTTGATCGGTTCTACATGGGGGCTTGACAACCACAATGGAAGGGAAGTTGCGTTTTCAGCAACAAAATTTGCACTGCGGGGTGTGGTTCATGCATTGAGAGAACAACTTCGACCTGATCAGATTGCAGTATCTATATTGAACCTTGGTTATCTGGCAACAGCGCATGATGATGAGAATAATCTGGAAACGAACACTCATGAAATAAATGACGATCTTATTCCGTTATCGGATGTCATTCAGGCGTTAAGATTTATTATCTCGACATCAAAAGCAAGTTGTGTAAAAGAGATTCATATGCCGGCAATGAATGACAGGAATGTATAATGATCCGAATGCAAGAGATGTAGATCCCTATTGTTCTAATGGCCAGTTACAAACTTTAGTCCAAGAATAGAGGCGATTAGCGTACCGATAAAGAATAGACGCCAGAAGCTTACGGGATCTTTAAATACAAGGATTCCTATAATGACTGTGCCGACAGCCCCAATACCCGTCCATATTGCATAGGCGGTTCCTAAGGGAAGCCCTTGTACGGATTTGATCAATAACACCATACTGACGATGAGACATAATACGAAGATACCGTACCAGGTATAGATGGCATTGCCTGATACCTCTTTTGTTTTTCCCAGACTGTAAGTGTATCCTACCTCAAAGAGTCCGGCGATGATTAAAATTACCCAATTCATATTTTATTCTTTTATACAAAGATCAGTAATGATATCTTTTTAACATTTTACAAATGTTAAAAAACAAGGGGCTAATCATCGCGGAATTTTTTTGGGGACAGGCCTGTGTTTCGCTTAAAATACCGACAAAATAAACTTGTGTTGCCAAGAATGTAGAACAAAAATCATTATTTCATTGCAGATTTATTGTATTTGTTACGATAGGCTAAAGGAGAGAGGCCCGTAACTTTGCGAAATATTTCCCTAAAGGCTTTTGAATCGGAATAGCCTACTTCATACATGACTTCGTTCACTGTTTTTCCAGAGATTTCCAGTTCTTTTTTTGCAGATTCGATTTTTACACGTTGTAGATATTCAATGGGTGTGTTACCTGTCGCTTTTATAAATCGCCGGTCGAAGTTCCGTCGGCCTACGGTAAATCGTTCTGAAAGTTGTTGAATGGAAATCTTCTCAGCGAAATTATGCTCAATATACTCCTGAGCTTTGATGATCATTTCATCCCCATGCCTTTTTTGACCATTAAAGATAACGAAATCAGATTGTTGTTGCCGGTCAAGGTCAATCTGGAATATCTTGGAACAATAGATTGCTGTCGGCCGATCATAATACTTTTCAACCAGATAAATGAGCAAGTGTAAAAATGAATATCCACCACCGTTGGTACAAATACCTTCTTCATCTGTTATAATGCTGTCAGTCTTCATGGTGACACTGGGAAATAACTGCTTGAAATTTGTTTCAGCACTCCAATGGATTGAGCAGTTTTTGTTTTCCAACAGACCCGTAGAGGCGAGTATATAGGCTCCAGTACACATGCTGGCCACATTGGCACCATGGGTATATTGATTACGTATCCAGTCAAGAAATGGGGTGTTTTTGGTATCTAATGCTGTAAAGTTCGGGGCGACGGCAGGAATTACGATTAAGTCGGTTTTGATGATGTCGGTAATTTCTTTCTGCGGCATCACAGCAAGTAAGCCATTCAAGAAAACGGACTGTTTTGAAAGACCGACCAGTTCAATTTTAAACATTGTTTTATCATGATGCTGATGGTGGTACCTATTGGCTTCGGTAAAGATATGATAGGTGCCAACAATGCATGACAATGTATTGGGGCCAGTCTGAACTTCGGGGACCAAAATTGTTAGGTGTTTCATCTTTCTTGTTTAACATTGAATAATCTGATTGATGATCTATTACTCAAATATAAGAAAATGTGTTGTCCAAATCAACCGTTCACAATGTCTATTTGGCACCCTGTTTTAGATTTAAAATGTCGATATCTTTGGTTTATATAGGGCAGGTTTGATATTTAAGTAATTGAAAAATAAATACTAACAAAAAATAGATGATGAAAAAACTGGATTTTACAACCGACATAATCGTTGAAGCGAAACCGCAACAGGTATTTGATGCGATTATCAATGTTCGTGGCTGGTGGTCAGAGAACATTGAAGGGGGGACAGAAGCACTACATGATGTATTTTCTTATCACTACCAGGATATACATCAGTGTAAGATAAAGATAGTTGAAATACAGCACAATGTCAAAGTTGTATGGCAGGTGTTGGAGAACCATTTCAAATTTACGACCGATAAACAGGAATGGGTGGAGAGCTATGTGATCTTTGATATTATTGATCTCGACGGTAAGACACAATTAAAATTTACTCATCAGGGGCTTGTACCTGATATGGAATGTTATGATGTTTGTCAGGCAGCCTGGACATATTATATCCATGAAAGTCTGAAGCAATTGATTCTAACAGGGCAGGGACTTGCTACGCTCAAAGAGAGCGTGCTGTCCCTGGCGGAAGTTAAAGAACAATTATTGGCGAAACAAAAGGGTAAAAGCATCTACCATAGATTGCTGATTAAAACCCCAATTGAAAAAGTATACTGGGCAATCACGACTCAAGAAGGGTTGGCAGGCTGGTGGACACCCGATACCATTGCTGCACCTGCTGTAGGAAGCATCTTGCGGTTTGGCTTTGGCCCGGATTATTTCAAAAAGATGGAAGTCCTTGCGTTATATCCCTATGCACTTGTCGCTTGGCAATGTAAGGCAGGCTTTGAGGAATGGATAGGCACAACATTGACATTTGAATTGATACCACATCAGCAAGGCTGTACACTTTTATTCCATCACGATGGTTGGGATAATTATAGTGGGGAATTTGCCTCCTGTAGTTATGATTGGGCATTGTTCTTCAGGAGCCTCAAATTTTTGTGTGAAACAGGAAAAGGTTTTCCTTACCCTGAATTCAATAAGTAAGGCACAAACGCTTCACCTAGATTCAGATTGAGGGGGAGTCAGTTTTCGCTCACCATATGTGCATTGATTTATTTAAGAAGGAGTTAGAAAAATTTAATTTAGGCGCTGATGCAAAAGCAGTCCCAATTATATCGTAATAATTGGGACTGTCATATTTAGCAGAAGACGGATTGTTCACGAAGATCTTTTGGTCTGAAAGACCTGTGCAAATAGAACCAGAAGTGGACAACAGAATTGGTAAATACCGGATCGTTCCACGGGCCGTCGGTGTTTTGACCAACGTTCATACTAGGAAATCGAATAGTGCATTGCCTATTTGACCTTCCTGTCTATGACCTCCAGGCTGTCTTTTGGAAAACGGTTTTTTAACCAAAGACGCAATTTTAATTGTTGTACTTCAGCTAAAGGGTTTTTTGACGCATAGATAAAGGCAACTACATTCGCTAAACTATCTTTTTTTGCGTAATACTGCTGTTGTCCTATGCTATAGGATTGTAGTTCTGGAAAAAGTACTGTTAGATCTTTATCTAATTGTGGGCTTGCTACCTGATATTTAGCAAGTTCATTGTTGAGCGCCCGTATGGTTAGATCTTTATCATTTACAGCAGCGCTTCGTTTGTCGATTTCACTAAGAATAGTTGTTTTTAAATCGAGGCTATCCTGTCGAATGATCAGATCAGTTTGCGCGATACCAAATGATTCCATGGATTTTTTCAAAGCCGCGATTTCTCGGTCACTAAATTTCTTCGCTAAAAAGGCTAATTCTAAACGTTTCGGTTTAGTGAGCAATTTTTCGTAGACGACCGTGTAACCTTTATCACTAAATTGTTGCTGAACAAATTGTTTAACCTTATTCGTGTATTTCTTCTCTTGTAGTAGATTATAGGCGAAGTATAAGCTTGGTATTACTAAGGCAAGAATAATCAGTGTGATGCTCTGACTTATTCTTTTTTCCCTTTTTGGATCAACATAATGTTTCTTGGGATATCTGAGGTATTTTACGATCGTAAATGTCGCTATACATATAAATACACAATTGATGATGTAGAGGAATAAAGCCCCAGCAAAATAACTTAGATTTCCAATGGCCAGTCCATAGCCTGCGGTACAGAGCGGAGGCATCAGCGCTGTCGCAATGGCCACGCCTGGTATTGGATTCCCTTTATCTACCCTGGTTATGGCGATAACCCCGACCAATCCGCCAAAAAGTGCAATAAGTACATCATAGATATTGGGCGAGGTACGCGCGAGCAATTCCGATTGCGCTTCTTTAAATGGGCTCAGGAGAAAATAGCAGTATGATACAATCAGACTGATCAATGTTGCGATCAGTAAATTCTTGATCGATTTCTTTAAGAGTTGAAAATCAAATGTACCCAGCGCAAAACCAGCTCCCACGATCGGTCCCATCAACGGGGAAATAAGCATAGCACCAATGATTACCGCGGTTGAATTTACATTGAGGCCGACAGAGGCAATAACAATCGCACAGGCCAAAATCCATGCATTGGCACCGCGGAATGAAATATTGTTGATCACATTGTCAAGAACGGCTTCTTTTCGTTCCTCTCCTGGATGTAAATCAAAAAATTGGAGTATCTTATTCATAACAGATTGTTTTTCTCTATGCGAATATACATAAGAGAACTGATTGTTCTTAAATGAAAGAAGTTTGCTAACTTAGAAAAACCGAATAGGTAGCGTTACCATTACAGGATGAGTTTAGCAAGGATTCAACAGATCATTAGATACATTGAAGAACATTACGATGAAGACCTTTCCATTGAAAGACTGGAGTAGCTGTCAAATTATTCCTACCAAAATACATAACGCATATTAAAGGGATGTTCAATGAATCGATTGGGGCCTTTCAAAAACGATTAAAACTTGAAAACGCGTATAAAAAACTGATTTATACAAATGAATCTATTAGCACGATCGCTTACGCGGTTGGCTTTGATAGCTTAAAACCTTTTTCCAAATATTTCAAAAAACAATTTGCACATTCGCCTAGTGATGCACAGAGTGAAAAGGCGAACATTTTCCAGGATTTTATTGCTGGAATAGCACTAGAACATCAATCTATACATCATTATATTGTCTTTTTGAGGGCACAACAGGATATTAACAAACTATATGCAGCAAAAAATAGTGCGGATATCTCTTACCAGATTGTTAAACTTCCTCTAACGCAAAATAATGTGGAAACTGCGTACCAGGAAGAGTCGTCATCGGTATTAATGTTCGAAATCTATACGCTAATGGCGGAATGATTCACTGTGTTACCCAGCAACAACCTCAATAATTTACTTCGAGGATCTAAATTGGAGAATCGCTACTCGTATAATTAAATATCTTTTTTTGACTTAAGTCAATGTTTAGGGAAAAGCAGCTGCTGATCTTTGTCCTCAGACTATGAAACCACTGAACAAGTAATGTCCTTTTTTAGCGCTTTACTTGTTCAATGCACTTATCAGGGTGTAAGCCTTGATAAAGTGTTTTTATAACATGATGGGGGCAGCGGTTGTACATAATGCCATCCTGTGATATAGGATGCCATATAACATATTGATTAAATTAAAAATGATGGAGAATCTATTGGAAGTATTTGGTAGTAATGCACATGAAAGAGTTGAACGTGCGCTGACAGAACTCCGTAAGGGAAGAGGTATTTTACTCATTGACAATGAGGATAGGGAGAACGAAGGTGATCTTATTTTTTCGGCTGAAAAAATGAACCATGGGGATATGGTGCAGATGATCCGCTATTGCAGTGGTGTAATCTGTCTATGTCTGACGCATGAAAAAGCAGATGAACTGGAATTACCTTATATGGTCAATGACAATTCAAGTCCGTTTCAAACGCCGTTTACGGTTTCTATCGATGCAAGATTGGGTGCTACAACTGGGCTTTCGGCTGCGGATAGGCTTGCGACTATAAAAGCAGCCTCTGCGATTGGCGCCAGCCCTGAAGACCTGGTGCGCCCGGGGCATATTTTTCCGTTAAGAGCTCATGGCGATGGCGTACTGGGTAGAAACGGACATACGGAGGGTAGTATCGACTTGATGCGTTTGGCAGGTTTACAGCCGTTGTCGGTATTATGTGAACTTATGAATGCGGATGGTAGCATGTCACGTTTGCCGCAGATTGTGGCATTCGCATTAAAGGAGGAGCTTACTGTCTTGTCAATAGCAGATATTATCGTTTATCGCCAATCGAATTAAGCAGAAAGTTGATTAGTCATGATCACAAATTATATTGTTTATGAATGAGAAAGATTCAAAAAAAATACGTTCGGTATTTACTGTGAAAGACAAAAAATACCTAACTCCACATCTGATTCGGGTAGTTTTTGAGATTAACGAAGAACAACTTGTCTGGCTTTCGGGTGTTCGATCCGGTTCCAATAATAAACTGTTTATTTCAACATCGGATGACGAAAAGCCACAAGTAAGAACCTATACAAATCGTCAAATAAATCTTGTCGCAAAGGAACTCACTATTGATTTTGTCCAGCACGGAGATAATGGCCTGGCATCAGCGTGGGCGATAAATGCCGTGGTTGGGGACCGTTTGGAAATCGGTATGAAAGAAAGTATGAGGCCCTTGGTTCCGGATGCCGCACATTATTTAATTGCTGGTGATGCCACCGCTTTACCTGTCATTGCGGCTATTTTGGAACAGCTACCCTTAGGAGTGAAAGTCAAGGCCTTTATAGAAGTTGCGACAAAAGAAGATGAACTTGTGCTTTCTACGATTGCCGATGTAGATCTCGAATGGATCCATAACCCACATCCCGAACAGGGAAGTGTACTCGCAGAGCGCGTAAAGGCATTTGAATTTGATGACAATGGTTTTGCCAGATATATCTATCTAGCAGCAGAATATGATATCATTAAAACGTTGCGCCATTATTTTCGTGTCGAAAAGTGCTGGAATACAAAAGAGATGTATGCCTGTTCGTATTGGAAAATCGGTGCTAAAGAAGGAGAGCATTCGGATGAAATAAAACCCTAAAGCTTGATCATTACGATAGATTTGTCCTTGCAATTTTGCTAACTTTGCTGTTTCGCGACTTAGGACAAATGCATGGACAATCTATTGATATCATATATAACAAGTAAGATAACTGTAACAGATGAAGAACTTAGTACTATACTCGGTTTTTTCAAACCTATCAAATTAAAGAAAAATGAACTATTGCTGGCGAATGGAGAGATTAGCCAGCGTTCTTTTTTTGTTGTCAAGGGTTGTCTACGGATCTTTTTTATTAATGAAAATGGACAGGAAGCGATACGTTATTTTGCTTTTGAAAACCAATTTGCGACCGCCCTTGTCAGCTTTATTACCTCAGAAGAATCCGAGGAATTTATTCAGGCTGTTGAAGAATCTGAAATCTATGCCATCAGTCATAAAGATTTCTACCATTTGTTGAACGTTGTTCCGCAATGGGAGAAATTTTATCGGATTTACCTGGAAATAGCCTATGTTACCAATACCAGACGCTTAATGTCTTTCCTTATGCAGGATGCGCTGGAAAAATATCGACAATTGTTGACAGAAAATCCGATGATCGTCCGTACAATGTCGAATAAAATGGTCGCATCTTATTTAAATATTTCGCAGGAGACACTCAGTCGCTTGAAATCGAAATTGTAGTTTTTTGTGTTGCGTTCATTTTTAGCAAAAGGATGGAATGTTCTCGGATGCTTTTATTAGGGTCGTTTTACCTGATACGGCATATGTGTTCATTATTGGACAGTCAAACGTTCATTAATGGACATCTAAAAGAAGGTGTTATTTTAAGTTGTTGTGATTCAGTAAGTAATAATATTGGCAGATTAGTTGAATTTGCTTTAATTATTAAAATAGCCGTCAAATACAATAATAACCTGGTTCGGTAAAGATTTCGATTATCGCGTCATTGAATAACAACATATGAAAATTAAAATAGTACTATCCGCGATATTGATCGCCTATTGTGCACAATCGCAAGCACAGAAAATCAATTTTAAATGGGAAAAGGATTCTATTGGTGAGAGACTGATCGACAAAATTGCGATGAGCGTACCGGTCACTATAGAAAATAAGACTTATGCTTTTCAGTTTGACCTGGGGGCTAATGCGACATTAATTTATGATCAATGCTTCTCTGACGCGGCATTTATTAAATCGAAAAAGATAGATCCTACTTCTGATGCGGGAGGGCATACTATTTTTACCATTGATGACCAAAGTTTTAATATTGGTGACTATCCGATAAAGAATCATAAGCTCTATGGTCTACTGAATCATAGTCAAGGGGAATCTTGTGGAACAGTTGGAGCAGATGTCTTTCAGGGGAAATGCCTAATTATTGATTTCCCAAAGCAAAGCATTACTGTTGTTAACGAAGTGGATAAGGATATGGACCGAAAGACGGCATTCGTACCAATGAACATCGTCAATAATAAAGCAATAATCCCCTTGAAGATCGATGGTAAAACGTATAATTTTTTATATGACAGTGGTTCAAGTATATTTCCGATCGTAAGCTACAGACAGAATTTCGATCGTTTAATCACAAATGCAAAAGCTAAAGATGAACTGAATATTCGAAATTTTAATAATCCTCTTATTGTAAAATCTGTTGAGATAAATACGGCAGTCCAGATCGGAGATAACACATTTGGTTTGAAGGAATTTTGGTATACTGAAGATGATTTCTTCTCCTTTAAACAAGATAATATTGATGGGATTATCGGCAATATCTTCTTTATGGATAAAACGATTGTTATTGATTTTAGAAATAAAAGATTTGGCATTATAAAAAAGTAGACAGTTGTATTTTAATCTTCAGATGTATCAGATTGATATCTGATAAAAGAAAAGGCCAGCTCATCTTTTGATGGGCTGGCCTTTGTTAGATAGTATTGTCTTCGGAATTTAATTTTCAAGCTGTTCTTTATTCTTTCGTCTGAAGGCTGAATATACGATAATCACACTGATTGTCATTAGAATAAACGCGAGGAAAAAAGGCGCTCCGGAGAATTTGAATGGCGCATTATCATGTGTAAAAAAGTAAAACAGATTGGTCATCATTGGAGGGCCTATAATCGATGTTGCACTCATTAAACTGGTTAACGCTCCCTGAAGTTCTCCCTGTTCATTCGATGGGACATTTTTAGTAATGACAGATTGCAGTGCAGGACCACATATTCCACCTAGGCAATAAGGGATAAGAAAGACAAACATCATCCAACCTTGATTGGCAAATGCAAACAATAAGAGTCCTATCGCATAAAAGATCAGTCCATAATAAATGCTTTTTTGCTCACCGAGTTTTGGTGTGGTCCAACGTATTAAGACGCCTTGTACCAGACCGATCAATAAACCGATGACCCCAAGTGAGATACCAACCATTCTTTCGGTCCAGTTAAATTTGTACATGGTAAAGAAATTCCAGTTACTCTGTACGGCATGGCCCGCAATATAGATCAGGATCAATGCGACGATCAAACCTGAAATTTCGGGGTGTTTTCCCAAAAATCGAAAGGATCCGATGGGATTTGCGCGCTTCCAGTCAAAAGCCCGTCGCTTATCTTTGTCTAAACTTTCGGGCAGAATAAAATACCCATACAGAAAATTCAATAGACATAAACCTGCGGCAGCGTAAAAAGGAACTCGTGCACCGTAATGGCCAAGCAATCCTCCGATGACGGGGCCAATAATAAAACCCAATCCGAAGGCAGCACCAATTAATCCAAAGTTTTTGGCCCGATCCTCATCGGTAGAAATATCCGCGATATAAGCACTGGCGGTTGTGAAACTTGCTCCGGTCAATCCTGCAATAACCCGCCCCAAAAATAGCCAACCTATCGAAGGGGCGAGGGCGAGAAAAATGTAGTCTACTGCAAAGCCGAATAAAGAAATCAAAATAATCGGTCTTCGTCCATATTTGTCACTCAGATTACCTACTACAGGAGAGAATATAAACTGTGTAAAAGCATAAGCGAAACCCAGCCAGCCACCGTACTTTGCAGCTTCACTGATGTCGCTGTGGATCAGTTCTTCAATCAATTTTGGAACCACTGGAATGATAATACCCCATCCTGTGATATCGATAAGTAAAGTGATAAATATAAAGCCTATGGCGGCCTTTTTCTTGGAGTTGTCAATCATGGCCTAAAAATAGAAAATTCCTGAAAAAATTCACCTAAATTTTAAAAGGTTAATTTGTGGTAAACTATTGGACTAATTGAGAAAGTTGGTCGATAATGCCACTGTGCATATTGTAGGTTTCAAATCTACTGGGAAAAATAAGTTGTATTGTACCTATATTCAGCACTTAAATAGCGTGGCAAACAGCATGATGTCGTACCGGGAAGTTACAGGAATTGGCTATAAAGCAAAGTTGATTTGCTTCGTGATGTAGTGATGTCGCCAATACTATTTTATCAGGATCTGAAATAACCACTTCTGGAAACAGATCAACCTGCACAAATCTGCCACTTGCATCAGGGCTGGTTTCTAATACCGCCTCGGCATTGTCCGTGTACGAAATCACCTCGATGTTATTTTTGGAACATACATATAGATAAGACATCATATGGCAGGAAACAAGGCTACTCAGTAAAAGATCTTCAGGGTTATATAATGTTGGGTCACCCTTGAAAGCTTTTGCCGCTGAGACCTGTAAATCTGCCTTGCCCTGGATGGAAATCCGATGGCTCTTATTATATACCTTTGGTAAGGATGTAGACTGTTCCTGATGAAACCATGTTAAACTGGCCTTAAAGTAATGTTTGAAACTCATTCTATGAAATAGCGCTTTTATTAATTTCTACTTATGATACCAATACTATATTCGAACAAACGAAATATAATCTGTGTTGATCGGATCAAGTCCATTTGTTCTCATTTCTGAGGCTATCTGCGCTCTGTGATAAGTGCCATGATTAAATACATGTAACAGGATGTCTCCAAACGAATTCTGGAACTGTTCATGCTTTGTATTGGTATAGGATATGATTGTAGCGATCTCAGCAGCATCAGCGTAGACCTTTTCCTTAAATCCCGAAGAAGCCAGTTGATGGTAGTGTTCACATGTTAATAAACTATGCTCATCCCAAACACCTACGGGAGGTTTTTCTCCATTCAGTCGATATAACCATATCAGCTGTGCATTCATTATATGACTGAATAATTGTAAACAAACTGAAGGAGTTTTTTCGGCTTCCTGTTTCATTTTCTCGATGAGCAGGTTATTCGCCCAATCGTTATATAACCATAATTGTATTAGCGGAGTTGACATCTCGAATTACTTAGTTGCGGTATTAAATATACGTAAGTTAAGTATATAAAGGTGGGTTGAAGCATTAATTTTATTGCTGTCCGGTAAGTTAAGTTCACCCACAAACGAACAATAATTGTCCGCAAAAGGACATATAATATGATTTTAAAATTATTTAATATGTTGTTTATCAGTTTTTTTGTTTGGATTGTCGGGCAGATTGATTATGGATTTAACCTGATGAGCAATTATGTCAAGATAGCCTTCCGCATTCTGATAAGAACGAAGGGATTTACAGCGATCAACATCATCGGCCAGGCTGCGGCGATGCTGATTACATTATGGGTAGATTCTTAGCTTCATTTTGATAGGGGGTATCCAAAAACAGACCGTCTTCATATCGTCGGATCTATCGGTAAAAATAATCAATCCATACATGCTTCATTGGCTAATCCTGTGGATTGTTTAAGGGACGAATGATAAGCTGAAATGATTATCTTTGCGGATAATTGAAAAACACTGAATGGATAGTAAAAAAGTTTATAGGGTCATTGGTTACAATGTATTGTATATTGCAACCAATCTTTTGTTGTATTATCCATTCGATATGAAATCGACAGGACTAGGCTTTTGTGCTGTTGGCTTGGCCCTGATCAATTTATATTATTTTCTGGAATGGAAAAAAGATGCCAAAAAAGTGGAGTTTGTACAAAAGTACAAAGCTGTTCATCAGCGGTCATTGAGTAAAGCCACAATAAATTACAAAGAGACATATACTGTAAGTTCAAGTATATTAGCGATGATGATTTTTGGGTCAATTATTTGCTTTTCGGGAATTGGTATGTTTTACGAGAAATCAATCTTCGGTGTTTTCGTCTTGTTTCTTGGAGGGAAATTTCTACTGATTCCATTTACAGAGAAAACAACCATTAAGTTGGCTCCTAACGGGATATACATGAGTGATTATCAGTTTGTGTTTATCAATGATATCCAGGAAATTAATTTTAAACGCTACCTTGGAAAGAGTAAATGCGAAATGTTTCTGAAGCTAAAAGATCCGGCATTGTATGGCTTAAAAGATTCGCGTATAGCTGTTCCAATTGGGGGGGATATGAAACAGGTTGAGCACTTGATTGTCGTCGTGAAAAAGTTATTTTCAAATATACGGATATCTCAAGATATTTAAATATTCGTTTGATCGAAATAAATTTATTATTTTTAGTAATCGTTTGATTAATAGATTTAAAGGAAAGCTTGATGAGAACTTCTTTACTGTGTTTATCGATGTTTTTACTATTTCCTATTTTGACTTTTGCTCAGAATAATTACTTCATTACAGGCAAAGTAGATCAGTTGAAAGATAGCAGTAGGCTTTTTCTGGTTTATAACAGTGATGGTGTCTCGTTTGTTGATTCCACAGAAACGAAAGGGGGGCGCTTTACGTTTAAGGGGCAGCTCGCGTATCCGGTTTATTCTGCGCTTTATCTCCATAAAAACCCCTATGTGAACAAGTTACAGCCCGGTGAGAAGCTGGATTACTTCCGCTTTTATCTTGAAGCTGCTCAAATCGGGATGAATGCGAAGGATTCACTAAAAAATATTGTAATGAATGGATCCAAACTCAATACGGAAAATGCAGAGCTTCTAGAGATAAAAAAAACTGTTGACAATAAATTCTACGCATTAAATAAAGAATTTTCCAAACTTTCACCAGAACAACAGAAAGATTCTGTCATATTTGCCCAGTTTCTCGCACGGGAAATGAATCTTATGGATGAAAATTACAGTGTCTACCTGGATTTTGCTAGAAGCCATCCCGATTCATACCTCAGTGTAATTGGTTTAAGTTTTGTCGCAGGTCAGGAGAAATTTTATGCATCGGCTAAGTCAGCGTTTGAAGGTCTTTCGAGTGGGCTAAAAGAAAGTCCTCTGGGCAAGGTGATTCCGTTGCAACTGGAAGCCCAGTCCAAGACCAAAGTCGGGCAGCAGGCGCCAGACCTAACGCTCAAAAAACCAGAGGGGAAAACCATCAAAATTTCGGATTTTTCGGGAAAGTATTTACTCTTGGATTTTTGGGCGAGTTGGTGTGGTCCTTGTCGTGCAGAAAATCCCAACCTGGTAAATGCTTATCAAAAATATCATGACAAAGGATTTGAGATACTGGGAATCTCCCTGGACGATGCGGCACGGAAAGATGCCTGGATCGATGCAATAAAAGGAGATAGCCTATTATGGGCTCAGGTTTCGGATCTAGGGGGCTGGGACAGTTATGCAGCAAAAATTTATGGAATTAATGCTATTCCTGCCAGTTTTCTGCTCGATCCGAAGGGTAAAATAATCGCCCGTAATCTAAGGGCTGAGGAATTACAAAATATGCTGAAGAGGATCTTCGCGGATCTACCGACTCCGTAAGATCGCTATCTTCCTATCCAAAATATCCCTGTAAATTGGGCTTTTACAAAACATGACATTTTGTTCCAAAAATAAGTATGAAAAATTGCCTACAATTGCAAGCGATTTTCTATCTTGCGCCTTTAATTAGAGATCACATGGCTATAAGATATTCGGGCTGTAAGCAGGTTTAACTGAGTGCTGGATGCTTTAAAAGTTTATTTTTTCAATTGTATCTTATTTTGATACAGGTGACAGAATGAACGCGTCAGGTCATCGGTGGAAGAGCGGCCGATTATTTTTGTTTTAGATATTATTCGACTTATTTGATGGATGTTTTTTTTGAATTTCTAAATAACCTCACAAATCCAGACTGGATTGTTTCCCATGGAGGTTTGTATCTTCTGTTGTTTATTATTTTTGCTGAGACAGGTATACTCATTGGCTTTTTCCTTCCTGGAGATCCTATTCTTTTCATTGCAGGAATGATTGTTTCCAATATGAGCATTTCGCCTTCGGAACAGGTGCCTACCTTACTATATTGGATTGTGCTTGTATCGTTGGCTGCAATTCTGGGTAACTTTGTTGGATATTGGTGTGGGAAGATCTTTGGGAAAAGAATCATGAGCATGGAGGATAGCTGGTTTTTCAAAAAGAGCTATATCTTTAAAGCACAGGAGTTTTACGAAAAAAGGGGTGGAGGTGCTATTGTGCTTGCAAGGTTTCTTCCTATTGTTCGGACTTTTGCTCCAATTGTCGCTGGTATTGTTGGGATGGAGTTCAGAAAATTTGTGTTGTACAATGTGATTGGTGCGGTTGTCTGGTCAGGGAGTCTAGTTACCCTTGGTTATTTGTTAGGTGAGAATGTATGGGTGAAGGAGAATCTGGAGCTTGTTATTATCGTTATCGTTTTGATAGCAACGGCACCAGTCATTATAAAAGCATTTACTTCGAAAGACAAAGCAAAGATTGCCCAATAAGATATTGATCATCTTCCTAAACCAATAGGAAGACTATATGATGCAATAACAATTAAGATGATCGTCCACTTTGTAGGGGTGATCCGCTATTTGTTTGATTTCATCGCCTTCACTTTCTTTGTGGTCGCGTCATTTATAAAATTTCGGTACTCTTTGGTTTCCATTCTATAGCCTGCTATTTTGCCATCGTGATTACTATGGATTCCAAACCCATAGATTTTTGTAAGTGGAGATGCACGTAGGCAAGCTTGCCCTTTTGAAAAGAATATATTCTTTGCCTCTTGATAGTCTGCTTCATTAAGTGCGTTGCGATCAGCATAAATCTGAAAAAGAAGTTCATCGGAAGTGTATCTATATGGAAATTGTGTGATCAGTTCATATTGTATTTCCGCTATTGTCTTTCTATTTCTTATAGGAGGGACTGTTCCTTTGGATACTTGTGTATCTTCAGCTACTTCAATAAATGTGTCAAAGTAGTTGGTGGAATGAAATTTCATATGTTATTTTTTAGGTGTACTGTCACAATAATTCAAGAAATAAGATGGGAGCAAAATAGGTATTCCTATGGAGTTGTCAAAAGTTTTTAAGGAAATTATTATCTGTATTATTACTAATTTCATCTGTGTTTTAAACATTTTTTTTCACGAAAAAGAAATGTTTTGCAGTATTTTTCTTAGATTTACAGAATTATTACGCAGCACCCTACAGTATACCTATCATAAATGGCTACAAATCAATAGATTAGTGGCCATTTTTCTTTCAATACACTATATGGTATTAATGATTAATCCATTTGCTAATTCACATGAAAATATAGCATAAAGTAACAAATGGTTGTTCTAGCCCTTTTCACTATTCAAATTTATAACAATAATTTATAATATTCCTTGTTTTGAGAAAATTTATTGTTCGAATATAGGTTGGCTATGTTATTTTCTTATAGGGATGAAAAAATATAATAACTATAGTTACAATGGTCAAACATGTATATTCGTTTTGTGTAAAACTTGTCTCTTAAGGACTGTATAAGTATTTTTATATTTTTTTTAATTTTAACATACAAGGGAAATTTTATTTTTCTATATTTGTATATCGTTAGAACATTTTCTACTTATTCAGCTTGAATGCGCGATCTGAGTAAGCTTTTATAGGGGAGTATTTCCATATAAAAATGTACATATGATATGTATACTGTAGGTAGGTGTATAATTTAACAGTGGTAGCTGTAGGGGCTACCACTGTTGTTTAAAATAGCTTTTCTTAAATTAATGCTATGATCTAAGTTTTATTTCTTTATTAAGAACTTCAGCCCGCCCTAGGCTGTTTGTGTTAAAATTCGATTTTCATAGATCGGTGTGTTCCGGTATGTCCTAAGTATATCATCAAAAATTTCCAGCAAATGATTCTCTGAGCAGATGGGTGATCTGTTTTTTACTTTATATTTATGGTATTATTATGAATACCTAAAAAAATATCTATGGAAATTAACGAACACATTGATTTTGCAACAGCAAGCTTCAAAGAATTTGAGAATATTGCTGGTTTTGATATGATGGATACTGCAAAGTATTTTAGTTCCTACATCAATTATATGAAAGAAAATCAGCATCTTAACTTTAGATTTATAACACAAGGCTGTGGGCCGACCGCTATAGTAAATTCACCATTTTTAGAGAAACCAACAGAGTGCATAAGTCTTGTGTCAAACGATTACCTTAATTTTTCCCAACATCCGAAAGTGAAAGCTGCAGCAATAGCTGGGATAGAAAAATATGGCACAGGGGCAGGAGCATCACCGTTAATAGGAGGGCATCATGAATACCATGTCGCATTGGAAGAGAAGATTTGTAAATTTTTCAATCGTCCGGACGGTTCGAGTATCGTTTTTACAACTGGATATACCGCAAATAGTTCTACTTTATTGAGCTTGTTGAAACAGGAGGACTGTGCTATTGTTGATATGGAAGTACATGCAAGTGTTTATGAGGGCTTATTGAATACAAATGTCAAGCGATTTCCACATAACAGTATGATTCATCTTGAACGTGCCTTGGCTGAGGCGGAGAGTAAGTTCAGAACTAAGTTGGTGATCATCGACGGTGTATATTCCCAAAATGGTGATTTAGCCACGATGGATGAAATTTATACATTAACCAGAAAGTATGGTGCCTATTTAATGGTGGATGATGCGCATGGAATAGGTGTAATGGGGGATAAAGGTAGGGGAACCATTGAAGCCTATAATCTTTTGGATAAAGTAGATATTATTGCTGGTACTTTGAGTAAAGCGTTTGGTCATATAGGGGGTTTTATAGTTTCAACTCCAGAAATCATTAATTACCTTCGTTATCAATCCAGACAGCAGGTATTTTCCTCTACATCGACCCCCGCAAGTTTCGGTTTATTGAAAGCCATTGATTTAATTGACGAAGAGCCTTATTGGCGAACAAGACTCAGTGACAATGTGGCTTATTTTAAAGAAGGACTGTTGTCTCTTGGTGTAGATATTGGTATGTCGGCATCTCCAATTATTCCAATAAAGATCGGTGATCCGATTAGAACTGCTCAGGTGTCGCGCATGTTATTACAAAAAGGTGTTTATGCAAATTGTATTGTCTATCCTGGCGTGGCAAAAAAAGATGCCCGTATCCGCACAAGTCTGATGGCTACTCATACAAAGGAGCATTTGGACAAGGTATTAAATACACTGGAGGACATCAGTAAGGTTGTAAGCCTAAAAAAATCAAGATAAATTAATCTTATAATATTTAATTATTTATTATATTGATCTGAATGCTTAATTTTAGCGGTTCAGATCAATACCATATCAATAACAGATGCGTAAAACTTATAAAGGAGAAAAGAATGATAAAGAACGTACCATGAACAAACTTATTTTGTCTGTTGGTCAGGTTCTTAGAGATAAGGGGTACACCGGCTTAACAATTGCTAATATTTCTAAAATTGCAGGTGTTGATAGGAAGCTCATTTCACTTTATTTCGGCTCCGTTGACAATTTGGTTGAAACATACATCAGAAGTAAAGACTACTGGGTGTCTGCTACGCTGGGTGCTGTTGAATATTTTGGTACTGCTCCAACCGAGGGCTCAAAGGGCTTTCTCGAATCATTATTACTAAACCAAATGGATAGCTTTCTGGAGAATACCGAAATGCAAAAAGCCGTTCTTTGGCAGATCAGTGAAAAATCTGAGATTATGTCCCAGATCACAAGAGAACGCGAAAAGATGAGTGCTTTGTTTTTTGCCTTTGCCGATAAGGAAATGGAAGGTAAAGATGTTGATTTGCGGGCTATAAGTAGTATTTTGACTGCGGGGATCTATTACTTGGTATTACATTCAATAAATACGGAAAGTACCTTTTGTGAAATTGAGCTTAACGCGGATGGTTTGGACAGAATCCGCAATGCGGTCAGAACAATCCTCTCCTGGGCTTATGGAGAGAATGAAAAAAAACCGGCCGAAGTTTGACGAAAGGATTGATGGCACACTATGCCAATCTGTCAATTATAACAAAGGAAATCAGCTGATTACTACTGACATTGTCATACAGATATCAATATTCTATTTAAAGGATTGCCCAATTGATCATCACCATTTTTTGGCATATCATTCGCCTGTTTAGATTTAAACGATTCGAAACATGGCAAAGAGATTATTGCTCCTATTAATGTTGTTTGTGATTGCTGATGCTTATTTCTTTCAAGCATTTACGACCGTTATCCATACTCCATTTTTGCATAAGATTTATTGGTATTTAGATGTATTGTTGCTTATCGGGGTGTTTACCCTGATTTTTCTTCGGCAACAGGGTAAAGATATTCAGCGACTGGCTGGAGATCTGGTCACTTCTTTTTTAATTGTATTTATTCCAAAATTGCCCGCCTTTCCAATCTTATTGGCGGAGGATTTGGTACGGCTATTACAGGGATTTCCTCCACGAAGTATCTATATAAGCGAATTTGTGCTCGCACTGGCTTTAATGATTGTTTTAATTATTGTTTTTGGTCTCACCAGAGGGCGACATCTCTATCAGGTAAGGGAGGAAGTGCTAAGTTTTCCGGATCTGCCAGATGCATTTGATGGATTTAAGATCACACAGATTTCGGATATTCATTCCGGAAGCTTGTCGGATGTTAATGGAGTCCGAAAAGGCATCGCACTAGCGAATGCCCAGGATGGTGATCTTCTCCTGTTTACAGGTGACCTCGTCAATAATAGAGCCGCTGAAATGGAATCCTGGATTTCAGATTTCACTTCGCTAAAAGCTCCGTTTGGTAAATATTCTGTACTCGGAAATCACGATTATGGAGATTATACACAATGGGATAGTGTTGAATTGAAAGCATCTAATCTTATTAGGTTGAAAGAAATTCATGGGGAGATGGGATTTCAGCTGTTGATGAATGAATCTATATCAATTCGAAAAGGGGATGCTAGCATTGCGTTGATCGGGGTGGAAAACTGGGGAAAGGGTGGTTTTCATCAATATGGAGACCTCAGCAAAGCGACCTCAGGTCTGCCGGTAGACTCTTTTAATATATTGATGTCGCACGATCCTTCTCATTGGGATCATGTCACCTTGGATCACGAAAAACATGTACATCTAACCTTAGCAGGGCATACGCATGGAATGCAATTTGGGATAGAGTTGTTCGGATTTAAATGGAGCCCAATACAGTACTTCTACGAACAATGGGCGGGATTATATCAAAAACAAGGTAAATACCTATATGTCAACCGTGGTTTTGGCTATCATGGACTTAAGGGTAGGATAGGTGTATGGCCAGAGATTACCGTCATCACGCTCAAAAAATCTATTTCATAATTTTCGGAAGGTGCTGAGCTGATGTTGTTCGGAAGGTCAGACTTATTTTGCAAATCAAATTTTAGCGATATGGATAGATCAGATTTGACAATATTTTTTGTTCGGAAGATTAATTTTATTATATTTAAGTAGCGTAGCTTGGTTTAAAAAGAGGTGATAAGCTGAGGCAAGTAATAACCAATTGCATCAAATTAAACAAAAGAAAAATATCCTGTGCTTGATTTAATATAGGTAAATATGATCAAGCGGATTGTCATATAGATCCTTCAATGGATGCGTTCGATAGTTAATTAGATTTGTAAACCAATTATTTAATTTGAGGTATGGCAAACAAAGTAGTTTCCCTTATTTTGGGAGGGGGTAGAGGGTCTCGACTTTATCCATTGACACAACAGCGTTCTAAGCCTGCTGTTCCAATTGCGGGGAAATATCGATTGGTCGATATTCCCATTTCGAATTGTTTAAATTCTGGATATAACAAGATATTCGTTTTAACACAGTTCAATTCAGCTTCTTTGAATACGCACATCAAAAACGCTTATAATTTCAGCATTTTCAGTAAAGGTTTTGTTGACATTTTGGCTGCTGAACAAACGAACGAGGGCGATCGATGGTTTCAGGGAACAGCTGATGCCGTGAGACGTACACACAAGCACCTATTGAATGTTGACTACGATTATGTATTGGTCTTATCGGGCGACCAGCTCTATCAAATGGACTATTCTGCTTTAGTCGACTTTCATGTGCAGAACGGCGGGCACATCACAATTGCAACCATTCCTGTCAATGTAGCCGATGCGACCGGGTTTGGCATTCTCAAAGCCAATGAGGCAAATGTAATTACGGCGTTCACCGAAAAACCTAATAAAGAGGAGGTGTTGAATTGGTCTTCAGAAGTCTCCAGTGAGATGGCCAAATGTGGACGGAATTATCTGGCATCGATGGGGATTTATGTTTTTTCAAAAGGTGTTTTGCTCAATTTACTGCTTGCCAATCCAGGCATGGACTTTGGGAAGGAAATATTACCAGATGCCATTAACAAGTATAAAGTACTCAGCTATCAGTTTGATGGTTATTGGACAGATATTGGAACGATAAAATCTTTTTTTGATGCCAATATTGGATTGACTGCAGATGTTCCTGATTTCAATTTGTTTGATGAAACAGTATTTACACGAGCGCGTATGCTACCACCGTCAAAGATTTCAGGAACTACACTTAATAATACAGTTATCGCAGATGGTTGTATCCTCAATGCCGATAAGCTCGAACGGTCAGTGATCGGTATACGTTCCCGTATTGGTGAGGGCACGGTAATTAAATCGACTTATATGATGGGATCAGATCATTACGAACAACTTGAGGAAGTCATTGAATTGGGGAATACCCAAAAACCGCCACCGGTTGGTGTTGGAGAACGTTGTTATATCGAAAATGCCATTTTGGATAAAAATTGTAGGATAGGCAATGATGTCAGAATAAAAGGAGGACCACATCTGGAGGATGGCGATTTTCAGACACATACAATCTGCGATGGCATCGTTGTTGTAAAGAAAAATGCTGTAATCTCGAATGGTGTAAGTATAGGCTGTTAGCTATTTTTCAGACACAAATGAGTAAAGGACTAGGAGCTTTATGCACCTGGTCTTTTATTGAATTGTTTGCCTGATCCGAATTTGCGTTGACATTTACACAATTCTAGCGCAAGTTGTCATCAACACGACCACACATAGTATCAATAAAACGATGACAGTTGTAGTATAAGGGGTTCTTCTCATGATCTTTTTTTATTTATTACTTATAAATTTAATTTGTCAAAAGTCATGCCCATTATCATAACCTTCATCTTGATCGTTAAAACTGTAGTTTGAAATCTACAATCGATTGGTTTTATTGGTTTTGTGCAAAATGTTTAAATTCTATCAAGCGTAGCCAGGAACTTTCGAAAAATACGCAATCTACTCTCTTTTTATTTCTTATTAATCAAGGTAATTGATAGGTGTACTTGAACATCTGATCTTATGCGGTTGGTGTAACCCCAATTTCCTTCAGCGAAAACAGTTTCGTGAAATGAATAATACGTACTAAAAGAAGGAGATTTTAGCCGGATTGCGCAACCAACGCTATTTTTTATCGCTGAAATGTGAGATTTGAAATCGATTAATACTAGGAAAAATTATCCGTTTTTTATTTTATTATTTCTTATTTTCGGCACGATATTAATCATCGGAATAGTTGACGGAAATTGGATGTTTTTCTTGCTTTTCGTTGGTTAACATAGATATTTCACTTTATAAAACTATAATGTTTAAGCTAAAAAATAACATAAAGATAACCCATTTCGTGTTATTGATAAGTATTCTTAATTTTATATTTTTCCATATCCCTTTTTTCTCATTTGTTTTTAAAAATATTGATTTTAAAAGTCTGAATGGCATTGTTCTGATCCTAAGCTTAGTGATTTTAATGCTGGTTTTAAACGCTTTTGTACTCTATTTAATATTTTTTCTGTCACGCCTTGTTGGCAAAGTTTTGCTGATTTTCTTTTTCATTGGCAATTCCATCGCGGTTTATTTTATCAATACCTATAGTGTTATCATAGACGAAACGATGGTGGGGAATATCCTCAATACCAATTACGCAGAGTCGAGTAGTTTTTTCTCTATTAAACTGATTTTATATGTCGTTCTATTGGGTATCCTACCGAGTATCTACATTGCAAAAGTGAAAATAGAAAATGTGAAATTAAAGCGTTTTCTTGTTACTTCTGCGCTCAGCCTATTGTTTATTATTGTTCTGATTTTTGCGAATGCGAGTAATTGGTTATGGATTGATAAAAATTCAAAAACGTTAGGCGGGTTAGCGATGCCTTGGTCTTATACGGTAAATTTCACACGTTTTTATATTCATCAGCAGCAGGAAAATAAAAAGGAAATCTTACTTCCTGATGCCAAAATAATGGATAACAAAAAGTCCGTTGTTATTTTGGTAATAGGTGAATCTGCTAGAAGTCAGAATTTTTCGTTGTATGGTTACAAGAAAAATACAAATCCCTTACTATCCAAGATCCCGAATCTACATCATTTTGAAGCTACTTCCTGTTCCACTTATACAACCGCAGGTGTAAAATGTATTTTGGAACATAAAAATAGCGGGGATTTATATGAGATATTACCAAACTATCTGTTCAGGAATGATGTAGATGTTGTCTGGAGAACTTCCAACTGGGGCGAACCTCCGGTTCACATCAAGGATTACAAAAAAGCAGAACAATTAACATCGAATTGTCAAGGCGAGGGCTGTAGCTATGATGAGGTTCTTTTAGCAGGATTAAAAGAGCAGATATTAGCCAGTAAAAAGGATAAAATATTTATTGTACTACACACAAGTACAAGCCATGGGCCTACTTATAGTAAAAAATATCCTGCTCAATTCGAAATGTTTAAACCTGTTTGTAATAGTGTAGAGTTGGGAAAATGTTCTAAGGAGGAACTTGTCAACGCTTATGACAATACTATTGTATATACCGACTATATCCTAAATCGCTTGATAGAAGATTTAAAAGAATTGAAGCAGTACCAAAGTGCGATGCTTTTTGTTTCTGATCATGGTGAATCTTTAGGTGAAAACAATTTATATATGCATGGACTGCCAATGAGTATCGCTCCTAAGGAGCAATATGATATTCCTTTTATCGTTTGGGTTTCTGATCCAGCGAAAGAGCTAAAACCCAATAAAATATTGACCCAAAACCATATATTTCACAGTGTTCTGAACTTTTTAAATATACAGAGTCCTATTTATGATGAAAATATGGACATCTTTAAATAGTATCCAGACCAATGGTGGGAATCGTTTACAAAAGGCGGAGTATGCGATTGATTATTGGGGAGTAGGCCTGTAATATAGAATTGTGGCACCACCAGCAAAGGTTTTAGTCTTTAGGTATGTCAGCTGTATTTTTCTGTTTATGTTGTTGAATAAAGGCAAACCATTTCCAGCGATAATGGGGTGAATACAAATTTGATATTCGTCTATAAGGTCGCTTTTTGTCAATGCAACAATTAGACTAGGACTACCTATCAAAATATCTTTGCCCGGTAGTTGTTTAAGCGCCAGAATCTCGTCAACGATAGTTCGCTTTGCCAGTCTTGCACTATCCCAATCCAGGTTTTTTAGGGTTCGTGAAAAGACGACTTTCGGTATAGTGTTCATGACATGCGCAAATTCGTCTGAGGATTTATTACCACTAGAGGTTGTTAGGAAGGCCCGCCAATATTCCATGAGCTGATAGGTTATCCTGCCATATAATATTGTATCAGACTCTCGTAATAAGTCGGTATAATGTTGATGAATTTCATCATCAGGAAGCATTAAAGTATGATCGCAAAAGCCGTCTAGGCTCATATTAATCGCCGCTATTACTTTTCTCATATCGTGCTTTATATTTCTATTCACTGAATTTACGAAAAAGCAGGGGACTGTTAACTTTTGATAGAAAATAATTTGGGCATTAACCAATTACTGATGATTGAGACAGATAGCCATATTATGGGAAATTGGGGAGCTTATTCGTCTACAATAGTTAAGTTGCTGACTACTTCGAAAGTTGAGACGTGGTAATCGTCTCCAAAAAATAGACCATTGATGTAATGTTGAATTGGGTAAAAAAGGTCTATCGGAATACCTTTATAGAAAGTTTTGAAATCGTTTGGAATAGAATAAGCATGATTATACCTTCCCTTGCCGAGACTGATACCACCTATTTTTTTTAGGTAGCCAGTTATTTTGTGTTTAGAGGAATTGGAAAACTTTTCACTTGTTTCTAGGAAATAATCCTGAATATAAAAATTTCTTATATTTTTCAATTTGATTGCGGAGGTTTTATCCAGTTTTATCCTTCGCGAATAGGATATATCAGTTAAAATGCACGTTGCTTTCTGCACTGTCGAGACATCAATAAAATAATCTCCATCGACCAATAGATGCTTACTATCTTTATAGATGCCCAGGATCATCTCGTTGATTTCTCTATCAGAATAATCCATTATATTTGAAGATCTCCCAAACTTTTCGAATTGCAGTCCGCTATCTTTGACATTTTTCCTGATTTTATTTAGCTCATATTGCTGAAAAGTCCTTATTTTTTCCATATCCGTTGCGCATTATATTTAGCACTTTAAAGATAATTTTAAAACTTTGCTTTCAATCTCTTTACAGGCATCTAATTGCAATTTGAATCAAATCTAATTTAACAGTACGCTAACGCTTAAGGGACAAATCACCCAATATTGGGGTGATTCTGCTATTAAAAATCAAATTCTCTGGAGGTCATACGCCCCTGACCTTTCAGGTCTATTCGGTGGGGGTATAGTTCCAAAACCCCAAAAGCATTTTCATTGTTGGTTTCGATCATTCCCTCAAGTGTAATCATGGGAATCCCTTTATAGTTAGCAAAGTTACCAGGATGATGATGTCCCGAGATAACTGCTTTCACACCAGGGTATTTTTCTATTATGGCCAATATATCCCTGTTATTGAGTGTTTCAAGCCCGTTTTCTGGAAATAAGGGATGATGGGTGAAGATGATCACATTCTTAGCATCTTTTTCTGCTTTTTTTAGCTGTTTTTCCATCCATGCAAGTTGTTGTGTGCTGATGCCACCATTCCATGGCTGTGTATTTTTCCGCTCCTTGAGTTTCAGCTGGTTATTTAATGCTTGCCAAGCAGCGCGCTCAGCTGAAGCCTCTGATGTTGCGTATTCGCTGAGTTCATTGGTGTTAAGGAGAATAAATAACCAATTACCTTTTTCTACGATATAGTAAGGGGCGGGCATGCGATAGGCCTTGTAGAGTGTGGCACCGTCTTTCACATCGACATAATCATGGTTGCCCAGTAAATTGTAAACTGGTGTCTTGAGTTTGTACAGATGCTGCAAGGCCGGAGCCAAATCTTTTGTCCCTACATCGACTAAATCTCCTACCATAACCGTAAAATCCACACCAGCTGCATTTATTGCTGTCGTTGCTGAATTTAATTTCGAAAGTGAATTGCGGTAAAATCGACTCCCTTTGGTGCTCTGATCAGCATATTGTGGGTCTGCAATTAAACCTATTTTCAATGGAGCATTCTTTTGTTGGCCAAGGCTCACACCATGTAAGAGGACAAGTAAAAGGGAGAATACTAAAATTTTAATTTTCATTCTGGATTATTTTAGATTTTGCATGCCATAGGGCATCTATTGGTTATATTCCTAATTAGTTGTTAAGCTTTTCGAAATAGATGCCATTAGGCTTATGTCTCGAAAACGAACCGATTAGACCACTGATTTTAATTTTCGTTCTTTTGCTTAATCGGTGGTTCTTACAAACATACGTGATTTTTTAGGTTTAAAAGTAGAAATTAATAGCAATCGATTGCATAAAATTCAGAAAACCATGGTGCTACACTGGATATCCATTATTTAGATGATGGTATTTGCTCGTCATAATTTCGCATGATATAATAGAAATACGCAATCATTTTTATATAGTTTTCGATACTGATATATTCATTGGTACTGTGCATGCTTTGCTGTTCGGAATGATTGATTTTGATTGGCATAAATCGGTAAATATTCTTGCTGAGCTCTTGGTATTTGATGGCATCTGTACCGCCAACGGTCAGGTATGGTGTGACAATAAGGTCAGGGTACAACTTTCGGATGGAGGCTTCCATCATCTGATACGCTTTTGTATCAATAGAAGATACACTGGAGGCCTCCCGGGCATTATCAACCTGTTCTATTTCGACATCAAAACCGGCTGTCGCTTTCTTAACGTGTGCTTGAACTTCCTGAATTGTATTTTCAGGCAATAGTCTAAAATTGACAACAAATTCGACTTCTGGTGACAGTACATTGGGGGCATCGCCGCCTTTCATCATCGTCAGCGCTGTCGTGGTGCGTACCAAGGCGTTGGTAGAATGATTTTTAGTTAACTGGGCAAGTAGGATAGGTTCCATCAACCATCTATTTGCTATCGCAAGGCGCGAAACAAAAGGCATTGAACCACCTATCTGCTGAAAAAAACGCTGAATAAGTGGACTGATCATCGGTTTCATCTGCTGTTCTTCGAGTCGTTGCATGATCACCGCGGCTTTGCCAATGGCAGTTTCAGACGGCGGCATAGATGAATGTCCACCTAGACCTTTAACTTTGATCTTTAAAGACAGGAACCCCTTTTCAGCACAGCCAATTAGTGCTACATCTGAATTTATTCCATTAACAGATCCTTTCTCCAGAATGAGTCCTCCTTCATCGTAAACAGCTTCAAATCGTAGCCCCTTGCGTTTGAAATCCGTTGCTATTTTGCTTGCCCCAAGTTCGCCACCAACTTCCTCATCAAAGCCAAACGCAAGATAGATATCACGCTGAGGCCTTTCCTTATCCAACAGTATTTTCTGCATGGCTTCAAGTAATGAAAAGAGCATCCCTTTCATATCCAATGTTCCGCGCCCATAAATCCGACCATCTGCTACAGCACCAGAAAAAGGGGCATAATCCCAATCTTCTGCTATTGTGGTAACTGGGGCGAGTGGTTTGTCTGAAGGACGGAAAACATGTTCGGACTTGTTTTTAATTTCAGCTGAACCCGGAGGAACAACATCATAATGGGACAAAAATAGGAGTGGTAATAAATTGCTATTGCTACCCTTAAGTTTAAAAACTAAACCATAGGAATGGACTGTATAGATCTCCAATTGCTGGTGGATAAGGGGATAACTTGCTGCGATATACTGCTTAAAAGTATCAAATGGGGCGTATGCGAATAAATTTGGGTCACCATTGGAAACAGACGGTATCTTAATTCCCCCAGCTAATCGGGATAAGATGCTATCATTGCTTATAGGCTGGAATGCTTGTGCATCGTATTTTTTTGTCTTGGCAAAAGGGAAGAGCAATGTGTTGATCAATAAACCAACAAAAATCACAATCAGTAATAGCAATAGAACCAAAAGTAGCTTCTTCATAATAGCGTTGTTTGCGGTGGAACGTTTATATCAATACCATCTCAAATAGAGACCTATGGCTAAAAACATCATACTGCCCACTTTGTTTTAGCTTGAGATCTGGAGCCCGAATCAACCAGCGCAAATGTTATTTGAAAATTATCAAATCAAGTCAAATTCCATTTCCGATGTTTCCCTGCCATTGACAATAATGGAAATCTTATGTTTACCAATATAGAATTTTCTGGTGGTTATTACCTTAAATGATTGTCTGCGCTCAATCCGATTTTTTTCAGCTGATAAATAGATCTTCTCGCTAATCTTAAATACTTTACGGGACATTAAACCATTTGATTTTTGATAATATAATCCATACTCCAAGCGGAGTGGTTTTGATTGCGCATGTGTATTTTCGATCTGAAATGAAAAAAAGACATATTCACCAATTTTTACATATGGTGTTTCAATGCGTAGATCGGAAACCTCAAAATCTGTTCCGTCCAAACCATAGTAGTGTAAAATCTCGGGATGTCCTTGTTTAAGTAATGTGCGGCAGCCGTGTTTAATGATTCCGTCTGTATCTTTACTGATCCCTTTCCAATTTTTCGCAATGGCCAGCAAAATATCGGGGTTATCTTTAGAGATATCGTTTAAATTGTTAGCGACACTTCTTCTTACAGTTTCTGATACATCATTTTTTAGTAAATCCAAAATAGGCAAAATAGGGCTTGGATCTTTCTTCAGAAAGGGGATAGCCATAGCCCATGGTAGTCGTGGACGAATACCTTCGCTTGCCAAACGGCGAACTTGTGCATTCGGGCTTCGTGCCCATTGTTCCATTACACTGATCATCCGTTCTTTATACTTGATAATAAAAGGGCGAACAGCAAATTCACAAGTGATGAACTGTGTAATTATTTCAAGGGATTGCACGGCGGTTTCAAAATGCTCAACACCATAAGTTTCGATGTAGTCAGGGAATATAATATATTCAAGTCCACCAGGATACCCTGCCGCAATTAGATTCTCAACAACTTGAGTGATTAAGGCGATTGCCTCGGGAAAATTGGATGGCATAAATTCATGCAAGGTTTGTGTTGTATGTTTGGTCCTTTGCTTCCATTCCATATTGTTGAAATCAGCGCTAAAGATTCTCGTAATAAATTGCTCTTTATTGAAATCGGGATTTACCTGACTAAACTGATCTGCAATTATTTGATAGAAATTAAGCGAATAGATATCTTTGATAAGACTCATAAATATTTTATATAATTCAAATATATATTTAAAACAAGATGTGGCCACAACTTGACCGAAGTTTCATCGTGCCAAGTTGTTAATTAGAGACAAAATTAGATGATAGAACTGACAACTGCTTGTCAATAGCTAAATATGTTGAATCACAAATAAACATCCTGTTGCTGATAAGTTTTCCAGGTATTCGGTATAGCATATTATTTCGTACTTTGAATTCGAACTTTAGCTCTAGTAGCTGTAACCGTCGTTGTATCTCATTGGGTCGCAATAGCAAAGACCATGATCCTTTGCAATAGTAACTGGTTGTGAATTACTAACGGTATTTACATTAACCAGGGGCAGCACAAGAATAATAGAAGCAGCACTAATCATCGTATTAATCTTTTACCTGTTGCATAAGCTTATGAAGAAGTAAAGTAAGTGTTTTTAATTCATCCTTTGCCAAAGAGCGTGAGGCTTTTTTTGCAATACTTTCCCTAAAGTTTTCCGAATTATCAATGATATATCGACCTTCATCAGTCAGCGTCAGATCAAAAAATCTACGATCTATTGTAGATTGTTGTTGCTTGATAAGCGTATTTTCGGTCAAAAATTTAAGCTGCTTAGAAATAGCAGCCTGACTGATCTGAAAGGCTTCAGCGATCTGCTTACCAGTAACCTGATGACCTCTATAAATATATTCCATTATATTGTAATGTGTGGCGGTTACCCCATGTATATTTCCTCGGTTCATATTGGCTAATATAAAACACTGTAGATCTGTAAAGACCTGATAAAAATTAGTTTCGCTCTTATTCATAAAACAATAGTTTAGTTAACTTTGTTAAGTATTATGTTTAACTAAGTTAATCAATATCAAAGATAATTAAAATGGATTATATCGTCATCGTAAATGCAAAGCAAAACAATCTGAAGAGTATTTCGCTCAACATCCCCAAAAGAGAGATCACTGTTTTCACGGGTGTATCCGGTTCAGGAAAATCGTCTTTGGTATTTGAAACGATCGGAGCAGAAGCACAGCGGCAGTTTAACGAGACTCAGACGAGTTTTATCAGAAATCGTTTGCAGCACATCGGGGTTCCAGAAGTAGATAAGATTGAACACTTAAATGTACCTATTATTATCAATCAAAAAAGGCTAGGTGGGAATGCCCGTTCCACAGTAGGTACAGCTACAGATATCTATAGTTCATTGCGATTGCTTTTTTCTAGAATGGGTACTCCGTTTGTGGGATATTCCAACGTATTTTCATTTAACAACCCATTGGGTATGTGTCGTGAATGTGAAGGACTTGGTTTTGTACAGACCCTTGACATTACACGACTTTTGGATATGGAAAAATCTTTGAATGAAGGTGCAATCGCATTTCCGACATTTCAGCCCGGGGGATGGCGCTTAACTCGATATACTTTATCTGGATATTTTGACAATGACAAGAAATTAAAAAATTATAGCAAATCAGAATGGGATATGCTTTTGAATGCGACGGAACATAAACCCAGATTCCCTGACAAACAATGGGGAAAGACTGTGAAATACGAGGGCTTAATTCCTCGTATCGAAAAGGCATTCTTAAAAAAAGATTCGAAGGAGAATATAACTCGTAAAGAGGCTCTCAAAAATGTTATAATCACAAAAAAATGCCCTGTATGTAACGGCACAAGGTTAAATAGAAAGGTGCTATCGTGTAAAATATCGGGGAAAAGTATAGCGGATTGTGCATCACTCTCCGTGGACGAACTACTTGATTTCATAGCTACCATTAACTCTAAAACTTATCATGTATTATTAAATGAACTGAGCAAGAAATTACATGATATAGTCAATATCGGCCTTCAATACCTCAAATTGGATAGACGTACAGATACCTTATCTGGTGGAGAATCTCAACGCATCAAGATGGTGCGTAATCTCGGTAATAGTTTAACTGATTTGCTCTATATTTTTGATGAACCGAGTATTGGTCTCCATCCTAAAGATTTGCAAAATATCGGAACAATTATTCAACAGATCAAAGCGAAGGGCAATACTGTAATTATTGTAGAACACGATCCAGATTTAATTAGAATTGCAGATTGGGTTGTCGATATGGGGCCGGGATCCGGAAAATCAGGTGGTGAAATCGTCTACGAAGGCAAATTTGAAGGACTGCAATATTCAAAAGGAAAAACAGGATCTTACTTTGGCCGATGTTTCGATTTCAATCAGACACCAAGAAAGGCCCAAGGTTATCTGGAAATAAAGAATGCGAGCTTGCATAATTTGAAAAATATCCATGTAAGAATACCCAAACAGGTGCTTTCGGTTGTCACAGGTGTCGCCGGTTCAGGTAAGAGTACGCTGATCAACAAAATATTGCCAATGTTTTATCCAGAGATTAAAGTAGTTGATCAGGCACTATTTGCGGCCAGTGTACGTTCAAATTTGCTCACGTATCTTAATTTATCAGATTTGATCAGGAAGCTTTTTTCAAAAGCAAATAAGGTCTCTGATAAATTATTCAGCAGAAATAGTTTAGGGGCATGTGAAAATTGCAACGGATTGGGCGTTGAGAAAATTGATCTGGCTTTTATGGATGATATTGAACAACCTTGCGAGCTATGTGGTGGTTCAGGATTCACAGCACAGGTACTAGATTATCATTATAAGGGTAAAAATATAGTCGATGTTATGAATATGACTGTCACGGAGGCAGCTGCATTCTTTCCCGATGAGTCCTTTCATGATGCTTTTAACATGTTATCCAACCTTGGCCTAGGTTATCTCAGCTTAGGACAGCGACTAGATAGCTTTTCAGGTGGTGAACGACAGCGCCTGAAGCTTACAAGAGAACTCAACCAAAGGAATGGTATAATAGTCCTCGATGAGCCAAGTACGGGATTACATCCATCTGATACACAAAAACTATTGAACTTTATAGATGAACTTGTGAAAAATAGGAATACTGTTATTGTGATCGAACATAATCTTGACATCATAGCTCAGGCGGACTGGGTGATAGATATTGGTCCAGGAGCTGGCAAATATGGTGGTGAGCTGCTCTTTGAAGGAACAGTGGCTAACCTGTTGGAAGATAAAATATCAATAACTGCTATATATTTAAGGCAGCATTTAAAAATGACTTAGGATACAATAAACGGGGTCTACTCTTAGATCAGATTAAAAGTTTAATCGTATATCTAGGAATTGTAGGATAGAAAACAAGCCATAATATTACAAATCAATTCCGTAATTCTGTAATGATTTACTCCAGGTTTGTGGCCAAATTTGTAATGTAAGATTAATACATACAGATATGGCTACAAATAATTATAACGAAACAATTTATATTCCTTTGGAGGATGTAGAAAGTGAACATTGCGCATTAATTGTTGAAAAAGAGTTGGCCTTGGTAAAGGGGATAGAGAGCCACAAAGTTGAACTGAACAATCGTAGGGCGGCTATTACTGTCAAAAATAATGAGGTTGTAGCTAATGCTGTGAAAGCTGTTAAGGATCTTGGCTATGGCGTGTCGACAGTAGTCAAAACATTTCCCGTGTTAGGAATGACTTGTGCTTCCTGTGCAGGGAGTGCAGAAAGTATGGTAAAATATGAATCTGGTGTAGTGAATGCTTCTGTAAATTTTGCTACAGGAAACTTGACTGTTGAATATCTTCCGAATCTCACTGATGCCGCTAAAATTCAAAAAGCTGTACAAGCAGGCGGTTATGATCTATTAGTGGAAGACGAATCTACGCAACAAGAAACGTTGGAATCTATCCATGCTGAAAAATTCCGGACACTCAAAAGCAAAACGATATGGGCAATTATCCTATCACTTCCCGTGGTGGTGATCGGTATGTTTTTCATGGATATTCCTTATGCAAATCCAATCATGTGGTTCTTTGCAACACCTGTTGTACTCTGGTTGGGTAAAGACTTTTTCATTAATGCATGGAAACAAGCAAAGCATCGTTCAGCAAATATGGATACCCTGGTTGCATTAAGCACTGGGATCGCCTATATTTTTAGTGTTTTCAATATGTTATTTGCCAATTTCTGGCATCAGCGGGGGCTGCATGCGCATGTGTACTTCGAAGCTGCAGCGGTGGTTATTGCCTTTATCTTGCTTGGGAAATTATTGGAAGAAAAAGCGAAAGGTAATACTTCTTCGGCTATAAAAAAATTAATGGGATTACAGCCCAAAACAGTCATGGTCATACAATCTGACGGATCCGAAATACAAGTTGCAATAGAAGCCGTAAAAGCAGGTGATATTATCTTGGTAAAACCTGGTGAAAAGATTGCTGTGGATGGTATGGTCACTGTGGGCGATTCCTATGTTGATGAAAGCATGTTGAGTGGTGAACCGGTTCCGGTGTTCAAAAAAGAAAACGAAAAGGTTTTTGCTGGTACGATTAACCAGAAAGGTAGCTTTCAATTCAAAGCGGTCAAAGTAGGTAAGGAGACGATGTTGGCGCAGATCATTAAAATGGTTCAAGACGCCCAGGGTAGCAAGGCTCCAGTGCAAAAGATGGTCGATAAGATTGCCGGAATATTTGTTCCAGTGGTGATTGGTATTGCCTTATTTACCTTCGTATTGTGGTTTATTCTGGGCGGTGAAAATGGTGTGGTACAAGGGCTGCTGGCTGCTGTAACGGTATTAGTTATAGCCTGTCCCTGTGCGCTTGGCTTAGCTACGCCCACAGCAATTATGGTAGGTGTTGGCAAAGGGGCAGAGCAAGGTATTCTGATCAAAGACGCAGAGAGCTTAGAGCTTGCCAAACGTGTCAATGCAATTGTCTTGGATAAGACTGGAACAATTACCGAGGGCAGACCGCAGGTAACAGGTATCCAATGGTTGAACAGCGATGATACGACAAATGCAATATTATTAAGTATAGAAAAGCAATCTGAACATCCCCTTGCGGAAGCGGTAGTTAACCATCTTGAAGGTGTAATAGGAACGTCAATATCGGCATTTGACAGTATTACCGGGAAAGGAGCGAAAGCCAATCATGATCTGGAGACTTACTATGTTGGTAACAGGAAACTATTGGTTGAAAATGGCATCGCTATCTCAGAGCAATTGCAGGATCAGGCAGAACAATGGAGTGAGGAGTCGAAAACTGTTATCTGGTTTGCCAACAGTACCCATGCGTTAGCAGTGATCGCTATTGCTGATAAGATTAAGGAAACCTCGGTATTGGCCATTCAAGAGATGCAGGCAATGGGTATTGAGCTTTATATGCTTACAGGCGATAATGAATCGACTGCCAAAGCTATTGCAGAACAGACAGGCATTAAGCATTATAAAGCAGAAGTGATGCCGCAAGATAAAGCTGATTTCGTAAGAGCGCTCCAACAACGCGGAAAGGTAGTGGCGATGGTCGGTGACGGTATTAACGACAGTACAGCATTGGCAACTGCGGATGTCAGTATAGCGATGGGTAAAGGAAGTGATATTGCTATGGATGTGGCAAAAATGACAATTATTTCCTCGGATTTGACTAAAATACCACAGGCAATCCGCTTGTCGAAACAGACGGTGGCCACCATCAAGCAAAATCTGTTTTGGGCTTTTATTTATAATGTAATCGGTATTCCAGTTGCTGCAGGTATACTCTTCCCAATCAATGGTTTTCTTTTGAATCCCATGCTCGCTGGAGCAGCAATGGCCTTAAGCAGTGTTAGTGTCGTGAGCAACAGCTTGCGTTTAAAATGGAAAAAATAGATAGTAATAGTAAATAATAACTTTAAAATTAAATAACATGGAAAGCAAAAATATTCAATTCAAAACAAACCTCAACTGTGGTGGCTGTGTATCCAAAGTAAGTGCAGATTTAGACAATGCAGCAGGGATCTGTGAATGGAGCGTCGATACATCAAACAGTGATAAAATTCTTACAGTAAAATCGAACGGTATCTCTGAAGAAGAGGTTATAGAGATTGTCAAAAGGAGAGGGTTCATTGCAACGTCACATTCTGCATAAATTGAATGCGGGAATTAAGAAAAAGTCGTCCTTTATCCGGGACGACTTTTATTTTTTGGCTTAAGTTGTTACAAGGCCATAGGGTCCTCTCAACACTTGAAAGCGACTATTGTCTTGCCTATACTAACCGACTGATATGAGCAACAACAAGCATGGCTGAATTGGGTGTTTTTTTATCGCTAGCCCAATCTTTTTATGAAGAGGTCTAGTTATATAGACTGCCTGTTGAAGAAAAGCAATAGCCTTTGAAAATAAATAAAAATAGCTTAAGCTACTTGTGTGCTAGCGCAAATAAGCTTATTTTAGCCATTAATGGGCAGCATTAAATCTAATATTCTCAGAAGCTATGGACAATACATTACTATTTTGGTAATGTTTATTCTTGTATTGCTAACATCCTGCCCAATAAAAAATGGAATCAAAAGTCTCATAGGGACACCAATGAATACGGAACAGGGGAGAATAGCGGATCGGGCCATACCCCTTGATAACGGATTTGAGCGCTGTAGTGAGTCGGTAGATAATGGAAATGCCCGACTAAGCTTTGTACAGGAAACTCTTCTTTTACCGGATGATGTGCAAATCCTTAGGTCGTCTTATCCTTTTAGCATACAGGAGCGTCTGCAACTGTCCGCTAATCGAAACGGTCGCCAGAAGATTGTGCATACTTTACCCATTTTTCTCCAATATCGAACATTACGCATTTAGAATTCTTTTTCAATCAGTTCTGTCTTCGCTAGGAGATCGTCTTGATATTCATCTGTTTTTATACGGTGAGGAATCCTTAAGATAAGGAACAAATAAACAGTTGGTAGTTTTTTTGTGTTAGTGTATAGATAGTTAAAATTTAGTAATTTACATATATAATAATGAATATAAAATTTAATAGGATTATAACAGGTTTTGGACTTTTTATTATTGCTGCAAGTGTTTTGACTGCTTGTGGAAACTCGGCGGATGGTAACAAACCCAAAGCAGAAAAAGAGCAAGCTCAAGCCGTTAAAGAAGTTGAAGAGCCAAAAGTGGCCGACGTTTCCTTCAAAGATAAAGCCGGTAATGTTGTTAAACTAAGTGATTTAAAAGGGAAGGTTGTCTTTATCAATTTCTGGGCGACTTGGTGTCCACCGTGTATACATGAAATGCCGTCCATTAATACCTTAAGACAGGGATTCAAAGACAACAAAAATATCGTATTCCTAATGGTTGATGTCGACAATGATATTGAGCAATCGGCGGCGTTTCTGGAGGAGAACAAGTATGATTTACCACTATATACTGCAACAGGAGAAATTCCACCAGAATTTTTGGGTGGATCCATTCCTACAACGGTGATTTTGGACAAAAATGGACAAATTGTAGAACGTTTGGAGGGGAGCAGAGATTATGCAGCTCCAGAGATTGCAAAGGCTTTAGTAGAGCTGACAAAGGCAAATTAGCATTACTAGAGCATAAGGAAGGTTGCAAGGACTAAAAAGAGCTAAGTAGGTTTAACGCCTATTTAGCTCTTTTTATGATTTTTGCGCTAAGATACTGCTTCAACCGCCTCTTTGATCAATGCTGTAATTTCGTTTGGATGGGTAGCTAGTGAAGCGTGGCTGGCTTCCAAATGAATAATTTTACGAGCATTAATTCGTTCCGCCATTTCCTGTTGAGTCACCGGTGGGATCATATGATCATTGTCTGATACCTGATACCAGCTGGGTTTTGTTTTCCAGGCTGGCTCTCCCGCCTCTGCCGCAAAAATACTTCCATGTGTTGGTTTCTGTGCCAAGGACATTGCGATCGCATCTTTTTCATCTAAATCTTGAGCGAAGCTTTCGTGGAATTTATCGTATTTGATCCATAGAAATCCTTTTTCATCAGGAACAAGGTTGGCCGCACCGGATGGTGGTTCTCTACGGCCGAAGATACCGCCCAAACTTTCGCCCTTGTCCGGAGCAAAGGCAGCGATATATACTAAGCCTGCAACTTTTTCATGATGTCCAGCGGCGGATATTACCGCTCCACCATAAGAGTGACCAACCAGAATAACTTTACCTGCTTGTAGGTCAATCAAATCTTTCGTCTTTTGGATATCGTCTTCGGCAGATGTCAATGGATTTTGTACGCTTCGTACCGTATACCCTTCCGCATGAAGATTCGTGATAACGTGTCTCCAATGAGACCCGTCTCCCCAGGCTCCATGGACTAAAATAATTGTTACATTTTGATTTCCCATATTCGTTGAAGTTTATAGAGCAAATATATGTTTAAGTTGCTATTAAACATATTAACTTAAGTTAACGTTTTAAAATTCGTCGACGGATTCTACTCAATGAGGGTGGCTTAACGCCGAGATAACTGGCAATATGTTTTTGAGCTACGAGCTGAAAAATTTGTGCATTCTCGGCGAGTAGATTATTATACCGTATTTCTGGCGAGTAATATAACAACTCTTCGATTCTCTTTTTAGCCCCGAGGTAAATGACCTCGGTCATCTTTCGCCCAAATTCTTGCCAGTAAACATCCTTTTGATAGAGTTTTTGAAGGTCATCTTTGTGTAGAAGTAACACCTCGGCATCAGATACCGCTTTAATATTCATACGTGACTTCGTATTACAAAGGATACTTTCGTAATCGGTAAAAAAGTAATTGTCAAAATGGAAATTGAACGTTACATCTTCTCCGTTATCATTTATATAAAACGTTCGCATAAAACCGGTTTTTAAAAAACCTAAGTATTGACATTTTTCGCCTTCTTTCAAAAAGAAATCGGACTTTTTATAGGTTGCCGATTTGAGATAACTACAAAATTCAGGATAGTGTTCTTCATCGACCAAAAATAGAGGTCCAAACTTCGTGTATTCGTTTACAATCTCAGACATAGCTGGTAAAAATTTTAAGCCACAATAATTTTGTATTAAAATTATTGAAAACTTTTGATAGTATGTCACAACATTGAATCATATACTTTCTTTACAGTTGACTATAAAATATTACCTTCGTAATACATCACAGCAACAATTATATGTCCCAAATGAAAGAGCAAACAGCGATAAAAACTACCTATTTCAGTATTATCGGAAATACGATGTTGGCTTTGCTGAAGTGGTTTGCAGGTTTTTTTGGAAATTCATATGCACTTATAGCAGATGCGATTGAATCCACCGCTGATATTTTTTCTTCTTTTTTAGTTCTTCTTGGATTAAAATATGCCCAGCGGCCTGCTGATGAAAATCATCCCTATGGCCATGGAAGGGTAGAGCCACTTATTACATTTATCGTTGTTGGCTTTCTCATTGTATCAGCTACGATCATTGCATATGAAAGTATAGAAAATATTGGAACACCCCATGAACTACCGAAGCCTTGGACATTATTCGTTCTCGGAGGAATCATTATTTGGAAAGAAAGTTCTTATAGAATTGTGATGAAAAAGAGTCGAGAGACCAATAGTTCCTCGCTAAAAGCGGACGCATGGCATCATCGAAGTGATGCGATTACTTCGGTGGCGGCTTTTATTGGTATATCTATCGCCTTAGTATTAGGTAAGGGATATGAGAATGCGGATGATTATGCTGCGTTATTTGCAGCGGGATTTATTTTGTATAATTGTTACCATATTTTTAGACCTGCTCTTGGTGAAATCATGGATGAAAATGTTTACGAGGAGGTGATCGAGGAAATCAGAAAATATGCTTTGGAGGTAGCGGGTATAAAAGCGACGGAGAAATGCTATGTTCGAAAGTCGGGTACAAAATTTCACGTCGACCTACATGCTATTGTGGATAGTGAGATCACGGTGAAAGAAGGTCATGCACTGTCTCATGAACTCAAAGACTATCTGATCGAACATATACCCGACCTCGGTCATGTTATGATCCACATCGAACCGAGTACATATATAGACTAAATGGCTATGTTTGGCAAGAATTAGCCTGTTCGTATATCAAATAGCGATGTTCGTATAATTTTGTCAATTTGTATTTATTTTTCCTTTAGCTTTATTCTAAATAACAATTTATTTCTCTGGAAATAGATTGTCTGTAAGTTTTCTCCTCTTGTTCACGATGAGGGTGCTTTGTTAAATATAAATGCAGTTATATTGGATGGATTGTTGTGAGAAGCTTATATCGTAAATAACATTGTATGCTAGTCAACAAAAGAATGAAAATAGTATTTGCCGTAACAGTAATTTTTGGAATGTTGTGTACACATAAAGCGTTAGCGCAATTTGGAATGGGACTTAGGGCCGGCGGGAATCTATCTGGTTCAAATGGTTCGGCTTTTCGTTCCGGTAAAAGAATCGGTTTCCAGATCGGAGGGGATCTTAGCTATCATTTTAACAAAAACATAGCGTTACAAGCCGAACCGGTCTATAACTTAATGCGGATTCGTAACAATGATCAGACTGCAGAAAGTGAATATGGGATAGGAGCCGGAACCAGAAAATTGGAATATATGAGTGTGCCGTTGTATCTAAAGGTAAATTTTACCCGTACAATTGCGATTATGGGGGGACTGGATTTTAATTTTTTGCTCAATGATGACCGTTACAAACTAAACAACGGAGAGAACGCATTTCGTAGTAAGCCGAGAACAGGATACAGTTTAGGTGCAGAATTGGGTAAGGTTTATTTTCGATATCGAAAATTTAATAGAACAAATGATATTATTGACAATTGGACTGCGGATATTGAACAATATCAACTGGGAATCAAATTTGAGTTATTTTAAAATCGATTTCAATGCAAAATCCATTTGTGAAAGACTTTGCTAAACTATTAGTTTTTAATGCATAAAAATTGATATTGGCAATATAAACAGGAGAGGACCATCCCAATTAAATTGGGATGGTTTTTTGTGTTAAAAGCTGCTGCTTTTGTGCTTTGGTCTTTACGGTTGCCTTATTAATGCTATATGCTATTATCGGCAGATAACATTTCAATTTGCCATCTGATATGGTCCATTGTAATTGGATATTCGACCTCATTAACAAGGTTCTCATAGATGGCGTTGAATAATAGATTATAATCTCCTTTATGTGGAAGCGGATAAGAAATATGCTTTTGATTTGTGTTGTCGATAGTCACCAGTTTACCCGCACTGCCATTCGGTTCGACACCATAGGATGGGTTATTGGGAAGCATGCCGTCAATCAATTGCTGTTCTTGCACATCAGCCATCGTTTTTATGAAGCTTCCTTTGGTACCATGTACCACAAAAGCGGGCAAGGGATCGGCCACAGCAAGGCTCCCCGTTAGAAATACATTCAGTTCATTGGGGTAACGTAAATGATAATGGAAGTAGTCTGCTACCTGCGAGTCGGGCCGATTAATTGAAGTTGTTTTGCTAAATTTCGATGGTTTTCCGAAAAGCGCAATAGCCTGATCTATAATATGAGGCCCCAGATCATAGGTAAGACCACTCGAAATATATTGGTTATTTTCCTTGAAATATTTTTGACCTAATTCCATTTTATAGCGGTCGAAGCGGAAAGATACTTCGGTCAGTTTACCAAGATTGCCACTTTCAATAACTTTTTTTACATCGAGAAAATGGCTGTCATAACGTCTGTTTTGATAAAAGAAAATCCGCTTCCCACTTTTTTTGCTGACCTCAGAAAGTTTGTTGAACTGTGTTATATTTTCCACGGCAGGTTTTTCGATCAGGACATGTTTTCCTGCTTTTAGCGCCTCTGTCGCGAACTCAAAGTGTGTATGATTTGGCGTGTTTACGATCACCAGTGTTATTGTATCGTCTGCCAATAATTGATCTACGGTATCATAGCTTTTTATTTCGGGATAAAGTTCATGTGCTATTTTCTGAGACCGTTCGACAACGGCAACTAGGTTAAAATGTGGGTTGGAACC